>Ga0210389_10004577_pt1 | contig 10737 bp, 9 predicted proteins | sample IncBWH28OmetaG_FD_160127 | JGI IMG/M metagenome (GOLD analysis project Ga0210389, IMG submission 160127) | Forest soil microbial communities from Barre Woods Harvard Forest LTER site, Petersham, Massachusetts, United States - Inc-BW-H-28-O ... | reverse complement strand
GGCAACGACAGCAACTTTACCAGCCATCATAACATCTGTAGCACGACGGATACTGTCTACTAAAGATTCTTTACAGCCGTATTTATTGTCGAATTTAGATTTTGTAACGGAATCATTGATGTTGATGGCAGGTAATACCAATGTGCCGTTACGTTCTCTGTCTTTTAAACGAAGTACACCTGTTGTTGTCTCTTCAGAGATACCGCGGATATCTTTCACCAATTCAGGGAAACGATCTAATACCATGTTTGTAAGATCACCACCATCATCAAGAATCATATTTAATGGTTTGCGGTCTTCACCAAAGAATAATGTTTGTTCAATACACCAGTCAAACTCTTCTTCATTCATACCTTTCCAGGCATAAACTGAAATACCTGCAGCAGCGATAGCAGCAGCAGCATGATCCTGAGTGGAGAATATATTGCAAGATGACCAGGTAACTTCGGCACCCAGTTCAATCAATGTTTCAATTAAAACAGCCGTTTGAATAGTCATGTGTAAACAACCAGCTACACGTGCACCTTTAAGAGGTTTTGAAGGTCCGAATTCTTTACGGATTGACATTAAGCCCGGCATTTCTGCTTCTGCTAATTCAATTTCTTTTCTTCCCCACTGAGCAAGTGAGATGTCTTTTACTTTGTACTTTACAAATGTGTCTACCATTGTTTCAGAATTTTCTGTTTATTACGTTTTACAAATATAATTTATAAACTATTGAACTTCAAATGTATTTGCAGAATCGCTGATATACAGAAATATAATCTGTAAAGGATACATTGTTTAGATGAATATTCTAAAATGGTGCGTAAAAATACCTTCTTTTAGATTTTATTTAAAAAATGAACTTCTTTGAATGAATAGGTCGATACCGTTCCTGAGTCTTTTTCAATTTGCAGTTGGCCGGATTCATTAATACCTCTGATATATCCTGAAAAATCGCCTGTAGAATCTGTAAAGTTCAATTGTTCATTTAGTCCGAATAATTTTAATAAATAGCGTTCTGTTAGTTCTCTTTTCGAACCTTGTTCGAGCATACAATAAAAATGTTCCAGATGCTCACAGATTTTATCGAGGACTTCCTGAAGATTAAATGCATGCCTTGCCTCCTGAATCATAGAACCTGCAAAAGGAAGATTTGAAACGGATTGATTAACATTGAGGCCAATCCCAACAATCGCCGAAGTTATCTGTTCTCCCCGGAGGGTATTTTCAATCAATATTCCACAGATTTTCTTATTACCTGTATAGATATCATTCGGCCATTTTACTTTAATTGAACTTTGAGGGAGAAAGAATGTTAAGGCCTCAGCGATGGCCAATGAACTAACCATGTTTAGGTAAAAAGAATCTTTGATGAATAAGTTATCAGGAAAGAAAATGACCGAAAATGTCAGGTTTGAATTAGGTTCACTTAACCAGATATTGCCTTGTTGTCCGCGGCCGGCAGTTTGTTCGTTTGTTATGACTATCAAACCATTAACAGCCTTTTGAGAACGAATGAGTATACTGGCCTCTGTATTTGTTGAGTGACAGCTTGGCAGAAAGTGAATACTTTTACCGGTGAATTTGGTATTGGCTGAGTTATTGTACAATGAAATTCTTAATTTTAGGTTAAATTTCGGTAAATAGTATCAAATTAGAGTGATTGAAGCAAAAAATAAAACTAAAAACACCTCATTAGCTGATTCTGTCGTGTTGGGCATGCAAGAAAAGAAAGCCCAAAACATAACAGTTATCGATTTAAGGAGATTAAAAGAAGCAGTAGCAGATTATTTTATCATCTGTTCTGCTAATTCAGACACTCAAGTAGATTCTATTCATGATTCGATCGACGAAGTAGTTTTTGCAAATGAAAAATTACATCCTTGGAGAACGGAGGGAGAACATCAAAAGGAGTGGATTATTGTTGATTACGGAGATGTTGTAGCACACATTTTCAGAAAAGACAAAAGACCGTTCTATAACCTGGAAGAATTATGGGGAGACGGCGTAATTACAAAAATTGAAAATTTAGACTAAAGTATTCGTTCTTAAAGGATAGTTATATATGAGTGTACCAGAGGATCAAAAAAAGAAAAAAAGCCCAATACCAAATCCAACACAAAAAACTAATTATCAGATTTTTTTAATTAGTGCATTGTTATTAGTAGTTGTCGCAATTGCTTATTTCAGTGGTTCTGGCGGCGTACATAAAATAACGAAGCAGAAATTCTTTGACATGGTGTTGAAACACGATGTTGAAAAGATTGTATTGGTAAATGATCGTAATGTTGAAGTCACTTTAAATGAAGAAGCATTGAAAAGTAACCGTTATGATGATTTATTAAAGAAAAATAAAAGCCCATTCTCAACTTCGGCAACAGGCCCGCAATTTCAATTTGAAATAACACCTTCATCTGATTTTGAAGCACGTTACGAAGAGTTTTTGGTAAAAAATAAAATTCCGGAAAGTCAGCAGGTTCCTCTTGAGGTAGACAGCAATCGTGCTGAAGTAACAAGCCAATTGGTTACGTTGGGCTTTTGGGTACTCTTATTTGTTGGTACCTGGTTTTTGTTCAGAAGAGTTTCCGGTGGCGGTGCAGGCGGACAGATATTCAATATCGGAAAATCTAAAGCTGCCTTGTTTGATCAGGACAACAAAGTGAAAATTACATTCTCAGACGTAGCAGGTCTTGATGAAGCGAAAGAAGAAGTAAAAGAAATTGTTGATTTCTTAAAATATCCAACCAAGTTCACAAAATTAGGTGGTAAGATACCTAAAGGTGCGTTGCTTGTAGGCCCTCCGGGTACAGGTAAAACCTTATTGGCAAAAGCGGTTGCAGGCGAAGCAGGTGTGCCGTTCTTTTCCCTTTCAGGTTCAGACTTTGTTGAAATGTTTGTGGGTGTAGGTGCGGCTCGTGTACGTGACTTGTTTAAGCAGGCAAAAGAAAAAGCACCATGCATTATCTTTATTGATGAGATCGATGCCATTGGCCGTATGCGTGGCAAAGGCGGCAATATGCCTGGTTCAAACGATGAAAGAGAAAATACATTAAACTCTTTATTGGTTGAGATGGATGGTTTTGGAACGGATTCAGGTGTAATTATTCTTGCGGCTACAAACCGTCCGGATGTATTGGATTCTGCGTTACTTCGTCCGGGCCGTTTCGATCGTATGATCAGTATCGACAAACCGGATATCGTTGGTAGAGAGCAAATCTTCCGCGTACACTTGAAGCCATTGAAACTGGGACAAGATGTAGATGCTAAAAAGATTGCAGCACAGACACCAGGTTTTGCAGGTGCCGAGATTATGAATGTATGTAACGAAGCCGCATTGATTGCAGCACGTAAAGATAAATCGGAAATTGATATGCAGGATTTTCAGGATGCTATTGATCGTGTGATCGGTGGACTTGAGAAGAAAACAAAAATTATTTCTCCGGAAGAGAAGAAAATTGTTGCCTATCATGAAGCAGGCCACGCTGTAGCCGGCTGGTTTTTGGAGCATGCAGATCCGTTGGTAAAAGTAAGTATCGTGCCTCGTGGTGTTGCAGCCTTGGGTTATGCGCAGTATTTACCTAAAGAGCAATTCTTATACACAGTAGAACAATTGACCGATGAAATGTGTATGGCACTTGGTGGTCGTGCGGCAGAAGATATTATCTTTAATAAGATCTCTACCGGTGCATTAAGCGATCTGGAACGCATCACTAAAATGGCTTATGGCATGGTTTCTATCTATGGTATGAATGATAAGATCGGAAATATTTCATTCTATGATTCTAAAGCCGGAGACTATTCATTTAATAAACCATATTCTGAATCTACTGCTCAGACAATAGATGAAGAGGTTCGCAATATTGTAAACGAAGCATATAACAGAACAAAGAAACTGTTAGTGGATAAACGCGACCTTCTTGAAATTGTGGCGAAACAATTGTTAGAGAAAGAAATTTTGTTCCAATCTGATTTAGAAAAATTAATAGGTAAGCGCCCGTTTGATACAGAAACAACTTATCAGGCATATACCAATAAAGTAGATGTACCGCAGCCTGCACCGGACATAATTCCGGATCCTGTAAAACAGGAAGGCAATTCAGGATCTTCTACTTATTCTACAAACGAAGGCACGTACAATAAATAATCTTCTTAGATGGCTCTTAATCCCGCAAAAGAAGCAATTTTAAAAAGAATTCGTCAAGGTTTGACCCGGAGGAACCCGCTTCCTCCGGAGCCAAACTTTAGCTCTGATATTTATACAAGATCTGAAGAACAAGATCTCTCTGTTGTATTCGCACACCAATTTTTACAGCACAAAGGCGAGTTTTATTTTGTAGAAAATGAAAAAGAACTTTGTGATGTAATTTCAAATGTTGCTTCAGTAAAAGGGTTTAAGAATATTTATGTTTGGGAAAAAAGCATCATTGATATACTTGCACCTTCTTCATTAACGTTTGAAACAAGCGAGAAAGATTTTACAGAAGCAGGTGTTGGTATAACATCCTGTGATGCTCTTGTTGCACGCACAGGTAGTGTACTGGGCACTTCTGCTAAATTATCCGGAAGAAGGTTATCGATTTATCCGCATATTCATGTTGTTATTGCAAAGACATCGCAATTGGTATACGATATAAAAGATGGCTTGGAATTGATACGGTCACTTTATGGATCAAACATGCCGTCGATGATTTGTTTGGAAACAGGTCCGAGTCGTACGGCAGATATTGAAAAAACACTTGTATTGGGTGCACATGGTCCAAAAGAATTATTAGTCTTTTTAATAGATGATTCAACGCATTGAGTCTGTTCAGGCAGGGAAAAAAATATACTTCTTATCCGATTTTCATTTAGGCGTACCAACGTATGAGGAAAGCAGGAAAAGAGAAAATAAAATCATTCGCTTTTTAGATTCAATTACCTCTCAGGCACAAGCAGTTTTTTTACTGGGAGATATATTTGATTTCTGGTTCGAATACAAGCACGTTATTCCAAAAGGTTTTGTTCGTTTGCAAGGCAAAATTGCGCAGCTTACCGATTCGGGTATACCCGTATATGTATACACGGGTAATCATGATTTGTGGATGTTTGGTTATCTTGAAAAAGAGCTGGGCATTACTGTATTTCATAAGCCTGTTGATTGGGAAATCGGAGGTAAAAAATTTCTGATCGGTCACGGAGATGGTTTAGGGCCGGGGGATTTTATATATAAATGCACCAAACAAGTATTTGTAAATCCATTTTTTCAATGGGTATTTAAAATGACTCCGCCTGCAGTAGGCATGGGCATTGCAAAGTTTTGGTCAGGCAAAAGCCGTCAGCATAATGCCGACGATCGTTTTTTCGAAGAAAAAGAATTCTTATGGCAATATTGTAAAGAACAAAATGTCTTAAAAAGAAGAGATTACTATATATTCGGACACCGCCACATGCCGTTGGATTTAGTTGTAGCAGACGGTGCACGATATATTAATCTGGGAGATTGGATCATATACGATACCTATGCCGAATATGATGGCAGTGCTTTAAAGCTTATATCATGGAAAGAATCAACCGATTTTTAATACTTGTTTTTCTGCTGCTAATTCTTCAGTCAGGGTATGCACAAACGTTAAAACCTCTGGAAACTGTTAAGATTCCCGGACAAATAGGCTGTATATCATCAGATCCATACGAATTTGTTTATTTAACAGATATAGCCGGAAATATTTATAAAATCGATTCTTTAGGGAAACAATTTGTATTGGCTTCTCCGCCCAGACGCGGGCAGATTACCTCGATAGAAGCATATCGCAATGTGAATATTTTTGTTTTCTATAGTGAGTACCAGGTTTATTATTATTACGATCGATTTTTAAATCCATCACAGTCGTTAACTTTTGCTAATCCGGATATTGGTTTCGCAAGAATTGCAACACCTTCTTTGGATCAGAATGTATGGATTGTTGATGATCAGGATTTTAGTTTGAAAAAATACAATTCAACTTATTTTACAATTGATATCAATACCCCATTAGATTTAATTATAGATCCCGAACAATACAACATGACGTTTATGCGGGAGTATCAAAATTTATTATTTATTAATGATGCAAACTCGGGTGTATTAATATTTGATAATATGGGTAATTACAAAACCCGGATTCCGGTATTAGGCTTGAATTATATCAGTTTTTCAGGAGAAGATCTGGTATATATGAAAGACGGAAGCCTATATCTGATAAATATTTATACCTATAAAGAACGGAAATATACAAACCCTTTATTGAAAGATGCTACTTCTGCCATGCTCATTAATAAAAGGTTATATGTTACCATTAAGAATACCGTATTCATTTATTTTTTTGATGAGAACTAGATAAATTGCAACATAGGGGATTGCGTTCTTTCTTTTGTCTTTAAATAAAAAAGAAAGAACCAAAATAATTATCCAATACTCGATTCGTTGTATTATTCGATACAGCACCAACCAGAAAAGAATGAAATATTTAATTACGTTTTGTATAGCTTTTATTTTAACTGTAAGCTTTGCAAATGCACAATCTAAATTCCTGGTATCCGGGAAAGTGGTTGATACTGCCGGCGTACCCTTAACGGGAGCTATTGTAAAAACGAGCGACGGAAATACAGGTACTGCCACAAATGCAGACGGAGAGTTTCAATTAAGTTTACCTGCCGGAAGCCATACACTTGTTATCAGCTATTTTGGCTATGTAGAACAAAAGAAACAGATTAGTGTAAATAAAAATATTACACTGACAATATCCATGCAGGAAGATGTACAAACATCTGATGTAATTGTTATTACAGATAAAGCTCCCAATGAAAATGTAACAAATACCAAAATGGGTGCGACTGAAATAACAGCAGAAGAAATCAAAACACTACCTGCATTATTTGGTGAAGTAGATATTGTTAAGAATATTCAGACGTTGCCCGGTGTGCAGGTTGCCGGTGACGGTAACACCGGTTTGTATGTGCGCGGCGGCGGTGCCGATCAGAATTTGATTATTGTTGATGAAGCACCAGTTTATAATGCTTCGCACTTATTTGGTATATTTTCTATTTTTAATGCAGATGCAGTAAAAAGCGCAGAGTTATATAAAGCAGGTATGCCATCTCAATATGGTGGCAGACTTTCATCTTTGTTAGATGTACGCATGCGCGATGGAAATGTGAAAAAATTCTCTGCAAAAGGCGGGGTAGGTGTAATTGCCAGCAGATTAACGCTTGAAGGTCCGTTTGCAAAAGGCAAAGGGACTTTTATAATATCAGGAAGAAGATCTTATGCAGATTTATTTTTGCTGCTTTCTTCAAACCCGGACACAAGAAAAGACAAGTTATATTTTTATGATTTGAATGGTAGAGTTACATATCAATTCAATAAAAAGAATAGTATGTATATATCATCATACTATGGAAAGGATCAATTTAAGTTTGGGAGTTTGTTTGGCATGAACTGGGGTAACTTTACGGTTACCGCAAATTGGAATCACATTTTCTCAGATAAACTTTTCTTGAATACAATTTATACGCATTCAGGATATCAATCGCAATTAGGCATTGGTGATGGCGTACAGGCGTTTAATTTCACTACAGATATTAAAGAAAATGCGTTAAAACAAGACTATCAATTTGTACCTTCTATTCGTCATAACATTCATTTTGGCTGGGCAGTTACACAACGTGAATACAATCCCGGTAGTTTTAAACCTACAAGTCCTCAATCTATATTTTCAGAACTTATTGTTCCCGAATACCATTCTCTGGAAGGAGCATTATTTGTTTCTAATAAACAGAAGCTTTCAGAAAAGCTTACACTTGATTATGGTATCCGATTAAACATGTTTAATAATGTTGGTACGGGAACACAATATACGTATGCAGGAAATCCTGTAAACAATGTTGTTACAGATACTACTGTTTACAAGAAAAATCAAATCATAAATACTTTTTGGGGAATAGAACCCAGAATTTCTGCAAGATATATTCTCGATGAGCAATCATCACTAAAAATAGGTTATAACAGAAACTATCAATATATACATCAGATTTCAAATTCATTATCACCTATACCGTTTTCAGTATGGGTACCCAGCAACCAATATTTTAAACCGGAAGCTGTAAACCAATATTCTGTCGGATATTTCAGGAATTTAAAAGACAACATGTTTGAAACGTCTATTGAAGGTTATTATAAATCGTATCAGAATACAATTGATTTTATTGACAATGCAAATTTGTTGCTGAATCCTCAGATAGAGACACAAGCTGCTATTGGTAAGGGGTGGAGCTATGGGGCCGAATTATATCTGAAGAAAAAACAAGGACGCTTAACAGGTTGGATAAGTTATACTTTATCGTGGAGCTATAAACAGATTCCGGGAATCAATGATGGTAAAAAATATTTTGCCGGATATGACAGAAGACATAGTTTGAATGTTGTTGCTTCATACAAATTAACAGACCGTCTTACTTTTGGCGGGCAGTTTATTTTTGGTACGGGTCGTCCGATTGGCTTGCCTAGTGGAGGTTATTCCATAGATAATTATTGGTTGGGTGTGTATCCGGAACGTAACTCATACAGACTCCCGGCTTACCATCGTTTGGATTTATCTATCACACTCGATCAACGTAAAAAAGAAGGACGTAAATGGGAAGGAAGCTGGAGCTTCTCCGTATTTAATGTGTACGGATTCTTACACATAAATCCATGGACAGTAGTGGCACAAACCAATAAAGATACAGGCAATAAGGAATACGTAGCAATCTATTTCCCTGGCCCGCTGCCTTCAGTTACTTATAACTTTAAATTCTAATTTTCAGATGAAAAATATAGTATTCATTATTTCAGCATTGTTGCTTTTTTCTTGTCAGAAAGTAATAGATATAAATCCGGCTACAGGAGATGCAAAAGTAATTATACAAGGTTATTTGTTTACGGACTCGGTAGCCAGAGTAAAGATTACAAAATCAGCCGCGTATTTAAGTACTACGCCTCCTCCAAGTATTGGTACGGCTGTAGTTACCCTTTCTGATGGTCAGGGGAACACCGAGACGCTTACATGGAATCCCGTAAAACAATATTATGAAAGTACAACAATTAAAGGGGTAGCGAATAATACCTATACGGTAGCTGTAACATTAGAAGGAAATACATATAAATCAACTTCCATATTGCCGGATTTAATACCTGCTGATAGTATAACGGTACCTTTTCTGGCGGCTAATGCTTTTCAGAAAGAAGGGTATTATATGGAATTGTATGCAACTATTCCCACAAATACAAAACTCTATTATTTGTTTAAGGGATATAAAAACGATTCTTTGCTGGATGGTATTAACAGTATCAACTATGGGAACAATGATAATCTAAATGGCCATTTACAAGGGCTGCAGATGGGATATAAATACAAAGAGGTTGGTGATACAGCTAAATTAAGAATTTACTCCATTACACAACCGGCATATAATTTCTATGATGCGGCAAATCAGCAATTAAATAATGATGGTGGTTTTTTCTCTACACCACCTGCTAACGTACCAAGCATGTTTGATAATGGCGCGATTGGTTTGTTCCAATGTTCAACTATACAAGTATTGAAAAAGCTCGTCGTCGCCCAATAATTTAATCAGCCGGAGTAAGAATCTTCAATGATAGCGGGTTACATCTTACAGAAATTTTAGTGCCTAATAATACAGGGTCTCCGTCAATATGCGCCGGTCCTTCTGCATTTCTGGAAATTTCTATATTGCTGAAAACGACATGTTGAATATCCTTATCGGTATCCAGTTTTTTTGTAAATAGTTTGTAGATTTTTTCCAGCGCCTCAATAACATTAACAGGTTTTAGCAATACCAGATTTAGTTGCCGGTCTGTGAGTGATGCGTTTGGTGCAATAAAAGCATTGTTGCCATATTGATTGGAATTCGCAAATGTACTTAATAAAAATTTTCCTGAAATTTCTTTATCATCGTCAATGCGTATCTGCAGATCATCACCCCGATACGAACGTACTTTTCTTATAAATGCTTTGGCGTAGGTTTTTAAACCCCGTGTAGGTAACTCATCAAATACTTTACTTACCTGCGCGTCCAGCCCGATACCTGCCGTACAAAAGAATGGCATGCCATTAATATTACCGCTATCAATTGTGGTGATTGAAAAATTATTCAGCAGATCGATTGCTTTAACCGCATCTAACGGGATTTTTAAATGTCTTGCCAGACCATTGCCTGAGCCCATAGGAATGATACCCAGACTTACATCTGTATGCAGCAGCGACGAAGCAATTTCATTCATGGTGCCATCACCGCCTACAGAGATTACAAACCGCACACCTTGCTGTACGGCTTCGGCAGCCAATTCCCGGCCATGCCCTGCGTATCGTGTCAATACAATTTTGATTCTGTTGCGGTCTACTTTCATGGTACGGTAAATCATCTCAGGAATGTTGTGTTTCTGAGCCGTACCCGATATGGGATTTATGATAAATAAAAATAAAACCTCTGAGTTTGTCTGTTGCATTTGTGGTGTAAGATAATAGTTTTTAGTTTCTGGTTGCTAGTTTCCAGACGGGTAAATTATTTTTTGAATAGGTATATTTTAAAATTGACTGGTGACTGGAAACCAGCACCTGTGTAACTGGAGACTATAAACTAGTAACTAGCAACTATTTTCTTATCTTGTATCTGTTCACGTATTTAAATTTGAAATGTCAGAAATTTCTAAAAAGAAAGTCGTTTATAAAATAG
>Ga0210389_10004574_pt1 | contig 10743 bp, 7 predicted proteins | sample IncBWH28OmetaG_FD_160127 | JGI IMG/M metagenome (GOLD analysis project Ga0210389, IMG submission 160127) | Forest soil microbial communities from Barre Woods Harvard Forest LTER site, Petersham, Massachusetts, United States - Inc-BW-H-28-O ... | reverse complement strand
TGACCGCCGGTTCGCTTGCCCTGTCAAGCGTCGGCCAGCACGGCCACCAGGGCGTGCCGCAGCGGGGCCAGGCGCTCGGCGGCCGACCCGCGGGCGGCCGGGAGCGACCGCCCGGCTAGCGGCTCGGTGATCTCGATATAGCACTTGATCTTCGGCTCGGTGCCGCTCGGCCGCAGTACCACCCGGGCGCCGGGCAGCCGGAAGATCAGCACGTCCGCACGCGGCACGCCGTTGCCCGGCGAGCCCGCGGCCAGGTCGGTCAGCTCCGTCACCGGCCGGCCGCCCAGCTCGGCCGGGGGATCGGCCCGTAGCCGCCGCATGACCTGGGCCTGGTCCGTGGTCCGCAGCGTCACCTGGGAGGTCAGGTGCACGCCGTGCGCGCTCTCCAGTTCGTCGTAGCGATCGAGCACCGAACGCCCCGCGGCCTTCGCCTCGGTGGCCAGCCGGAGCATGGCCAGGGCGGCGCCGATGCCGTCCTTGTCCCGCACCACGTCACCGACCGCGTAGCCCAGCGCCTCCTCGTAGCCGAACACGAACCGCGCGCCCGGCACGTCGTCACCCGCCCGCACGATCCACTTGAACCCGGTCAGCGTCTCCGCGTAGCGGGCTCCCGCGGTCGCAGCGATCCTGGACAGCAGCGTCGAGGAGACGATCGTGGACGCTACCAGCCGGTTCCCGGGGTCGGCGTCGCCCGCCGTCCGATTCAGCAGGCTGGCGCCCAGCAGGGCCCCGACCTGATCCCCGGTCAGCACCACCCAGCCGGCCAGCCCCTGGCCCGGGCGGCGGACCGCCACGGCCAGCCGGTCGCCGTCGGGGTCGCTCGCCACCACCAGGTCGGCGCCGAGCCGTACCGCGTCGGCCAGGGCCAGGTCCAGCGCGCCGGGCTCCTCCGGGTTGGGAAAGGAGACCGTCGGGAAGTCCGGATCGGGCCGGGCCTGGGCCGCGACCACGTGGGGTGCCGCGAAGCCCGCCTGCGCCATGGCCCGCAGCATGAGGTCACCCGCCACCCCGTGCATCGGGGTGTAGACCACGTTCAGTTCCGGCCGGTCGAATCCGGAGCCGGCCGCCGTGGCCACCACCGCGTCCAGGTAGGCCTTGGCGACCTCGTCGCCGTGCCGGGTGATGAGCGGGCTGTCCGGGTCCGCGACCGGGACCTGCGACAGCGGCCCGAGGGCGGCGATCCGGGCCTCGACCTCGGCGTCGACGGGCGGGATGACCTGCGCGCCGTCGCTCAGGTACAGCTTGTACCCGTTGTCCGCGGCCGGGTTGTGGCTCGCGGTGATCATCACTCCGGCCGATGCGCCCAGATGCCGGACCGCGAACGCGAGCAGGGGAGTGGGCCCGGGCTGCGGCAGCATGTGCACCGCGATACCGGTCCCCGCCAGCACCCGCGCCGCCTCGTCCGCGAACTCCGCAGACCGGTGCCGCGCGTCGCACCCCACCACCACCCGGACCCCGCCCGCGGAACCCTCGCCCGCCGAGGCGCCACCCCCCGAGCCACTAGCCGCCGAGCCGTCGCCCCCCGCGCCCAGCAACCACCCGGCCACCGCGGCCGTCGCAGCCCGTACCACCGCGCGGTTCATCCGGTTCGGCCCAGCGGCAACGACTCCCCGCAGCCCGGCCGTTCCGAACTCCAGCCGCCCCGCGAACCGGTCTCGCAACTCCGCCAGAGCCTCGGAGTCCGAGCCACCCGCCGCGTCCGAGCCACCCGCCGCGTCCCCGAAAGCCCGCTCGAGCAGTCCCGTCAGCTCCGCCCGATCGCCCACGTCCGGGTCATCCGCGATCCAGCCCTCGACCGCGCGCCGCAGCTCACCCTCACTCGTCACATCAACCACGCATCCCACCTGCCGCTCACCCCTAACCGCCCAACCCAAAAGATCTTGGAAGATTTGGGTTCCGGGGAGGATTTGGGGGCCTATAGACCCCCAAGTCCTCCCCTAAGCCGAAATCCACCACGCAAATGTTGCACGAGTTGCGCGTGCGATACTCGGGGCCGGCCAGCATCCCGTGAGCGCCACACCCCGTGAGCGCCACGCCCCGTGAGCGCCACGCCCCCGTGAGCGCCAAGCCGACCGCGCCGACCGCGCCGACCGCGGCGTCCGCCCGATCGAGCAGCAGCAGCCAGCGACCCGGAGCGACGCGCCACCGAAGATCATGCCTTGACGTAGGGGATGCCCTCGGCCTTGGGGCCGCGGACCTTGCCCACCAGCCCGGCCAGCACGATGATCGTGACGATGTACGGGGCCATCAGCAGCAGGTTGGACTGGATCGGGGTGTTGAGGGTGGACAGGATCGACTGCAGTTGCGTAGCGAAGCCGAACAGCAGGGCCGCGGCGATCGCGCCGAACGGGTTGTACCGGCCGAAGATCATCGCGGCCAGCGCGATGTAGCCCTCGCCAGAGGACATGCCCTTGCCGAACGAGCCGACCGAGCCGATCGTGAAGTAGGCGCCGCCGACGCCGGCGATCACGCCGGCCGCGATCACGTTGCGGTACCTCATCGCGGTCACCCGGATGCCCACGGTGTCGGCCGCGATCGGGTGCTCGCCGATAGCCCGGGTCCGCAACCCCCACCGGGTGGAGAACAGGCCCACCTGGACTCCGGCCAGCGCGATGTAGGTCAGGTACAGGAAGATCGTCGAGTCGAAGAAGACCGGGCCGACGATCGGGATATCGCCGAGCAACGGGATCTTGATGGCCGAGAACGTGGCCGGCGAGTTCAGCGTGTTCTGGTACGGGATCATCACCCCGTCGTACAGGTATCCGGTCAGGCCGAGGATCAGCGTGTTGATGACCACGCCCAGGACCACCTGGTCGACCCGGTAGCCGATGGCGAACGCGGCGAGCAGCGCGCCGACCAGGGAGCCGGCCAGCGCGCCGCTGATCAGGCCCAGCCACAGCGACCCGGTGCCGCTGGCCACGATCGCGGCGGCGAACGCGCCGAACAGCAGCTGGCCTTCGATGGCGATGTTGATTACCCCGGACCGGGAGCAGATGACGCCGGTCAGCGCGCCGAGCATGATCGGGATTGACCCGGCCAGGGTGCCCTGCAGCAGGTTCACGATGTTGAACGCGGTGGTCTGCCCGGCGTCGGCCCAGCACAGCAGCGAGAGCACGAGCAGGAACGAGACGACCGCTATGGCGACTCGCTTCAGCGTCTTGCCGAGCGGCAAGAACGCGCGCGCCGCCGCGATCGCGATCGATATCCCGCCGGACACGTAGCAGGTCGCTCTGGCCGGCAGCGTCAGGTTCGGCACCGTGACCTTGGCGAACGGCTGAGAGAACGCGAACGTCGCGTCGCCGGCGTGCGCGAAGTGCCCGAGCACGAAGATGTCGATGAGCCCGAACAGCAAGAACGTGGCGGGGGCCAGCCAGCGCCGGACGGTGCCGCCCAGCGCGACGCCGGTGTAGAGCACGGTGGGGTTCTGCTCGGAGACCGTCATGCTCCCCACCCCCTGGCCAGCACCTGGAGGACGCCGCCCCCGCCGCGCAGCCGGAAGATGGTCCGGATCAGCGGCGGCGCGGCGATCATCAGGACGACGACCGCCTCCAGCACCTGCACCATGTCCACCGGCGTGCCGGTGGCGGCCTGCATCAGCGGCGCCCCGGCGTGCAGCGCCCCGAACAGCAGGCCGGCCCACACCACGCCGACCGGTCTGCCCCGGCCGAGCAGCGCGACCGTGATGGCGTCGATGCCGTAGGTCCCGAAGCTCTGGTCGTTGAGGGTGAAGTCGGTGCCCTGGATGACCGTCGAGGCGGCCAGGCCGGCCAGGCCGCCCGCGATCAGCATGACCAGGACCCAGTTGCGTTCCACGTTCATGCCTGCCACCCGGGCCGCGCTGGGGTTCTTGCCGACGCTGCGGAACTCGAACCCGACGGTGGTGCGCTCCAGCAGCCACCAGACGCCCGCCGCGCAGGCCAGCGCGATCAGGAAGCCAGCGTTGATGCGCAGGTGCGTGCCGAACAGCAGCGGCAGGTGCGCGTTCCCGGCGATGGCCGCGGTGATCGGGTTGACCGTCCCCGGTGCTTGCATCAGGTAGTGGAAAGAGAGCAGGTAGGACAGGAAGTAGGCCATGATGTAGTTGAGCATGATGGTGACGATCACCTCGTGTGCGCCGGTCCGGGCCTTGAGCTCGCCGACCAGCCAGCCGATCGCCGCCCCGCCGGCGAAGCTGCCGAGCACGCAGACGATCACGTGAATCACGGGCGGCAGGTTGACGCCGTAGCCGAGGTAGGTGGCCACGATGGCGCCGCCGATGAACTGGCTCTGCCCGCCGATGTTGAACAGGCCCGCCTGGTACGGCAGCGCGACCGCGAGCCCAGCCAGGATCAGCGGCGTGGCCTGCACGGCCGTTTCGGACAGCGGGTTGAACACCGCGGACAGGTAGCCATCGTGGACGGCCGCGCTGATCGAGGCCTGCTGGAACAGCGCCGAGACCGTGTGCGGGTTGAAGATCGAGCCCTCGAACAGCTCCACGTACGCACCCACCGCGGTGTCCCAGGCCAGCGAGATCGCGTGGCCCGGGGCCGAGAAGAGGTTGCCCCAGGCGTGCAGCACGGTGGTGTTGCTGAACGCGTTGATCAGCCCGCCCACCACCAGCGCGGCCACCAGGGCCAGCACCGTGACGATGAACGAGTTGCCCTCCATGACCGCGTTCAGGATGAGCCGGGCCCGGCCCGGTGCCCACCCGTCCTCGCCCGGCGGGCCTTCCGGCTGCACCGAGCTGTCCGGGGAGGCCGCGGCAATCTCGGTCAGCGCCGCCTCCGGCTCTGGCCCTTCGGGGACCGCTGGCCCTTCAGGGACCGTTGGCCCTCCTGGCTCAGCAGGCGAGTCCGGTCCGGGCGTCTGCTCGCTCATGTTCCTGCTCCCGATGCTGGCGCGGAGGCCGCGGTGCCCGTCCCGGAATCCGGCGCCGGGTCGGGGGCCACGTCGCTTCCGCCCGCCATCAGCCTCCCGAGTTCCTCGGCGGGCACGGTCGGCGGCCGGAAGCCGGTGATCTTGCCTTCGTACATGACCGCGATCCGGTCTGCGAGCGCGTAGATCTCGTCGAGTTCGGCGGAGACGATGAGCACCGCGACGCCATGGTCGCGCTGCTCGATGATCCGGCGGTGGACGAACTCGATCGAGCCCACGTCCAGCCCGCGGGTCGGCTGGCTGGCCACCAGCACCTTGTGATCTTGGCCGAGCTCCCGGGCCAGGATCACCTTCTGCTGGTTCCCGCCGGACAGCGTGCCCACCAGCGTGCCCGCCGAGGTGGTCCGGACGTCGAATTCGGTGACCAGTTCCGCCGCCCTGCTGGCAATCGCGCCGAGGTGGAGGTTGATGCCGGAGGCGAACGGCGGCTGGTTGTACTGATCCAGCACCATGTTGTCGGCCACCGAGAAGTCGCCGATCAGCCCGTCTTCCTGCCGGTCTTCCGGGATGTAGGCCAGGCCGGCCCGCAGCCGCTGGGCCGGCGTGGCGTGGGTCAGGTCACGGCCGGCCAGCGTGACCTGGCCCGCGACGCTGGGCCGCAGCCCCATCAGCGCCTCGCACAGCTCGGTCTGCCCGTTGCCCTGCACCCCGGCCACGCCCAGGATCTCACCCGCCCGGACCTGGAAGGATATCCCGTCCACCCAGACCCGGCCGGTCTCGTCGGCCACGGTCAGGTCGGACACGTCGAGGACCACCTCGCCGGGCTTGGCCGCCTCCTTGCTGACCCGCAGCTGCACGTTCCGGCCGACCATCAGGGCGGCGAGTTCGTCCTCGGTGGCCGACGGAGGCCGCTGGCCGACCACTGCGCCCCGGCGTAGCACGGTGATCGTGTCCGCGATGGCCTGGACTTCCCTGAGCTTGTGCGAGATGAAGACGACCGACGTGCCGCCGTCCTTGAGCTGCCGGATGATCCGGAACAGGTCCTCGGTCTCGGCCGGGGTCAGCACCGCCGTCGGCTCGTCGAGGATCAGCACCGTCGCCTGCCTGACCAGCGCCTTGACGATCTCGACCCGCTGCTGGATGCCGACCGGCAGGTTCTCCACCAGGGCATCCGGGTCGACTTCCAGCCCGTAGCGGCGGGACAACTCGCGCACGTCCTTGCGCGTCTTGCGCCGGTCCAGCAACCCGGAAGGCCGGGTCTCCTCGATGCCGAGGGTCACGTTCTCCGCCACGGTGAACACGGGCACCAGCATGAAGTGCTGGTGGACCATCCCGATGCCCGCCGCGATAGCGTCCTTCGGGGAGTGGAAGCGTACCGCCTGGCCGTCGAGCAGGATCTCGCCCTCGTCCGGCTGTAGCAGCCCGTACAGCACGTTCATCAGGGTCGTCTTGCCGGCGCCGTTCTCGCCGAGCAGGGCGTGCACCTGACCGGGTGCCACCGCCAGGTCGATCCGGTCGTTGGCCACCAGCGAGCCGAAACGCTTGGTAATACCCCTCAGCTCAAGTTCCACGTCGACCCCTAAAACCCCTTCAGCCCTTCAACGTCCCTTGGCTCCGAGCGCCAATGTGGCAGCGGTGCAAGACGATTCTGCACCGCTGCCACATGTGTGTCGCGTCTTGCTGTCAGGTCACCGGGCTCTTGGTCGCCGTCGGTATCGAGCCGTCCGAAATGCCCGTTGCTAGCTGGGTGAGTTCGCGCTGCAGCGAGCCCGGGATCTTGCTGGCGAAGTCGTGGAACGGAGCGAGCACGGCTCCGCCGTTGGCCAGCGTGCCGATGTAGGTGCCGCCCTGGAACGTGCCGTTGGCCGTGCTCAGCACGACGGACTTCACCGACGCCACGATGCCCTTCTCGACGCTGGTGATGAAGTACGGGCAGTACGTCGCCGCGCTGACGCAGCCGTCGACGTCGACCCACATCATGTTCACCTTGTTGCTGCCCGCCGCCTGGTCCGCGCTCTGGACCGCCTTGGCCGCGCCGAGCCCGACGTTGCCCGCGACCGGGAAGATGATGTCCGCGCCCTCGCTGATGAACGTCTGGGTCAGCGTCTGGCCCTTGGTCTGGTTGGTGAAGTCGCCGGTGAAGGAGCCCTTCTGGGTCTGCTCGTTCCAGCCGAGGACCTGCACGTGCGTGCCGTGCTTGGAGTTGTAGTACTGCACGCCGTCCCAGTAGCCGTCCATGTAGATCGTCACGGTCGGCAGCTCGATCCCGCCGAACGTGGCCACCTTGCCGGTCTTCGTCATGCCCGCGGCCAGGTATCCGCCGAGGAAGCCGTCCTGCACGGTGTTGTACGTCAGCTGGTCGATGTTAGATTCCTTGGTGCCGGTGAGGCACTGCGTCGCGTAGGAGCAGTCCACGATCGCGAACTTCTGGTTCGGGTTGGCCTTGGCCGCGGCCTCCGTCGCGGCGCCCATCAGGAAGCCGACGGTGACGATGATGTTGCACTTCTCGCCGATGAACGTATTGATGTTCGGCGTGTAGTCGCTCTGCGTCGTCGACTGCAGGTACTTGACCGTGATGTTGGAGTTGGCGGCCGCGGCCGCCTGCATGCCCGCCCACGACGAGGCGTTGAACGACCGGTCGTTGATCCCGCCGGTGTCGGTGACCATGCAGCCGAGGGTCTTGGCACCGGTGCCGGCCGCGGAGCTGGTCGCTGTGCTGGATGAGCTGCTGCTGCTGGTGCTCGACGAGGCCGAGCTGGTGCTGCTGCCGCACGCGGCGACGACCAGCGTCGCCGACACGGCCAGCGCCGCCGTGGCCCATGCGCTGTGCTTCACGCTTACCTCCACTGGGCCAGGCACTAGAAGCGCCTGGCCTCGCATTCGTCCTGGGTTGTCCCGCAGGCTATGCCCGGTTGTCTCCCCCTGGGAAGGGGACACGCGTCGTTCTGGCCTGCTCGTTGCCGAATCGGAACCCGAAGATGATGACATTCCTGGCCTGCCAGACATACAGGCGCCATTCCTGCCAGGCGTCTTAGTGCTTTCCTACATGCTGATAGCGTCGTGGACCGAAGTGCCGGAGGGGGGACTGCCATTAGGCACGGGGGCGGCGGGGAAGTCAAGCGTGACGGTCAGGCCGCCGCCGGGTGTCTCGTCGAGCCGGACCGTGCCGCCGTTGGAGGTGGCCAGCCGGTGCACGATGGCCAGGCCCAGCCCGGTGCCGTTCGGGCTGGACGTGGTGAAGCGCAGGAAGGCCCGCTCGCGATCCTCGGCGCTCATGCCCGGGCCGTTGTCGGCGACCGTGATCCGCACCCCGGCCGCGGTGGCTGACGTGGTGAGCCGGACCAGGTTACCCGGGTGCAGCGCGTCCAGGGCGTTGGCGATCAGGTTGTCCAGGATCTGTTCCAGGTGCCCCTCGCCGATCCAGGCCAGCACCGGCCCGCCCGCCGAACGCCCCACGCCGCGCGCGCTGCCCAGCCCGCTGCCGCTGCCCGCCGTCGTGGCGATCAGGACGATGCTCCGGTCGTCGGCCACCGGATGCCAGGCCACGACCCGCTCCCTGGTCACCTCGCCCACGTCCACCGCCGTCGGCACCGGCACCACGTTCTCCGCCCGGGCCACGGTCAGCAGCCCGTCGACCAGCCGGGACAGCCGGGCCAGCTCGTCCAGCGCCCCGGCCAGCTCGTGGGCGGTCTCCGGGTCGGAGTGCGAGGTGTCGGCGGCGAGCAGGTCCAGCCGTAGCCGCAGCGCGGCCAGCGGGGTGCGCAGCTGGTGCGACACGTCCGCGATGACCGCCCGGTTTCCGTGCACCAGCGCCTCGAGCCGCCCGGCCATCGTGTTGAACGTGGTGCCCAGGCGGCGCAGCTCCGGCGGTCCCGATCCGACCTTGGCCCGGATCGCGAGGTCGCCGTCGGCCAGCCTGCGGGCCGCGGCGTCCAGGCCCTTCAACGGCCGGCTCACCCAGCGGGCCAGGCCGAACGCCACCAGCGCCGCGGCGATCATCGCCGCCACAGCGATCGACCCGAGGATGATCCACAGCGCGAGGATCTCGTGGTCCAGCGACTTGGTGGACTTGGCCAGGATGACCGTACCGACCCATTGCCCGTTCGGCGGGCTCCCGGCGTAGACGGGCATGGCCGCGATCATGTACGAACCCACGATCTCCGTGGCCGCCTGGGCTGGCTGGTCCGCTTGCACCGCGGGCTGGGCTTGCTGGTTCGCGTACTCGGCGAACTGATACCAGTCGCCCGCCGGCATGCCCACCGGATTGCCCAGCACCTTGTTGTTGTCGGTCAGGACGAGCAGGCCGTCAGCGGCCTGCCGGGCCTCCTTGGCCACATTGAGAAACTGGCTATTGGCCTGTGCTGCCGTGCTGACCGAATTGCGGGTGTGCTTCGGCTCGGCGAGCAGGTCGAGCTCGGCCTGGGCGAAGACCGCGTCCGTACGGGCCTCGCCCGCCGCGGCCTGGGCAAACGAGGTCCGGTCGTGCATGGTCGCGTTGAGGGTCAGCGGGACCACCGCCCCGACCAGCACGATGGCGGTGAACGCCAGCAGCATGAACAAGATCCGCCTGGTCATCGGTGACCATCCGGGTCGGCGAGCCGGAAGCCGTGGCCGTACACGGTCTCGATGATGCCCGGGTCGCCCAGCTTGCGCCGCAGGGCCGCCATGTGCACGTCCAGCACCTTGGTCGGCCCGTACCAGTGCTCGTCCCAGGCCCGCTCGAGCATCTCCTGGCGGCTGACCACCCGTCCGGGGTCGCTAGCCAGGCACTCCAGGATCGCGAACTCCTTCGGGGTCACCGCGATCTGCTGCCCGGACACGCTGACCTTGTGCGTGCGCAGGTCCACGGTGAGCGCGCCGTGCTGCAGCACCTGGCCCGCGGGCTGACGGCTGCGGCGGAGCACGGCCCTGATCCTGGCCAGCAGCTCCTCCAGCCCGAACGGCTTGATCAGGTAGTCGTCGGCCCCCTCGTCCAGGGCCAGCACCCGGTCGGATTCCTCACCGCGCGCGGTCACCACGATGATGGCCGCGTCACAAGCCTGGCGGAGCCGGCGGCAGACCTCGATGCCGTCGATGTCCGGCAGCCCGAGATCGAGCAGCACCACGTCCGGCACCGGCCAGTCCAGCGCCGCCTGGCCGGTGGTGACGCTGCCCGTTTCGTAGCCGGCCCGGGTTAGCCCGCGGACCAGCCCATTGGCGATGCCAGGATCGTCTTCGACGACGAGGACCCGGCCCAGACGTGCGTTCACGACCTCCACGCTAAGCACGAAACCCGTGCGCGCCGAATCAGGCGAAGATCTTAACCAAACCTGAACTTCTTCCAGGGTGGGTCCTAGGAAGTCGTTGGGCATGATTAGTGGCAGAGTTCCTTGCTCCAGCACGACAGCCTCCCTGCCGCTGTCGGGCGGATGACATGGGAGGGTCCGAGTGGATAAGGCAACCCTGCAGCCTTATCCACTCGGACCCCAGGACCCCAAGGACCCCGAAGACCTCTCGAACCTTAGCGGTTCCACGGCTCCCCACGCGTGAACACCGACTGGCCGGCGTTGCGCGCCGCCGCGACCGCCGCCGCCGGCCGCGCCTACGCTCCTTACTCCGGGCTCCGGGTCGGTGCGGCGGGCCTGACCGACGACGGCCAGATCATCGTCGCCTCCAACGTGGAGAACGCCTCCTTCGGCCTGACCCTGTGCGCGGAGTGCGGCCTGGTCAGCGCCCTGCACGGGGCCGGGCCCGCGGACAAGTCGGACCAGTCGGACAAGTCGCACAAGTCGGACCGGTCGGACCAGTCGGACCAGGCGGGCCCCGCAGAGCTGGTGGCGGTGGCCGTCGTCGCCGGCGACGGGGATCCGCTGCTGCCCTGCGGCCGCTGCCGGCAGCTCCTGCTCGAGG
>Ga0210389_10004573_pt1 | contig 10744 bp, 4 predicted proteins | sample IncBWH28OmetaG_FD_160127 | JGI IMG/M metagenome (GOLD analysis project Ga0210389, IMG submission 160127) | Forest soil microbial communities from Barre Woods Harvard Forest LTER site, Petersham, Massachusetts, United States - Inc-BW-H-28-O ... | reverse complement strand
ATCCGGGGCACAAAAACGGGGCTGTACCGCCGGTAACCGGAGCCGTTGGCATGGGATGCCGAGCCGGGGATATTATCGGTGATGCTATATTCCATAAAGTTCTCACTGGCCCCGCCGGAAAGGAGAAAATGCGAAGGCAGGTTCACTTTCCATTCGGTGAAAATATTATAGCTCAATGAGGCATTGTCAAGGTCACCCCTCGGAGCTCCCTGCACAAAATTGACAAGATTATAGGATTTATTGAAAGCGTTGGTCTTTTCAAACTGCGCCCCCACGATCCCGTGCACGCTGGTCCCTCCCGCGCTACCCTCCCCTTTCCCCGATTCGTAGACAAAACCCGTCCGCCCTCCGAATGTAGCGGCCTGTGCGTCCGTCAACCCATGCGCAAAGGGAGAATACAGCGTATAGCTGCTGGTGAACAAGGTGGTTTGATTGCTGAAATGCCCGTCGATCCTGTAATTATCAGTGATCCCTGCCCGAAAGCTCTCGATCTTCACCTGGGAATTATTGACGAGATACGCGGGATCACTCCATACCTGCTTGCTATAGAACTGGGCGCTGTCCATTTCTCCCGCCAGCTCTTCATAGGAGTGGCTATAGGCGACATAGGTGGAGATCGTGTTCTTATCGCTGACAAAGAAATCCCCGCTGAACTGGAGATAATCCTTTTGAGAGGCGCTATGCTGACGGAACCCGTTGGAGGTCTGGTGGCCGTAATTCAGCAGGATGGCCGAACTGGCATTGGCTGTCTCTACCCGCGTATTGTTGCGGTAGAGCCCGTAACTGCCTGCGGTATTTTCCTCCGCGATCCGCGTCTGGTTGGACTGGGGCTTCAGGGTGGAAAGACTGACCACGCCGGCGATACCGCTGCCATAAAGGCTCGACTGAGGACCCTTGAATACCGTTACGGTGCCCAGGGTGGAGAAATCGATATCATCCAGGATCGTAGTGCCGGTAGCATCCGTGACGGGTATATTATTAAGATAGACCTGTACCCCCTGCCCGTTGAAATTTGTATTGTTGCCATATCCGCGAATGGCAATACGCTGACCGCCGAAACTGGAACGGGACTGCATCGTGACGCCCGGAAGGAGGTTCAGCGAGTTCTCAAGGGACAGGCCGCTATTGCGGCTGAAGTCCCGGGGGGTCAGCACCCCTACGGACTGGGGCAGGTTCAGCTGGTTATCTTTTTTGCCGGTGGACCACCCGGTGACCTGGATGGTATTGAGCATATAATTGGCGGATTCCAGGAAGACCAGCAGGGCTCCCGTATTTTCCTTTACAGTAATGGTCTTATCCAGGTAGCCTACGCTGGTTACCGTTATCTTTTGTGTGCCGGTCCCTGTCTTCCATTCGAATACGCCATTGTCGTCGGCTATCGCCGTTCGATGATCCTCACCCGATACGGTCGCGCCCGGAACAGGTTGTTTGGTCTGTGCATCGATGACGGTGCCCTTGAGGCTTCGTTGCGCGGTGACGGCCCCCGCAAGGTATAAGGACAGGTATAGGAACAGGAATGTTTTTTTCAACATCTTGAAAGAATTTTAGTTGGTAAAACGGAATGAAATGAAAGAATATGGAAGGATCAGCCTTTTTTGGGCGGAGGAACGGAGATGTCCGCATAACGGGTGGGAAGTCTATGTTGGGCGAAAGAAGGATTGGGTTGCCGGAGAGGGACGGGAGGATTGGAATGAGCTGCCTCTTCCGCCGGCAGTATATCCCCTATCTTCCATAAGTAGGGATGAGCGCCTTTTTTACCGGGATGGTCCTGGTTGGCACGGGTCACCTCTTCCGACTGATGAATAAGCCGTGCTTCGCGTTCGTCGTCCAGGCAGAACAGATAGGCCGTCCCACCGATCGTCGCCCGGCGGATCACATCATACAAATGCTCCTGGAACCAGCATTCCCGGCCTTCTTCCTCCCACCGGCCGGAGGCCTTCATTTCGGCCAGGCTGATCCGGTACAATCGGGCATCAGGAATGGTGGTAAGCCATGCCTCCCGGGCGGCTTCCTTCATCCTCCACTGGAGGATCATGAATTGTCCGTAATATCCCAGCTGGGTATAGAACAGGATGAGGAGCATCGATATGGTGAACCCCTTTCTCACAGCATATAGCGGCCTGCGTCCGGCCGGATCAGTTTTTGTTGTTGCGAATATCCAGCTTTTCCCTGGGAAGCTCCCCTCCTTTCTTGGGTATCGGGAAATCCCTTAGCACGGCTTCGTATTTGGCGGTCGCCGATTCCAGGCGGCCGCTGAGCAGGCTATATACTTCCCGGTGCTGATCGGTAGGTCTGAAGTCCGATCCCCCGGATATACTCTCCTTGGAAATGGTCAGGAAGCGTTCCAGCAACTGGGCCGGGCTTCGAAAGATATCCTGCCGGGCGCCGGTTGCATGGGTATCATGCAGCAGGCTCTCCACTTCAAGGAGACGTTGCTGCCAGGCAAGTAGTTTTTCCTTTTGCTTCTTATTGGTGATACCGGGGGCGGAATTCAGCGCCTTCCCCCGCAGGATCTCCAGGGTGTCGATCATATGCAGAACATGCTGAATGGACCCATAGATCTGTGTACCGAAAACGTATTGCTGCCGGATATCGTCATCGGAGCCCACCGTATGGGGGTCCCGGAGCACTTCTATCGGCTGACGCCATTCTTTATTCCCGATCCGCAGCACGATGGTGTAGGTCCCCGGCAAAACTTTCGTCGTGGGCAGGCCGGGGCCGATATCCAGGTCATAGATGACCATGGCCCGTTCCCCATTGGAATCCAGTTTGACCCAGTCGGCGTCTTCGGGGCGGGTGCGCAGCGGAGGCAATACATAAGGCTGCAGTCCCAGGTCCCACCAGACGCGGTTGATGCCGGGACTGTTGGTTGCATGGATCTGCTGAACCGTTCGGCCCGCGTCATCCAGGACGATGACCTTCACCGTATCCCGAACACTGTCTTTGAGATAGTAGTTGATACTGGCGCCATAGGGGGGATTCTGGCCGGAAGAGGAATTGCGTTCGGCATGAATGCTTTCCCTGGGCCGGAAACGATATGCTTTTCGTAGCGGGAATAAATACGCCTCGGAATTCTGGATCTCCGTACTGAGATCACGAATAGGGGTAATATCATCGAGGATATAGAAACCCCTCCCATAGGTACCAAGGACCAGGTCCTTAAAGTTAGCCTGGATAGCGATCCCGTAAACAGGTACCGGGGGCAGGTTGTTCTTGAGATGGATCCAGTGTAAGCCGTCATCCGGTGAGAAATACAGGGCATTGTCGGTTCCCGCCCAGAGTAATCCTTTTTTACCCGGATCTTCTTTTATCTGGTGGACAAAGGAAGAATTGGAGGGCGGCAGGTTGCCGCTGATCAGGGACCAGGTCTTGCCGAGATCCGTGGTCTTATAGATATAAGGTTTGAAGTCCCCGATGAACTGTGCGTCGACGCAGATATAGGCGGTCGCCTCGTCAAAATTGGAGGGATCGATGGAGCGAATGGTGGACCATTTGGGAAGACCGGGGATATTGGCCGTGACGTTCTCCCAGTGCTGCCCGTCATCGCGGGTTACGTGTACCAGTCCGTCATTGCTGCCCGTCCAGACGATGCCCTCTTTTACCGGCGATTCGGCAATGGAATAAAGCGTACATCCATCAAAAGTGAACAGGTTGTCGGTGCTAACGCCGCCGGAGCTTTGCTGATGAGATTTATCGTTGGTCGTAAGATCGGGGCTGATGACTTTCCAGCTTTGCCCTTCGTTCGTGGTGACATGTACGTATTGGCTCCCGATATACACTTTATTATGGTTATGGCGGGATATGGTCATGGGGTAGTTCCAATGCCAGCGGTACTTCATTTCGGCAGGAGGATAGCCGTAGCCCGCCTCCGGCCAGGCCCGTACATCCCGGATATGCCCGGTGCGCAGATCCATTCTGTCAAGACCTCCGTCATAACAGCCGGACCAGATGATATTGTTGTCGACGGGGTCGGGTTGCGCATAGCCGCTCTCACAGCCTCCCACCACCGTCCAAAGGCTCAGGGGAATGCCTCCCTGTAAACTGTTGCTGGGCCCCCGGTAAGAGGTGGCGTCCTGCTTGTTGCCATATACATAATAAGGAACCTGGTTGTCTACGGCCACATGATACATCTGGGCGATCGGCAGGTTGACATTCTGCCAGGTCTTTCCGCCGTTAAAGGTCATGTTCATACAGCCGTCATGCGCCACCATCGCACGGGAAGGGTCCTTCGGATCGAACCACATATCGTGCGTATCTCCGCCGGGCCGGTAATCCCCATTCTCGTTGTTACCATTGAAAGATTTACCCCCATTCTTCGATTCCATTACCGTCACACAGATGGTGAATACATTATCAGGGCTGCCGGTCGAAACACGCACGCGTGTATAATAAGAAGCCCGTTGGGCCATGGAGTGACTGGTAAATACCCGTTTCCAGGAATCGCCGCCGTCCTCACTCCGATACAGACCGGGATCCTTGTCCTCTATCAGCGCATAGACGATATTGGGATTGCTATAGGCGACGTCCACAGATGTTTTACCGACGGGTCTGGAAGGGCCGCCCGGCAAGCCATTCGTGAGCCGCTGCCAGGTCCTGCCGGCGTCCTTGCTCCGGAAAATACCGCTGCCGGGCCCGCCGCTGTTCAGTTGCCAGGTGTTGAAGGTGATCTGCCACATGGCCGCATAAAGGATGTCCGGATGCTGTGGATCGATGGAAAGATCGGAACAGCCGGTATTGGTATCGACAAAAAGGATACGTTCCCAGGTCTTGCCCCCATCCGTCGTTTTGTATACTCCCCGCTCCTGTTGCGGGGCATGCGTATTTCCCAACGAGGCGACATATACGATGTTGGGGTCCGTAGGATGCACGATCACCCGGCTGATCCGGCCCGTGGCCGCCAATCCCATATTTTTCCAGGTCCTGCCGGCATTGGTGGATTTATATACTCCATTGCCCATCGCCTCGGCGGGACGGATGAGGAAGGTCTCGCCGGTTCCGGCCCAAACCTGCCGGGGATCGGAAGGAGCGATGGCAAGCGCACCGACCGTGGAATTGTCCGTGCTATCGAAGATAGACCGCCAGGTGATGCCGGCATCTTCCGTTTTAAAAATGCCTCCTGATGCCGCGCCTACATAGGCGACATTGCGGTCCCCCGGTACGCCGGCCACGGCGATGGCCCGATTGCCATCGGGGCCAATAAAACGAAAATGGAGCTGCCGGAAAAGGCTGCTGTCAAATTGCTGGGCGCAGACAGGCCGGGAAATGACAAAACACCCGAGACAGGAGAGCAAGAGGACGATTCTGGACATGACCGTTGATTTTTACGAAATTTACTGGATGGTCCCCAACAATGACGCGACCCGTTCAAATCGGTATAGGATTGGTTAAAATTGGGTTAAGTCTCCCCCCCTCTCCGGTGCCGCCGGTAATATTGGTAACGTATATACGTAGCTGCAATCAAAAGCAGCCCGCAGATCTCCGACAGCAGTTTTTCCGCATCCAGCCAATCGACCGGACGGTCCTTCAGTTCGGGGTCCATCACCAGTCCGTGAACGATGAACAGCAGGGCAGTTCCATAGGAAATAAGATGTATATTCTTCCAGGCACGAAACCCTAACCGGTTCCTGATCCTTTTCTGCGTTGTAATGATGACGACGATCAGCGCATAGAGCGCCAGCGCCCCCAATACGGCCCAGAGCGCCTGGTGGGGGGCATTCACCGGGAAAAGAATATCTGTCAGCCGGAATTTGGAGGCCGCATCGGGCAGCAAAAGCAATGGGTGCGCCAGCGCCAGGGTCAGTGCCACATAGGCGGTCCAGTTATGCAGGTCGTCAAGGCTTATCTTCTTTACCCAGGACGGCAATTTCTTCCAGACGGGCGACCGCCGGTAGGCGGTGCTCAGCAGGATGCCCAGCAATATATTAAAGGTCAGGACGGCGGTGGCGATGAGCCCCAGGGTGGATGAGATGTCCAGCCAATTCAGTTCCATTTGTTTTATTCTTTTTCTTTTTCGCGGATGACGGGTATCTGCCGTTCATAGATCAATTTATTGAGCGCGGGAATATCCTTATGAAGGATCTCCTTTAACCGGGTCAGCTGGACATCGGCCTGTGCGCTCAGCGCGGCGAATACCTCCCGGACCTGCCGGCTGGGAACGGCATTGCCACCGGCTGCCATCCCGTAAACGCCCGAGATCTTATCATTGAGCCGGATGGGATAGTTGAGCATGTCCTGTCCGCTCTTCGACTTCGTCTGGTATAGCGCCTCTTCCACGGCCGTCAGTTGGCGGATGATGCTATCCGATAGTTTCTTCACCGGTTTACCGGTACTATCGAGCCGTCCGTTCAGGTCCCGGAGCTGGGTACGGATATCGCGGAGGCGGAGGATCGCCCGCTGCACCTCATTGTATTTGTCCCTGATCTGCAGGAGGAATCCCGTCTGTGCGTCATAGTCCGCTTCGGTCATGGGAGAGTTGGGGTCGCCCTTTATCGTAAAGGATACGTCGGCGGAATCGTGATCGTAGCGCCAACGCGCCGTGTATTTGCCCGGTGATGCCTTGGGGGTTCCCGCCCCTCCTGTCCACAGGAGCATGCCCTGGATCTTTTCGGCGGGCGGGTAGAGCATATCCCAGACAAAGCTGTTCATGCCCGGATTACATTCCAGCCGTGTATCGGCGTCTTTTGCCCGGGTGCTGAACGTGCGGATGAGAACATGTTGTTTGTCGAAGAGGGTAAGGGATACGTTGGGGGAATCGGGCGCGTCTTTGATCCAGTAATGAAATACGACGCCATTGGGCGGGTTCTGCCCCGCATTGCGGATAGCCCGGTCCCGGTTGCGGCGCCCTCCCCCTCCTTCCATCCGCCAGGAATCATTGACGGCATAGACATGGAGGCGTGTATTCAGGGACTCACCAGCCTTTTGCTGTAGCAGGCTGAGATCGTCGAGTGCCCAGAAAGCGCGTCCCTGGGTGGCGACAATAAGATCGTTCTCTTTGATGGTAAGGTCCGTCACGGGGACGATCGGCAGGTTCAGCTGGAATTTCGACCAGTGCTCCCCGTCATCATAGCTGATATACATTCCGTACTCCGTTCCCGCATAGAGCAGTCCCGGCCGGCGATGGTCAGCCCGCAGGACACGGGCAAAATGCAGGGGATCGATGCCATTGGTGATCTTCTTCCAGGTCTTCCCATAGTCTTCCGTTTTGAAGATATAGGGCGTGTAATCGTCCAGCCGAAAACGGGTACCAACAAAGTAAGCGGCGCCTTTTTTAAAAGGATCCGTCTCCACGCAGTTCCAGAGTGTCCATTTACCCGCGGCCGGCGGCGTGACATCGTCCCAGTGGCGGCCCCCGTCTTTGGAAACATGGATGAGGCCGTCATCGCTGCCGGTCCATAGCAGATCTTTTTCCAGGGGGGATTCGGTGGCGGTGAAGATCGTGCAATAATATTCCGCCGAGGTATTATCCTTTGTGATGGGCCCTCCGCTGGGGCCTTGTTTCGTTTTATCGTTGGTCGTCAGATCAGGGCTGATCGCCTCCCAGCTCTGTCCTTCGTTCTCCGTAACAAAAAGCTGGTTGCCCGCTGCATAAAGACGATGCGGATTGAACGGGGAGAAAAAAATGGGATAGTTCCATTGAAAACGATATTTCAGGCTGTCGGCGCCGGACCCCGTAGGATTGTCCGGCCATACATCGATGGCCCGGTTCTCGCCGGTGCGGTGATTCAATCTTCCGAGATAGCCGTCATAGTTGCCGCCATATACGATATCCGGGTTCGCGGGGTCTGCCACGATAAAGCCGCTCTCAAAGCCCGCCGTAGGCTCCCAGTCGCGGTCGGTGATGGCGGCCCCGGGGGTCCTGCTTTTTATGCGGACGCTGGAGTTGTCCTGCTGGGCCCCGAGGATATGATAGGGAAATGCATTGTCCGTGGTCACCCGGTAGATCTGGCCCGTCGGTTGATTATCGAAGGGACTCCAGTTATTGCCTCCATCGAAGCTGATCTGGGCTCCCCCATCGTCGGCAAGGATGAGGCGGTTGCCGTCTTCCGGATCGATCCAGAGGTCGTGATGATCGCTATGGGGAGAGGGAATATGGCTAAAGGTCTTACCGCCATCCGTGCTCCGCAGGAACTCCACATTCAGACAATAGACGAGGTTCTCATTTTTGGGGTCTACATAAACATGATTATAATACCAGGCACGCTGACGGATATCGTTGTCTCCGTTGACCCTGGTCCAGGTATCGCCCCTATCCGTGCTGACGAAGAGGCCTCCGTCGGCATTCTCGATCGTGGCAAAAACCTTGTCGGGATCGGAAGTGGATACGGCCGTATTCACCGCTCCCCAGACACCTTTGGGCAATCCTTTATGCATGGACAGATTGGTCCAGGTCTCCCCGCCATCGGTGCTTTTATAAAGACCGCTGCCTTCTCCCCCGCTCTCCATACTGTAGGGGGTACGCCGGACGCGCCACATGCCCGCATACAGGACCGAGGGGTTCCCCGGTTCCATGGTAATATCCGAACAGGCGGTCTGGTCGTTGACAAAGAGCACCCGTCGCCAGGACTTCCCGCCATCGGTCGTTTTGTATACCCCCCGCTCAGGATTGGGGCCGAAAAGATGTCCCATAACGGCGACCCAAACGATGTCCGGGTCCCTGGGGTGTACGACGATGCGGGCGATATGGCGACTGTCTTTCAACCCGATGTTCTTCCAGCTGCGGCCGGCATTGTCACTGCGCCAGATGCCGCCCAGGTTCTCGGAGACATTATTCCGCAGGGTGCTCTCCCCTTCACCGGCATAGACGACCGACTCGTCACCGGGAGCGATAGCGACGGCGCCGACGCCACCGCCGAAAAAACCATCGGATACATTCTTCCAGTTGCTGCCGCCATCCGTGGTCTTCCAGAGCCCGCCCCCGGTCGCTCCAAAATAAAAGCTGTTCTTACTGCGGAGGCTGCCGGCTACTGCGTCTGCCCGGCCTCCCCGGAAAGGCCCGATCAGCCGGTATTTCAGGGAAGAAAAAAATACAGAGTCCGTATACGCGGGGGCGCCGGGTGTGGTAGCTGTCGTGGAGGCGTCCCTTGTCTTTTTTTGCGCCCGGAGGGATACGGACAGTGTTAATGCGAGCAGAAGGAAGAAAATGCGGTTCATATTGTTCGATGAAAGGTTATTTACTGGATGATACAAGGGTGGTCATTCCGGCTGCCTGCAACCGGGCGTTTATGGCAGGGAGGTCGTTCTGCAGCCGGGCCCAGGCAGCCTGTGCCTGTTTTTCCGATTGCAGGGTCGCCTGCAGCTCCGCCGTGGCCTGGGTGGTGGGCGGCAGGTCTGCTTCTTCCAGTACCGTGAACAGCGTGGCGAAGCTGCCTTGTAATTCGCCGAATCCTACGGGTGAATCGCCGGTAGTCTCAGCACGACCCATGGGGTTACCGCGTCCGCGGCGGGCGGCGCCTTCCAGGGCAGCGGCCTTGTTGTCAAGCTGCTGCAGGTCGGTAGCCAATGATCCCTGCGCGCTGCGTAGCAATGCGGCTATCTGCCCATGAAGAGCATGGATGCGGTCATAGGCTTCCATGGATCGCTGTCTTCCTTTATAGGCCGAGAGGGATAGTGAATGCTGTAGCTGAAGGGCCGGCAGGGGCGTCTTTACACGGGGGTCAAGGCGGACCGTCAGCGGTTGCGTATAGCTATTCCCGTTAACCGTCAGCCTGACCGTATAGGTCCCCGGGAGAACCCAGGGAGAGGTCGCGGAAGGAGCGGTATTGGCAAATACGGCGCTGATGGGATAGGCGGGCGGGACGTTCAGGGGCTGGAGGTGCAGGTCCCAGAGCTGGCGATGCGCTCCCGCCTTTGCGGATAAGATCTGCTGGGGCCGGATCCAGTATAAGGGGATATTGACATCGGGAACGCCATACAGCGTGTCCGTGCTGGAGTAATGCCGGATGGTCTGGCCGGAAGCATCAAGGATATCGAGGGATACGGGTCCGGAGGCATCCGTCTTCAGGTAATAGTCGATAATAGCCCCATCGGGCGGGTTCTGCCCGGCAGGTTCTTCCTGGGGCAAGGGAGTATCGGGGTTCGTGTCCCAGCGCACGCGGGTAGCCGGGGAGGGCCGGTACAGGGTAGCATCTTTGGATGCTGCCGCCGGCGACAGCTGGCGGAGCGGCGCGATATCGTCCAGGATCCAGAAGGAACGGCCATGAGTAGCGACGACGAGATCGGCATCCTTGATGACAAGGTCGCGGATGGAAGTAACGGGCATATTCAACCGAAGAGACTGCCAGTGGGCCCCGTCATCCAGGGAAAAATATACGGCCCTTTCGGAACCGGCCAGCAGCATCCCTTTCCTGCGCGGGTCTTCCCGGACCACGTTGATGGGATCATCCGGCAGCCCGGCATCGATCTCCGTCCAATTCCTGCCCCCATCATGTGTCCGGTAGATATGGGGATGCATATCGTCCAGCCGGATGCCATTGACGGCGGCATAGGCCGTATTGACGTCCGTATGTCCCGCATCGATCAGCGAGATCTTGCTCCAGTCGGGAATACCCGGAGGAGTGACATTGCTCCAGCTCTTGCCTCCGTCATGGGTCACGTGTATCAGCCCATCGTCGGTCCCGGCCCAGATGGTGAGGATGTTGACGGGAGAAGGCGCCACGGTATAGATCACGCCGCGCCGGGGCATTTTCGCCAGGGCTTCCGTATTGTAGATGCCTACGCTGGCAGGAACTTTCCATGACGCACGACT
>Ga0210389_10004572_pt1 | contig 10745 bp, 10 predicted proteins | sample IncBWH28OmetaG_FD_160127 | JGI IMG/M metagenome (GOLD analysis project Ga0210389, IMG submission 160127) | Forest soil microbial communities from Barre Woods Harvard Forest LTER site, Petersham, Massachusetts, United States - Inc-BW-H-28-O ... | reverse complement strand
GCCCGGACTGCCTCCGCGACGTCGTCTGGCGTGCCCTGGAACGCCGTGATGGACGACATCAGCGCCGTGGCGTAACCGGGCACCTGGAGGAACCCCGGAACGACCGTGGACATGTAGACCTTGAACTGGCGGGTTCGCTCGTACAGGCTCCCGCGCGCCACTTGCACGCGACGCATGCCCGTCCGGTGCAGCCTCTTCCACTCGGTGTACATCGAGTCGGCCGCACGCGATGCCGCGATCAGGTCAGGCCCCTGATCCGGGACGCCGCACACCTCGCACCAGGCCCGGATGTCGGAGTCGCTCGGGGCCTGCTTGCCCGTCTCGATCCGGCTGGTCTTCGCCTCATGCCATCCCGCCGCGTTCGACAGCGCGCGGCCCGACAAGCCCGCGTCCAGGCGCATGTCGCGAAGGCGGTCGGCTAGCTCCTGCCGGGCGCGCTGGACACTAGAAGACGGGGAGACAGGCACGTCAGGCAGGCCGGTAGTCAGCGTGCGGGACTGCGCGCGCCCAGACCGCCTCGAACGCCGCCGCGCACATCTGAATCACCGCAGGGTCGGTGACCAGCTCATCTTCAACGACCCCGCCGGTATCCGGGTCGATGCCGATGAACTCAAGCGCCATGAAACGCTCCCTGGCTCGTCATGTTGCGCCTTTTTGCGCGCCCTCAGACTGTCTCTCGCGTGGCTGGTTACGTCAAGGCCCCTGGACGGCCCGGAGGGGCTCAGTACGGGCGTAGCGGGCATTGGCGTCCGCGGCGGCCCGTCTGGGTACCGGGTCATTCCTCCGCCGGCCAGGTCGATCAGGATGTCCCGTACGGTGTCCCGGTCGACACCAAGCCGCCGGGAGACCTCGTAGGCACCGACAGGCTGTTCTTGGTGGCTCGCGCCTGCACGTGGTCTAAGACAGCGGCCTTGAGCTCAGATGGGGAGCGACCGGCCTCGGGAGGGTCAGCCGGTACTCGCGCTGCTTCGGCTGGTCGCGGTGTGGGCCGATGTCCTCGATCATGCCCTTGGCCAGGAGCCCCTCACGGGCGTCCTTCGCGGAGCGACGGGTCATGCCCGTGATGCCGGAGACGGCCACGTCAGACAGGTAGCTCCGCTGGCCCCATGGCTGCCGTCACGCAAGGTGAGCCCCCGGCGGCTCAGTTGGCCGCCGGCGCTGCCGCCATGCGCCGGTGGGCGCTGGCCGCCCCCACCGTTACCTGCTCATCTACGGCACCCCGGTGCCGTCCTCAGTCTCGAGGTCGCCGGCCACTTCACCGACATGGATTCGACCCGGCCCTGCTCTACGCGGCGGAGGCGGAAGCCGCCATCAACACCCCATGACCCCGCTGAGCCGCGGGCGAGCGCTTCCGCGAGAACATCAGATGCCGGTACTTTTGCGGCATGAGCGACCTGAGCCAGCCGGATGAGGTAGCAGAGGGCGTCATTCCCCCAGACAACTCACGGGTCGTGCGCTGGGCGGGCCCGGTGTTCGCGATCTGCGCGCTCGCGCTGATCCCGTGGATCGCGTACCTGTGGGGCTCGCTGCCTGATCGGCAGGTATCGCACCACTACAACACCGCATGGGTGGGCTTCGACGTGTTCGAGGTGCTCGCGCTGGCGGCGACGGCGTATTGCGCGTTCCGCCGCTCTGGATACCTCGCGGTAACCGCTGCCTGCGCCGCGACGCTCCTCATCGTCGACGCTTGGTTCGATGTCCTGACGTCACCGCGCAGTGAGCGATGGCAGTCGATCGTGCTGGCGGTGCTCATCGAGTTGCCGCTGGCGTTTGTCTGCGGATGGCTGGCTTACCACGCCGAGCACGTCGAGGAAAAGCGGATCCACCTGCTCCTCGCCCATCGGTTCTGGCGACGCTGAGGAGACCCACTGCCCGTGTGCCCGGGGTGATGGTCCCCCACCGAATTGCCGGCGGCGGCGCGGGACGCTGCGCCCCGTTCCGGGGCAACTGCCCCTGGTACCCCGGAACCCGTCCCGGGTGCTGGCCCCCGTGCCCCGGATGACGGACAGTAAAGAGCAGGCCAAGTGCCCCCGTGCTACGGAACCTAACGGGGGTGCTGGCGCCGATGCCCCGGATAGCAGAGAGTAAAGAGCAGGCCAAGTGCCCCGGCGCCACGGATAGGCCAGGGTGCTGGCCCCGGTGCCCCGGAACGACCGCGCAGCGCGCCGATCTCGTGCACCGGCGCCGGATGTTTCCGCGGAAACGCCTGTCAGGGCTTCTTCGTGACGCCGTCGGCGGCTGCCCAGTGCGCGTCGGCGATCCAGAGGCTCGCGAACTCGGCCGCCGCCTCCTTCTCCAGGGACGGGTGGTGATGGGGGGATGCCGCGGCGATGACCTTCTTGATCTCCCGTGCCGGGGACACGGCGACAGCCGCAGCCAGGGCACGCCACGACGAATCAAACGCCGGGCGGGGGTAGACGCGGTCGAAGAGGCCGATCCGGTGGGCCTCGGCCGCGTCGATCCGCTCGCCGGTCGTGGTGAGGAGCAGCGCCTGCGGGCGCCCCACGATGCCAGCGAGTCGCTCGGCACCGCCCCAAGCCGGCATGATGGCCAGCCTCGACTGGTTGAACGCGATCGTCGCGTCATCGGCGGCCACCCGGATGTCGGCGGCAACGGATACCTCCGCGCCGCCACCGAGGGCGTGCCCGTTCAGGGCGGCGACGACGGGAGCGGGGAAGGTCGCGATCCGGTCGCACAGCCGGCGCATGCGCAGTGCCATCTCGACCGCGCCGTCGAAGTCGCGGATCTTGGCGAGGTCCTTGAGGTCGCCGCCGGAGACGAAGGCGCGGTCCCCGCCGCCGCGGATGACGAGCACGCTGGCGCCGGCCACCTCGTCCAGGGCCGCGTCGAGGGCCGCCATCGTCTCCAGGCTGATGGCATTGCGCGCCCCGGGACGGTCAACGATGATGACCGCTATGCCTGCATCCCGCTCGACCCGGACTGCGCCGCCGGCGACTTGGACCACGTTCGTTCTCCTGTCCGATATTGGCATTCTCTTTTTTTGCAAGTAACGTATACGACGATGAGCGACCTCGACCAGACGCCCTCCGGGATTCCCGTTCAGGCCGTCTACGGACCCCAGGACCGGCCCGCGCATGAGCCCGCGCCGGGTCAGTACCCGTTTACCCGGGGTAATTTCGCTACCGGCTACCGAGGGCGGCTGTGGACCTTCCGGCAGTACTCCGGATTCGGCACGCCCGAGGAGTCCAACGAGCGTTACCGCTACCTCCTCCTCCAAGGCGGCACCGGTCTTTCGGTCGCGCTTGACCTTCCCACCCAGTGCGGATACGACTCCGACGACCCCGAGGTGACCGAGGAGGTCGGCCGGGTCGGCGTCGCCATCGACACGCTCGCCGACGCGGAGATCCTGTTCGATCAGATCCCGCTGGACAAGATCAGCACCAGCTTCACGATCAACGGCACGGCCGCGATCCTGCTCGCGTTCTACGTCGCGGCGGCGGAGAAGCGGGGCATCCCCCGCAAGGCGCTGACCGGCACGATCCAGAACGACATCCTCAAGGAGTATGCCTCCCGGGGCACCTGGATCTGGCCGCCGACGCCAAGCTTGCGGCTCATCGCGGACACGATCGAGTTCTGCGCGGCCGAAGTACCGCGCTTCAACGCGATCTCGGTCGCCGGGGCGCACTTCCGGGACGCGGGCGCGAGCGCGGTCCAGGAGATGGCCTTCACCCTTGCCGACGGCGTCACCTACGTCGACACCGTGCTGGCGCGCGGCCGGATGACCATTGACCAGTTCGCCCCGCAGGTCTCGTTCTTCTTCTACACGCACGGCGACTTCTTCGAGGAGATCGCCAAGTACCGGGCCGGCCGCCGCCGCTGGGCGACGATCGTCAAGGAGCGCTACGGGGCGGAGAGCGACAAGGCGGCGATGTTCCGCTTCGGCTGCGTCGCCGGCGGCGCGTCGTTGTTCGCGCCGCAGGCGCACAACAACATCATCCGGGTCGCCTACGAGGCGATGGCCTCCGCACTCGGTGGCGTGCAGTCGATGTTCACCGCCGCCTGGGACGAGCCCTTCGCCCTGCCAAGCGAGGAGTCCACCACGCTGGCGCTGCGCACCCAGCAGATCCTCGCCTACGAGACCGGCGTGGCGCGGGTCGCCGACCCGCTGGGCGGCTCCTACTTCGTCGAGGCGCTGACCGACGCCACCGAGCAGAAAATCGTCGAGATCATGGACGACCTCGAGCGGCATGGCGGCATGGTCCGCGCCATCGAGGACGGCTACCTGCAGGGCCTGATCGCCGACGAGGCGTACCGGTCGCACCAGGCGATCGAGAGCGGGGAGCGCCCGATCGTTGGCGTCAACCGGTTCGCCTCGGAGAATGAGCCCGCCCCCGACCTGGCGACGTACGAGCTTGACGCCGGCGGCCGGGACCGGCAACTGGCGCGGCTCGCCTCGGTGAAGGCGCATCGCGACAACGCCGCGGTCGCCACGGTGCTCACGGCGCTGAGCAAGGCCGCGGAAACGGAGGACGCGAACCTGATGCACAACCTCATCGACTGCGCGAACGCGTACTGCACGGTCGGTGAGATGGTCGCCGCCCTCAAGGACGTGTGGGGCGAGTTCCAGCAGCCGGTGGTGTTCTGATGCCGCCGGCCAGCTCTCCCGCCCGCATCCTCGTCGCCAAGCCCGGCCTCGACGGGCACGACCGCGGCGCGAAGATCGTCGCCCGGACGCTGCGGGACGCCGGCTTCGAGGTCATCTTCACCGGCATCCGGCAAAAGACCGACGCCATCGTCGCGACCGCCGTCCAGGAGGACGTCGCCGTCGTCGGCCTGTCCATCCTGTCCGGGGCGCACGTCGCCCTGACCGCGAAGGTCGTGGCCGCGCTCAAGGAAGCCGGCGCGGGCGACATCCCCGTCGTCGTCGGCGGCACCATCCCGGCCGGTGACGTGCCCAAGCTGCACGAGGCCGGGGCCCGGGCCGTGTTCCCCACCGGCACGTCGCTGGACGCCGTCGTCGCTGGGGTCCGCGCGATCGCTGGGGTCTGGGCAAGCACTGAGGAGAGCGAATGAAGATCGGCGTGATGATCGGCCCCGAACGGGGCGATACCGCGCGGAAGGTCAAGCGGCTCCTTGAGGAGATCGCCTGGGCCGAGGGCGCCGGCCTGCCGACGGCATGGATACCCCAGGTCCCCACCGACATGGACGCGCTCCAGATGATCGCCCTGCTCGGGATGCACACGTCGCGCATTGAACTGGGGACCGCCGTGGTGCCCTTGCAGGCGCAGCACCCGGTCGCACTGGCCCGGCAGGCGCTGACCACCCACGCGATCGCCGGCGGCAGGCTGACCCTCGGGGTCGGGCCGTCGCACCACTGGGTCGTCACGGACATGCTCGGCCTGCGGTACGAGAAGCCCGCCGCCTACACCCGCGACTACCTCCAGGTGCTCGACGCCGCCTGGCGCGCCTGCGCCCCAGCCGGGACGAATGGCGCAGCCGGGATGAATGACGCAACCGGGATGAATGACGCAGCCGGGACGAAGTCCATCGACGTCGAGAACGGCACGTTCACCGTGCACAACCCCTTCGACGTCGCGCTCGTTGGCCCGCTGCCGGTCCTCGTCGCCGCCCTTGGCCCCATCATGCTGAAGATCGCGGGCGAGCATGCCGACGGCACCGTCCTCTGGATGGCTGACGAGCGCGCGATCGGCGACCACATCGTGCCGAGGATCACCGCTGCCGCCGCCGCGGCGGGGCGGCCCGCGCCGCGAGTCGTCGCGGGCATCCCGGTCTGCCTGTGCAGCCCGTCGCAAGTCGATGAGGCCAAGGCCCGCGCCAACCGCATTCTCGGCGAGGCCGACATCTCCCCGAACTACCAGCGGCTCCTTGAGCATGGCGACGCCCGCGACATCGGCGACCTGTGCGCCGTCGGAGACGAGGCCGCGATCACGGCCCGGTTCAAGAGCTTCGCCGACGCGGGCGTGACCGACCTGTCGGTGCGGCTGCTCCCGATCGGCAACGGCCGTGAAGAGCTGATCGCGTCCAAGAACCGGACTCGCGAGGTCATCGCCGGGATCAGCGCCGAATTCGGCACTGCCGACCGGTCATGAGCCCAGCACCGCTCGCGGGCATCAAGATCCTGGAGGTCGGCCACGTGCTAGCCGGCCCGTACGCGACCATGCTGCTCGCTGACCTCGGCGCCGACGTCACCAAGCTGGAGCCCCCCGGCGGGGACATCTCGCGCAAGGTCAGCGACTCCTACTTCGCCAGCGTCAACCGGGGCAAGCGCTCGATTCGCCTCGACCTCGCCGCCGCGGCAGGCCAGGAGAAGCTGCACGAGCTCGCCGCCGGCGCGCATGCCCTGGTCGTCAACCTGAAGCCGTCCACCATCCGGAGGCTGGGGCTGACCTACGAGGCCCTGAAACAGCACAACGAGAAGATCGTGTGCGTCGCGCTCACGGGCTTCGGGCTGGACGGCGGCGACGAGCCGGCGTTCGACTACCTGATCCAGGCAGCCACCGGTGTCGCTAGCCTGACCGGGGATCCGGACGGGCCACCGACGCTGCCCGGCTACTCGTCGGCCGACAACTCCTCGGGGATGGCCGCCGCCCTGGGGCTGCTCGCCATGATCGTCTCCGGGCGCGGTGGCCAGGTCGACATCTCGATGCGCGACGTGATGCTGTCCCAGCTGAACTACCGGGCCGCCGCCTGGCTGAACGACGGGATCGCGCCGCGGCGGTTCGCCGGCGGCGCGCACTCGCACTACGTGCCCGCCCAGCTTTTCCCGGCCGCCGGCGGCACCTGCCTCGCGCTGTTCATCACCCACGACCGGTTCTGGCGGGCGTTCGCCACCGAGGCGGGGATAGCGGGCATTGACGGGTTCGCGACCATGGCGGAACGTTCGGCCCGCCGCGACGAGGTGCTGTCCGTGGTCGCGAAGGCGCTGGCCACCGATACTGCCGAGAACTGGGAAACGAGGCTGCGGTCGGCGGGCGTGCCGGCCGGAGTCGTTTTGTCCCTTCCGGAGGCGCTAGCCGGTGCGGACGGGCAGTTGATCACGGCGGGCGGGTTCACGCTGGTGGGCAATGCGGTGCGCGTGGACGGCTATGACCCCGCGTACGGGGCGGCGCCCCGGCTCGGCGAGCATGGCGACCTAGTGGGCTTGGATGACAGTGCGGGCTTGCGATGAGTGAGTGGCCCCGTGACCGGGTGGCGCTCGCCTTCGAGGACCAGGAGTGGACCCACGGGCGGCTGGACGATCTTGCCGGCGGGTACGCGGCGGCCCTCGCCGCGCGCGGGGTGAAGCCAGGAGACCGGGTCGCGCTGATGGGGTCGAACCGGCCGGAGTGGGTCGCGGCAGTCCTCGCGATCTGGCGGGCGGCCGCCGCCGTCGCGCTGTTCAGCCCGTCGTGGAAGCAGGCCGAGACCGAGCACGCGATCAGGATCGTGTCTCCCGCCTGCGGGATCGGGGATCACCCCGTGCTGCCGGGACTGCTGCCCGTGCTGGGCTTCGACGAAAAACTGCCGGATGCGTCCGCGGCACCGGGACCGGCCCCGGCATCGGCCGACAGCGAGGCGGTCCTCGTCTTCAGTTCCGGCACCACTGGGCTGCCGAAGGCGGTGCGGCACACCCACGGGTCGTTCGGCGCGGCGATCGGCCACTGGCGGGACTGCCTCGAGCTGACCGAGGACGACCGGATGCAGGTCACCACGCCGCCGTCGCACATCCTCGGCATCTTGAACATCGCGACCTGCCTTGAGCTCGGGATCTGGATGCGGCTGCACCCCAGGTTCGACCTGGACCGGGTGCTCGCCTGCGTCGAGGCCGACCGGATCACGGTCGAGATGGCCGTCGCGCCGATCGCCCTCGCGATGGCGAACCACCCGCACCTTGAGGACTACGACCTGTCAAGCCTCCGGTTCATCATGTGGGGCGCGACTCCGGTCACCGCGAGCGTCGCGGAGGCCGTGACTAGAAGGACCGGCGTGCCGTGGGTGCCGGCGTACGGGGCGAGCGAGAACCCGGTGATCGCCTGCAATCCGGTGCGCGGAGGGCGGCTGGACTCGGTGGGCAAGGCCGTGCCGGGCGTGGAACTGCGGGTGGTGTCGCTGGAGGACGGCTCCGTGCTCCCGGCCGGCGAGACTGGCGAGATCCAGCTGCGGTCCCCGTCCCTCATGACCGGCTACCTCCCGGAGCCGGAGACCGCGCTCTCCATGGACGGCGGGTGGTACCGGACCGGTGACGTCGGCTACGTGGAGCCGGAGGGCTGGATCCACCTCACCGACCGGTCCAAGGAGATGATCAAGGTCCGCGGCTTCCAGGTCGCGCCCGCCGAGGTCGAGGGGGTCCTGCTCGGGCACGAGGCGGTCTCGGACGCCGCCGTCTTCGGCGTCCCAGACGAGGCGAGCGGGGAGGCGATCATCGCCGCGGTGGTGCTGAGTCCTCAGGCCGCCCCGCTCAAAGACCACGGGGCCGCGCTCATGAACCACGTCGCCGATCGGCTGGCGTCCTACAAGAAGCCCCGTGAGGTCCTGATCGTCGACGCGATCCCGCGCCTGGCGTCGGGCAAGGCGCTGCGGCGGGTCCTCAAGGACAGTTACCTGAAGGAAGATGATGGACGCACGACTGTCGGCTGAGCAGGCCGAGCTACGCGACGCGGCGGCCAGGCTCGCCAGCGACCTCGGCCCGCACTCGGTGCTCGACCTGGGGGATGAAGAGCGCCAAGGACGGCTGGAGAAGGCCGTTGCGGCGACCGGATGGCGGTCCCTGCGCTCCGACGGCGCGTCCGGTGTCGAGATCGCGCTCGTCGCCGAGGAGCTCGCGCGGGGCCTGGTGGACGTGCCGTTCCTCGGCCCGGTGCTGGCCGATGCCCTCCGGCGGTCCGCGCAGCCGGTGACGACCGTGATCAACGGCGCCGCGCCGGACGCGAAGGGCATCTCACGAGGGCTGGCGGTGGACGGGACGAGGCTGCTGGCGGCATCCCTGGGCACGGCGGCGGCTGGCGTGGACCTGACGCGCCTGGTGGCCCCGGTGGACGGCGCGCTTGAGCCGGCGGGTGAGATCTCCGCCGCGCACGCCATCCGGTGGCAGGCGCTCGCGATGGTCGTCACGACCGCCGAAATGGTCGGCGCGGCGCGCGGCGCGCACGCCCTCGCGCTGGAGTACTCCAAGGTCCGCGCCCAGTACGGCCATCCGATCGGCTCCTACCAGGCGATCTCGCACCTGCTGGCCGAAGGCCTGGCGCTGATCGAGGGGTCGGTGTCGATTCTCCGGTACGCCGCCTGGGCGGTGGACGAACTGCGGCCCGCCGCGGCGCGCAACGCCGCGAGGATCGCCAAGGCCTATGCCGCCGACGCCGCCCGGACGGTCTGCGAGACCGCCATCCAGGTCCACGGCGGAATCGGGAACACGTGGGAATGCCTGGCCCACGTGTTCCTGCGCCGCGTCCTCGTTTCCGCGGAAACATTCCCCGTGCGTCTGGAGGAGATCGAAGTTGGATTACAGGGACTCCGCGGAGGAGGCCACGTTCCGCTCGCGGCTGCGGGAGTGGCTGGCCGATCACGCCAAGGACTTCGCCCTGTCCGGCGACGAGTACTGGGCCCGGTACGGCGAATGGCATCGCGCGCTGTACGACGCGGGCTTCTTCGGGCTCTCGTGGCCAAAAGCCTACGGCGGCCAGGACCTGCCCCCCGTCTACGACGTCATCCTCGATGAGGAGCTCGCCACCGCCGGCGCGCCACCCCGGCCGTCGCTCGGCTACCTCGTCACCGGCCTCGGCCACCACGGATCGAAGGAGCTGTGCCAGCGCTTCCTGCCCGGCATGATCAACGGCACCGAACGCTGGTGCCAGGGCTTCTCCGAGCCCGGCGCGGGATCGGACCTGGCGTCGCTGACCACGACGGCGACCCGCGACGGCGACGACTACGTCATCAACGGGCACAAGATCTGGACGTCGTACTCCGACGTGGCCGACTGGTGCCTGCTGCTGGCCCGCACCGACCCGGACGCGCCCCGGCACAAGGGCATCTCGGCCTTCGTGATCTCCATGCACCAGGCTGGCATCGAGCAGCGGCCGCTGAAAATGATCAGCGGCGTCTCCACGGAGTTTGGCCAGGTGCTCTTCGACGGCGCGCGCGTCCCGGCGGGCAACATGGTCGGCGCGCCCGGCGAGGGCTGGAAGCTCGCCATGACGGTCGTCTCCCATGAGCGCGAGCCCTCCACGCTCGGCTTCACCGCCCGGTACGGCAAGACCGTGCGGAAGCTGGCCGAGAAAGCCGAGAAAGCCAACGGCACGCCAGCAGAGCTGGCCTGGGCGCACGTCCAGACCCAGATGCTCTACGCGCACGTCAGGCGCCGGCTGTCGGAGCAGCTCGACGGCGTCAAGCACGGCTCCGACGGGTCGCTCGACAAGCTGCTGATGACCTGGACCGAGCAGGCCGTCGGCCACGCGTGCCTGGCCGTTGCCGGCACCGGCGACCCCGACGCACTGGAGGCCTACATGTACAGCCGCTCCCAGTCCGTCATGGGCGGCACCTCGCAGATCCAGAAGAACATCATCGCCGGACGCATCCTCGGCCTGTAAGGCCCGGGAGCCCGGGAGGCCCGGGAGGCCCAGGAAGCACGAGAGGCTGAACCAGCTCATGTACGACATGCCAGAAGAGATCCAGGTCGAGGCGGACGGCCCGATCCGGATCATCACCTTGAACCGCCCCGGAAGCCTCAACTCAGTCAACGACCCCCTGCACATGGGCCTCGCTCGGCTGTGGGGGCGGCTGAGCGAGGA
>Ga0210389_10004571_pt1 | contig 10745 bp, 15 predicted proteins | sample IncBWH28OmetaG_FD_160127 | JGI IMG/M metagenome (GOLD analysis project Ga0210389, IMG submission 160127) | Forest soil microbial communities from Barre Woods Harvard Forest LTER site, Petersham, Massachusetts, United States - Inc-BW-H-28-O ... | reverse complement strand
AGACATCAGTGATGTCGGTGACTGCGGGGGCGACGACCTGTATCGCCTGCAGTTCTTCGGCCCCGTCTCGTGACAGGAGCACCACCGGGCGCTTGTCATCGAGCAGTGCCCACCACACTTCGCCACGGTCCGTCATCGGTCCTCCCCAGCGGTCGGGCACCCCTGCGGCAGCGTACTTCGGTCGTCGATCGTGACCTGACGCGGAGTCATCCATATTGTGCCGCAAAGGATAGTTCCTATCCGCACTGCGTTAGGGATCAGCGTCGCGGCGTAGACCAGAGGTCGCTGGCGTTCCCGTCAGCGAGCTGGCGGCGGTAGGCGTCGATCTTGTCGTCGATCAGCTCGAGGTGCCCGGTGAGGGTGGCGAGTTCAGCGGCGACCTGAGCGCGGTGCGATTCGAGCACTTCGAGGCGCTGCGGCTCGTTTCCCGCGCCGGCGCGCACCAGCTCCGCGTAACGGCGGATGAGCTCGATCGGCATGCCGGTACCCCGCAGCCGGGTGCAGATACGGATCCACTTGAGGTCCGCCGCATGGTAGCGGCGGCTGCCGCGGGTGGTGCGTTCCGGCACGGTCGCCATCAGGCCGGCGCGCTCGTAGTACCGCAGCGTGTAGACGCTGACGCCACTGCGTCGGGCGGCCTCGGCGATGGACAACCCGCCCTCGGGGACGGGTGGCTTCCGCAAGGAGCTGCCTGTGACGGGCGCCATGGCACCCTCCCCTCCGTCTCAGACGCGGGCCGGTTTGACTTACAGCGCGCTCTAGATCCTAACGTCCTGGTTATCTCAACGATCAAAGGAAGATGACGCTTGTGTCTATGACCTCATCAACTGACGCGACTCCGACGATCCTGATCATCGGAGCGTCGCGAGGCCTCGGCCACGCGATGGCCGCCGAGTTCCTGAAGAAAGGGTGGAACGTCGTCGGAACCGTCCGGGCTGGAGGCGGCCGGACCCTGCTGCACGATCTTGCGGACGCCTTCCCCGGCCGCCTGGAAATCGAGCTCCTGGACATCAACGAGCCAGCCCAGATCGCGGCACTGCGCGAGCGCCTGGCGGGCAGGTCCTTTGCGATGTTGTTCGTGAACGCCGGGACAGCGAGCAGCGAGCAAGTACCGATTGGCCTCGTGCCAACGGACGATTTCGTGAACGTCATGGTTACTAACGCGCTGAGTCCCATGCGCGTCATCGAGGCCCTTCAGGACCTCGTGTCGCCGGCCGGGCTGATCGGAGCCATGTCCTCCGGGCAGGGCAGCATCACCAACAACACCACCGGCATGCGCGAGGTCTACCGCGGCAGCAAGGCCGCCCTGAATATGTTCATGCGCAGCTTCGCGGCCAGGCAATCCGATACAGCGCGAGCGTTCGTGCTGATGGCGCCCGGTTGGGTCCGGACGGGCCTGGGCGGGCAGAAAGCGCCCTTCACCATCGAGGAAAGCGTGCCGAACGTGGTGAACGTTCTCCTCGCAAAGAGGGAAAGGCCTGGTCTTGAGTATCTCGACCGCTTCGGTCAGACCGTTCCCTGGTGAGCGCCCGGCCATGTCGCCCCGGCTAGGCTCTTGCGTGTGCATGCAGTCGTCGCGCTCGCGCTGCCCGCCGTCGAGGCCTTCGACCTGGCGATCCCGGCGCAGGTTTTCGGTGATCGCAGGCAGAACGGCCGGTACAGCTTCACCGTGTGCGCCCCAGTGCGCGGGCTGGTGCCGTCAACCACCGGGTATGCCGTCAACGCCGTTCACGGCCTAGAGCAACTGGCCAAGGCGGACACAGTGGTGGTCCCTGGCTACCTGCCGCTCGAGGATCCCGGCGAGGAGGTCTGCTCAGCGCTGCGCCAGGCGGCCGCGCGTGGCGCCCGCGTGGTCTCGGTGTGCACCGGGGCGTTCGCCTTGGCCGCGGCCGGGCTGCTCGACAACCGCCGGGCCACCACGCACTGGCTGCACGCGGCCGAGCTGGCGGCGCGGCATCCGGCGGTCAAGGTCGACCCCGACCGGCTTTGGGTGGACGAGGGCAGCGTGCTGACCAGCGCCGGGCTGGCCGCTGGCATCGACTTGTGCGTGCAGCTGGTGCGCGCCGACTTCGGCAGCGATGCCGCCATCAGCATCGCCCGCTACATGGTCGTCGCCCCGCACCGCGACGGCGGGCAGGCCCAGCTGCTGCAGCGTCCCGTGCCGCCGCCGGCCGAGAGCCTGGCGGCCACCTGCGACTGGGCGCTGGAACACCTGGCCGACCCGCTGACCGTCGCCGACCTGGCCCGGCACGCCGGCTGGGCGCCCCGTACGTTCGCTCGCCGGTTCATGGCCGAGACAGGCATGACGCCGCGGCGCTGGCTCACCGCCGCGCGGCTGCGGGAAGCCCGCCGCCTGCTCGAGGTCAGCGACCTCCCGGTCGACGACGTCGCCGACCGCAGCGGTTTGGGCAGCGCCGCCAACCTGCGCCTGTACCTGGCGCGCGACGCCGGGACGACCCCCACCGCCTACCGGGCCACCTACCAGGGCCGCGATCCGCATGCCTGAAGCGCCTGGCATCGGCCGATCCGCGAGAGGCAGGATCCTGACGATGTCGGGCAGTCCTGCCGCTCGCGGTCCGGCGGCGCCAGGCGAACGATGGATCCATGTCCAACATCGCCCAGCTCGCTGACCGCAACCGGGCGTTCGCCGCCACCGACGCGCGGCGGAACGTGCCCGCACTTCCGTTCATCCCGTTCTTGAACCTCTACATCGTCACGTGCATCGACTGCCGGGTCGATCCGGCCGCGATCCTCGGGATCAACCTGGGGGAGGCCCTGGTGGAGCGCAACATCGGCGGCCGGGTCACCCCGGCCGTCATCCGGGACATCGCCTACGCCGGATACCTGGTGGAGTCCAAGGCCCCGGAGGGACCGTGGTTCGAGGTCGCCATCATTCACCACACCGACTGCGGGTCCACCCTGCTGGCCGACGACGAGCTCAGGCACGGCTTCGCCGAGCGGATCGGCGTCGACGAGCGGACCCTGACGGATACGCCGGTCCTTGACCCGGAGCGCACGGTCCGCACCGACGTCGACCGGGTGCTGTGGGCGCGTGAGATCCCGTCCGATGTCCGGGTCTCCGGGCACGTCTATGACGTCAGCACCGGCGTGGTCACCACTGTGGTCGACGCGAAGTCGCGAACGTAACGGCCTTCCAGAACGGGCCACCGCCGCAGGCTTCGTGACCAGTCAGGGGCCTGCCTGGTCGCCGCCGATGACCACGATGCCGGCCCACCCCGGCGGGCACAGGTACGACCGAGGTGAGACGGCGACGTTGATTGGCGGTGCGAACCGCGCGGCGGTCCCGGCGAGGTGCTGCCACAGCTCCATGGCCCTGGCGGTCAGCGCGCCGGCCGGCGAGCGGTCACCACCCACCTCGTGACCTTTTCAGTAGTCGAAGTCGAGACCGTGCAGGCTGGCCCCGGGCAGCCACTCAAGCCGCCGTGCGGCCAGGTCCATCGTGAGGTCGACGTGCCCGCCGAGCGCCCGGAACCCGGCGCTATGGAAACGTCGTATGGCGGCGACGTTGCGCGCCACGGGGCGGATGGCCAGGTACTCGTAACCACGGGCACGGGCTTCCTCAACCACCCGGCTGATCAGCATGCGGCCAACGCCCTGGTTGCGAGCCGACTCGGACACGACGACCGGCTCGACCTCTCCACTCATGCCCCGGTCGAACAGGCCGGTCAGACCAATGACCCTGCCGCGAGACTCGGCCACCCACGAGCCCACCCGTCGCGGCTCGGCGAGGTAGTCATCAATTCCCGCCCCAGGATCGTCTCCGCCAATCGAGGGATCCCCGTAGATACTCCGGTGATACTCCGTTAGCTCAGCCCACAAGGACCGGCAGGCGCCGTGGTCATCGTCGCTGTAATCGCGAACGATGACCTGCGACGTGTCTGGCGGGTCTGGCTGTGGCGAAACCGTCATGGCCTAATGCTGCCAGGCGCAGCGGCCCCTGGACGAGGCTTGGCGCGGCGATCTCCCCGTGAGTACTTCTTGCCGGGGGCCGTGACTCAGCCGGTGTCTGGTGCGCGGTGCGGACGATGTCGCGGGCTATGACGCACTTATGGATTCAATGTCCCTGCGGCTGATAAAACGGAACCACGGGCCGAGGACGGGTACGGACACGGGAGGTGCGGCAATGTCGCTGGAGATCAAGCGGCTGCACCTGGCCAAGGTGAGCCCGCCCGGCGGCGATCGGGGGCAGTGGCCGGTCCACGGCTTCGTGATAACCCACCCGGGCGGAGCGGTCCTGGTCGACACGGGCGTGGGCGGCCCAGAGGATTTGATCAACGACTGGCGCGTGGTCAACGTCTCGGCGGCCGACGCCCTGGCCGAGCTTGACATGTCTCCCGCCGACATTTCGCTGGTGATCAACACCCACCTGCACTTCGACCACTGCGGCCAGAACGCGGTGTTCAAGCACGCCCCGTTCTACGTCCAGCGAGCCGAACTCGACCGCGCCCGCCGCGAGTCAGCCGAGCTGGCCGGCTGGTTCGACTTCATGGGCGCGCGGTTCGAACTGCTCGACGGCGACACCGAGATCCTGCCCGGCCTGTCGGTCATCGCGACCCCTGGCCACACCGCCGGCCACCAGTGCGTCATGGTCAGTACCGGCGACGGCTCGGCCGACCTGCTGATCGGGGACGCCGCCTACACGCCGCGCGAGTACACCGGCCCGCTGGACCAGAAGCTGCCACCCGGCCAGGCCGCTGACCGGCCGTCCTGGGAGACCTCCATCGGGCGCGTCCGGTCGATGGCCCCGTCCAAGGTCCACTTCTGTCATCACACCGATGTGGTGCACGGCTGAACCACGGACGGTCACGCCAGGTCCGTTCGGGCGAATGATCTAAAGGCGATCGACTGCGTGCTAATGCCGACGGTGGCCGGCCGGCGGCCGGGAGCGGTCCTGCGGCTGCGGCGCCGGGAATGGAGGACGGGCCTGCTGCCCGGGGAATGGGGGACGGGCCTGCTGCCCGGTGAACGGGGGACCGGCCTGCTGCCCGGGGAAGGGGGGAGCTTGGCCCGCGTGCCGTCCCCCGCCGCGGGCTCCGGGCTGTGAATCCCCGCGGTCGCCGCGGAAAGCGTCGGTCATCCACGAGACCGCCAGGCACACCGCGATCACCAGTGCCGTCACGATTATCGCCAGGACCGCTGCGATCCCGGCGACGATGCCAATCAGACTCATGCCACTCGCCCCACCTGCATAACGGGCCGCCGGGCATCTCCCGTTGCTCGGCCGCCTGCCGTTCGATGTGCTCACCCGACGCCTCGAGCTGCCGGGCGGCTGGCCGCCGCCTGCATCCCTCCCGTGCAAGCACGGATCTACGTTACTGCGGGAAATCTACGTTGGCGTAGATATTGCGACAGCCGGGCCTCATCCGGTTTCGTATTTCCGTGCCCGCGCTCACCGGAACGCCGCCGCGTCCGTGCCAGCTTAGGGCGGGGATGCCCGGGGCAGATCCGCGGCGGGCCCTGTTCGATCCGGCGCAGCCGGCCTCCTCGGCCCGGCGGGCCACCTCGGCGAAGACCCCCGGCGCCGCGAACTCCCCGAAGTTCGGAACCTCGGCCAAGTACCGCATCCCCGCATCATGGCACCAGGTACCGACAAACCGGGCCCTGGGGTTGAACGCGGTTACCCGGAGACCGTTTCCTTCGGATCGAGCAGTGACCTCAAGACGTTTTCCACGTTGTCGTAGTTCGCTGCGAGGCCGTCTGTCGCGGTCATGTGGTCACGGCCGGCCTGGTCGCGGAACGCCAGCGTGTGGGTCAGCTTCGTCACTCCGTCAGCTTCGCGCAATTCCACGGTCTCCACGGCCTCCACGCCGGGCCACCCGTCGTACCGCCAGGTCTCGACGGTCCGGGTCGGCGGCTCGACCTCCAGGAAGGTACCGCGGAACGACATCTCTCTTCCGTCGTCGGTCACGAAGACGTAGTGATAGTTACCTCCGGCGCGCAGGTCGACCGAGCAGGTCTTCACTTCCTCCCCGTAGGGGGCGATGGTCTTGCGCATGTGCTCGGGCTTGGTCAGTACGTCGAAGACCAGCTGGATCGGAGCGTCGAACTCGCGGGTGAGGACAATCTCGAGGTCGTTCGGGAACTCGATGCGTCCCGGTGCGGGCCGTTTAGGCGTCACTGCCTCCTCCTTGTTGTTGCAGCTCTTTGAGGTAGTCATCCACCCGGTCCATCCGGGCATTCCATGCCTGCTCGTAGCTGGCCAGCCACTCGCGCAACGGCCGGAGGCGCGCGGGTTCCAGGCGGTACAGCCGGCGACGTCCCTCCGCCCGGCCTGTGACCAGTCCCACCTCACTGAGCACCCGCAGGTGCTTGGAAACCTGAGGCTGGGACATCGAGAGGTCGTTCACGATCTCCCCGACCGCCTTCTCGCCCGCGATCAGCGTGTCCAGGACTTCCCGACGGTGCCCGTCGGCAATGGCGTTGAAGACGTCCGACGTCGTGGAAGAGCGGGCCACGGGCCAATCATATTCCGATATCGGCATACGTCAACGTCCGCTGGTCTACATGGGGTCCCCTACCGGTCGGCGGCGAGCATCGCGGCGAACCAGTCGTGTAGCTCCGACCCGGGCGCGTAGGCGCGTTCGATGGCGTCTCCGTGGCCGGCGTCACTGGCGAGCAGGCTTAAGTGGCGCGTGGTGACCGTAGTGACCGTGAGGGCCGTGCGCAGGCCGGGACGCCCCGCCCGCGCCCCGGACGCCCCGCCCGCGCGCCGGGTGCGGCATGATCGACAGTGATTTCGCTTTTCATGGAAATTCCGCAGCTAATAAGCTGCGGAATTTCCACGATCATGGGCCGGGGCCGCGATGCCGGCGGACAAACCGGACGGAACGGGCACGCGCGAGCCCGGCGCGACGGCGGAGAGCGCTTATTTAACGGCATTGCGCCGCACAGGCGGATATCGCACGCCCTCACACCTCACGCAGCCGGGGCGCCGGTGAGTTTAAGTCGCGGCAGTGGTCTGACTCTTGAATCGAGAGGGAGGAATGGTTCCCGTGGACTTGTACAGCGTCGTGTGCGTGCGTGACCGGGTGACATCGCAGAAGTGGTTCGAGGTGTTCTTCGGGCGGCCGGCGGACGAGGTCATCGGCGATGAGTACCTCTGGCAGGTCGGTGAGAACGCATGGGTCGTCATCGACGACCGGGACATGCGGGCCGCACGGGTGGGCGGCACGATGATCACGTTCGGCGTAACAGACCTCGACGACATCCTGGCCCGGCTGGCCCAGCACGGCATCGAGCACGAGCCGGTAGAAACCTACGGCAACGGCGTGCGCCATGTGGAAGTCCTCGACCCGGACGGCAACAGCCTGTCGCTCGCGCAGGTGCCCGCCCAGTAGTTAGGTCTTGGTGGCGATGATGTAGCTGTTGACGAAATCGCCGTCGAGGTGCGCGGCCTCGACGGACGTGAAGCCCGCCTCGGCGAGCATCGCCCGTGCGGTCTGCTCTCCCCACATGGTGCCCAGGCCCATTCCGCCGTCGGCGAGGGAGACGGTCATGCAGTGCATGCACGAGACGGTGTACAGGAACGGCCCGAGCGGGTGGTCCAGGTTCTCCGCGAGCTTGCTGGAGGCGGCGGTGTCCACGCACAGGTAGACACCACCCGGGCGCAGCGCGTCCGCGATCGCGGCGAGCACCAGGTCCGGCCGGGCCTGGTCGTGCACCGCGTCGAAGGTCGTGATGAAGTCGAACCGGCCGGCCTCGCCGAGGCCGGCGGCGTCGCGTTCCTCGAAGCGCGCGTTGGCAAGACCCTTGAGCCGGGCCTCCTGGCGGGCCGCGGCGATCCCGGCGCCGGAGAAGTCGAAGCCGGCGAACCGCGAGCGCGGGAACGCCTCGGCCATCAAATTGACGGCGTGGCCTGACCCGCACCCGACGTCGGCGACCTCGATGCCCTCCCTGAGCCTGTCGGTCATCCCCGGTACCAGCGGCAGCGTCACGTCGATCAGGGTGGCGTCGCGGACGGCGCCGCTGTCTTCGGCCATGACCGCCTGGAACCGCGGGAACGCCGAGTACGGGACCCCGCCGCCGTGCCGGAAACAGTCCACGATCTGGTCTTCCACCAGCGCCATCAGCCCGATGTACTGCATGCCGGCGGCGAGGTTGTCCATGCCGGCTGCCCGGGTGAGGCAGGCGGCGTGACCGGCGGGCAGCGAGTAAGATCCCGCCGCGCCGTCGTGCTCCACGATCCGGCCGGTAGTCATCACCGCCAGCCATTCCCGGACGTACCGCTCGTCGAGCGAGGCACGCGACGCGATCTCGGCGCTCGTCGCCGCGGGCATCGCCGCCATGACATCGAACAGCCCGGTGCGGTGACCCACGCTCACCATCAGGGCCAGCGCGGCCTCGTTCATCGTGCGGAGCATCCGCCCGGCGAATTCCGCCGGGTCCCCGCCCTGTGCCTCACTCATCCCGGCCTTCTCACTTCGGAGGATGGGGGTAATCGTAGCGGCCGCGGGTTGATCACAGTCTTGGGCCACGTGTGCAGTGCCAGGTGCCGGACGAGCCACTGTCCAATTCTTGCGTATGTAAATAACGATTTTACGGACTCATGCCGATTCGTTACGCTACCCCGCATGAGCGAGTCAGTCCTGGTCCGGGCGGCCGGTCTCACTAAGGTCTATCCGGCACGGGGCGACGTGCCTGAGTTCCGTGCCGTCGACGGGATCGGGTTCGAGCTGCGTCGCGGCGAGACCTTCGGGTTCCTCGGGCCAAACGGCGCGGGGAAGTCAACGACCATGCGCATGATCGCGGCCACCTCACCGCGATCCGGCGGGATGCTGACCGTGCTGGGGATGGACCCGCAGGCGCATGGCTCGGCGATACGCGCCCGCCTCGGCGTGGTGCCCCAGGACGACGCACTGGACCGTGAGCTGACGGTGCGGGAGAACCTGTACATCTACGGCCGCTACTTCGGGATCAAGCGCGCCGCGATCAGGGAACGCAGCGCGGAGTTGCTTGACTTCGCGCAGCTGGGGGAGAAGGCCGACAGCCCGGTCGAGGCGCTGTCCGGCGGCATGCGGCGACGGCTGACCATCGCCAGGTCGCTGATCAACAACCCGGACATGGTCCTGCTCGACGAGCCGACCACCGGGCTGGACCCGCAGGCCAGGCACGTGCTGTGGGACCGGCTCTACCGGCTCAAGCAGGACGGAGTCACGCTGCTGCTGACCACCCACTACATGGAGGAGGCAGAGCAGCTGTGCGACCGGCTCATGATCATCGATCACGGGCGGATCGCGGCTCAGGGGTCGCCGCGGGAGCTGATCGAGGCCCACGTGACACGGGAGGTGCTCGAGGTGCGGTTCGCGCTCGACGTCAAGGAGGCGGCCGGCGCGAAGCTCCGGACCTCTGAGCTCGGCGGTGACGGGGCCGACGCCGGCCCGCGGGTGGAGATACTGCCGGACCGGGTGCTGGTCTATGCCGACGATGGCGAAAGCGCGCTGGCCTCCGTGCACGGCATGAGCCTGGTCCCGCTGACCGCGCTGGTGCGCCGGGCCACCCTGGAGGACGTGTTCCTCAAGCTGACCGGCCGCTCGCTGGCCGACTGAAAGGCGCACCCGGTGATTCACGTCTTCACGTACTGGCTCATGCGCTACCGCCGCACCTGGCGCTCCTCGATCGTCATGAGCGTGGGCAACCCGCTGCTGTTCCTGATCGGCGTGGGTGCAGGCCTGGGCCACCTGGTTGACCATCACGGGCCCGCCCAGATGGCCGGGGTCTCCTACGCCGCCTTCTTCGCGCCGGGCTTGCTGGCCGCCGCGGCGATGCAGACCGCGTTCCTTGAGTCGTCCGGGCAGATCGCTCGCGCGGCGGCGCCGGACGGCGCCTACCAGAGCACCGTCTCGACGCCGCTGAGCCCCGAGCAGGTGATGGCAGGCCACATGCTGTACGTCGCCTTCCGGGTGCTTACCTCCAGCGCCGCGTTCGTCCTGGTGATGGCCTGCTTCGGGCTGGTCTCCGGCGCCCGCGGCGTGGCGGTGCTGATCGCGGCGACGCTGACCGGCCTCGCGTTCGCCACGCCCGCCGCGGCATGGGCGGTCGGAGTACGCGCGCAACGCCATATCAGCACGGCCTACCGGATGCTGATCATGCCGCTCTACATGTTCTCAGGGACCTTCTTCGCCGTCTCCGAGTTGCCTGGCCCCGTCAGGGTCATCGTCGAGGCGCTGCCGCTGGCCCAGGGCGTGGCGTTGTGCCGCTCCCTCGCGCTGCGGACCGCGGGTGCGCCTGCCGTCGCCGCCCACGGCGCCTACCTGTGCGTCCTCGTCGTCGCCGGCTTCGCGCTCGCCCGCGCGGCCTACCGCAGGAGGCTGCACGCATGACGACGATGCTCAGCCCGGGCCAGGGGATCGCCCGCCCGGCAGCCTGGACCGTCCGGCGCGCGATGGCCCTGGTGGAACGCAACATGATGATGTACCGGCGCTCGGTGATACCGCTGGCATTCGGCCTGGTCGAGCCGCTCATGTACCTGCTCACCATCGGGTTCGGCGTCGGGTCGCTCGTCGGGACGGTTCCCGGGGTGAACGTCCGCTATCCCGTCTTCGTCGCGCCGGCGATCCTGGCCACGACGGCGATGAACACCGCGTTCAACCAGACCAGTTTCGGCGTCTTCACCCGGATCAAGGTGGACCTGACCTACGAGGCGATCGTCCCGACCCCGCTGTCCGCCACCGACATAGCCGTCGGCGAGGTCGCCAGCGCCGTTCTCAACGGTCTGCTGACCTCGG
>Ga0210389_10004567_pt1 | contig 10748 bp, 8 predicted proteins | sample IncBWH28OmetaG_FD_160127 | JGI IMG/M metagenome (GOLD analysis project Ga0210389, IMG submission 160127) | Forest soil microbial communities from Barre Woods Harvard Forest LTER site, Petersham, Massachusetts, United States - Inc-BW-H-28-O ... | reverse complement strand
CTTTTCATCGGCGGCGTCTGCGCGCTCACCCTGCTCGGCGCGGCGCTGGCCGGCAGCGTCGACGGGCCGCTGCGGGCGGGGCACATGGTGATGTTCGCGGTGATCTCGGTATCCACGCTCGGGGCGATGTGCGTCGCACTGCGGCGGTCGGCGCGGCCGGTGCCGGCAGGCCGGCGCGGTGTGGGGCTCATCGTCGTCGCGACCCTGTTCTTCGCGCTGGGCAACGCGATCCTGGTCATTCCGCTGGGCCTGTTGCCCAGCTGGCTGGCGCTGGCGTCCACCGGTTTCGACCTACTGCTGCTGGGTGTGGCGGTGGCCCTATGGGACGCCTTCGACGAGGGCCAGGCGCTGAGCGCCGACATGCTGCGCTCGTTCGCCGGATGTTCGGTGGTGGCGTCGCTGTTCGGCGGCCAGGTGCTCATCGGCCTGGCCCTCACCCGGCACGAGCCCGCCGCGCACAGCGTGCTGACCGTGCTGCTGTTCACCACCCTGGCGATCGCGATCATGGTGCAGGTGCTGGCCGATCCGCTGGCCGGGGTGCTGGACCGGATGGCGTTCTCGAAATCGCCCACGTTGCGGGCCGACCGGGCCGCGCTGCGGCACACCGAAGCCGCGTTGCCGCTGCGTTCGGTCGATCCCCGCCGGGATATTCACGACGTGGACGACGAAACGTTCACCAGGCTCACCCGCCGAGCGCTGGGCCACTACGCGGACCTGACCAAACTGGTCGCCAGCCCGCTCACCGCGTTGCCCGTGATCGACGAGCGGCTGGCCGCGCGGGGTGCGCCCGATCATCCGGTGGAGCGGGCCAACGAGCTCAAGGCCGTCCTCGCCGACGGCATCGCACGGCTCAAACCGCGCGACAGCGGCGATTTCGGAACCACCGAGGAGTGGCGTTTCTACAACTCGCTGTATTTCCCCTACGTCGTCGGTGTGCGCGCGTATGCGCAGAACGCCACCGCCGCCGGCCTGGATCCCACAGCCCGGCAGGCCTGGCAATGGTTGGTCACCGAAGTCCCGCAGCGGTCGCTGCACAACTGGCAAAACGCCGCGGCCCGGCTCATCGCCGCCGATCTGCGGGGCCGTGTCCCCGTCCCCACCGACCAAGCTTCGGCCCGGTGACCACTCCCAAGATCCGCCGGCCTGGGCCTGCCCGACCGATCACCGCCGCAGCCGACCTCGGCATCGCTGACGCGTAGCAATTTGGCCCGTTCGGGAATAGCCGGACGAAATGCCTGGTCTTTGTATCCGTGGCAGTAGTTGGCAGTGCCGCGAGTCGATATGGCAGTGCTTGGGCTGCACGCTCAAAACTGTTCGACCCAATCCGCCATCGCAAGGAGTAATCACATGACCTCTGTTTCTGGTGCATCTGGTCTCGCAACCCGACCCCTATACGACTCGACCGATTCGCTGCTGCGTTTCGCCATGCGTGCCGATGCCACGTTGACGGGACTGTGCGGGTTGGCCGCCGCCTTCGTCGCCGACCCGCTGTCGTCCCTGACCGGCCTGACGTCCGGCCAGGAATACGCTTTGGGCGCGTTCTTCGTGCTCTACGGCCTGGCGGTGTTCAGCCTCGCGGCGTTGCCCAACTTGCGCCGTGTCGGGATCGGCGTCGTCGCGGCCAACATCGTCTACACGCTGGCTGCCATCGTGGCCGCCGGAGTCGTGCCCATGACCGCAACCGGGGTCGCCGCGACGCTGGCCAGCGGCGTGTACACGGCGGCGTTCGCCGGACTGCAGTACTGGGGAGTGCGCCGCCTCGCCGCGTAGTCTCCCCACCCGCCGGCGCGGGGCGGCGCCGCCGCACGTAGCGGACCGTTGCCCCGCCCCGGCCTTTTAGCTGCCCGCAGCGTTGCTACAGCTTGCGTAGCCGCAATCGGTTGATCGAGTGATCGGCGTCCTTGCGCAGCACCAGGGTGGCGCGGGGACGGGTCGGCAGGATGTTCTCGACCAGGTTCGGCCGGTTGATCGACCGCCAGATCTCGCGCGCGGCAACGACGGCCTTTTCGTCGTCGAGGGCCGAGTAATGGTGGAAGTGTGATTCCGGGTCGGCGAACGCCGTGCCGCGCAGCGACAAGAACCGCGACACGTACCACTGCTCGATGTCTTCGATCCGGGCATCCACATACAGCGAGAAGTCGAACAGGTCCGACACCATCAGGGTCGGACCCGTCTGCAAAACGTTGAGGCCCTCGAGGATCAAGATGTCGGGGCGGCGGACCACGTATTTGGCGCCGGGAATGATGTCGTATTTCAGGTGTGAATACACCGGCGCGCACGCGTACTCGGCACCGGATTTGACTGAGGTGACGAACCGCATCAGCGCACGACGGTTGTAGCTCTCTGGAAAACCCTTGCGGTGGATGATGTTTCGCTGAAACAGCTCCGTGTTCGAGTACAGAAAGCCGTCGGTGGTCACCAGGTCCACCCGGGGGTGGTGATCCCACCGGGCCAGCAGCGCCTGCAGCACGCGCGCGGTGGTCGACTTGCCGACGGCCACGCTGCCGGCCACACCGATGACGAACGGCACCGGCCGGTCCGAGTTCTGCGGAGGTTCGCCGATGAATTCCGCGGTAGCGGCGAACAGCCGCTGGCGCGCGGCGACCTGAAGGTGAATCAGACGCGCCAGCGGTAGGTAAACCTCTTCGACTTCCAGCAGGTCGATCTGCTCACCGAGTCCGCGCAGGCCGAACAATTCTTCTTCGGTGAGGGCCAGCGGCGTCGACATGCGAAGCGCGCGCCATCGCTTCCTGTCGAACTCCACATAGGGACTCGGCTCGCTTGGCCGCGGCATAGTGCCAGTGTTGCAGGGGCGGACGTGCGCCCGACGCCTGGGCTGGCTAAAAGCGCCGCTGGATAGACTGGCGTCCGTGACCGCTGCACCTGACGCCCGAACCGCTGCCTCCGACACCGCCTCGGTGATGTCCGCTCCGCTTGACGAGGTCGACCCCGATATCGCCGAGTTGCTGGGCAAGGAGCTCAACCGGCAACGCGACACCCTGGAGATGATCGCGTCGGAGAACTTCGTGCCGCGCTCGGTGCTGCAGGCACAGGGCAGCGTGCTGACCAACAAGTACGCCGAGGGGCTGCCCGGCCGGCGCTATTACGGCGGGTGCGAGTACGTGGACGTGGTGGAGAACATCGCCCGCGACCGCGCCAAGGCGTTGTTCGGCGCCGACTTCGCTAACGTCCAACCGCATTCGGGCGCCCAGGCCAACGCCGCCGTGCTGCAGGCGCTGATGTCGCCGGGGGAGCGGCTGCTGGGCCTGGATCTCGCCAACGGCGGTCACCTGACCCACGGCATGCGGCTGAACTTCTCGGGCAAGTTGTATGAAAACGCCTTCTACGGCGTCGATCCGACGACGCACCTGATCGACATGGATGCGGTGCGCGCCCAGGCGCTCGAATTCCGTCCGAAGGTGATCATCGCCGGGTGGTCGGCGTACCCGCGCATTCTGAACTTCCCGGCGTTCCGGTCGATCGCCGACGAGGTGGACGCCAAGCTGTGGGTCGACATGGCGCATTTCGCGGGCCTGGTCGCCGTTGGGCTGCACCCCTCCCCGGTGCCGCACGCCGATGTGGTCTCCACGACCATCCACAAGACGCTCGGCGGAGGGCGTTCCGGAATGATCCTGGGCAAGCAGGAGTACGCCAAGGCCATCAACTCGGCGGTGTTTCCCGGCCAGCAGGGCGGACCGCTCATGCATGTCATCGCCGGCAAGGCCGTGGCGCTGAAGATCGCCGGGACGCCAGAGTTCGCCGACCGCCAGCGGCGCACGCTGTCCGGTGCCCGGATCCTGGCCGACCGGCTGTTGGCGTCCGACGTCGCCAAAGCCGGTGTGTCGGTGGTCAGCGGCGGCACCGACGTCCACCTGGTGCTGGTCGACCTGCGTAACTCTCCGCTGGACGGCCAGGCCGCCGAGGACTTGCTGCATGAGGTCGGCATCACGGTCAACCGCAATGCCGTCCCCAACGACCCGCGGCCGCCGATGGTGACCTCGGGCCTGCGGATCGGCACCCCCGCCCTGGCCACCCGCGGCTTCGGCGACGCGGAGTTCACCGAGGTCGCCGACGTCATCGCCGCGGCGCTGGTAGCCGGTGGTTCGGCTGATGTCGCGGGGCTGCGGCAGCGGGTGACGCGGCTGGCCAGGGAGTTCCCGCTGTACGACGGACTCGAGGACTGGTCGCTGGTCGACCGGTAATAGGACAATTGGCCGCGACACGGCGCGACCTATTTTTTGGAACCTGTGTATGGAGGTTACAGTTACCGCATGGCACAGAAACCTGTCGCTAACGCGCTGACCCAGGAACTCGAACCGGTCGTCGAAGCGAACATGGACCGACACCTCAACACCGACGACATCTGGTTCGCCCACGATTACGTGCCATTCGAGCGCGGCGAGAACTTCGCCTTCCTGGGCGGCCGCGATTGGGACCCGTCCCAGATGACGCTGCCGAGGGTCTTCACCGACGCCTGCGAGATCCTGCTGCTGCTCAAGGACAACCTGTCGGCACACCACCGCGAGCTCGTCGACCACTTCATCCTCGAGGACTGGTGGGGGCGCTGGCTGGGCCGGTGGACCGCGGAGGAGCACCTGCACGCCATCGCGCTGCGGGAGTACCTCGTGGTGACCCGGGAGGTGGACCCCGTCGCCAACGAAGATGCCCGAGTCCAGTACGTGATGAAGGGCTACCGCGCCGAGACCTACACGCAGGTCGAAACCCTGGTGTACATGGCGTTCAGCGAGCGCAGCCACGCCGTCTTTTGCCGCAATCTGGCCGCCAGGCTCGAGGAGCCGATCCTGGCCGGGCTCGTCGACCGGATCGCCCGCGATGAGACGCGCCACGAGGAGTTCTTCTCGAATCTCGTCGCACACTGCCTCGAGTACACCCGCGACGAGACGATCGCGGCGATCGCCGCGCGCGCGGCCGACCTCCAAGTCGTCGGCGCCGACATCGACGCTTACCAGGACAAGGTGCAAAACGTTGCCGACGCGGGCATTTTCGGCCCCGCGGAGCTGCGGCAGGCGATCTCTGACCGCATCACCGAATGGGGTGTGGCCGACGAGCCCGCCCTCAAGCAATTCGTCATCGCCTAGCCCGATCTTCGCGCGCCGCCACGCCTCGGTCACCCGCATTCCGGGTCACCATCGGGGTCACGGCGCGCCTGCGCGGCGGCCGAGCGGCCACGAGAGTAGCGTCGTTCCCGATGGCCAGCGACATGCTTTGCGGCCAGGGCGGCACCTCCCGTCACTACAAGGGCAGGACCGGCCCCGGTCCTGGTGCTGCGGCTCCCGCCGACATGCCTGTGCGGGTCCGCGCGGGCTTACCCGCTCGAGGAGCGCTTCGTGACCGAAATCCGGACCTATGTGCTCGACACCTCCGTGCTGCTGTCCGACCCCTGGGCGTGCAGCCGGTTCGCCGAACACGAGGTGGTTGTTCCACTGGTGGTGATCAGCGAACTGGAGGCCAAACGCCACCATCACGAGCTGGGGTGGTTCGCCCGTCAGGCGTTGCGCCTGTTCGATGATCTGCGGCTCGAGCACTCACGGCTGGATCAGCCCATTCCCGTTGGGACACAAGGCGGAACGCTGCACGTCGAGCTCAATCACACGGACCCGGCGGTGCTGCCGGCCGGCTTCCGCACCGACAGCAACGACTCCCGGATTTTGAGCTGCGCCGCGAACCTCGCCGCCGAAGGCAAGCGGGTCACGTTGGTCAGCAAGGACATTCCCCTGCGGGTGAAGGCGGCCGCGGTAGGTCTGGCCGCCGACGAGTACCACGCGCAGGATGTCGTGGTCTCCGGGTGGTCGGGCATGCAGGAGATCGAGACCGGGGCCGAGGATATCGACGCGCTGTTCGCCGACGGTGAGATCGACCTGGCCGAGGCCCGGGACCTGCCCTGCCACACCGGGATTCGGTTGCTGGGCGGCGGGTCGCACGCGCTGGGCCGGGTCACCCCCGCCAAGCGCGTCCAGCTGGTCCGCGGTGACCGCGAGGTGTTCGGGTTGCGCGGCCGCTCCGCGGAGCAACGGGTGGCGCTCGACCTGCTGCTGGACGAGTCGGTGGGCATCCTGTCGCTGGGTGGTAAAGCCGGCACCGGCAAGTCGGCGCTGGCGCTGTGCGCGGGTCTCGAGGCGGTGCTGGAACGACGGACTCACCGCAAGGTGGTGGTCTTCCGTCCGCTGTATGCCGTCGGCGGCCAGGAGCTGGGCTATCTGCCGGGTAGCGAGAGCGAAAAGATGGGCCCGTGGGCGCAGGCCGTCTTCGACACCCTCGAGGGCCTGGCCAGCCCGGCGGTGCTCGAGGAAGTGCTTTCCCGGGGCATGCTCGAGGTGTTGCCGCTGACCCACATCCGGGGTCGCTCGCTGCACGATTCGTTCGTCATCGTCGATGAGGCGCAGTCGCTGGAACGCAACGTGCTGCTGACCGTGTTGTCCAGATTGGGTGCCGGATCGCGGGTGGTGCTGACCCACGACATCGCCCAGCGCGACAACCTGCGCGTCGGCCGCCACGACGGGGTTGCCGCCGTGATCGAAAAGCTCAAGGGTCATCCGCTGTTCGCTCACATCACGCTGCTGCGCAGCGAGCGGTCGCCGATCGCCGCGCTGGTCACCGAGATGCTCGAGGAAATCGCCGGACCGCAGTGACGGGGTCTGCCCCGCGCTCGAGCGTGTGCTGATGGTGGGCAGTTAGTCGCTTTGTCGCCGTGTGCGCACGATCGACGCCCGGGTCACACACTCTATTTCGGTAGGCTTCCAGCGTGCCGAAAAGACCCGACAGCCAGGCCTGGCGCTATTGGCGGACCGTTTTCGGTGTCGTCGCGGCCGCCGCGGTCCTGGTGATCGGCGGCCTTACCGGTCACGTGACGCGCGCCGACAACCCCGGCTGCTCGGTGGTCAAGTGCATCGCGCTGACATTCGACGATGGGCCGGGGCCCTACACCGACCGGTTGCTGCAAATCCTGAAGGACAGCGACGCCAAGGCGACCTTCTTCCTGATCGGCAACAAGGTGGCCGCCAACCCGGCCGGCGCCAAGCGCATCGCCGACGCCGGCATGGAGATCGGCAGCCACACGTGGGAGCACCCCAATATGACGACGATCCCCGTCGACGACGTCGCCGCTCAGTTCTCCAGGGCCAACGACGCGATAGCCGCCGCGACCGGCCGGACGCCGTCGCTGTGGCGACCGGCCGGCGGCCTGTCGGACGACGTGGTGCGGCAGACCGCCGCCAAGTTCGGACTTGGCGAAATCCTCTGGGATGTAATACCTTTCGACTGGATCAACGATTCCAACACGGCCGCGACGCGCTACATGCTGATGAAGTACATCAAGCCCGGCTCGGTGGTGTTGTTTCACGACACCTACTCGAGCACCGTCGACCTGGTGTACCAGTTCATTCCGGTGCTCAAGGCCAACGGCTACCGCCTGGTGACGATCAGCGAATTGCTGGGGTCGCGCGCGCCCGGCAGCAGCTACGGCGGCCGGGAAAACGGGCCACCCGTCAACGCGCTGCACGACATCCCGCCCGGTGAGATCCCAACCCTGCCCAACACACCCTCACCCAAGCCGATGCCCAACTTCCCGATCACCGACATCCCGGGCCAGAACTCGGGCGGCCCAAACAACGGTGCGTAGCACAACCCTGAGCGGGCGCACAGCTACCTTTATGGGGTGATCAAGGCGGGCTGGCTTCGGGCTGGTGCCCCGCCGCGATCGCACGGTCCGCCGGCGGTATCCGGGTCAGGGCGACCAAAATCCGCTCGCAGGTTGTCGATTCGCTATGCGATCGACCTCGCCCTCGCCTACCTGCTGGCCGTCGTCGACGCGGCCGCGATCTTGATCCCGCTGCGGGGCCACACGTCCGTGGCGGCCAACGCCGACTTCGCGCAGAAGAACACGGCGGTGGTGATCGCGTTCGTTGCGTTGGGGACCGTCGGCGTGGTGATCGCCGGCGTCGTTACCTTGGCCCCCACGCTGCGTTGGTATGTCGCCGGGGACGAACCGACTGCTGCACAACGGGAAATCGCAATGAAGATCCCGGGCCGTCAGTCGGCGATTCTCGTGCTGGCCTGGAGCGTGGCCGGGGCATTCTTCGTACTGCTGAACCGCCACGGCGGGCCCCAGCTGCTGCTGCCGATCCTGCTCGGCGTGCTGCTGGGCGGGCCCGCCGCCGCGGGTATCGGGATGTTGCTCGCGCAACGCACCCTGCGTCCCATCATGCGTGTCGCGACCCTGGGATGCGAGCCCCGGCTCGCGGTACCGGGCGTGTTCGCCCGAATGGTGCTGCTGTGGTTCTTGTGCAGCGCGATTCCCATCGGGGTGATCGCGGCCCTGGTCGTTCTTCGCTCCTACGGGTGGCTGATTCAGAAGTCGGCGTCGCTGGATGTGCCCGTTCTAGTGGTGTCGCTGGCGGCGCTGCTGCTCGGGCTGCCGACGATGATCCTGACGTCGCGATCGATTTCCGATCCGGTCGGTGAGGTCGTCGACGCGATGGCCGAGGTCGAACACGGCCGCATCGGCACATCCGTCGGCGCGTACGAACGTTCCCAAATCGGGCGTCTGCAAACGGGATTCAACCGAATGGTGGCGGGACTCGCGGAACGGGACCGGTTGCGGGACCTGTTCGGGCGCCACGTCGGCGCGGATGTCGCGCAGCGCGCCATCCAGGAGGGCGCCTCGCTGTCCGGAGATGTGGTCGAAGCGGCGGTCCTTTTCATCGACCTGGTGGGTTCGACACAACTCGCGGAAAGCCGCCCCCCGCAAGAGGTTGCCGAGGTGCTCAACGACTTTTTCCGGATCGTCGTCGACGCCGTCGACGAACGGCACGGGCTGATCAACAAATTCGCCGGCGACGCCGCACTGGCCGTCTTCGGGGCGCCGCTGCGGATGAGCGAATCGACTAAACCCTCCTCGGCGGCGCTGATGACAGCCCGGGCGTTAGGCACCCAATTGCGCCGGTTGCCCGTGGTGGATTTCGGCATCGGCGTCTCGGCGGGCCGGGTGTTCGCCGGCAACATCGGTGCCGAAAACCGTTACGAATACACGGTAATCGGTGACGCGGTCAACGAAGCCGCTCGATTGGCCGACCTCGCTAAAACCGCCGACCGGAGGATCCTGTGCTCGGCGGCGGCCGTCGACCGAGCCGACGAGGCCGAGCGGGCGCGCTGGGCCGAGTGCTACTCCACCGTGTTGCGTGGGCGTTCGGAGGCCACCCACGTTTCGGCGCCGGTGGCGCCGGCTAGCCCCGAATAGCTTGGCGGACAAGAGGACACGTCACTTCTTGCTGACCTTCAGCGACGCGATGACCTGGTTGATGATGTTCGCCGAGCCCGCATCGCCGATGGGTGTCGCACCCAAGAAGATGGTGACCGGCTTGGTGTTGACAGCGATGATGACGAGGGAGTCGCCCTTGACGTTGCGGGCGGTGTCGGCGATCGCGACGTCGGCGTCCACCCGGGCGGCGTTGACCCCGTCGACCGTGATCGACGATGTCTTCATGGGGCCCAGGGTCGGCGTCGCGTTCGCGTAGCCGGGGCCGTTGGCCACGCAGTCCATCAATTTCGATGCTTGCGCGCCGACGTCCATGCTGGCGACGAAGTTGGTGACGGCGACCTCGGCCTGCATCATCCACTGGCTGGCGGTGGGCACCTCTTGCCCGATGCCCACGGCCTGGATCAGGTTCGGGGTCTGGTCATCGGAGAAGCCAGACCAGCCGGGCGCCGCACTGGCCGCGAAGGACAGTTTGCCCGCGCTGACCGTGTCGCCGACGGGCTTGTCACCGCCGGACACGTTGGGTGTGCAGCCGGTCGCCGTCTGACCGGCGTTGTTCGGCTGCGACGTCGGGGCGCCTGTCGTCGTCGGCGCGGGGCCTGCCGGGCCCGAGGGGTTGGCGCTGGACGGCTTGTTTCGGTCGTTGAGGCCGATCACCAGGATGATCACCAGCGCGATGACGCCCAGCACTGCGACGGCCGCGAGGATCACCCACGGCGCTTTGGACCGCGGCCCCTTCCGCGGCGGTCCGGGCGGGTACGCGCCCGGCGGGGGCCAGCCAGGGGGGCCTTGCTGGCCGGGCTGGGGGTACTGCTGGGGTGGGTAGGGGCCCGCCGCATAGGGATCCGCGGCGCCGTGAGGATGCGCGTAAGGGCTGCCCGGCGGCGGGTATGGGTAGGAGCCGCCCTGCGGCTGGCCACCCCAATAGGGTCCCTGGCCATAGGGATTCGCCCCGTAGGGATCCTGATTGTAGGGACCGCCAGGAGGAGCCGTCATTGCTGGATCACCCTCACCTTCATCGACCGCCTTCGCAGCGAGTCGGGCTGATCCTAATGGTGGCGACCCGCTTCGCCCGGCTTCGCCGCGCTTGCGATCGCCACGGATCGTGATGGTGGCGACCCGCTTCGCCCGGCTTCGCCGCGCTTGCGGTCGCCTGGTCCTGATGGTGGCGACCCGCTTCGGCCGGCTTCGCCGCGCTTGCGATCGCCACTAGTCTTCCGGCTTGACTTTGGCCATGGCCAACACGTCGAGGCGGCGGTCGAGCTCTTCGATCGACAGCTTGTCGCCGATCAGGCCGCGGTCGATGACGGTCTGGCGGATGGTCTTGCGCTCCTTGAGCGCCTGCTTTGCCACCGCCGCGGCCTCCTCGTAGCCGATGGCCGAGTTCAGCGGTGTCACGATCGACGGCGACGATTCGGCCAGTTCGCGCAGGTGCTCGACGTTGGCCTTGAGCCCGACAATGCAACGCTGCGCG
>Ga0210389_10004565_pt1 | contig 10749 bp, 9 predicted proteins | sample IncBWH28OmetaG_FD_160127 | JGI IMG/M metagenome (GOLD analysis project Ga0210389, IMG submission 160127) | Forest soil microbial communities from Barre Woods Harvard Forest LTER site, Petersham, Massachusetts, United States - Inc-BW-H-28-O ... | reverse complement strand
CGTGTTCAACTTCGCCCATGGCGCGGCTGGCATGCTGGCGGCGTTCACGTACTGGCAGCTCACCGCCAGCCCCGCTAACGGTGGCCTGGGGTGGCCGGTCCCGGTCGCCCTCGCCGTGGTGCTGCTCGTCGCCGCTCCGTTGTTCGGCCTGGGGGTCGAGCGGGTCATCATCCGGCCCGTCTCGGCCCTCGGGGAAACCGAGAAGCTCGTGGTGACCGTCGCGATGCTCTCGGGCCTCATCGCGGTCGCGCAGTGGATCTGGAACCCGAACATCTCCCGGACACTGCCGGGCTTCTTCCCGAACGCGTCGCCGATTCGCCTCGGCGCCGCCTCGGTCACCTGGCACCAGCTGATCACGATGATCGTGGCGATCGCCGTCGCGGTCGCCCTCCGGGTCCTGCTGCACGGGACGCGGATTGGCACGCAGATGCGGGCCACGGTGGACGACCGGGCGCTCGCCGGGCTCACCGGCGCGGACCCGGACCGGTCCAACCAGTTCGCCTGGATCTTCGGGTCCCAGCTCGCGGCGATCGGCGGCATCCTGATCGCCCCCGAGCTCCCGCTGGATGCCACCTCGCTGTCGCTGCTGGTCGTCAGCGCGTACACCGCCGCCGTCTTCGGGCGGCTGCGGTCGCTGCCGATGACGTTCATCGGCGCGGTCGTGCTCGGCCTCGCGCAGGCCTACGCCACCGGCTACCTGCCGCAGAACGCTAACCTGCAGGGCCTGCAGGTCGCCACCCCGGCGCTGCTGCTGTTCCTCGCGCTGCTGGTGTTCCCGCATGGCCGGCTCCGCGGCCGCAGCATCAAGCTGCACCCGGTGCCGGTGCCGACCATCCGGGGCACGGCGCTGTTCGGCCTGGCCACCATCGCGTTCGGCGTCATCCTCGCGACCACGCTGAGCGCGAGCGACCTGGTCAGCTTCGGGCCGATCTTCTCCTTCGGCCTCATCGCGCTGTCCTTCGTGCCGCTCGCCGGGTACGCCGGGCAGGTGTCCCTGGCCCAGCTCTCGCTCGCCGCGATCGGCGCGCTCACCTGGGTGCACCTGGCCCCGGACGGGCAGTGGTGGGTGCTGCTCGTCGTCATCGCGGTATCGGCCGTCGCCGGCGCCGTGATCGCGATCCCCGCGCTGCGGCTGACCGGCATTTACCTGGTCCTCGGGACGGCCGCGTTCGCGGTCATCATGGACGAGTGGGTGTTCACCATCCCGCAGGTCACCATCGGGAGCTGGCACATCGGCCTGTTCGAGTCCGGGGACCTGACCGCGGTCGGGCCGCGGGTCTTCGGCTTCGGGATCGACAGCGAGAAGTCGCTGATGATCATGGGCGCGATCTTCCTCGCGCTCGCTTCCTTCGTCGTCGCCCTCATCCGGCGCGGGCGGCTCGGGCGGCGGCTGATCGCGCTGCGCGACAGCGAGGCCGCCTTCGCGATGCTCGGCGGCAACCTGCTGGTCTCCAGGGTGATCGTGTTCGCCATCTCGGCCGGGATCGCCGGCCTCGGCGGCGCGGTGTACGCGATGCAGGAGCAGTCGATCACCTCCGGGTACTTCAGCTTCCAGGCCGGGCTGGCGATCTTCCTGATCGCGATCGTCGCCGGAGCCTCCTACGTCGGCGCGGGCCTGTTCACCGGGACCGCCCTCATCGGCCCGATCAACGCGCTGATCGCGGTGGCCGCGAGCCTGCAGAACTTCACTGCGGTGCTGCCCGGCCTCACCGGCATCGGCCTTGGCCGCAGCCCGAGCGGCGTCATCCCGCTGTTCCGCAAGGACTGGGCAGCCCTCGGCCGGCGGCTGGCCCTCCTGGCGGGCCTGCTGGCCGTCATCGTGGTGCTGTGGGTCTTGCGGCTGGAAGGCGTCGTCAACGGCTGGGTGCTTTTCTGGGGCTCGGCGGTGGTAGCGCTGGCCGCGCAGAACTACGCCAAGGCCCGGGAAGCCACCTCCACCTCAACCACCTCCACCTCAACCACCACCACCTCAACCACCACCACCATCATCACCGCCGCGCGGCCGGAGACCGCCGAGGTCCCTGTGGAATGGCTCGGCCTGCGGCGGCCGTGGCGCAGCGAAGACGAGGAGGAACTGGACCGTGCCATCGCTCGAGGTTAGCGGCGTCACCGTCACGTTCGGCGGGCGGCGCGCGCTGGACGATGCCGGACTGGTGGCCGAGACCGGGAAGATCACCGGCCTCATCGGCCCCAACGGAGCCGGGAAGTCCACGTTGTTCGACGTCATCTGCGGCCTGCGCAAGCCGGTCACCGGCACGGTGCGGCTGGACGGCAAGGACGTCACGAAGGCCGGCCCGGCCAAGCGCGCGAGCCACGGGATGGCCCGCACGTTCCAGCGGCTGGAGCTCTTCGGCCGGCTGACCGTGCGGGAGAACCTCCTGGTCGCCGCCGAGTTCAGCCCGGAGCGCAAGAACGCGGCCAGCATGACGGACCAGATCCTCGCCCGGCTCGGCCTGAGTGACTACGCGCAGACCCCGGCGGACTCGCTGCCCACCGGGACCGCGCGGCTGGTGGAGGTGGGCCGGGCGCTGGCGGCGCGGCCCAGGTACCTGCTGCTGGATGAGCCGGCGGCCGGCCTGGACGCCGACGAGACCGAGAAGTTCGCGGTGCTGCTGCGCTCGCTCGCCGACCGCGAGGGCGTCGCGATCTTGCTGGTCGAGCATGACATGAGCCTGGTCATGGGTTCCTGCGACCAGGTCTACGTGCTCGATCTCGGGAAGATCATCACCTCCGGGACGACCGAGCAGGTCCGGCGTGACGAGCGGGTGCTCGCCGCGTACCTTGGCACTCAACCAGCGGGAGGTGCGGCGTGAGCGTTGTCACCGGCGTCGCCACGGTTCTGGAGCTGTGCGGCATCCGCGCGGCCTACGACGAGGTCACCGTGTTGCACGGGGTGGACCTCGCGGTCCCGGCCGGGCAGGTGATCGCCCTGCTCGGCCCCAATGGCGCAGGCAAGACCACCACGCTGAAGGTTGCCGCCGGCGCGCACCCGGTCCGGTCCGGCCGCCTCATGCTCGGCGGCCGGGACCTGACCGGGGCCAAGGCCAAGGACCTGGCCCGCGCCGGGGTCTGCCTGATCCCCGAGGGCCGCGGCATCTTCCCCAACCTGACGATCCGCGACAACCTGAAGATGATGACCTTCACCGGCCGCTCGCAGGCCGAGATCGAGGAGATCGCCTACGGGCGGTTCCCCGTCCTGGGCGAGAACGCCACCCGCGCGGCCGGCACCCTGTCCGGTGGCGAGCAGCAGATGCTCTCCCTCGCCCGGGCCCTGGCGACCGACCCCGCCGTGCTGATGGTTGACGAGCTGTCGATGGGCCTGGCCCCGGTCATCGTCGAGAAGCTCTTCGAGCAGGTCGCGGCGATCGCCAGCCAGGGCGTGGGCGTCCTGGTGGTGGAGCAGTTCGCCACCGCCGCCCTCGCCATCGCCGACCAGGCCGCCGTGCTGGTGCGCGGGAAGGTGGCCCGGATCGGCTCACCCGATGAAGTGCGCGCCGAATTGTCCGACCTCTACCTTGGGAGCTCCCACTGATGACTACCCCCTCCGAATCCCGCGCCGATCGCTTCGCCCGCGAGCTCGCCGCGTTGAAGATCACCGACCCGTCCAAGGGCCGCGCCCGCTTGTGGCAGAACCTCGGCGCGCTCCTCATGGTGGCGGGCATCGCGCTCGGCGTGGTCGGGTACCTGATCTCCAGCCGCACCGGCGACTCCCTCACCGCGAGCACCGCGCTCAACATCACCCTGGGCGGCGTGACGCTGGCGGTCGTGGGATCCGCGATCTTCCTGCGCTACTCCCTGACCGGCTTCCTGCGGTTCTGGCTGGCACGGCAGTCCTTTGAGCTGAACCTCCTCGCGGACCGGGCCTTCCCCGCTGCCCTGCGGACCCCGGCCGAGGCGCGGGAGAGCGTCAACGGCGTCACGGCCGACAAGTAAGCCCGTCGATCAGCCCCCAGCTCAGGGCGGTGGCCGCGTCCAGCGGCCGCCCCGTCAGCGCCAGGTAGAAGGCGCGCCACCGCCCTATCCGCCGCGGGATGGCGACCGTTCCGCCGGCGCCCGGGATGAGCCCCATGGCGACCTCGGGCAGCGTGAAGGTGGTTCCCGGCGCGGCGATCACCCGTCCGGCGAACGCCGGAAGCTCGACCCCCGCGCCGACGCACGGCCCGTGGACCGTGACGACGGCACGGTCCCGGAGCTCGTGGAGCAGCCGGCCGGCCCCGCCCATTGTCCGCACGAAGTGCGCGGTCGCCAGGTCCGGGGTGGTGCCGAACTCCGCGAGGTCGCCCCCCGAGCAGAAGCACGGCCCGGCCCCGGCCAGTTCCACGCGCGTCACGGTCGGGTCCCAGAGCGCCACCTGCAGCGCGCCAGTCAGCGCGTCCCGCAGTTGCCTGCCGTAGGCGTTGCGCCGCTCGGGCCGGTTCAAGGTGATCCGCAGCAGGCCCCCGTCCCGGTCTGCCAGCACCGGCTCATCGGCCATGGGCGGCAGCGCGCGATCGCCCCGGGCGGCTAGCCATCCCCGGAACTCCGGCCCGCCCAGCAGCATCGAGTACGCGAACGACTCCACGTCCAGCGCCGCCGTCACGGCCAGCCCCCCGGTCGCCCGCAGCACCTGCCCCAGCACCACCGCCGCCTGCGGAAAGCGCCGCACAACCTCGCACAGGGCGGCCACTTCCGCGTCGACATCAGCAACGACCAGGCCCTCCCGCCCTACCGCCAGTCCCTCGGCGGCAGCCGGCGCGGTCGCGAGCGTGAGGTCCAGCGCCGGCATCGCCCGCCGGGCGGGCTCGCTCAGCGGCCTGGTCGCGACGCCGACCAGCAGCCGCCCGTCCGCGTCCGGAACCTTAAGCCCGGGGTCGTCCAGGTCCACGAGCGCCAGCGGCTCGGCCAGTTGCCCCGACTCGTCTAGCATGCCGCCAGTCTAATTTCGGGCGCCGTGACCTCATCGACGCGCCCGTTGCCGGCTCGCGAGCTGGCCTGCGCTGGCCGGGGAGACCGCGGCTCGCGAGCTGGTCCGCGTTGACCGGGGAGAGGGGCGCCTGCCCGGACAGCACCCGCACGACCTCACGAGCGGCGAAGTCCCGGACGGTGCGGATCGCCTCCTCCGAGTAGTACGCCGCGTGCGGCGTCACGACGAGGTTCGGCAGCGTGAACAGCGGGTTGACCGGCTGCCAGTCACGCTGCTTCGCCGGTTCCTCCTCGATGTCGTCCAGGCCCGCGCCGGCGATCCAGCCTTCGGTCAGCCCGCGGTACAGCGCGTCGTCGCTGACGATCGGCCCGCGCGCGGTGTTGACCAGGACCGCGGTCGGCTTCATCCGGCGCAGTTCGGCCTCGCCGATCAGGTGGTGCGTCTCCTTGGTCAAGGGCGCCTGTATCACCAGGTAGTCCGCCTGCTCGAGCAAGTCGCCGAAGGATGCCGGCGTGGCGCCTCGCGCGAAGATATCCGGGTCGGGCAGGTAGGGGTCATGCGCGATGGCCCGCATGCCGAACCCCGCGGCCCGGCCGGCGATGGCCTGCGCGATCGCCCCGAAGGACAGCAGCCCGAGCACGCTGCCGCGCAGGCGGTGGACCGGATAGCCAGTTTGCCAGCGCCAGGTGCCGTCCCGGCAGGCCCGGTCGTAGGCGCAGATCTTCCGTCCCACCGCGAGGAGCAGTGCCATCGCGTGGTCGGCGACCTCGTTCTCGCACCAGTCGCTGGGGACGTTCGTCACGAGGATCCCGCGCCGGCTGGCGGCGTCTACATCGACGATGTCCACGCCCGTTCCGTACCGCGCGATGACCTGGCAGCGGGTAAGGGCGCCAATGGCCTTCGCGCCGATCGTGGCGTACTGCGCGATGATCGCGTCGGCGTCCCGGGCGACGTCAATGACCTCGTCTTCGGTCTTGCACTGGGCGGCCGTCAGCTCAAGGCGGGCGCCTTCGATGATGGACTGCTCGATGGCCACGTCGCCGAAGTCGTAGTCAGCGATGACGACGGTCTTCCCGTTGCTGCTCATGTGATGGACGCTCCCTGCGAGGCGTCGCGGGCGACGCGCGAGTACAGCGAGAGGATGCCGCTGTCATGCCGCGGCCGCATCGGCTTCCAGATGGCCCGGCGGTCCGCCAGTATGGCCTCGATGTCCTCCGGTGCCCGCTGCTCGCCGCCGGTGCCCACGATCGCCAGTCGCCGCTCCGGTATGTTGATCTCGATGAGGTCGCCCTCGGCGACCAGCGCGATGGGGCCGCCCTCGATGGCCTCCGGCGCCACGTGCCCGATGCACGGCCCGCGCATGGCGCCGGAGTAGCGGCCGTCGGTGACGATCGCCGTGGTCGTGCTCAGGGCGGGGTCAGCGGACAAGATGGCGGCGGCGTAGTACATCTCGGGCATGCCGTTGGCGCGCGGTCCCTCGTACCGGATGACGAGCACGTCGCCGGGTGTGATCTGCCGGGCGACCAGCGCGTGGACCGCCTCCTCCTCGAACTCGAACACGCGCGCCCGGCCGGTGTGCACGTGCATCTCCGCGGGCACCGAGAACGCCTTGACCATCGCGCCGCCGGGAGCCAGGTTGCCGTAGAGCACCGCGACGCCGCCGTCGGTCCCGAACGGGTCATCGCGCGGCCGGATGATCTCGTCCCGTGGCACCTTCACGTTGTTCAGGTAGCCGCGCCGCTCGGCGAGGTAAACCGGGCTGGCGGCGATCTCGTCGAGGTTCTCGCCCAGTGTCTTGCCGGTGACCGTGAGGCAGTTCTGGTGCAGCATGTCCCGCAGTTCCAGCATGACCGCGGGGACGCCCCCGGCGTACCAGAAGTACTCGACCGGGTACTTGCCGGTGGTCTTCAGGTTCGCGAGCACGGGAACCCGCCGGTGGATGCGGTCGAAGTCGTCGATGGTGATGTCGACGCCCGCTTCCCTGGCCACCACCGGCAGGTGCAGCAGCGCGTTGGTCGACCCGCCGACGGCGGCGTGGATGATGATGGAGTTCTCGAACGCGTCCCGGGTGAGGATGCGCCGCGCGGTGAGGTTCGAATGGATCAGGTTGAGTGCCTGCTTGCCGGTGGCCCGTGCGTAGCGCAGCAGCTTGGCCAGCGGTGCCGGCGTCAGCGCCGATCCGGGCAGCGCCAGGCCGAGCGCCTCGGACATCACCTGGCCGGTGCTCGCGCTGCCCATGAACTGGCACGCGCCGCAGGTGGGGCATGCCCCGCGCTGCGCGATTTCCAGGTCCTCGCGAGGCATGTCGCCGCGTTCCATGTCGGCGCCCATCGGCCACATCTTGTCCGAGGTCACGTAATCGGGCGCGTTCAGCTGCGTCCCGCCGGGCAGGTGAATGGCCGGCAGGTCGCAGCGCGCCATCGCCACCAGGTGGGCGGGGACGGACTTGTCGTTGCCGGAGATCAGCACCATGCCATCGTGCGGATGGCCCAGCGCGTGGATCTCCACCATAGCGGCCATGATGTCCCGGGAGACCAGCGAGTAGCTCATGCCCTCCGTAGCCTGGACGACGCCGTCGCAGATGTCGCTGACGGTGAAGACGCCCGGCTTGCCGCCCGCCTCGTAGACGCCGTTGCTGACCTCCTCGACAAGGGAGCGGAAGTGAAACGTGCCGGGGTGTCCCATGCCGTCCGCGCTGTCCACCAGGACCTGCGGCTTGCCCAGGTCCTCTTCGGTCCAGTTCATCCCCAGCCGAAGCGCGTCCCCTTGGTGGTTCACCAACCGGAGCCGCTGGCTCCGCAGCGGCGAGCGGACCTGGGTCACGTAAGACGATCCCTTCCCTGGGCGGCAGACGAGACTACTCTGCGTAACTGCATTACCCCATGTGGTGATGGAGCAACCCGCTTGCCAACCCAACCTCGACTGTTCTATAACTCTCTCATGAGTTCTATAACAGTTACATCCACCGCGGGTCAGCCCGCGGGCCGGTTCGGCGGCTACGGCGGGCGTTACGTGCCGGAGTCCCTGGTCCCTGCCTGCCAGGCGGTGGCGGATGCGTTCGCCCAGGCGTGGGCCGATCCCGGGTTCCGGGGCAGCCTCGCCGGGCTGCTCTCGGCGCACGCGGGCCGCCCCACCCCGCTGACGCCGGCCCTGCGGCTGTCGGCCGAGCTCGGCGTGCGCGTCCTGCTCAAGCGGGAAGACCTGACGCACACCGGCTCCCACAAGATCAACAATGTGATGGGACAGGCGCTGCTGGCCCGGCGCATGCGGCGGGCGCGGCTCATCGCCGAGACCGGCGCGGGCATGCACGGCGTCGCGACCGCGACGGCCGGCGCCCTGCTAGGGCTGCCCGTGAAGGTCTTCATGGGCGAGCGGGACGTGGAACGCCAGGCGCACAACGTGTTCCGGATGCGGGTACTGGGCGCGGAGGTCATCCCGGTGACCAGCGGCAGCCGCACGCTCAAGGACGCCACCAGCGAGGCGATGCGCCATTGGGTCACCGACGCCGACGAGGCGTACTACTGCGTGGGCTCGGTCATCGGCCCGCACCCCTACCCGACGATGGTGCGCGAGTTCCAGCGTGTCATCGGCGACGAGGCGCGGCGGCAGTGCGCAGCCGAGTTGCCCGCCGCCGTCCCCGATTACGTCGTCGCCTGCGTCGGCGGGGGCAGCAACGCGGCGGGCACCTTCGCGGGCTTCGCCGGCACGGCCGCCAAGCTGGTCGGCGTCGAGGCCGAGGGCGGTTCCGGCGCCTCGCACGGCGAGGTCGGCGTCCTGCACGGCTGCCAGTCGCTGTTCCTCCAAGACGAGCACGGGCAGGTCAAGGAGGCGCACTCGATCGCGGCCGGGCTGGACTACCCCGGCGTCGGTCCCGAGCACGCGTACCTTCGCGACCTGGGGCGCGCCCGCTATGTCACGGTCCGCGACGCGGAAGCGATCGCGGCAGCTGTGCGGCTCGCCCGGACGGAGGGCATCCTGCCCGCGATCGAGTCGGCGCACGCCTTGGCCTGGGTGATGCACGCCGCCGGGACATCGGACCTGCCAAGCGGCTCGACCGTCCTCGTCACGCTCTCCGGGCGCGGCGACAAGGACGTCACGACCCTCATGGCGGAGGCGGAGCTGTGACGAAGCTGCTGATGCCCTACATCACCGGCGGCGTCGCGCCGGGCTGGAGCGCCTACCTGACTGCGTTCGAGGAAGCCGGGGCCGACCTGATCGAGGTCGGGCTGCCGTTCTCCGACCCCACGGTGGACGGCCCGACGATTGCGGAGGCGTCCGACGTGGCCCTGGCCCGGGGTGCCACACCCGCGTCCGTCCTGGAGGAGCTGGCCGCAACCCGCGTCGGCATCCCGCTCATCGCCAGCACGTACGCCAACATCGCGCTGCGGCCGGGCTTCGGCCGGGCGCTGCGCGCCGCCGGGGTCACCGGGCTGATCGTGCCCGACCTGCCGCTCGATGAACTGGCCGGGCTGAGCGCCCCGGGCATCGAGGTCAGCTTGCTCGCCTCGCCCGCGACGCCGGACGACCGGCTCGCCGAGATCGGGCGGCGCAGCCAAGGCTTCGTGTACGCGGTCTCGGTGATGGGCACGACCGGCGAACGCGACCGGCTCGCCCCGTCCGCCGCGGCCCTGGCCGCCCGGGTCAAGCAGGTCACCAGCCTGCCGGTCCTCCTCGGCTTCGGGATCTCCACACCCGGGCAGGCGGCCGAGGCGGCGGCGGCCGCCGACGGCGTCATCGTCGGCGCGGCCATCATGCGCCGCATCCTCGACGGCGCCGGCCCGGACGAGGCCGGCGCGTTCGTGGCCTCGCTGCGGGCCGCGCTTTCCGGGCCGGTCGCCGTGCGATGATCGTCGGTGGCGACACTCGAGGGCGCGGCCCCGCCGGGGAAGCACCCGACGGGCCAGGAGGAGGGAGCAGCATGGCACGCTATCAGGCCATTGCCGCCGACCTCGCCGCGAAGATCCGGGATGGTCACTACGCTCCTGGCGAGGCGCTGCCCGGGCAGCGCGAGCTGAGCACGGCATACGGCGTCACCCTGATGACGCTGCGCCAGGCGCTGCGGGAACTGAGCGGCGAGGGGCTGATCGTCCAGCGGCCCGGCAAGGGCACCTTTGTCACGCCGCCCTATCTGGCGTACCAGCTGGGATCCTTGCGGAGCCTTGCCGATGACCTGCGCGAGCAGGGCCACGAGGTCCGAACGACCGTGATCGCCTGCGCGCAGCGTCGCGTGCCCTCGCCCATCGCGGCGCGGCTGCGTGTCCGCGAGACCGAGACCGGGCTGCGGCTGGAACGCGTCCGCGCGTTCGCCGGGCGCCGCGCGATTCATCAGGTTTCCTGGGTACGCGAGCCGCACGCGGGCCGGTTGCGGGACGTGGATTTCACCACCACGTCGCTGTACGCGGCCCTCGCTGACGTGGGGGTCGTGGTGGCCCGGGCGTCCGAGACGATCCGTCCGGAGGTGCTCGGCGCGGACGTGGCCCGGCACTTGGACGAGGACGAGGGCGCACCGGTGCTGGTCAGCGAGCGCATCACCTACGGGCCGGACGGGACGGCCCTGGTGGCGGACCGGGCGGTAATCCTGGGCAGCATGATGCAGATCACCGCGGATCGTGCCGCCACCGGGCTGTCCCTCCACTGGGGAGCGACCCCCTCGCTGTGATCCAATCCGCCAAGGGCTAGGCCCGGCTGAGCTCGAGCACAGGAATGGTGCGGATCCCGGCAGTTTGGCGTGCGTACCCGGCAAAGCCGGGGTAGCGCCGGGCTTGCTCGGCGTAGATGCGGTCACGTTCAGCGCCGGCCAGCTCGCGGACGGTCACCTTGTATGTCTCGGTTCCGCGTTCGACAAG
>Ga0210389_10004564_pt1 | contig 10750 bp, 7 predicted proteins | sample IncBWH28OmetaG_FD_160127 | JGI IMG/M metagenome (GOLD analysis project Ga0210389, IMG submission 160127) | Forest soil microbial communities from Barre Woods Harvard Forest LTER site, Petersham, Massachusetts, United States - Inc-BW-H-28-O ... | reverse complement strand
GCTTGATCGCTTCGGCCGCCTCCACCGTCACGCGGTCGCCGGTGGCGTCGCGGTGCTCGATGCCCAGGTCGTAGTAGTCGAGCTGCACGTCGAGGTACGGCAGGATCAGCTGCTCCTTGATGAACGACCAGATGATCCGGGTCATCTCGTCGCCGTCGAGCTCGACGACCGGGTTCTTCACCTTGATCTTGGCCATGGGCGGGTCCTCGTCTAGGTCTGGGATGGAGGAATGCGGTGACCTCGCCCGGGGAGACGAGGCGCCCGATCCTCCAGGGAATGGGCGGCCGATGCTATCGCCCGAGCACGGACGCCTGTGTGACCAGAGCCCGCCTGCCCGACACCGTGGCGCCGGAGCCTGCCCGCCCGGCGGCGGCGCCGCTCACCCGTTCCAGCTGGCCTGGGAGGCGTGCTTGACGAGCACCGTCGGGTGCCCGCCGGCGAACGGGATCGTCGAGATGCGCCCGTGGGATGACGGCTGCTCGAAGGAGCCTTCGTCGATCAGCAGCGTGCGACCGTCGCTGGAGATGCCCGCGCCCATCACCGACTCGCCGCGGGCGCCCTCGACCTGGTGCGCCCGCCCGTTGGTCACGTTGACCGCGTACGCATCTGAGGTGTCCTCGCCCTCGAACTCGGCCAGCAGCTTTTCGCCCGCGACCGAGAACGCCAGCGGCACCAGCCCCGACACCAGCGGACCGACCGGGATGTGGGTCAGCTTGCGCGCCAGCACGCCGCTCGGGGTGTCCAGCCAGATCTGGTCTTCGGGGGACAGCTTGCGCATGCGCTCGTGGTCGTATGCGATGTACTTCGGCCCCCACACCGGATTGAGGCTGTGACCGTTGCTCGTCAGGCGGTGGAGGCCCGAGCCGTCGGGTTCGCTCTCGTACAGGTTGACCCCGCTGGTGAGCGATTCGGAGTGCGACAGCCCGAACACGAGCCTGTCGCTGCCGTCGTGGGCGAAGCTCGCGCCGTAGATGACGCCTTTGGCGATCGTCGTGACCGTGCCGGTCGTCGTGTCGATCACGTCCAAACTCGAGCTGTCGGCGACTCCGACGGTCTTCGTCGACTGCACGTACACCGCCAGGTAGGCCGAGTCCTGCGACCACGCCAGCGGCGTGGCGATGCCTTCTTCGAGTTTCAGGTAGTCGACGACCGGAGCGCCCGAGGCCGCGTACAGGCCGATCGCCGGGCCGGTTTCCTGAACGCCGGCGACGGTGCCGAATAGCGACACCGCCACCGACTGCCCGTCGGTCGCCAGCAGCGGCTGTTGCCCGAGGCCGAGCAGCTTGCGTTCGCCGCCGCTCGCCGACGCGATCCACACCTTGCCGACGGACGCGGCCGTCTCGGTTGCGTACGCCAGTCGCGGCTGCGTCGGTTCGGAGGCCGCGCCCGACGTCGAGGCCGCGCCCGACGTCATGGCCGCGCCCGACGTCGAGGCCGCGCCCGACGTCATGGCCGCGCCCGACGTCGCTTCCGAGGCGGCGCTGGCGGCGCACAGCGACAGGAACACGGCGACCGTCGCGAGCAACGTGCGGCGGGTTCTCGCTGGCGCGAACATGGCGGCGCAGCCTACTCTCTGCTTGACTGTCATGTGATGGCTAGCACTATGTCGGGAGCAGCAACCGCGGGCGCGCCGTGGCAGACGCACTCGGTCTTCAACCAGGTGCCGCCGGTCGGGGATGTCGACGTGTTCACCGGCAACCTGCCGTTGGTCGAGGCGGTCGCACGCGAGGGCGCCGAGTGGGTGAGCGAGCGCGCGTCGGCGCTCGGTCGCTTCGTGGGCGCCGTCGGCGGGCGGGTGGGTGGGCCCCAAGAATGGGGCCGCCTGGCCAACGAGAACAAGCCGGTGTTGCGCACGTTCGACCGCTACGGACATCGCATCGACGAGGTCGAGTTCCACCCCGCCTGGCACCAGCTGATTCGCATTGGCGTCGAGCACGAGCTGCACTCGCTGCCGTGGACCAGCTCCGAGCCCAACCCGCACACCGCCCGCGCGGCCCTGTACATGACGGCGATGCAGGCCGAGGCCGGCTTCTGCTGTCCGATCACCATGACCTTCGCCGTGGTGCCAGCGCTGCGCGCCACGCCGGAGATCGCAGCCGAGTGGGAGCCGCTTGTTACCTCCACCACCTACGACCCGCGCCTGGTGCCGGCGGCGGAGAAGGGCTGCGCGATCTCGGGCATGGCCATGACCGAGAAGCAGGGCGGCTCGGACGTGCGCGCCAACACCACCGTCGCCACGCCGGTCAACGGCGGCGGTCCGGGGGCCGAGTACACGATCCTCGGGCACAAGTGGTTCTGCTCGGCGCCGATGTCCGACCTGTTCCTGGTGCTCGCCCAGACCGACGACGGCCTGTCGTGCTTTTTGATGCCGCGGGTGCTCGAGGACGGGACGCGCAACGCGTTTCACATCCAGCGCCTGAAGGACAAGCTCGGCAACCACTCCAACGCCTCCTCGGAGGTGGAGTTCCACGGCGCGTGGGCGCGCATGCTCGGCGAGCCCGGACGCGGCGTGCCGACGATCATCGAGATGGTCGGCCACACGCGCCTGGACTGCGTGATCGGCGCCGCCGCCGGCATGCGCACAGGTGTGGTCAACGCTCTGCACCACACTGCCCATCGCAGCGCGTTCGGCAAGCTGTTGATCGAGCAGCCGCTGATGCGCAACGTGCTGGCCGACCTGTGCGTGGAGTCCGAGGCGACGACCGCTCTGGCGATGCGCCTGGCGCGCGCCTACGACGAGGCCAGCGAGGACGCGCTGGCCGGCGAGGACGGGAGCGACGCGCAGCTGTTCAAGCGCCTGGCCACCGCCGTCGGCAAGTTCTGGACGTGCAAGCGCGCCCCCAACCACGCGTTTGAGTCGCTCGAGTGCCTGGGCGGCGCCGGCTACGTGGAGGAGTCGGGCATGCCGCGCCTGTACCGCGAGGCGCCCCTGGCCTCGATCTGGGAGGGCTCGGGCAACGTCATGAGCCTGGACGTGCTGCGCGCGCTCACGCGCTCACCGCGCTCGCTCGAGGTGTTCATGCACGAGCTCGACCAGGCCGCCGGCGCCGACCCGCGCCTGGACGCCGCCGTGGCGCGCCTGAAGGGACGCTTCGCCGACCCGGCCACGCTCGAGCAGCGCGCCCGGCGGGTGGTCGAAGGGATGGCCCTGTGCTTGCAGGGCTCGCTGCTGGTGCGCCACGGCGCGCCGGCCGTCGCCGACGCGTTCTGCGCCTCGCGCCTGTCCGACGACGGCGGCCTCGAGTACGGCACGCTGCCCGCCGGCGTCGACTTCGGGGCGATCATCGAGCGCTCGCTGCCGCAGGCGTAGACGAACGCTTCGGCATGGCTCGGGAGGCACTGGGATGTAATGGCTTGCCCGCTGCGCGCTTGCCCGCTGCGAGCTTGCCCGCTGCGCCAGGCCCAAACTATGGTTTTTTACGGGTATTGGGCGCTAAAAACCATCCTTTTCCACGGGTCCGGCCGCCAAAAACTATATTTTTTCGCGGGGAGCCCCTAAAATAGGGTCGTGAACGACGCAGCCCTACGGCGGATGCTTTCCGAACTGAGTCCCTGGCGTAGCCAGCCGGGCGACTGGGAGCAGGACGACGCCGACGTCCGCGCCTCGCTGCTGTTTCCTCTCGATTATGAGCCGGAACCGCTCGCGGACATCCGGCCGCCAGGCCTCTACCTACTACGGGGACCGCGACGTGTCGGGAAGAGCCTGGAGCTCAAGCGAGCGATCAGTCGCCTCGTCGCTCGCGGGGTCGACCCCAAGCTCATCTTCTACTGCTCCTGCGACACCTTCTCTTCGCAGGACTTGCGTCGCCTGATCATCTCAATGCAGAGCGTCACAAAAATGCTGAGCGGTCCTCGGTATTGGTTCCTCGACGAGGTCACGGCGGTAACGGGCTGGTCGAAGGTGATAAAGGGCCTACGCGACCAGAACACCACCTTTCGGGAGGCTTGCGTCGTCCTCAGTGGCTCCTCTGCGCGCGACCTTCGAGAGGCCACCGACGACCTGGCCGACCGGCGCGGCGGAGTGGCCGACACAGATCGCCTGCTCCTGCCGATGGGCTTCCGTGCGTTCTGTTGCACGATCGACGAGACCCGAGGCCTACCGACGACGTCAATCCGCCCCAGCGACTTCCTCACGCCTCAGGCGGCGGAGGCGATCTATGAGCTCGAGCCTTGGACGACACGCCTGGACGAGCTCTGGCAGCTCTACCTAGAAGTTGGCGGCTTCCCGCGCGCAGTCGCCGAATTCGTGCGCTCGGCCGAAGTCGGGCCAGGCTTCGTCGAAGGCCTCTGGCACGTCGTGGTCGGCGATGCGCTCCGGAGAACCCATATGTCTGAGACGGAAGTCCTCGCTTTCCTGGATCGTCTCGTGGAGAACCTCTCGAGCCCGGTCAACGCCTCGACGATCGCGACCGACGTCGGCTTGCGCGACAGCCAACGCGTCAACGAGCGCATCAACGACCTCGTCACCAACTTCCTGGCTTGGCGTTGCCACCGTATCCGTGGCGAGGTTCCCAACCCGGCGGCCCAGCGCAAGGTCTACTTCATAGACCCCCTCGTCGCTCAACTAGCCCACCGCCGCAACCCTCGCATGGTGGCTCCTGACCTGACCCGGGTCCATGAGCAGCAAGTCGGCCTGATGCTGACGCGTGCTGCCAGCCACGCGCGACCAGCAACCCTTATCGAGGCGGACCGCGTCATGTACGAGCGAACGCAGACCGACTCCGAGATCGACTTCGTCGGGCCCGAGTTGGGCGTTCCCTTCGAGTGCAAGTACACCGACGCAAGCTGGCGGCGCGAGGCCCAGACGATGCGCAGCCGCTACGGCAAGGGAGTGATGGTTACGAAGACATCACTCGAGGTCGACGAGAATGAGGCCGTATGGGCCGTCCCCGCCGGCATCTTCGCGTGGCTGCTCGATCGCTGACAGCGATAGCCACTCGGTAGAGCGCCGATCCAGGTCATAACCCCCGGCGAGACTGGCGCCGGCCTACCATCTAAATATGCTCAGGCGCAGGAACATCGAGCTGGCTCGCATCTTCGGCATTCGCATCGGCGTCAACGTCAGCTGGTTCGTCGTCCTGTTCGGGCTGATCCTGTGGCTGGCCTACTACTACTTCCCGGAAGTCATGCGGGGCTCCTCGACGACCGACTACGCGATCGCGGTGGCCGGCGCGTTCGGCTACTTCGCCTCGCTGGTGTTGCACGAGCTCGGCCACGCACTGGTCGCCCGCCGGCAGGGCATCCCGATCGTGGGCATCGACCTGTGGCTCTTCGGCGGGCTCTCGCAGATGCGCCGCGAACCGGCGAGCGCCGGCGAGGAGTTCAAGGTTGCAGCCGCCGGGCCGCTGGTCACGCTGACGCTGTTCGCGCTGTGCCTCGGCGGCGTGGCGCTGTTCGCGGCCAGCGGCACCGTGTCCGACGTAGCGCTCACCGAGGTGGGGTTCAAGACCAGCCCCGGGCTCGCGCTGCTCGGCTGGCTCGGGTTCATCAACGCGGCGCTGTTCATCTTCAACGCCGTCCCCGCGTTCCCGCTGGACGGCGGGCGGGTGGCGCGCTCAATCATCTGGCGGGTGACCGGCGATCGCAACCGCGGCACGCTCATCACCGGCCGCGTCGGGCAGGCGTTCGCGCTCGTCGTCGGGCTGGTCGGGCTGCTGGTGTTCGCCCGCTCCGGCGGCTTCGCCGGCCTATTCACGATGCTGCTCGCGTTCTTCCTGTACCAGTCGGCTGGCGCGGCCGTGCTGCAGGGCGCGCTCGGGCAGCGCATCAAACACATCACCGTCGCCGACATCATGGATCGCGAGCCGGTGACGATCGACGCTGAGGTCACGCTGCTGGACGCACAGGAGCAGTTCTTCGGGCGCTACCACTGGCCGTGGTTCGCCGTCGTCGACCCCGCCCGTCACTTCCTCGGGGTCGTCCGCCAGCAGCGCGTCGAGCACGAGATCGCCGCCGGGCGCCCGGCGTTGCCGGTGATCGACGTGCTCGAGGAGGACATGCCCGTGCGGATCGGCGAACAGGCGCCGCTCGAGTCGCTGCTCGGCTCCGAAGGCCTCGGACGGCTCGGCGCGATGGTCGCCGTGGACAGCGACGGCGTGCTGCGCGGGGTGGTCACGCTGGCGCAGATCCGCACCGCGCTGCGCCCAAGCGCACCGGCAGCCTGAGCCGACCTCGGCGCGGACCGCCGCGAGGCGTTGAAGATCGCCGTGGCGCCCCCGCGTTATAGAGTGCCGGGCGCAGCTCTCAGAGCGCCGGGCGCAGCTCTCCGTCTCTGACCCACGTCCCCGCCCCCAATCCCCTCCCGAGGCATGCCAGAACACGACGTTTTGATCATCGGGGCCGGCCTGGCCGGCCAACGCGCGGCGCTCGCCGCCGCCCAGCAGGGCGCGAGCGTGGCGATCATGAGCAAGGTCCACCCGGTGCGCTCGCACTCGGTGGCCGCCGCCGGAGGAATCAACGCCGCCATCAGCGTCGACGACGACTGGCGCTCGCACGCCTACGACACGGTCAAGGGCTCGGACTTCCTGGGCGACCAGGACGCGATCGAGATCATGTGCTCGGAAGCGCCCCAGGAGGTCATGCACCTGGAGCACATGGGCGTGACCTTCCACCGCAACGAGAAGGGCGAGATGGACCTGCGGGCGTTCGGCGGCGCCTCGATGAAGCGCACCGCCTACGTCGCCGACATCACCGGCCAGGCGCTCCTGCACGTGCTCTACGAGCAGCTGATGAAGCACCACGAGACGGTCGCCCGCTATGAGGAGTGGTTCACCACCTCGCTGCTGCTCGACGAGCAGGGCCACTGCTGCGGGGCGATCGCCCGCGAGGTGCGCAGCGGGCGCATGGAGGCGTTCATCGCCAAGAACGTGATCCTCGCGTGCGGCGGCGCCGGCCAGGCTTACAAGCCGACCACCAACGGCCTGATCGTCACCGGCGACGGGATCGCCATGGCCTACCGCGCGGGCGCGCCGCTGATGGACATGGAGATGGTCCAGTACCACCCGACGTGCCTGGTCGAGACCGGCATCCTGATCACCGAGGGCGCGCGCGGCGAGGGTGCACATCTCTTGAACGCCAACGGCGAACGCTTCATGGAGAAATCGGCTCCCAACAAGATGGAGCTCGCCTCCCGCGACGTCGTCTCCCGCGCCGAGCAGATCGAGATCAACGAGGGCCGCGGCGTCGGCCCCAATGGCTCGGGCATCTTCCTGGACGTGACCGTCGTGCCACGCCGGCGCACGCTCGAGGCGCTGCGCGAGATCGTCAACCTCGGGCGCGACTTCGCCGGCGTCGACATCACCCGCGAACCGATCATGATCCGCCCCGGCCAGCACTACATCATGGGCGGGGTCAAGACCGACGTCGACGGGCGCACCCCGATCGACGGCCTGTACGCCGCCGGCGAGGTCGCGTGCGTGTCCGTCCACGGCGGCAACCGCCTGGGCGCCAACTCGCTGCTCGACACGCTGATCTTCGGCCGCCGCGCAGGCGAACACGCGGCCGCCCGCGCCGCCACCATGGGCATGCCAGCGCCTGACGCGAACGCCAAGCTGCGCGAGGACAGCGCCGCAATCGAAGCGATCCTCGCGCGCCCCCGCGAAGGCCGGCGCGTATCGGAGATCAAGAACGAGCTCGGCGAGACCATGAACAAACACGCCGCCGTGTTCCGCGACGAGCAGGGGCTGCAGAGCGCCCTCGAGACGATCGGGCGCCTGCGCGAGGAGTCCGACAGCGCGTGGGTCGATGACCGCGGCACGGTCTTCAACCAGGACGTCCTCGGCGCGATCGAGCTCGGCTTCATGATCGACTGCGCCCACACGACCGTCGTCGCCGCGCTCGAGCGCAAGGAGTCCCGCGGCGCCCAGTACCGCACCGACTATCCCGAGCGCAAAGATGACGAGTGGCTCAAGCACATCGACATCTCGCGCGGGGAGGACGGAGCCGAGCCGCAGGTCAGCTACTCGCCGGTCACGATCACACAGTGGCAGCCCGAGGAGAGGAAATACTGATGGCAGAAGCGCACGACCGCCCGCCTGAGAAGTTCACGCTGAGGATGCGCCGCTACGACCCGGAGTCGGGCAACGCGCCCTACTGGGACGAGCACACGGTCGAGCTCGAGCCCCACCGCTCGGTGCTCGAGGCGGTGCTGCAGGCGAAAGACCGCTTCGACGGCTCGATCGGCATCCGCTGCTCGTGCCGGCAGGCGATCTGCGGCTCGTGCGGCATCCGCGTCAACGGCGAGCCGGCGCTGGCGTGCCACACCCACCTCGACGCCGCCAAGGCCGGGGCGCGCGATGGCGTGATCGAGATCGAGCCGATGGGCAACATGCCGGTGCTCAAGGACCTGATCGTCGACATGGACGCCGTGCACTGGAAGAAGATCCAACGCGTCACCCCATGGCTGCTCGCCAAGCAGCCGGTGCCCGAGCGCGAGTACATCGTCTCCAAAGACTCGATGGTCGACGTCACCCAGACGATGGCCTGCATCCAGTGCGGCGCCTGCGTGTCGGACTGCCTGGCGATGGAGGTCGACCCCGGCTTCATCGGCCCGGCGGCGCTCGCCAAGGCGTACCGCTTCGTCGGCGACCCCCGCGACGACGAGCCGTTCGAGCGTCTCAACGACCTCGCCCAGGACCCCCAGGGCCTGTTCGACTGCACCCACTGCTTCAAGTGCGTGCAGGCGTGCCCCAAGGACGTCAACCCGATGGGCCAGATCATGCGCCTGCGCCGCATCGCCACCGCCGACCACAAGATCGTCGATCAGAACAACGGCGCGCGCCACGAGGCCGCGTTCGCGTCGCTGATCGAGAACAACGGCATCCTGTGGGAGGCCGAGCTGATCCCCCGCTCCTACGGCGGCAACTCGTGGTTCGGGAAATTCGCCCCCGCCGCCGGCAAGGAGCTCGTGGCCTCGATTCCGACCGCCATCAGAGGCCTGCTGCGGGGCAAGATGACGATCCCCAAGATCCTCAAGCCGCACAAGATTCCTAGCCAGGACCTGAAGGCCGTGCGCTCGATCTACGAGCGCATCGAGAGCCGCCCCGAGCGCTACGAGCTGAACCTGTACATCGCCGGCGAGGACGAAGCGCCCGCCGCGGTCGCCGCCGGCGTCGCGAGCGAGGCCGCCGGCAACCAGGCCGACCCGGCTACGGAAGGGAGCGCGCAATGAAGGTCGCCTACTGGCCCGGCTGTGTCAGCCGCGGCTTCACGCCCGAGCTGCACGGCTCGATGGCCAAGGTCGCGCCGCTGCTCGACATCGAGCTGGTGGAACTGGACCGCGCGTGCTGCACCGGCGCCGGCGTGATCGCCGAGCACAACCAGGAGCTCGCGGACACGCTCAACGCGCGCACGTTCGCGCTCGCCCAGCAGGTCGAGGGCGCGGCCATGATGATGAACATCTGCTCCACCTGCCAGGGCGCCCAGAGCGAGTGCCAGGAACGCCTCGACGCCAACTCCGAGTACCGCGCCCACGTCAACTCCACGCTCGCCGGCGAGGGCCTGTCCTACGATTTGGATCCCGCCCGCCCCCTGACCAACAAGAACTTCCTGTGGCTGCTGGTCGAGGAGATCGGCCTCGACGCGCTGCGTGCCAAGGTGCGCCGCCCGCTCACCAACCTCAAGGTCGGCCCCTTCTACGGCTGCTACATCGTGCGTCCCCGCGAGCGCCTCGGGATCGACGCCGAGCATCCCCGCGACCACTACCTCGAGCAGGTGATCGACGCGCTCGGCGGGACCGTCATCGAGTACGCCGGCATGCGCAAGTGCTGCGGCTTCCCGATCATCACCATGAACAAGGAGGCCTCGCTCAAGCAGGCCGGTCGCCACCTCGGCGACGCGGTCGACGCCGACGCCGACTGCCTGGTCACGCCCTGCCCCCTGTGCCACCTGAACCTCGATCTGCAGCAGCCGGTCGCCGCCGGCGTGGTCGGGCGCGAGCTCAACATGCCCGTGCTGCACCTGCCGCAGCTCGTCGGCCTGGCGCTCGGGCTCGAGCCCAAGGACCTCGGCCTGGCGCGCCACATCGTGCGTCCCACTTCGGTGATCGACTGGTCGGTCTCCGTGGTCGCCTCAGCCGCCGCGTAGCATCCGCGATCGCTGGGGCGCGGCGCCCAGTGCCACGCCACGCCCCAGCCGATGCGATGCGATGCGCGACCGTCCTCCGGCTACCCGGCGCTGAGCGTCAGCGTCCCGACCGTGATGTGCGGCCAGAGGACTTTGTTGAAGACCAGAATCACCGACTGGGAGTACTGCAGCTGAAGGTACGTCGGCTCGCCAAGATACGGCTCGATCTGGTGGGCCGGGTCCGGGACATTTTTGGCCCCAGGCCGTCCGCTCTTGCCATTGGGGATCCGGACCCACTCGATCCAGAAGGTCGCCCGCGCCGACTGGACGAAGGCATTGTTCGCCGGTTCGGCCTCGTCCTGTTCCTTTGGAGTCCCCAGGAAGGGGATATTCCCGATCGAGTCTTCCACTTCTTCGCTGCCCAGATCGATCTTGATCGAGCCGAGGATGTCCTGGCCGACGATCGCGTCCGTCAGCACCTTGTTCGGGTTTTCGATGTACTCCTGGAACTCCGGTGGAAACGGACCGTTGGTCTTCCCGGGGTTGTCGTTCTCGATCACGACCTCCGCGACCGGATGCTGTTTGCTGGTGAGGGCTTTCAGCGGCGGCGGGGGTTGTACCGGGGGTGTCGGGACGTTGACCGGCATGATGCCCAGGCCCTCGATCGGGGGGTCTTCGTTGGGTTTCC
>Ga0210389_10004562_pt1 | contig 10752 bp, 13 predicted proteins | sample IncBWH28OmetaG_FD_160127 | JGI IMG/M metagenome (GOLD analysis project Ga0210389, IMG submission 160127) | Forest soil microbial communities from Barre Woods Harvard Forest LTER site, Petersham, Massachusetts, United States - Inc-BW-H-28-O ... | reverse complement strand
CCACGCCCCTCAGACCTTGTCGAGTCGAGGGAAGAGGATTTCCTGAGTGAGCAGCTGCAGGGCGGCTGCGACCGGGATGGCAACCAGAGCTCCGACAATCCCGAGCAGTGCGCCGCCGATCAAGACGGCCACTACGGTGATCAGCGCCGGCACCTTGACCGCCCGCCCGATGATTTTGGGCACCAGGAGATAGTCCTCGGCAAGCCGAAACACCACGAAGAACACGATGGTAGCGATACAGACCGGAAGCGACACGGTGAGCGCGACAGCACCGACGACGAAACCGGCGATGGTCGACCCGACGACGGGGACCAAATCGAACAGTGCCACGAAGATACCCAGCAGCAGCGGGTAGGGAACTGAGAAGGCCATCAGCCAGATGAAGGTGGCGGCCCCGGCGATGATCGAGATCAACACATTGCCCAGAACGTAGGCGCCGACCTTGGCGAAGACCTCGTCGCCGATGAGGATGACGCGGGGCCGGCGGGTGTGCGGCACCAGCCGGTACAGGGTGGTGCGGATGCGGGGCATGTCGACCAGGAAGTACACCGTCAACACCACGACGATCAGGCCATCCGCCACTGCCTTGAAGACGGCGGTTCCCGCACTGACCACTTCGTTGAGCAGCGACCCGCCCGAACCGTTGAGGGCGTCGGTGATCCGCTGTTGCAGATGGAAACGGTCATTGAGCCTGCCGACGGCCGAGGAGTGGTCCTCTGCCTGCTGAATGTAGTGCGGCGCTTGGTGTATCAGCTCACCAGCTTGTTGGACGAGTGGGGGAATGGCGGCACCAACGAAGGCGCCCAGTAACGCGAGAAAGATGGCGAACACCAGGGTGGTCGCCGCCCACCGCGGCAGTTTGTGATTGACAAACCAGGAGGCGGCCGGTTCCAGGCCGAGTGCGAGAAAGAATGCCACGCCGATCAGGACCAGTGTCGAGGACATGGACTCCAGGACACGCACCACCCCGTAGGTGACCGCGACACCGGCGGCCGCCGCCATCCCGACGAAAAAGGGGGACCGTCTGTTAAAGCGGCGCCCCAGCCGGCCCAGGGGCTGCTCGTCCGAACTCATCTCGGCCGCCGTCGTTTCTGCCTCGGCGACCGGACCCTGCTGCTGGTGAGGTTGGGCGACCAGATCGTGGTCCGCCTTGGCGGCTCGATCTCCGTTCGTGAGATCGTTGTCGACTTCAGTCATCTGACGCCTCCGATGCCCCGCCAGAGCGGCCGGAGCTGCTCTGACGGGGCACAGGTAATCCTATTAAGCCCGAGGAGTATTCGCGCCGCGAGCCGGCGAACCGACGAGGTCTGTGTTGTCGCGTCGCTTCAGCCCAGCCAGTCCGACCAGCCCGAGTAGGCCTGCCAGTCCCCACAGACCGGTCTTGTCGCTGTGCTGTTGGTTGCCGGTGTTGTTCGTGTCGTCGGCCAGCGTCGTTGTGGTCGATGACGGGACCGGCGCGCTGGGTGCGGTTGCGTTGGCGACGCCCGCACCGCCAAACATCAGGGTGCCAGCGATCAAAGTGATGCCAAGGGTTTTACGCATGTGTGTGCTCCTGCACTAGTCGGTATTTCGCAAAGGATGCGGACCCGGACCAGTGCTCTCTAGCCTTCGGGCTGGAATGGAGCCACCATCGGGCCCCACACGTAAATACCCTGAGATGATTGGAGGTAAACCTCACCCCAATGTTGGTGGTGGGGGACGCTACAGGATCGACGTCATGTGCATTGGGGCCGGGCGTCATCGTGACCCGTGCTGCCCCAGACGCTTTCGAAGAAACCCCGGGGCGAGGGCAGCTGCCGCTTGAGCAACGGCAACGACAATCTGAACCGCGCCAACCACTCCGACGAGTACAAACACAGTCAGTAGAAACCGGCGAGGCCAGCTGAGGCCAAGTACTCGGCGGACAAGCTGGGCGTTGTTATTGGACGTCATTGAAAGTTGCCGAATCCTTGCGTTCTCTCACTTGCTGGCTCGAGATTGAACCAGGGTGTCGACAGCGTTGTGCTCAGATAGCCCGGGGGCGCGCTCTGAAACCGATCCGATCCTCACCTGGCGGCAACGCATAATTGGCCCTATAGCCTGTCGTACGCGACTGCATCCGCATGCGGGTGCGCAAGTGGAGCCGTCCCTGCCGGCTCAGGAGAGATCATGGTGTCATGGCCGACGACGAACTCGACAGTCTGTATTGGGTGCAGCCGGACGCTTTCACAGCGCAACGCACCAAATTGGCCGCGGCGGCTAAACACCGTGGCGACGCCGCCGCCGCCCAACGGATCTCCGCTGCGCGCAAACCCACGACGGCGGCGTGGATAGTCAACCGGCTCGCACTCCTGCATAAGGACGCCAAACAGCGCCTGGCCAACCTAGGTGACCGCCTGCGCGCCGCACACGCTGCGATGGACGGCGACCGTATCCGGGATTTGTCTGCCGAGCAACACAGGCTCATCGACGAACTCACTCGAACCGCACTCGAAGCAGCCGATGTGACAAAGCCGTCATCGACGGTGCGTGACGACCTGACCAGCACACTGCAAGCCGCGATCGCTGACCCCGAGGTCAGGGCGCGACTTGGTCGATTGGCCAGGGCCGAGCGATGGTCGGGTTTGGGCGCGTTCGGCGATGCGGCGCCGGTGTTGACGGCCACCCGGGGCGGAAAGGCGAAAGCGCAGTCCAAACAATCGCGGCCAAAGCTCGCGAAAGAACCACCGCGCGAGAAGGCTGCGCATCAGCAGCTAGAAAAGTTGAACGCAGCCGTGGCCGCCGCCGAGCGTGCCAAGGCTGAAGCCGACGGTGTGCTGTCCGAGCGGCAAGGCGAACGTGCTGCGGCTCGGCTGCGTCGTGCTGAAGCGCTCGCAAGCCTCCGCGAGGCCGAGCGCGAGTTCGACAGCGCCGAAGACCACTATGACAAAGCAAAGCGAGCACGCCGTGCTGCCGAGGAATTGGTTAAAGAGGCGAAAGCGCAGCTGAAGCGGGCCTGAGTGCATGCGCAGGTGTAGGACGGCATATCAGTGCTCACTCACGGATCTCCCAGTTGACGCGAGCTCGACAACGTGACAGTGCCCGTCAGGCAGCGGTCGGGATGCACATGGACCACCTACTTTGACAAGCCCTGGCGACACGCCGAGGTCTTGTCAATCTTTCCTGCACGTCGATACTTGTACTGCTGCTTTTAGCAGCAGCGCCGCGCTACGCGCCGACGACGGACGGCCGCCACGGCAGCTCCCGACCGCTGCGGCAAGAAGAGGCCGCCGCAGCAGCCTGTCGTGGACCTTGGTGTAGAAGATCGCAAACCACAGCCCGTCGCCGGTGAGCCGGTAGAAGTTGCGGCCCGCGATCCGGGTGATCAGCCCGTTGACGCGCAGCCGATCCAGGCCGTAGCTGGCCTGGTTCATCGAGTAGTTGGCCGAGCAGTCCGGTCATCAAGGCACGCAGGCTCTTGCTGCTGTTACCGACCAGGCCGCTCGACGAATCGCTAAGACTGGTCGATGAATACGCCGCACTGGTGGATCGGTATCGCGGCTAGGACTGCATGTGCGGGACGGGGGTCTGGAGCCTAGGCACGCCAAGTTTCACTCGGGCGCTGCCGAGCGAAGACGGCACCGAATTCGTCTTCACACTCTTTTTGCAGCCTGACACGCCCAGCAATGTCATCGCCGAGCAAGCACGCAACCCCGAGGGCGCGCTCAAAGTGTTGAAGTCGTTGTGCGAAGCCCTGCCCACTCAGAACTGCTGATCTGTGTCAAGTGCCGTGCGTCGTGGCGAGCGGGGTGGACGGTGCAGTCGCCGCGTTCAGGTCACGGACAGTAGAGAGATTGTCCGTGCAATGCGCGTTGTTTCGCCGTGGCATCTCGCCCAAAGCACGGTGTCGGCGCCCAACACCAGCCAACGGCAAGCAGAAGACCTTGTGGCTCACAATGATTCGCCAACCAGCATGCGCGTCTTCGGGTAAACACCTTAAACCACCGTCCCTACAGACACATCTGGGCCATTTCCCGGCGCAAGCGGCCCCGCGGAGTTCCCGAATTTGGTCCACCACAGGTACGCGCTGTTAATGTCGGGGCCGCCGGAGACATCGAGAGTGAGCAGCTGCGAGTTCAGCGTCCACTCGACATTCGGCGTGTCTTGGAAGGTGCCGCAAAGGATTTGGCCAGCGACCCGGTCGGGGGTTGCGATGTAGCTCCAATTAGCTAGGGGAGTATTGCTACCCGGGCATGGCGTTGGCACATATCGTGGACCAGCATTCGCCTGACCCAAAATCGCGCCGCTCATCGTGTCGAGGTCGGGCCACAGCGTGAAACGTCCTACCGTTGGGCCGTCCGGTCCCGCTTGTGCGCTGCAATCCAGACTGGCCACCGCGTCAAAGGGGGCGGGTGGATTGTTGGCCGTTGAGCAAAGGCTTGCCGGAAATCCCGCCGGCAACGAGTTTGCGATTTGTTGCTCGTCAGGGCTCAACTGAACTGCGGTCGCCGGCGGAGCGGGAATGTAGGTGACGACAACGCTACCGCAGAGGACTGTCAATGAGGCGACGACCACGCTCCGGACGACCCATCGACACCGCATTAATCGCAGTCGCTGCGAGGTTGGTTCTCCCGAAGTCGCCGACTTGACCTTGAAAGCACCGGAGAACGGTTAGCGCGTCGCATCGCTGCCTCCTCTGACGGTCGCGGCGCCCTCGAGCCGATCCTGCGTCCCAGATACCGGCGAAAAACGGAAATTACCACGAACAGTGTTTGCCAACAAACGATCGCGAGGGCGGCCGCTGCGGCTGGGGCGACCGCCACTGTGCTGGTCGGCGCCGCACGAATGATTCAGCTCCGCCGGGTGGCCAAAAAAGAACTCGGGCCGCTTGGAGCGATCACGGCGCAATGCCACCGCGATCGACACCACTCTGACCCGAAGCCGCGCACGTCCGGGAGCGGCGGGCGTCGATGTTCTGAGCGGCGAGGAAGGCAAAGACCTGGGTGGCCGCCAGCCCGCACGCTGTCCTTCCAGCTCTACACCAACCGAACAAGTGTTTGATTTTTGTCGGATGGGGTACATGTAGCGAAGGGTTAAACAGATTGGTACCGAGACGGTATCAAGTGCCCTATCCGGGGGTCTTGATCTTCATACGCCGATGAGCATCGGCTCGACGGCTGGATCTATCTCTCACACACGGCTCAATACGGGCCGTCTTTCAAGTAATTGCCGCTACCTCTCTGAGGTAGCGCATCCCAATTCATGCGGTCGACATAGTTCGACCGCATCCAGAAGGAGTACTAGATGACCACCGTCAACAATCCCGCTCAAGTGCGTCACGGCGGCGCGCCGAACGCCAATGGCTCCGCGATGGACGCACCGCGCACTCGGGTCACCGCCCGGCGCGGCGGCGAGACGAAGACTTCCTTCAAGACGACCGAATTCATGGTCTTCATCGTCGCGACGGTCGGGGTTCTGCTTGCCTCGTACTTGGTTCAGGCGACCGACGGGCGCGGCGACTATTTCCTGGCCGATAAGGCATGGCTGTACGTCGTAATTCTTAGCGTCGGCTACATGGTCAGCCGCGGGCTTGCGAAGTCGGGCAGCCGCCATCGCGGCGACGCCTAATCACACTGCCGGGGAGGTCCGCCGTCGCGCGTCTGGCCTCCCCCAGGCAGCTCCGCGATTCGACGAACAACAGCGAACCAACGACGTAGCTACATAGGCACCAGGCGCGCCGTGAGGACCGAGTGATGCTGGCGAGCTGTGCTCGTATCGCCTCGACGACCGCACGTGACTTCACCCCCCCCGAAAAGCGGTTCGCCGACCCTCGAACGGGGCACCCGCTATTGAGAACCCCTAACCCGACCAAACACGCATCAGGAGAAAAATGACCCACACGACAACCGAGAAGCTCATCGTCCAACTGCGCACGCTGCATCACCTCACCAACACCGAGGCCCAGATCGCGCAAACTCGACAGGCGCAGGCCCGTGACGAAGCCGTGCGTGAGGAATTGGCGACGAACGCGGCGAACGCGCAAGAACGCGCGCAGCTGATCGCCGCCTCGTTACGTGATCTCGGCGGGGTGCCCGACGTCGTCACCCCCGCACTGGGCCGCGCTACAGCTCTCGCCAAAACGGTAGTTGAGCAAGGCCAACCGATCGCCGCCGCGCTGTTTGGTGACCTCGCTTTGGAACACCAATTGCTTGACCGCGCCCGCTATCTGGAGGCCCTCGCCGACACGGCCGACCACGCCGACACCCGAAATTTGGCGCGGCGCCTACAGGCTGCACATCAAGAAACCATCGCCTGGATCAATTCGGTGCTCGTCGAAGAAGCGTCGGGGGAGCCTACTAAGGTGCGGCCGACCCCGGTGCAGAAGGCTGTGGGTCGGCTCACCATTGTGGTCAGTTACCCGACCCGCTGGGCCGCTGAATGGATCAACGGGACCGCGGAGGCCGTTGCCCGCACCCGCTCACGCGTCGGCACCGTCGCCGAAGCCGCGGTCGATTCCTTGACCGCCGGGCGCGACGCCGCACTCCTCCAAGCCGAGCAGATCGCCACCCGCAAGGGCGCACGCAGCACCGAGACCGTTTTGCACCGCACCCGCGTCCTCGCCGGCGGCCTGACCGAAGAGGAATTACCCGTCGACAATTACGACGACCTCACCGTCGGCGAAGTCGCATCTGCGGTGCAGCACCTCACCGACGCCGCCGCACTGACCGCTCTGCTGCGCTACGAACAGAACAACAAGGACCGCGCGGGAGCGGTCAACGCCATCGAAAACCGGCTGTCCGCTCTCGTTGAGCAGAGCATCAGCCAAAACTGACGGGTCACGAAGGCCCGGCTGACTCCCCGGATCAGGGGTGCAGCCGGGCCGCGTCGCTCAGCACCACGTCGAAATGCCCGCACGGCCGCTTTTCTTCAGTTCGTGACTCGCGCAAGGGTGTACCAGTCGTACATCGCGAGCGATTGGCCTGGTTGATGCACCTTAATCGGACCGTGCCCGCGCTGCAGCAGTCGGCACGTCACCCCGGGATCGCCGCGGGCTTAGCCCTCGGTGGTCATGAAGCGGCTGGCGGGGGCGTTTTTAAGCATGGTGTTATGGCGCGGTTAGGTAGATCCGCCGCAACCGGCGAGGCGCTGATGTGCACTCCACATGTCCTCTGATGTCGTTGCCTGGCAATCGATTCCATTCGGCCTGGTGTTATTGGCCGGTGTTATTGGCCAGCCCGCCAGCGCGTAGAACTTCCAGTGAGCGGTCGACTCCGGCGAATTCTGAGTGCACCAGGAGTACGTTCCCGCCTGAGGTCACGAGGTCGGGTGCGCTGGCGCAGAGGGGGTGAAGCAGCAGACGTCCGTCTTCGCCAGCGTCCCATGCGCGGGCAGGGCCGACGTCGGCAGCCAATGCCACATAGTCCACGCCGCGCGGCGTGGGGACATAGGGCGGGTTGGAACGAGCAGCCGTCGTAGTCCTCATGCTCTTGGAAACCAGTCGTGAAACACATCGAAGATCGCCAGCAGTTGTTCCTCGGGCGTGCCACCGCACAACCGTGTCGCGTGCACCGAGCAAGGCTCGCCGTCGTCGATATCGACGGACGGTCGCACGCACTGAATCTAGCGGAACAGCCTTATCGGGTGGTGTCTCACGTGGTGAACGTCGGCAGGTCGCGGGAACGAGGTCTAGCTTGACAGGCTGGGCGGGTGTTCAGGCTGAGAAGACTGTTCGCTGAGAGAGCCGGCCGAGGCCGGCCCGTCCGCAGAACCCTTGCGGCGGTCCGCGATCCGTGAGATCGCCAGCAGCACTTTCGAGGTGCGGGTGGGGTGGCCGCTGCGTCGTTGAAGGGCTCGGCTGACGCGACTGAGCAGGGCGGCGATCACGGGGAGCAAAAGCGTGAGCGCGATCCAGCGGCCGATCGGGCTCCTGAGGAAAACCAACATCAGAACCACTCCAGAATTGTCGGTGCGGGCAGTCTGCCTAGCATCAGCACCGCCGAGCGCCGCGCGGTTGTTGGGCCAGGGCCCCGATGGGGCTCATCGGGGCCCTGGGCCGTGGGTCAGGGCAGCGCGCTCCCAGCCCCGGTGAAGACCCAGCGCCGCAGCCAGATTCGCAGTGAAGGCCTTTGCGCGGGGCGGGCATATCAAATCTCCTTGGGAATGTCGGGGGTGCAGTCGGTACGTGCCCGGTGGTGATCCCGCCGTCCTTGACTGCCTCGCTGACTGGATACCCCAATCCCGGAAACGCAAGCAGATTAATCCCGGCACATATCTCCAACGCCACCTAGATCCCCACAGGCGGCGGCCCGCGGCTGGCTGTGTCGAGGATCGGGTCAAAAGATCCTCCGATGCAATCGGGGACGCTCAGCGGGCTCGGCTGCCCCTAGGTCTTCGGGTCATTGTCATCGCGCTCGCTAATTACCTTGTGCGGCAGCTGCATTAACCGCAGCACGGTTACCAGGCCTACCCCGCCGATGACGTTCCCGACTATCGCGACCACGACCATCTCACCCCAGTCGGCGTACCCGAACGGCGCGCCGGCCACGAGGGCGGCAAAACAATCGATGGACGCGACAATCGCGTGGTTGACGTGGCCGATCGACAACAGGACGCCCGCAATCACCGCGGGAACCAACCGCACGCCGTCTGATTCGGTCGTGTGCTGTAGGTGGGTCATCATCGTGATCAACATGCCGCCGACCACGGCCAGTGCAAACGCGTGCCAGGTAACTCCCAGGTCCACGTACTTCCGGGCGGCTTCGACAGCGGTTTCGGCGAGATCGGGCAGCGCGAGGACGAACAATGCCATCAACAGCCAGCCGGCGACCAGATTGGTCACCAGTGTGGTCGCCCATAATCGCATCAAGGCCATGAACGTGCCGGACTTGGCGACGACGGCGACGACGGGAACCAGGAAGTTCTCTGTGAACAGTTCGCTGCGGGCCAGGGTCAACGCAATGAAACCCGACGAAAAGGCCAGACCGGCTAGGAGTTCATTGTCCGTCAGGTGCTTCACCAGTAAGAACGCGAGCAACCCGACGCCGATGTCGAGTCCGCCGAGAAGCCCGGTGGCGATGAGCTGGACCCACGAGCGTCCGAGCCGCTGAGTTCCCTCATCGACAAGGCGATCAAAGGTGGCCTCCTCGTCGCGAGGAGCAACATCCGGTTCCACAGCGGCTGCGTCGCCGTCTGCCTTACCCGAACTCACACCTCACCGTAGCCTTCGACTCGGATGAGTGGATACACGAGGTTGCGCCCAGCAGTGGGTTGGGACTTGTATCGATCGGGCATACAGCGTGCAGCGGCGAGTGCTTTCTGGGTTGCGTCCGTGTTCTCCGTTAGGTGACTGGCGGATGCAACCTCGGCGCCAAGCAGTGGCGCCGCTCTGCCGGTTACCGCCTCAATTCCCGAGATCGTCGCCGTCTTTACGTATTTGAGTGATCACGCTGTGGTGTACGGCGCACGGGGACAGCGATCTTTTAACTAGCGCATCGAGTGAGGCGCCCCGCGCATCCCTCGGGTAATTGCTACGCGAGGGATAATGGTGTGGGCGGGCCAACGCCAGTACTCACCGTCCGGGGGATTGGAACCTGCTCATCCTGACTCGGCCCAACACGTCCGGAAAGGGCGCCAGATCGGTCATCCCGCTGCCATTGGTCGTTTAGTAGTAGAACTTCGGTCACACGGATCCAAAAAGATAGAAGTTATCGAGGTGCCCGAACCCCAACCTGGGCCCGGGCGGGTCAAACCCAAGGTGGGGTTCAACGGCATATGCGGCACTGCGCCCTCGGCCAATAGGTGGAAACCTCAGCACAACCCGTCGCCGGCCGAGATGCGGGCTTTGTTCGAAGGCGCAGGGTTCGCCGTCAGAGACCAGCACCGTGTCCGGCGGCCTACATGGACCCGGATCGTGTCCGACCTGATAACCGTCGGCACCAAGAGCTAAGAGTTTGGGCGATCACGTCGCCGCGTCAAGCTTCGGCTCCGTGCGCGGTGGTCGCGGTCTCACACCGCGAGCAACCGGTCGAAGAAGTCGCGGTAACGCCTCAGGGCGAGACGAAGGTCTTCGGTGGAAGCCTCTTCGCCACGGGCCCACTGTTCCTCGAGCCGTGAACGCGTTTCGGTGAAGCCGGTCGCGAGCCGGCCGACCACATCGGACACCAGGCCGTCCGCTTTGTGGACGCACTCTTTGGGATCGTCGACGAATCCCGCCTGCACACTGTCCCAGCGCGCGCGAAGACCCGCGAGCTCGTCGTCGGCGAACAGCGATCTCTCAGTGGGCGATTCGCTTTCTACCCTCGAACCCTGCGTCATCTTAGGCGGCGCCTCCGTGCCTGCGATCGCCGATTGGGTTGGGGCACTGGACGGTTCGGATTGCGTGACCGGCGGTGGGGCTTGGTTCGGCACCGCGTCGGCCGCGGCGGCCGATGGCTGGCCCTCAGGGATGGTCGATTCGGTTTGCGCGGTCGAGGGGTCCGCGTTAACCGTGGACGACGCTGCGCGTTCAGTCAGAGGTTCGGTTCCCGGTGTAGCGGGCTCGACCTCCTCGGGCGAAGGGGCGGTCTCGGTGTGGTGATCGTGGGTGGTCATGCGCTTGTCTCCTGTGACGTGGTGTTGTCTTTCCGTGTGTCGAGCAACTTCTCGAAGAGCGCGCGGTAATGAACGAATGCCTGACGCTGCGCCTCGGTGCCGACCTCGCCGTTCTGCTGCGAGAGATGGATGCCGTGAGCGGCTCGGTAGTTCTCGACAACAGTCGGGTGATCGACCGAGATGTCGGCCGCCTGCTGGTCGAAA
>Ga0210389_10004558_pt1 | contig 10755 bp, 9 predicted proteins | sample IncBWH28OmetaG_FD_160127 | JGI IMG/M metagenome (GOLD analysis project Ga0210389, IMG submission 160127) | Forest soil microbial communities from Barre Woods Harvard Forest LTER site, Petersham, Massachusetts, United States - Inc-BW-H-28-O ... | reverse complement strand
CAATCCTCGAAGCCGCCGCTCACCCATTGCGTGACGATCGACTCGAACTCGGGCGCTCGCTCCTCCCAGAAGCAGTGACCGGCCTCGAGGACGTCCAGGCGCGCGTGCGAGAGTCGTTCCCGCAGAAGCTCAGCGTCTCGAGCGAGCGCGTAAGGGTCATTCCGACCGACGACGATCGCGGTGGGGAGCGTGATCGAGGCGAGGCGCGTCGCCAGTGAAGCCAGGTCCTTGGGGTACGCTCGAACGAGCGCCGCGGACCGCGTCAACCGATCGCCCTCGTAGGACGCAAGATAGTCGTCGTGGACGAAGCGCGGCACTGCGTACCCGCGAATGGATCCCAGGAACCCGCCAATGACCTCGCGGCTGTTCAGCGACGGCAGCGTCTCTGCTTCGATCATCGACTTGAGGACACCTTCTACGACCAACGGGTACGTCACCGCGCCAGCACCCACGATGAGGCTGCGAAAGAGCTCCGGCCGCGCCAGGGCGGCAAAAAGGAGCGACGGTGCTCCGACGTCCAGCCCAACGGCATGGACCGAGCTGACGGCGAACGCTTCGATCGCTTTCGCGATGAACTCGCCCATCGCCTTCGGCGCGAAGAGATCGTCGCGCGCCTCCGAGCGCCCGAAGCCCGGAAGGTCGATGGCCAGCACCTCGAACTGCTTCGTCAGCCCGCGCCACACAGGCGCGAATGCGAAGATGCTCTCCGGCCATGGACTGAAAAGCAGAACCTTCTCGCCGCCCCTCCCGCCCATGGCGTACCGAATCTTGAGCCCGTCGACGGTCCGCCAGGCGATGTCAAACGGCAGTTCTTCTTGCACCAATGTTCCGGTCACTACACCCGATCCTTTCGCCGCCGAGTAATGGGGAGACCGACGGTCTCCGCGGTTCCTTCTTCTTTGTTGCGCGCGTGCTACGGTCACACCGATGGCGATCGGGTCGGTCGAGCCCTGGACGAACGTCCTTCGTCTCGACGAATCGTCGAGTCTGCGAACGCACCGCTACGCCGATCGGTTCTCGATCGTGCGGGTGCAGACGACTGGACCGCTGCCCGACGCGGTTCACAAGTCGTCGAACGTTCCCGCCCTGCTCGTCTCGGCCTTCGTGCGGCCGGTGGCAGCGGCGGACTATCGGCTGTGGGTCGACGGCAAGGTCGTTCCGACCGGACCGATCCCCGCCTTTGGCGTGAACGTGGTCGATCTCGCCGCCGAGCCCGCGATGTGGGGCGGGCGCGGCGTGGACTACGTCCACTTTCACGTTCGCCGCGGGGCGATCGACGAGACGGCGGCCGTGCTCGGCTACGAGCGCATCGGCGACCTTCGCCTGTCGGTCGCCCAGGAGGACATCGTTCTCGCGCAGCTCACGAGGAACGTGCTGCCGTTCCTCGGCTCGGGCGCGCCCCCGCCGCCGCTTGCCCTCGATCACCTCGAACTGCTGCTCGCGGCTCACGTCATCCAGCGCTACGGTGCGGCGAGGCGCGCGCGGGCCGCCGCCCGCGGCGGGCTCGCCGCCTGGCAGCGGCGGCAGGTCACCGAGATGCTCCGCAACAATCTCGACGGCCGCACCCGACTGGCCACGCTCGCCCAGACCTGTGAGCTCTCGGTCAGTCATTTCGCCCGCGCGTTCAAGGTGAGCTTCGGCGTCACCTGCCATCGCTGGTTGACGGATCGCCGCATCGAACGGGCGCGCGAGCTGCTCACCTCGACGCGAATACCCCTCGCGGAGATCGCCAGCCAGTCCGGGTTCGCCGACCAGGCGGCGTTCACGCGGGTCTTCCACCGGTTCGTGGGCGTTCCCCCAGGCCTCTGGCGCCGCGAGAACGCGAAATCGGCGGGCCCATAGCGCCACGCCCGCCGGGCGACCCCAGATAGCCAAGACGTCCTCTAGGTCTTCTTCGCCGCCAGAGCGGCGAATTCCTCTTTGCCGAACGCGGTTCCCGCGATTCCCCAGCCGCCCTCGGCGCCCTCGGTGAGGAGCACCCACGTGCGGCGCGCCTGCGTGGGATCGCCGCACGCTTCGGCCACGATCCGGGTGGCGTCGCTGACCAGCTGCTTCTGTCCCGCGCGGTCGAGGACGCCCGGCGGTGTGAGGACCTGCACGCGGACGGTGCGCGCCGACCCCTCTGCCGCCGTGTTGACCGCCGCCGGCGGCATCCGGTGGATGTAGGCACCGGTGTTGTTCGTGTGCGTGGGTCCGGGGTTGGTCACTCCCTCGGCGCGCAGCAGCGCCGCGGTCAGCTCCTCGGCGAGCTTGCGATCAACCCCCGGCGGAAACAGGTCGGCCGCGGCATAGACGTCGATCATCGGCATCGTCTCATCCCTCTCCTTCCAATCGCGGCGAAGCGTACGTGGAGGGGACACGCCGATCTTGTCGAGCGCTGTCGCAATTTGGCTTTTCTTGCTCCAAAGATTCTATTACCCGGCTCCGTTTCGATTTTCGAATACGGCCAACTGACAATCGATGAGTGCTCGCGCCGCAAGTCCGCGCCCCTCCGCGGTTCAGCCGGCGGCCTCGAATTTGCACGCACCGCGCGGTTTCCGAGGAGACGCGACCATGTGGGGACAGAGCTGGGGTCAGATGATCTGGGGCAAGCAGACCACCGTTGCGGTGCCGGCGCTGCCGGGCGGAATGTTGTTGCTGCTCGCCGGGCTGTTGCTGTGGGTCGGGTACCGGATGGGCCGCCGGCAGCGCGCGCCGCGCTCGATGGCGGTCGCGATCGGCTTCGGCCTCGCGCTGGTGCCGATCGCCATCGTCCACGCGACGTCGACGTTCGGTGTGCCCTTCGCCTTCACCAACGGCACCGTCGCCGACGCCACTCAGGTGAACCAGAACTTCTCGGCGCTGACGGCGGAGATCAACGCCCTCCGCAACCAGACCTCCGTCCTGACCGACTGCGACTTTGGCAGCCGCGCCGGTACCCTCGTCGACTGCGCGCTGGGGAACGGGGGCGCCTCCATCGTCGCCCCGGGCGACAACGCGCTGGTCTCCGCGGCGCGCGTCCCCCAGGGCGCGACCATCACCAGCGTCGACGTCTGGGTCGGCGACACCAACAGCTCGACAAACCTCCGCGTCTGCCTCTGGGGCTTGTTCGACAGCTCAGGTGGGTTCGACGAGAGCATCCCGTGTGCGTTCTCCAGTGGCTCGGGCGGGATTCAGAAGCTGACCATCACGCCCAGCGGCGGCGCCGTGCAGGGGGGCAACAACCTGTCGTATGAGATCGTCGCGTTCCCCAGTGACAGCTCGGGGAACATCGTCCCCGTCTGGCCCACCGACGTGTCGCTGACCGTGCGCTCGGCCTACCTCCACTACCAGCTGCCGTAACGCCGCGCGCGCTCCCGGCTTCGGTCACTCGCCTTGACGAAACAGCCCGCTTGGTGCGGGCAGGCATCTCACCGGCACTCGTGTGCCGATGTGCCGAGGAGGATGGTCACCTCGGCGTTTCCGTTTGCGCTCACGGCGAGATCGAGCCGGCCGTCGCCGTTCAGGTCGCCAGCGGCCAGGGACCAGGCCCCGCCGCCGGCGAAGAACCGCCGGGCTTCCTGCAGCGTGCCGTCGCCGTTGCCGACGAGGACCGCGACGTCGCCGACCCCGGAGGCTGTCGCGACGACATCGGGAACACCGTCGCCCGTCACGTCGCCGATCAGCAGGTTCATTCGGAGGTCTCCGGTCGGGAAGGTCTGTTGCGGCTGAAAGGTGCCGTCCCCGTTGCCCAACAAGACGCCGACATCGCCCGAGGTCGTCGCTGTCACGGCGAGGTCGGCGCGCCCGTCGCCGTTCAGGTCACCGGCCGCGACGGCCAGCGTCGCCCAGGCCGTCACGATCTCCGGACCGTCGCGGAATCCGCCCTGACCGTCGCCGAGCAAGAGCTGCATGGCCCCGGAGAACGAGCTCGTCACCACCAGGTCTGGGATGCCGTCCAGGTTGGCATCCAAGGTGGCGGCGCTCGAGATGGACGAGCCGGCCGCGAAGTCGCGGTGATCGCCGAACGTCCCATCTCCGTTCCCCGGCAGAACGCTGACCGTCGAGGCGCCCATCGTCGCGAGATCCACCCGGCCGTCGCCATCGAAGTCCTGGGCCAGCGCCGCGTTCGTGGTCGACGATACCGGGAAGGCGCGCACGGGCTCCCAAGCTCCTGCGACGCCTTGCATACGGACGGCAACCTCTCCGGTGTTCCCCGCGGCCGCGATGTCGGGACGGCCGTCCCCGTCGAAGTCCGCGATCGCCAGCGCGTAGTAGAGGGCGTCAGGGTCCGCGTCCAGCGTGACCGTCTCGCCTGGAAGGAACCAGCCGGTGCCGTCGCCGAGCAGGAGGCTCACCTCGCTCGAGCCGCTGTCGAGCGTCGCCACGTCGAGCTTTCGATCGCCATCCAGATCGGAAATGATCACCGTCCTCGGAGAGTCGCCGACAGCAAACGTCTCACCGGCAATCAGGGTGCCGTCGCCAGCGCCCAGCAACGCGATCGCTATCGTGCCGCCCAGGGCGACGTCGAGGGCCCCGTCCCGGTTGGCGTCCCCCACGGCGATGCCGCTGGGGCCATTGTTGGAGGCAAAGCTGCGCGCCCCGGCGAACGTGCCGTCACCCTTGCCCGTGAGAACGCTGACGTCCGCGCTCCCCTGGTTGAGGGTCAAGACGTCGGCCTTCCCATCGCCGTTCATGTCGGCGACCGCCAGCGACGCCGGGCCGGCGTGGGTCGGGAAGGCACCCGCCTCTGTGAAGCTTCCACTCGGGTTCTGAAGAAGGGCGACGACCCTGTTCCCCTGCGAGTCGGCGACCACGAGGTCCGGCCGCTTGTCGCCGTCGAGATCAGGGGCCGCGACGGCGCTGAGGGTGCCACCGACGACGGAGCTCTGCGGACGACCGAAGGTGCCGTCGCCGGTCCCCCGGTAGGTCCACACCGTATCGGCGTCGACGAAGGCGAGGTCGACGTGCCCGTCGCCGTCCAGATCGGCCAGCGCCAACCCGGATGCGCCCGCCGCGCCCGGCACCAGGGTGGCGGCACCGAGGGTTCCGTCCCCGCCGCCGAGAAGGACGCCCACGCCGTCGAGGCCGGCCACGACGACGTCCAGGATGCCGTCGCCGTTCACGTCGCCGAGGACGGGCATCGTGATGCGCCCGACCGCGGGGACGGTCTGGGGTGCCCCGAACTTGCCGTGCCCGTCCCCGAGGAGCACGCTCACCTCGCTGTCGAGCTCGCCGGCGACGACGAGATCGAGGTCGCCGTCGCGGTTGAGGTCGCCCACGGCGATGCTGGTGGCCAAGACGATGGGCGAGTCGAGCGGGACGGCCTCGAACCGGCCGTCACCGAGGCCGAGCGAGATCTTGACGCTCGTCTGCGACGGCCAGATGAGATCCGGCAGCCCGTCGCCGTTCACGTCCCCGAAGGCAATGGAGAGCGCCCGTGGCACGGCCTGGGGAACGAATCCCTCCTGCGCCCGAAACAGCCTCGCGACGCATGTCTGGGTCGCGCTGCAGGCGCGGCAAGGATCGGCGTCCGCGCCGTCGCCCCCGGCATCCGACATGCCGGCATCCGGCATCCCCGCGTCCGCACCGCCGGCGGTCCGGGAGCCGCCGCAAGCCGGAAGGACAGCCAAGCTGACGGCGAGCTCCAACATCACCGCCCAACCCATGCCCGACATGGGTGCACGGTACCACCGACGATTTACGGTTGGTAATCGCTCAGTGTCGGTTGATCGCCCCGACCCAATAGTGCACGGCGCTGTGAGCCGCGTCCGTCGCGCGGATCACCAGCGGCAAGAGGCCGCTCGCCATCGGTGCGGACGTGGCCACGGGCGCCGCGACGGCTTGATCGGGGGCGCCCATCACCTCCGCCGGTTGTTCGACGCTCAGGCTGCCGGCGTCGTCGAGCTCGAACGCGACTGCCGTCAACGGGCTCGGTGCCGTCGGTCCGCCCCGGAACGAAATCTGGGCCGAGACCGGCAGGCCGACCTCGGCGTCCATCGCCGGCAGCGGGTAGGTCTCGCCGAACGGGTCGTAGTCGACGAGGGTCGGCATCGCGGCGACGGCGTTGAAGTAGACCTCGCCCGGGGGGACCGGGACGCAGGGGCCGGTGCCGGCTTGGGCGGAGCGGTTGGACCAGATGCGCTGCACGGGATGGCCGATGTCCGGTGGGGTGATCAGGTTCGGGCGTTCGTTCTCGCAGAGGTCGCCGACCTCCTCTTCGTGGATCGCGCCCGCCCAGAGGGCGTGCAGGCCGTCGATCATCCCGAACGCCGGGTTGCTGTACACGAAGGGATCCGTGGCGGTCTCCACGATCTCGCGGCTGACGGTGGGCGTGAGCGCATCGACGCCGGTCAACGTGCTGGAGGCGCTGGAGGTGGGGCAGGTGGGAAAGAACGCGTCCACCAAGTGGTTGTCCGCGAAGGCGACTTCCTCGTGATTGGCGGAGGGGTCGCCGTCCCCGCAGAAGGTTTGGCCCTGCATGGTGAGGGTGGAGTCGGGGCTCAGGAAGAGCGCGTAGATGGTGTCCTCGCGCGGCGCGCCCAGCGTGGCGTACCCCTCGGTCAGGGCCTGAACCAGGAAGGTGCTGAGATCAACGTCGCTGAGCGTGGCGGGAAGGGCGACGTTCGTCGCGTAGCCGGGGAGGGCGGTCAGGGCACCGACGCCGTATTCGGTCACCACGGCGGGCCAGTACGTGCTCGCAGCGAGGCGCTGGAAGAACGTGTCCATGTCGCTCGCATAAGGGAAGCCGGGGAAGTAGATGGGCTGCACCCGCGGCGCTTTGAGCACGGGGCCCGACAGGTCCGTGATCGTGGGGAGATCGAAATCGGGGACTTCGACGGGGGCGGCGGACGAGGAACAGGCGCAGCACAGGGCGGCGACCAGCACGGCCCGCGTGGCGGTCGAGGGAAGCGCGTCGGAACGATTCGTCATCTCGTCATCATCGAGGCCACCACTCTCGCCGACGGGGATCATGCCCGAACAGCTTACGCCGGCCGCATGGCGCCAGGAACGGATTCACTCAATCAGGCAGGTCACCAGGACCTCGCCACCGGTGTCGCTGCACGTGCAGGGGGCTCCGCCGCCCATACCGACGCAATCGCCCCCTCCCGGACAGACGCACGCGCAAGACGTCGGCGACGACGAACATGCGATCGGCTTCGTGAGACAACTGTATTCTTGCGTCGACCCCGGAGGGGGAGGGTATTTGGTGAAGCAGTAGGACTCCCCGGAGATACAGGTTTCCGGGCCGCAGCCAAACGCCTGGTTGCCTCCGGCGCCTCCCGACGCAGCACCGCCACCGCCTCCGCCGGCACCACTCGCGCCACCGCCGGCCGCCTTGCCACCGACACCACCCGATCCACCAGACGCACCGCCGGCCGCGTTCCCTGCAGCGCCACCGGAGCCACCTCCCAGGGTGCCGCCCGTCCCAGCGTGACCGGCGCCGTCTGCGCCCGCGTGGCCGGATTCGCCGGAGACGCCGCCCGAACTTTGGCCACCAGTGCCCCCGTGCCCCCCTTCGCCCGATCCGTCGTTGGTCGAGCTGGAGCTCGAGCAACCGGGGGCCTGGAGGAGCGCGAGCACCAGGATCAACGCGAACGCCAACGGAGCCGAAGAAACCACCCGGCGCACCCAAACATGCCTCTGCATCGTCATCGGTTCAGTACCTTCTCGCTTGTCTAGGGAAGGAGGGATGCGGGTGGAACTGGGGCGGCTCGTCACGGGCAGCTCCCAGCCATGCGCACGGTTCGATTTCACCCGCCATCAGCGGGCGGAAACGGGAGCAAGCATTGCGCCAGCCAGCGATCTCGCGCACTTCGGCGTGCCGGCCTCGCGAATCTCGGATCCAAATGTCGCGTCCGGCCAATCAATGGCGCTCTCCGCCGCGCGGTCCCCGCCTCGCGTTGTTGCTACGGGTGGCCGCCGGAACCGCGCGCGCACCGCAGCCATCTGTCCCTGCACCGGGACTCTTCACAGCACGGGCTCCATTGTGGCTCGGTCTCTAGCCACGACGCGAATCGGCGGCCTTGCGGGCCGCAGCGAACGCAGAATAGGCTCGCCGGCGAATGCGTCTTCGAGGTTGTCTGCGAGGGCGCGCGAGTGGACGAGGGATCCCCTCGTTCGTGGGATGGGGGCTCCTCGTCGTGCACGCTTCACTGGTGTCGATCCCGCCCGCGTCCGCGGCCATACCGGCGCGTAGAGCGAGATTGACGTACAGCCGTGGTACGGGTGCGTTGGAGTGTCCGGACGTCGACGTCATTCGCGCCGGGGTGGCGGCCCGACTCGGCTACGAGCCGTTCGACGAGCACGGAGAGCTCGCAGTTTGGGCGACGGTGAGCCGGAGCGGCCACATGCTCGAGGCGTGGATTCAAATTGCCGGACCCGACGGGAAGGCGGCCGCCGAACGCAGGCTCGCCTCCCGCCACAGCGACTGCTCGGAGTTGGCGTCGGCCATGGAGCTCGCCATCAGCATCGCCATCGACCCGGTCGCCGGTAGCCGTCCGCGATCCGATGTGCCCACGCCGCCACCCGTCCCGCCGACGCCCATGCCGCCGCCCCCCGCGCCTCGGGTGATTGTCATCCGTGAGCCAGCGCCGCCGCCGGCTTCCGCGCCGAGCGTCCCGATTGTGTTTCAAGTCAGGCTGGGCGTGCTCGTCAGCGTCGGTGCCGGCCCCGCTGCCGCGCTCGGCGGGAGCGCGCAGGCCTCCGCGCGGCGCGGATCGTTCTCGATTGGCCTCGAGGGCCGAGGCGACCTCGCCACGACCACAGAATTGGACTTCAACGGCGCGCGCGTCGGCGACATGGAGACGGCGCTGCTCGTGGGCACGCTCGTCCCGTGCGCGTTCCGTGGCGTGCTCGAGGGTTGCGCGTTGTTGTCTGCCGGCGCCGTTCGCGCGTCCGCCCACGGCCTCGCCATGCCTCAGCAGGTCAGTGCTCCCTACGTGGCAGCCGGCGCGGGTAGGTCTGGAGCTGTCGCTCGGGAGCATCCTCTCGGCCGGGGCCCACGCCGACGTCCTCGCTCCGGTCATTGAGACGGTCCTCCGGGTCAGCGGACAGCCTGTCTGGACCAGCCCCGCGATCTCGGGCGCGTTCGGCGCGACGATCGGGGCGCGCTTTCCGTGATGGGCGGCAGGCCGGCCTCCCAATTACCGAGTGGGACGACCGAGCCCACCCCCGGGACCGTGGACTTTCAGAGTTTGTACAAGCAGGAGTTCGGCTATGCCTGGAGGACACTCCGCCGGTTGGGCGTGCGCGACGGCGATCTCCCGGACCTCGCCCATGACTTCTTCATCGTCGTGTTTCGTCACCTGTCCGACTACGATCCGGCGCGGCCGGTCAGGCCCTGGCTGTTCGGGATCGCATTCCGGGTTGTGTCGGACTATCGCCGGTCGGCGCGCTTTGCTCGTGAGATCCTGGGCGACGCGCCCGAGATCGCCGACCGGGCGCCCCCGGCCGACGAACAGATCGCGGAGCGTCAGGCCCGGGAGGCCGTCATGCGGGTCCTCGACGAGCTGGATCTGGATCGGCGGGCGGTGCTCGTGATGCACGACATCGACGGTCATCCGGTTCCCGAGATCGCCGCGGCGCTGGCGATTCCTGTCCCGACTGCCTATTCGCGCCTGCGGCTGGCGCGCCAGGACCTCGCCGCCTCGATCAAGCGCCTGCGCGCCAGGGAGCGGGGACGGACATGAGCGACGCGCCCGATCGTCTGCCTCCCGAGATCGACGCCTTCCTGTCCCCGGAGCGGCGGCGTCCGGATCCGCCCGCAGAGCTGCAGAGCCAGGTCCTCTCGCGACTCGGGGCCACGCTGGGATGGTTGGGCGGTCCCGGCCGGGGGCCGGGCGGATCCGATCCGTCCGGCGGCGCGGCGCCCGGCGGTCACGGGGCTGGAGGGTTCGCCGCTCACGGCGCCAAGCAGCTGGCGGCCGGCTCGCTGGTGAAGACGGTCGCGGCCCTGGTGGTCGGGGTCGTGACCGGCGCGGGGGGCCACGAGATGTACGACCGGGCGACCGAACGGCGGGCCCGTCACGCCGCGGTCGCCGTGGTCGCGCCGCCCGTCGCGCCGGAGCCCCTGCCCGGGCCACCGCCGATCGCAAAGCCAACGCTCGAACCGGCGGCGCCGATCGCGGCGCGCGCGGAACCTACGAGCGTCAAGCCCTCCGACACCGCGCGGGTCGAGCCACGACAGCGCGATCGAAGCCTGGCGGCCGAACGCGCGTTGATCGAGCAGGCACAAACCGCGCTCGCGCGCGAGCAGGGCGCCGCCGCGCTGGCCGTGCTCGAGCGGCATGCCCGCGATTTTCCGCAGGGCGAGCTGGCCGAAGAGCGGGACAGCTTGCAGGTTCAGGCGCTGGTGAAGATGGAACGGTACGAACAGGCCCGCAAGGCCGCCGCGCATTTTCACGGTCGCTTCCCGCGCAGCATCTTCGGCGCCATGGTCGACGAAGCGCTCAGCTCGATTCCGTGATGGATTGCGGCCGCTGATTCCAAACGTTGGGTGACGACATGAACAAGCGACTGATCATTCGGGCGGCATCCGCGGCCATGCTGTTGTTTGGCTGCAGCAGCAAGCGCGATCTCGGTAACGTCCCCGACGGCGGGAGAGACCTGGGCAGCGCCGGCGGGAGCGGAGGTTCGAGCGCCGCGGGAAGCGCGGGGGGCGGCGAGGCTGGGTCGCCGGGCGGCGACGGTGGCGGAGGGGCTGGGGGGGCCGGCGGTGGCGGAGGGGCGATCGCGAGCTGCGATCTGACCAAACCCTTCGGTGCGCCGACCGTCGTTCCAAACATCAACTCGTCA
>Ga0210389_10004555_pt1 | contig 10757 bp, 4 predicted proteins | sample IncBWH28OmetaG_FD_160127 | JGI IMG/M metagenome (GOLD analysis project Ga0210389, IMG submission 160127) | Forest soil microbial communities from Barre Woods Harvard Forest LTER site, Petersham, Massachusetts, United States - Inc-BW-H-28-O ... | reverse complement strand
TTCCGATCTCGTACATGGAGCAATCCGTGCTCAATGGCGTGCAATTGTGGATGCTGCGCGACCGGCACGATCGGAACATGCTGGGCATCGCGCGCCTGAGGCCGGGTGTGAGTTTCGAGCAGGCTCGGCTCGAACTGAAAACTCTGGCCGACCGCATGGCAATTGCGAATGCCAATGTGAGTGAAGGGATGAGCGCCACGCTGATGCCGCTGTGGAAGTCGCCGCACGGTCCGCAGGGATTGCTCATTGGGCCGCTGCGTATCCTCATGGGGGTTTGCGTCCTGGTCCTGTTGATTGTGTGCGCCAATGTGACGAACCTGCTGCTGGCGCGCGCGACCGTGCGAGAGAAGGAGTTTAGCGCACGCATGGCGCTGGGCGCGGGGCGAGGACGGATTGCACGCCAGGTGCTCACCGAAAGCCTGATGTTGACCGGATGCGGCGCGGCACTGGGGTTGGCGGCCACTCCGTGGATGAGCCGTGCATTGCGCACGCTGATGCCGCCCAGTCCGATGGCCTCGCTCGTCTCGACGGATACCCGACCGAACCTTGCGGTGCTGGCGTTTACGGTCGGTTTGTGTGTTGTAGCAGCACTGGCGGCCGGCGTGGTTCCGGCGTTGCAAGTGGGACGGCTCAACCTGAGCGCGAAGCTGAATGCGGGCGGACGCGGCGGAAGTGCGGGACGCGCGCGCAATCGTCTTCGCTCGATGCTGGTCGCTTCGGAAGTGGCATTAGCCCTGGTGGCTTTGGTGGGAGCGGGATTGTTCACGCGTGGATTTCAGCAGACGCTGCGCATCGACCCAGGCTTCGATCCCAATCACATACTGCTGAACCAGTTTTATCTCTCGACGAATGGATACAACCTCGCGCAGCGGAGAGAATTCTGCCGACGGCTCGGCGAGCGGATGTTGGCGGCGCCCGGCGTAACCGACGTGGCGTATTCCGACGGCGTGCCCCTAGGCTTTGAACCGAGCTGGTGGGAAGAGTTGAAGATCGAAGGTTACGCGCCACGTCCGAACGAAAACATGAACATTTTTCGCAATGTGATTTCGCCGGGATACTTGCCCCTGATGCACATTCCCATGGTCGACGGACGCAACTTTACCGAGCAGGACAACGAGAACGCGCCGGCAGTGATGATCGTGAACGAAGCCTTCGTGCAGCGGTTTTTCGCCGGCCACAGCCCGATCGGGAAGAAGATCCACGGATGGGGCAGCTGGTTTCGCGTGGTGGGTGTGGCCAAAGATTCGAAATATCACTATCTCGGAGAGTCGACGCCGGCTTACTTCTACGTGCCCTTTCGGCAGGTCTTTCGCGAAGACATGAATCTGGCGTTCTATGTCCGCTCACAAGGCGATCCGGACAGCGCCTTGTCAACCCTGCGAACCCAGGCGCGCGCGATCGACCCGAATGTGACGGTCTTTGATGCCGCGCCGCTCAAGGAATTCATCGGTGCGTCACTGTATCCACAAAAAGTCGCGGCAAGCCTGATGACTGTGTTGGGTTCGATTGCGCTCTTGTTGGCGGCGGTGGGGCTCTACAGCGTCATGGCGTACTCCGTGGCGCAGCGCACTCAGGAGATCGGTGTGCGCATGGCTCTGGGAGCAAATCCCGTGCACGTTTCGTGGATGGTGGTGCGCCAAGGGCTCGGACTCGCGACAGGCGGCCTCGTGGTCGGAACAGCTTTAGCGATTGGCATGGCGCGCGCGATCGAGAGCGTCTCGTTCACGAATTCGGGCATGGGTACAAGCGCGAGGCTTCTGGGGAGCGGCGCGAACCACCCGCTGATCTATGTGGGGGCAGCAGCGTTCCTCAGTGTTGTGGCAGTTCTTGCGTCCTATTTGCCGGCGCGGCGCGCAGCCTCCGTCGATCCCATGCAGGCACTGCGGGCGGAATAAGGGGGGAAAATGCGACAGCTTCGGGCATTGTGGTTGCGTTTGCTCCGCGGGCGGCGCACGCAGGACGCGTTTGAGACTGAACTGGAGAGCCATGTTGCGATGCATACCGAAGATGGCGTGCGCGCGGGACTAAGTCCGGAAGAGGCGCGGAGACAGGCATTGATCCGGCTCGGCGGTGCGGAGCAAACGCGTCAAGTTTATCGCGAGAGAAGCGGACTTCCCTGGCTCGAGTCGCTGTTGCGAGATATGCGCTACAGCGTGCGCACCCTGGCGAAGCACCCGGCGGTCACTGCAATCGCCATGTTGTCGATTGGGCTGGGCATCGGCGCGAACGCGACCATCTTCTCGATGGTGAGCCGATTTGTGCTGCGGCCAGCGCCGGTGGGTGACCCGGCGACGTTGCTGGCCTTGCACATCCGCCCCGACGGCGATCAATGCTGCAATCCGTTTCCATGGCCGGTGTATAACGACGTCCGCGAACAGGCAAAATCGTTTTCCGATGTAGCTGCATATTATGAATTGATTCCCGCCTCCATTGGAGGCAGTGGTGAGCCGGAGCGAGTGTGGGGACAAGGGGTCACCCCGAATTTCTTCAGCGTTCTCGAAATGCCGATGATCCTGGGCCGCGGATTTTCGAGCGTCGAAGGGAATCAACCCGCCATTGTTCTCGGTGCCGGGCTGTGGCATCGCCGCTTCAACAGCGACCCGAACATTGCGGGAAAAAATGTCCTGCTCTCGGGCCGCAACTTTACAGTGGTCGGTGTTGCGCCTCCAGCCTTCCACGGCGTCGATCAGATTCTAGACACGCAATTCTGGGTGCCCTTAGGCATCGCAGCGCAACTTGTCCCCAGCCTACCACCGCAGGGCTCCCGCGAATTTCATTGGCTCGCGGTGGTGGGGCGCATGCGTCCGGGAGTGACGAAAAACCAGGTGGAGGCGGAACTGCACACGCTTGCCGGCCGCTTTGCGCTGAGCTATTCGAAGACCGACAAGGGCAACGATTTTATCTTCGAACAAGCAGGATCGCTTCCGCCGCGGGAGCGAACAACCGTCCTTATCTTTCTTGCGGCGTTGTCGGTCGTCGTGCTGTTGGTCCTGGCCATCGCCGGCGCCAACGTGGCCAATCTTCTCTTCGCCCAGGCCTCCGTCCGTCATCGCGAGATGGCGGTGCGGCTTGCGCTCGGAGCAACGCGCGGACAGTTGAGAAGGCAAATGCTTGTGGAGAGCGTCTTGCTCGGACTGGGCGGAGGATGCTTTGGCGTACTGCTTTCCTTCTGGGCCACGCACGGGCTGTCGGCTCTCCGCCTGCCCGCTCCGGTGCCCCTCGACGTGCGGATTGGTGTGGATGGACGCGTCCTCCTCTACTCCTTTGTCCTGAGTCTTGTCTGCGGATTCATGCTGGGAATCGCGCCCGCATGGGCCGGTTCGCGCCCGCTGCTCGCCAATGCACTGAAAGGCGAAGACGCATTCGCGCGCCCTGGACGGCGGTTCACTTTACGCAACCTTCTGGTTGTGGCCCAGATTGCGATGTCCGTTGTTCTGCTTTGTGTCACCGGACTTTTCTTGCGCAGCCTGCAAAGCGCATCACGGATCGACATTGGGTTCCGGTCGCAGGGCCTTCTGATGCTTTCCGTCGACCCTCGGATTCATGGGTACACTCCAGAGCGAACCGCCGCGTTTCTCGCCCATCTGCGCCAGCGCGCTGCGACACTGCCCGGCGCTCTTTCGGCCATCATCACGGATGTGCCGCCGCTCAACGAAGGCAACCGCAGCGATGGATTCACTGTTTCCGGCCGGAGCGGGAAAGACAACGCATTCACGACCGCAGAACTTTACATGGTTACCCCAGGCTACTTTCGGACACTCGGAATCTCTCGCTTTGCGGGAGAAGATTTCAGCGGCGAGACCTCAAGCGGCCCCAGGACCGCGGTCATCAACCAGGCTTTTGCCGATCGCCTCTTCAACGGTCTTAATCCCATCGGACAACATGTCGACGGAGGCGGAGTCCAATACGAAATCATTGGCGTCGTCGGCAATGTGAAATCGCGGACCCTCGGGGAGGATACCCGTCCCATCCTTTACCGCTCTCTCAATCAAACCATTGCCACGGATCCGTCGCTCATGGGCTATACGCTCGTCGTCCAAGCTGCTGGCAGTCCTGCATTGCTAGCGGAAGCGGTGCGCCGCCAGGTCTACGCGCTCGATCCCGCAATGGCCATCTACAACGAGGAGACGATGGCAGAGCACATTCGGACTGCGTATTTCCTGCCCAACCTCGCGGCCACACTCTTCGGCACATTCGGATTCATCGGGCTCGTGCTCGCCGCGGTCGGCCTCTATGGAGTGATGAGTTACGCGGTGAGCCGGCGCACGCGCGAGATCGGGATACGCATGGCACTCGGCGCGCAATCGGGTAACGTGCAGCGCCTGGTGTTGCGACAGGGCCTCGTGTTGTCGCTGATCGCAGTGGCATTGGGATGGCCCGCGGCATGGATGCTTTCGAGGTTTGCTTCCAGCTTTCTGTACGGAATTCAACCGCACGACGCGTTGACATTCGCGATCGTCCCACCCGTTCTGGTGGGAATTGCTTTGGCCGCGTGCTGGATACCTGCGCGCCGGGCAGCATCGGTCGATCCAATGCAAGCGCTTCGGACGGACTAGGAGAAATGTTATGCGAAGTCTGAGAGCCTTATGGATGCGCCTCTTTGGTGCGCGGCACGTACAAGACGAGATTGATGCGGAACTGGAGAGTCATATCGCGATGCATACAGACGAGGGTGTGCGCGCCGGATTGGGGCTCGAAGAGGCACGGCGCCAGGCGTTGATTCGACTCGGCGGCGAAGAACAAGTGCGCCAGGCCTATCGCGATCGCGCTACGCTGCCACCCCTTGAAGGCGTGCTGCAAGACGTGCGTTTCGCGTTACGGCAGATGCGAAAAGCACCGGGGTTCACGATTACGGCAGTGCTGACGCTGTCCCTGGGCATCGGCGCGAACGCTGTGATCTACACCCTCGTGGATTCGATTCTGCTGCGGCCGTTGCCCTTCGCAAGGCAAGATCGGCTGATGCGCATTACCGGAACGACTGCACCGGTATTTCCCAAGGGATGGATTCGCGCACTCGGCGAAAACTCCAAGGCATTCTCATCGCTGGCGGGATACGGTGCGGACGCCGAGTCGAACGTCTCGGAGAATGACGTGCCGAATCGCGTCTTTGGCTCGTCCGTGACCGTGAATGCTTTGGAGACTCTGGGCATTCACCCGGCACTTGGCGACTTCTTCAAGGCAGACGACGCCATCGCCGGGCAGGATCATGATGTTGTGCTGAGTTACAGCTATTGGCGGCAACACTACGCTGGCGCGCCGGATGCATTGGGTCGCACGATTCGCATCGATGGCGTCTCGCGAAGGATCATCGGCGTCCTGCCGGCGGGGGTGCATTTTCCCTATGCGGATACGCAGTTCCTGATTCCAGTGTCGTATCGGCGCGCGGACCCCATGGATCCGTGGACGGTCCTCGATCTTCAATTCTTTGGGCGTTTGGCTGAGGGCGTGAGTCCGGCGCAGGCTCAAGCCGAATTGCGCCAACTGCATGGGGTGTTGCTGCCCTTGTTTCCCTGGCGCATGCCCGATGTGTGGGCGTCCGATATGACGGTGGTTCCCCTGCTCGAGGCGCAGACGGGCGCAATGCGGCCGCGGTTATTGTTGCTGTTCGGCGCCGTTGGATTAATCCTGTTGATAGCCTGCGCGAATGTGGCCAACCTGATGTTGGCGCGGGCTACGGCACGTGAGCGGGAGATTGCAATTCGCGGCGCGCTTGGAGCCTCGGGCCGGCGGCTCATTCAGCAGCTCCTTTCAGAGAGCGTCGTGCTGGGAGTAGCGGCTGGCGTGGTGGGTCTCGCCGCGGCATTCGCGAGCCTGCGGATCTTTATTGGACTGCTGCCTGAAGACACGCCGCGCATTCAAGATGTGTCGCTTCATGTGGGAGACGTCCTGTTTACCCTCGGCGCATCGCTGCTTGCCAGTCTGCTGTTCGGGCTGATTCCGTCCATGAAGATGGCCTCCCTGAATTTGCTGGCGGCGTTGCGGGTGGGAAGTCGCGGCGTGATGGGCAAAGGCGCCGGTTTCCGCGTTTCGATGGTGTTAGTGATGGCGCAGATTGGACTGTCCGTGATGGTGATAACCGCGGCGGGTTTGATGTTGCACAGCCTCTATCAGCTGTCGCAGGTCGACCCTGGATTCCGCACCATGGGGACCGTCACAGCGGAGGTCGCGCTTGACGCGGCCGCTTGCAAAGAGAAAGGCCGTTGCCAATCGTTCTATGCGACCTTGCTCAACAATGCGCAGAGCGTCAGCGGCGTGGAAGGCGTCGCACTGACCGATTCATTGCCTCTGAGCGGACGCGAGAACAACTATGTCTACGACGCCGAGGGTTTCCCGCGAGACGCGCGGCAGGGCGCATCGCTGGCCACGGGGCGCACGGTTTCACCTGGTTATTTTGATGTGCTGGGGTTGCACCTGGTGCGTGGGCGTTTGCTTACAGCAGAGGATGCATCGGGTGCCAGCCGTGCCGCGGTGATCAACGAGCGGATGGCGCAGCGACTCTGGCCGAACCGGGACCCGATCGGAAAGCATCTGCTCGACGTGAACGATGCGCCGGCGCCCGCGGTCTGGGATGTGTCGAAAGCGTCTGTGGTTGTAGGCGTGGTGCGGAATGCGCGCGAAGGAAGCCTGGAGGGCGGATTCAACGACGAAGTGTATCTGCCAATGACGCCGGGACGCGAATCGCCTGTCATGTACGTTTTGCTGCGGTCGCACACAACGCCTTCCGAAACAGCTGCCGGCCTGCGGCGTGTGGTCGCGAGCATCGATTCGCTGGTTCCCGTTACGCGGGTGCGGTCGATGGACGAAGTGGTGGCGACATCGGTGGCCGCGCCGCGCGCCCTGGCGGTGCTGCTGCTCGGCTTCGGCGGACTTGCGGTGGTGATTGGCGCTGTGGGCGTCTACAGCCTTATTGCTTACATCGTCAGCTGGCGTACACAGGAGATCGGCCTGCGCCTGGCGCTGGGCGCGCAACGCTGGCAGATTCTGCTTGCGGTGATCCGCCAAAGCCTGCTTCTGGCCGGAGGCGGTTGTGCCGCGGGCCTCCTGGGAGCGCTGGCGCTGGGCCGCACGCTGCGCAGCTTTCTTTTCGAAGTAAGCGCGCTCGACCCGATTACGTTTTGCGCGGTGGCGGCCTTGATGGGATTTGTGGCGCTGGCGGCGGCCTGGATTCCTGCGCGGCGTGCCGCGGCCGTCGACCCGATGGTGGCGCTCCGCGGAGATTAGGAGGACCTGTGCTTCGAAAGCTCAGAGCGATCGGCATGCGCTTGCGACGTGTGCAAAACGATGAGATTGATGCGGAGCTGGGGAGCCATGTCGCGATGCACACCGAAGATGGCGTGCGCGCCGGGCTAAGTCCGGAGGAAGCGCGGAGGCAGGCCCTGATTCAGCTGGGCGGAACGGAGCAGACGCGGCAGGCGTATCGCGAACGCGCGACGCTGCCCTGGATGGAAAGCCTGGGCCGCGATGTTCGTTATGCGCTGCGCGGATTCGGGCGCAATCCGATCTTTACCATCACTGCGATTGTGACGCTGGCGCTCGGCATTGGCGCGACCACGGCCGTGTTCAGCGTGGTCGATCGCATCCTGTTTCGCAGCCTGCCTTACGCACACGATGACCGCCTCGTTTCCTTGGGCCTTTCGCAATCGTTAGAGAAGCAGGAGTTCACGCTAGGCGGATTCTTCTATGAGTGGCGCGACAACCAGCGGCCCTTTGAGTCCATCACCTTCGAGCGTGGCACGAATGAGTGCAACCTGACCGAGGCGAGCCCTCTGCATCTTCATTGCGGCTGGGTCGCGGGTAATTTTCTTTCCGTGCTCGGAGTCCCGCTCCGGTTGGGACGCAATTTTCTTCCCGAAGAAGATGAGCCGAACGGCCCCAGGGTGGCGATCCTCTCCGACGCCCTGTGGCTGAGCCGTTACAACCGCGATCCAGGCGTGCTCAACAGAACGATCCGTATCGACGACCGTCTGTATCGCATGATCGGCATCTTGCCGAGAGAATTCGAGATGCCGCGCTTGCAGGCCGTAGACATTCTTTTCCCAGCGCAAATCAATATTGCTGCGCAACACATAGAAAACAGCGGTATCGGCGTGCCGATGTGGGCATTTGCTCGACTCAAGCCGGGAGTGAGTGTAGCCGAGGCGCGGGAGGAGATGGAGCCGCTCTTCCGGCACACGCAGCTTTGGATTCCTTCGCAGATCCGACAGGATTTTCATCTGCATGTACGCTCCATTCGCGATCGCCAGATGCAGGATGCGTACGCCGCAGCGCGCATTATGTTGGGAGCGGTGCTCGCCGTTTTGTTCATTGCCTGCGCGAATGTCGCCAGTCTTCTGTCGGCGCGCCGGGTGGCGCGGGAGCGGGAACTCGCAGTGCGTTCGGCCCTCGGCGCAAGTCGAGCACGCCTGGTGAGGCAGGCGCTGACAGAGGCGCTGTTGCTGGCGGGTGCGGGAGCGCTGGCCGGATACTTGCTTGCGGAGGTCTTGCTCCGTATTTTCATTTCCATCGCGCCGTCCGGCATTCCATTTCTCGCAAGTGCCACAATCGATGCTCGCATTGTTCTCTTCGCGTCCGTCGTGTCGCTTTTGTGCGCAGTTGGGTTCGGCACAATCCAGGCGGTGGAATCTCCGCGTGCAGAGTCTCTTGTCGCCCGGTCAAGCTTATCGAGGGCGCATGTGCGCTTGCGCCGCATTCTGGTCACAGCGCAGATCGCGATCAGCGTCGTTCTGCTGGCCAGCGCAAGCCTGCTGATGAAGAGCTTCAACAATCTCGAGAACCAGAAGCTGGGCATGAGCACGCGCAACGTGCTTGCCCTGCATATTCCACTGACATCGCAGCGCTACCCGTCACAGCAGGCGCTTATGGATTTCAATCTCCGTGCCGAAGCAGAACTGAGGCGGGTGCCGGGAATGACCGCGGTTTCAATCAGTGATTCGATTCCGCCCGATGCGGACAGCTGGCACGACCAGGGGCGTTACGAGGATTTCTTTGTCGGTGGCAAGCCCGCTGCTGCGCCCGGGGTGGGCGGCAGCGTTGTGAATCGCAAAGTGACTCCGAACTATTTCCGAGTTCTTCAAATTCCCCTGATCGCAGGGCGAAACTTCCGCGAGGACGAGCGCACCTCCGCAGGTTCATCCATGATCTTGAGCAAGCAGCTCGCATCGCGCCTTTTTCCCGCGCAGGATCCCCTGGGCCGGCACATCCAGTTTGCAGACTACAACCCCCATTTCGAACTCGGGAAAACCATCTACACCGTCATCGGGGTTGCGGCCGATGTGAAGAACGATGGTTTGGCGAGCCAGGAGCTGCCTGAGTTTTACCAACTTCGCCGGAACCAGACATCTGACTGGAACACGCATACCGTGGTACTTCTCGAGTCCGCGCTTCCCGCAGGAACGATAGCTCCCTGGATCCGTTCGCGGATTGCCCAGATCGATCCGATGGTGCCCGTCGAAATTGTGCCGCTCCGCGAGACCGTTCACAAGCTGGCGGACCGGCCGCGTTTTGAAACAGCGCTCCTGGGATTCTTCGCGGTCACGGGGCTCGCGATGGCGTTGATCGGGCTCTACGGCGTCATTGCGTTCGTGGCCACGCAGCGCACCCAGGAGATCGGCGTACGCATGGCGCTGGGCGCAACCCGCGCCAATATTCTGCAGTTGATTGCCGGTGAAGGCGTGCGCCTGATCATGCTGGGAGGAACCTTGGGGCTGATTGCGGCTCTGGGTGCGGCGCAAATGCTCAAGAGCCTGCTGTTTCAAGTCGGTCCCCGCGACCCAATCAGCTTTGTTGCAGTTGTACTGCTGCTTGGAATTGTCGCTCTGCTGGCCACTCTGATTCCCGCTCGTTCTGCGATGAAGACGGATCCCATGGCGGCACTGCGCTGCGAGTAAGGCGACGAAGCCGCGTCTGCGCCTGGTGATACACTCCTCAAGCGAGAATGGGTGCGGGAGTGGCTTGTGAAAGCAAGTGGGATTGAGTTTCGCCTGCGGATGCCGATCAACGCAGTGATCATTGTTTTGGGATTCTGGGCGCCGTGGATCGATGCGTGGGGCATCGGGAATCGTATCTCATTGATGGAATGGCTCGCGCTCGAAATCAGCCGGACTGGCTGGTTGCGCTTTACTGTGGCTACGCCCGTTGTGATCCTCGCGGCCGTGCTGATTGCAGGAGTTGCCGCCGTGCTGCGCGTCTGGGGTACCGCCTATCTCGGATCCTTTACCGTGCACAGCCCGGGGATGAAAGCGGAGGGCGTGGTCGCGGATGGTCCCTACCGCTTTGTGCGCAATCCGCTGTACCTGGGATTGTGGGCGATGACGGCGGCGTTGGCGTTTCTGATGCCGCCGACCGGCGCTCTGGTCACGATGGGCTTGCTGACAGTTTTTCTCCTGCGTTTGATTCTGGCCGAAGAAGGATACCTCTCCGCACAACTCGGCGAGCCCTATCACGCCTACCTGCAGAGCGTGCCGCGTCTTGTGCCGCGTCTGCGCAGCTCGATTGCGCACGGCAGCAGCAAACCGGACTGGCTGCGCGGCTTCCTGACAGAGTTGCTGTCGATCGGCGTCTTTGTCACGCTGGCATGCTTGTCCTGGAGTTATGACAACCGGCTCATGGGGCAGGCGATTCTCATCAGCTTCGGAATTTCGCTTGTCGTGCGGGCGCTCTTGCCCAATGCTTCCAAGGAACAGCACCGCGTCACGAATGCCTGAACGCGAGCGCGAGAAGGATGGCGAAGGCAAGGAAGCACGCGATTGCCGCGATCG
>Ga0210389_10004554_pt1 | contig 10758 bp, 20 predicted proteins | sample IncBWH28OmetaG_FD_160127 | JGI IMG/M metagenome (GOLD analysis project Ga0210389, IMG submission 160127) | Forest soil microbial communities from Barre Woods Harvard Forest LTER site, Petersham, Massachusetts, United States - Inc-BW-H-28-O ... | reverse complement strand
ATGGCCCCGTAGGGGATTTTGCCGACGTCGGCCAGATATTTCGAAAAGGGATATTCGCCCATCAAATGGCTGTCCTTTTTAGAAAGGCTGGCGTGGACCAGGAAACTTTCGGTCCTCATCAGCAAGGCGTTTTTCCATCCAGGCTGCCAGCCGCGGGTTTCCCAGCGTTTGGCACCGATTACGATCAGGCTGGCAAACGGTTGGCGTAGGGAAATGCAAAGGCTCATCTGAATGTTTTGTCGTAGTGATCTCAGTCTTTAACGATCCCGGACGGATTGGAGGCCGTCTGAGCCGTTCTGCCGCGCTTTTTGGCCGTCTTCTCGATTTCCTTGCCAAGGTTCGTTTCCTTGACGATCGCCGCAACAACGCCCTCCGGGGAGTTCATCGACGGGTCGGCGTCTACGTGCGGGGCAATCTGCAGCTTTGTCACGGCTTCATCGGGATCAGGAAAGAGAGATTGCTGCGGATCCACGTATTGACGTCCTTCGAAGCAATAACGTAGAGCTTCGGATTCGATGACCTTGATCTTCGCCAGGAGGTCAGAGAGCAGATTATAAGGGTTCTCGCCGTCTTCATTGAGGTGGGTGGCCGGAGCGTTCAGAATGACGGCGCCCCCGCGGACCGTCTTCCTATGGCCCTTGAGCGTGATTCTGAGCTCGTCGAAGGCGCCGGCCAACGAATAACCACGGGCCTTTACGTATTTGGTCACCGTCTCGCTCCGCTCGAAATCGTCCTCCGAAATGATGTCCGTCAGCACAGCCAAGTGTCCATTCAGCCGAAGGACCGCTTTGACGAAATCAGGATGACATAGATTCTCGCAATCCTGATATGGCCGCGTACACTTTAGGATGGGATCGTGCAGGACGATCTCCGGGACGAATGCACGCTTTTCCTCGTCCGGTTCATCGTCGCGTTTATTTTTAACGCGAAGTTTGACTCCGCGGACTTCCATCTTTGCCTGGGCCTCTGTCATTTTTTTGGTTTGTATTGTGAGAGAATATTTTTTCAACACTGTTTTCGCTCGTCTTTTTGAATCCCCGTCTATTGATCAAATGGATCATAAATTTCTCATTGACAATTTCTATGATCTTCAGTGAATAGCCATCCCGTTTACATGATCGCTCAAACCACTCCAACAGATCAGTAAAATTTCCATTCCCTGGTTTTTCGTTGATGATCGCCAAAAGCACATAGGAATTGTCGTATGCGGCCCATATCCCCGTCACCGTCCCGACTCGAAAATGGGTGAAATCCTCATCCCATCTGAAAGGACCCCCGACTTCAAAGATAAGCCCATGGCTCGAGCGAAATTCTTTTTGCAGCTTTTTCTTATGACTATTTTTGATCATCTTTTGATGCCGAAGTCCTTACCCTTCAGTTTTACCATTCTTCCGTCAGGATGATGCCAGACAATCCCCTCCATGCCGGCCGTGGACAGGAAGGATTTGATGCCGTCAAATGTCAATTCAAACGGCGTGTGGATTCTGTCCGCCCCGTGCCTGATCAGGACGTGATTGTCGAACTTCTCCGGATTGCCGTTGATTCTGGGCCCGCAAAGCTCAAAAGTCCCGTTGACGCTGGAATAGTCGAAAGCCTCCCACGCTTCACGAAACCACTTATCCTCCGGACCGTCGCCGACTTTCAGCCAGCCAGGCCAATGACCGGTGGTTACATAGGGTTCTTGAGCTGGCACGAAGCCCTCCGGCGGCCTGGTGTTCTTCTTCATGTCGTACCGCTTCCATAGTACGCCATCCTCCACTTTGCAGCAGGTGCCGTCCCACTTCTTTGTCGGGTAGCCTTCGCCAGCCATCACCCATTCTGCGCCAGGGACAACCTCATTCCGGACCAGGCGATCGCCGTCGTAGTTTCTTTGAAAAAGGCTGATAATCTTTTGCATAGTTCACTTTTTAAGAGCCAGCGGTGAAAACCGCCGGCCAACTTCAGGTTAAGGGCTCCAGCAGCCGCCGTCTTACCGGCTGGCTTCCAGGACCTGCGGGGTGGTGAGGACTCGAACCTCAGTCAATAAATTAACAGTCCACTGCTTTAGCCAGCTAAGCTACCTCCCCATGGAGCCCGGCACCTCCATCCGGTATTATTTCCCCCGGACTTCGGTCGCGTGCGATTGATGTTTAGTCTCACCAGGCGTCGCCGCTGTACGCGTTCGTTTAACGCCCCGCATTGTAACAATCCTGACACATCGGACGACCTATTGTGCTGGACATGTTATCCTGGCCGATCGCATCGATATCGCGGCCACAATATCGGCATAAGAGACGGTGTAAAATTTGTAAGATTTTCATATACTTTTTTAAGGTTAAAAATCCATTGCCAGCGTCTTGTCGGCATCGGGAATATCAGTCGAAAGATGCTCAGCAGCGAACGCCCGGATGCTCTCAATGTACATCGAAAACTCGTCCTTGTTGAGCTCCGCCGTGCTCCCTTCCCACTGCCCGATAACGATTCCATCCTTATCCACGATCCGCTCCGGAAGGAAGAGACGTTTGAAAAAGCAATGTACCTGATCCACGTCCATCCGATAGCCCAAATCTAAGAATCCTTGACGGCAATTTGCGTACACAATCCCAAATAGGTACCGGTTTTGTTGGTTTGACCGGCGCCCTCGCTTCTTCACGACCAGGATCACTTCGGCATCTTTGCACTGAGCGATCTCCTGAAGAAATCGCTTCCGGTTGTGGAGCGATAGCTTCCCAGATTCTATTTTCCCAAAGGTTTCGACCTTGATCAAGGCATTTCATCTATCGCGGTAAAGAAACTTTGTACGAACTATTCGAGCTTTTCGATGGAGGGTAAACCGTGACCGTCTCCCCGGATGCCGTGTCTACCACGGTCAGGCCCTCAATGGGGACGGTTTTCAGAAACTCCTTACGCGCCTTGAGCGCTTCATCCACCTGCGATTTTTGGGACTCTAATGCGACCAGGATCGGATCTTCACATTTACTGAAATCATAGGACGTGCCGGTCTCCGCAGCTTCGAAGATCACCCCCCTGGCCGTGGTGAACTTACCTTTCGGGTGCTTCATGATTTCATCGCGGATAAAGCCCACCAATTCCTTGTCCGCCGGTATTTTGGCTTGGGCATTCCCGGAAATATAATCTTTCACCTTGGCGAAGAAATTGATGGTTTCCAGGTATTCAAATGCTCCATACCCGGTGTTGAGGATCATTTGCCGCATCGATTGGTGGAACTGCTCAGCATTCGTTTTGGATAAGGTAAGAATGCCGGGAACGATCTGCACCTCCCTGGGTTGCTCCTGTTCGTGTGCTTCGTATTCCTGCTCCTGTTGGCTGCGCGCCATTTCTGAAGACTTTGACATATTGAAGTTTTTAGTTGACAGATTCGGGTTTCATGGCTTCTTTCAGCTTAGCCTCAGTAGCTTTGGAAATCTTCATCACCGTTTTGATCTTCTCGATCGTGGTGGTCCCAGCCTTCAGCTTTACGAGGGCGCCAGCGTATTCCTTCGTATTCTCATTCAACCAGGGCTTATTGTTCTCCACCTTGTCGGAGGAAACGGTATATTCATTCCCTTCGGCCATATTGGCGTCGTCATCCTCATCGGCAACAAGTCCAAGGATAGCCGCCAGAGAATACCGCTTTGCATAGGTGATTGCCGACCCGATCCCCTGCGGGGTGTTGTCCCCTTTGATCAGCAGGGATGAGCTTATAAACTGGCCGGAAATGTGCATCAGCACCGTGATCACGGTTCCGTCGGACAGAATGGGCTGAGTGTAGGACAATCCGTTTTCGGCCAGCAGCGGCGTGATCACCTTTTTGATGTTGCCGATGGTCGAATAAGAGAATGCATATTCTCCGCCGGATTTCATCCTCACCTTTACTTGCCGGTCCAATTCCAGGGCAGGGCATTTCTCTTGAAATTTACATAGAGCAGCGGCGAGATCATTAATTTGATCCGACTTTGCTGGGAATAAATTGTCTGACATATTGATAATTGTTGTTTGATTCTTAAACCTCGATGCCGTGCTTTGCCAAAAGTTCACGGGTATATAGGTTGATAAAATGCTGTTGGAAATCTCGGGTGCAATCAGAATGGCCGGTCATGAGATGCTCATTTTCCTCTATGATGGTCGCCACCATGCTGTGCAATGATGCCTGGGCACAAGTATTTGAAAGATACACTTTTTTCGTGTCTCTATTCACTTTGGCGATGACTTTATTATCGCCAAAATAACCAAATTCGAAAGTGATTTCCGGATGCAAAGGATAGCCGCAAGCTTCCAAGATTACAAGGCCCTGTTTGAGCTTTTTCTCTGCCTCTGGGTTGTGATCAGGAAGAAATTCGCCGATCTTATCAGCCACCCGAAGCGCACTCACATGCTCGAATTGTTTGGTCAGGGCCTTGTATACCGCTTCTGGAACGACGATCATGCTCCCGTCATTAACTTCCGCACCGCTCTGCTTCAAATGTTCCAGGGCCTTCGGGTGGATCAGTTTGGCTCCGCCGATTACCTTCTCCCATATTTTGCCAAATTGGTTGCTGTACCAATCATAGGAAAGATCGCCCCCTTCATAATAGTCGGCGGTAATATGCTCCATGAAATAGGAGGCAACCTTTTCGTTTGCGTTGAAAATGGCATTTGTGACCTCAAAAGGAATATGCCCCTTGAATTCCCGCAGTTCGTTCAACTGTGCGTTTTTTATGTCGTACGAGAACATGGATTTCGTCTTTTCCTCCTCATGGATCAGGATTCCTTGCTTATACAACCGAAGGGATGGGCCGCCGGAATAGATGGCGTAACTATGCGTATCCTGCCAGGGCTCAATACCGTGAATGAAATATTTTTGCCAATCATCCAGCACCGCTTGTATCTGGGCGTCCACCTGTATGAAAAAAGAGGTTTTATTCTCTTCGCCTTCCGGTTGTGATGTCACATATCGGATCGCTCCGCCCTCATCCAGGGCGTTGCTCCATAATTCGCGGATAATCATCCAGGCCTTCCAATCCTCCCCCATTTTGGTAGTGATGCTGGTCCGATGGCCGTTTATGCAGATAATCTCAAAGACATCGCCGCGAATTTCTTCCGTGTCAAGGGAGATGGCAATTTCATCGGTCCCGGCAAATATCCTGAAGTCCAAATTGTTTCTGAACAGAAATGCCAAGGTATATTTGAGCCCCGTCCCAAATTGACCGATCTTATACTGATCATTGGATTTTGTGGTGCCGCCCATGAGAGCGACCAAACGGATATCGAGAATACCGTCATTGCTGATTTTTAAATATTTCACAATTAAGAGTTTACGATGGTATGTATATGATTCTCAGCCGCGCGCGTGATCATGGCCAAAAGGGGTTTGGCATCGGGTAGGTTAAAAACGGGCAGTAAATTGACTTCCTTGTAAACGACCGTATCAAATTTGATGGAGACCCAAGCCGCCAGATCAGCGGCACCCAAGGGGGGCTGGGGATATTCCGGATCAATCCTTCCGGTCCCGTTGACGACCAATTCCCCTACCTTGAAGACGCCGAAGATGCCGGCATCCTTTTTTATCTGGGTAATGGGGATTTCAAAAGTAAAATGTACTAACTTAGCTCTCGTTGACATATTTCGAATTTTAATGAGGTTTATTGTAAGGACCGGGATTCACAGTCCCGGTTTTTTTATTTCTCGCCTTTGGGTTCCTTCGGCTCGAATATCTTGTAGGCCAGATACATCACATTGATGCAGATGGCGTGTAACAATAGGGTGCTCATAGATCGTAGTCTTTTGATTCACGGCCCAGGATCGCACACCCAATAACTCCGCAGACGGAGCAACCCAGGAATGCCAGCAAGGGCCAAAAGCCGGTCCAGATCCAATATCCCAGGCAGAATAGCCCGACCAAAAGGAAGGCTAGCGCGAACAGCCTGAAAACCATGTAACTTTTCATATCGAGAGGATTTAATTGCACATTTCAAGCCTGCCCACGAATTCCACCTGCAGGAACCGATCGAACGTAACGCCCTCAATTTTCCATTCCATCACCTCGGCCTGCAGCGGCAACCGGTGGCATTGAATTATCTTCTGGGCGGTGAGCCACATTTCCGTCGCCAGGCGGTCAGAAAGAAGGTGTCCCATCCTCATCGTCATCCCATCGTCGCTTACTATGACGTGAGCGAGGGACACCGGGAAAGCGTTCCGGAATGCGTCTAATGCGATGTCCTGTAATTCGACTGTCCTATTTTGCATCATGTTCCGTTTTTGGGAATAACCTCAATTCTTTTGCCGTGTAATAATCCCGGATGGCTTCAAACAACCAATCCGGTCCCTTTCTGGTCTTGTACATCCTGGAGATCGCCGATCTGAAAGCCATTTTCTTCATGTTCGCCCCGGATGCAATCCGGATTTTCTCCACATCCCCAGCACTTTTCAGGCCATCCCATTTTTGTATCAGTTCTTCGGGTATCTGCATAACGTCTTTTGCCGCCAAAGCCGGGACCATTTACGGTTCCCGGCGTCGATATTAATAATGCGTGTCTAAACTTTTGCGATGATTATCTTGTAAGAGTGTGGCATCTTGTCGGCTACCCTTATCCACGTGTGAACGGGACCGCTCATAAAACTGTTCTTGATTGATTGCTCAAACTCCTCAATGGACGGGCTCGCGAAGCGGGGGGCGCTGATCGTAACGCCAGATTTGTTACTGATGATTGCTTGTAAAAGTTGCATAACTTATTGATTTATAAACGTTAATTTGAATTAGGGTTAGAGCTTAAAGATAATCCTCAAATACCCAGAGTGAACGGTCATCGGCTATTCTCATTCCGCACATTAAATGGCATGCTCTCCAATACTGCAAACCGAGACCGCCGGGGCCGGATACAATTACACCGACCAACTCGACCACTTCACCATTAGGGCGCGTAAAAGAAGATGTCGTAGGTGCCTTACTGTGTTCGGCCCGGCATTGAGCTATTTGCTCCTGAGTGAAAGATGATCCTTTTATTTGAGTAGACATTTTACTTAGTTTTGCCGCCAATGCCCGCTCCTGTGAAGGTAGCGGGCTGCGGGTGTCCTGCCAGGGAAACCGTCCGTATAAGTTACTGAGCCATGTGGCTGACGATCACGATCTCATAAGCTGCGAGACCGATAAGTATGGCCCCTAAGACCAAAATCATGGTTTCGGCGAATGCTTTTTTCTGAATTAATGCTTTCATAACTGGGTGTGTTTGTGGTTAATAGAGGAAGTTACTTCACTGAGGAACGGCCTAAGGCCATCCATTCCTGGGCTTCGATTTGTTGGTTTTTCATCTGTTTCATTTCATAAAGGTAAGGCAATTCTTGTTAACCGAAAAGGATTTGTTGAATTATTTTTGAAATAAAAGTAAAATAATGGAAATGGGTAGAATGGGAAGCCCCGGCGATATACCGGGGCGAAGGTTCAACTTTGTCGGCTCATGCGCCGTGCGGTTATATTTTGATGGCTCCTGCCTCTCCTTTTGGGTTGTAGGCGCCCGTGTGCCTCGTTATTTGCAGGAAGACCCGGATTCTTTTTCTACTTGTCGACCATTCCGGCGCCGGTTTGGCCAGGACGTTCGAAAAAGAAGACCGGACGGCAAATGTAGGGCTTTTGAATATTTTTTGGAATATTTGTAACGTCTTTTATAAAAAAAGCCCCGGTAGCTACTCCGGGGACTTGCGCTTTCCAAAAATCAAAATTAACTATCTTTTTCGCTCTCGATATTTGGCTCTTTCTTGAACGCTTTTCGATTGGCTTTCAGCGTCCACATGATTTCCGACCATCTTTGGTATAAGTCCGGGTTGAGGCTCTGGACGCACATATCGTCGATTTGCTTGATCAGATCAGGTTCCTTCAATATGTTTTGGATCTCCGGCATGTGAAGGCCCAAAACATCTTCGTCCATTGGCTCAATAACGGCGACGGCACCATCGTAATAACCACCTTGTTTGCTTTGCGTTTCGTGACATAGGCGGCAGTAGGCCCAAAACCCTTTTTTATCCGCAGGAATACCCATTTTGTCCAAAAATCGGCCAATTAGGCGATCTCGAATATCATCCGACGTACGGTAATCGATTCTGATTTGCGGCAGGCCACTTGTGTCGATATCAATCGACAATTTACTTTGCATCATACATTTATGGTTTTTGCCGGGCGGAATTGCTCACGGCTGGAATAAAAGTAGGCTCTTTTTGTGGAATATTTTTACGGGAATCCGTACCACCTGCTGGGCAGGGGATGAGTAGCAAATTACACAAAGACGCCGGCGTAGCCTCGAATTAGAGGGTACAACATGCTCAAATAGGCTAAGCCGTCGGCGCTGATCGGCGCCGCTCCACGAAAACGCCCACAATCACGCCCAAAAAATAGGAAAGAAGCGCCACCGCAAAAAGGATCATTGTTGGAATTATCATATCAGTAATTTATGAAAAATGGTCAAGCAAAAATGTCAGTTACGTGAAAAAGCTCGATTTTAATGCACCACAGTCCGAATATGCATTGCATGATATTGATTACCAGTACCAACAAAAAAGGTAAAACTACTTTTTTGTACACCACTTTTTTTGAAACATCTTCAAAATCAATCACGATTTTTGTAAAATCCTTTGCAATTATGCATTTTTTTATTTGCAAAAACGGGCGAAATTATTCAAAGGCACAAAAAAGGCCCGAGTGAAGACCCAGGCCGCCAAAACTAACTTATGAATAAATTGAAGAAGCAAGAGTTCTACGGGCGCCGATGGAATTTAACCAATCGTTATCTTTGATCATGCACCTGACAGAAATCCTCACGCTCATGCAGGCCGGCCATGGCCTCTACCAAACCGCCGCCGGATGGATAATCAACGGGCAGACCGTGGATATGGGGCGCTGCGAGTGGCTGCTAGAAAATGGGTTGATCCAGCACTCAGCTCCGCCGGATGACTACGAGAAGTACGTTTTGACCGATAAGGGGAAGAACACCGCACCGGATCAGGTCATGTTCGTATGAAAAAAGGCCCGGACCGCCTTCGCGAATCAACCGAGCCTTGTGACAGAACTTTTCAGGAAACTGTCAGCTTTTTCCCTCTTCGGAAAGAAGTAGCCGGGCCACATCCTCCTTCAGAAATCCTTGGTCCTTTATTTTGGTGATGAGTTGAGAAGCGAACATAAGATCATATCGGTCTTGCATCTCCTTTACGGCTTTTGCTACTTGGGCCGCAATTACCTTTACGATGTCCGGATGCTTTCCTTTGATGCTTTCGGCCATCCACTCTTTGACAGGCTTTTTCTCCCGGCCATTATAGGTGTCTTGAACCATTCCGCTGGCCAGAAAGGCATCCATTTCGGCTTGGACGCGCCCCTGCAGTTGGGAATGGATCTCAGCCTTGATGTACTGATCCATAAAATCGTCTACCTGCTTTTTGACCAATTCCCTTATCTGGGTAACGACATCGTTCTTAATCTGCCGTTTTAGTTCTAGGGCTAATTCGCCTTCTTCGAGGTAAAATTCCTCTACTTCGACTGTAAATTTCATTTTGAAAAGTTTTTGATGAGCCAGCAAGGTAGGGGAACACTTCCAACAAAAAAAGAGTAAAAACCCTCAATCTATAATAAAAAAGCCCCACCTTTCGGGAGGGCCCGGCGTCTGCACAATCGCCTGAAAAAGTTATGCGGATACCCAAATCGGCAATCCGCCCAATTTATCCGCCACGCATTGATTCGGATCATATTGAATCCCGGCCAGGGTCTGGGCTGGGTCCTGGAGCAGACAGAATCCCCTCGTCGCCACGCCGTCGTCGTAGTTGTAGGCCCGCCAGTACCCCTTGCAAGGAAGCGAATAAAGCTGCTGCGCATCAAGTCCCGGATTGTACCCTACGTATAGAGCTCCGACATATCCGCCGATCTCCACGCTCGTAAACCAGGATTTGTAATATTCGATCACGGCTTCCGGCGACGTTCCCGCGGCCACTCCCTCAAGATCGCACCAAATAATGGCTCCGGCCGGAACACCGATGCCTTTGGCGTACGTACTCGCGAATTGCCCGTAGGATGCCCCAAGAGCCGCAGAGGGGGTCCATCCTGCCAATGGGCAGTGCTGCACGAATCCCAAATCAAGCCCGGCCGAGAGGATGATCTCCATCTCCTGGGACGTCAGGTTCCCCGGGATCAGCGCCGCCGTCCGCGGCAGGTAGCGGATCGCGAAATCCATCCCGGCCGCACGAAATGCCTGGGCCTTGATGGCGGTGAACGGGGTATTGCAATCAAATCCTTTTGATCCGGCAACTGCCTGCTTAATGATCATTTTTGAATGCTTTTCTCAGTTTGTCGTATTCCTCCCATGCCCTTTCCCTCAACCTCTTAACGCTGTTCGACCGGTGTCCGGTTGGATATCCGTTGTGGATCAGATCCAACCCCCCGGTCCTCTCTATCTTGAATCCCGGGGGCATGAACCATTTACGGTAGAGTCTTTTGAGCATGCTTAGGCGGTAGTGGTTGCGGCGGCGGCCGGTGCTGTGGATGGTTTCACGGCTGCGGATGCTGCCGCTGCTGCTGCCTGAATCTCCTTGAACGCCTCATCAGCCGTATTAGCCCATTGAATCCAGGTAGTATTGGTGGTTTTCCCTTGATCGAACAGGATTACCAGCGAAGCAGCCAAATTGGTCCATATTTTTGACTCAGCCACAAGATTCGAGTTCAGGCCGGCAAAAGCGGTGATCACCGATTGCGCCCAGGCGGCGGCAGCGGCCGGCGTAGCACTGGCCCCCAGCGCTTCCAGACCCAATTCGGAAGCCAGGACCTTC
>Ga0210389_10004553_pt1 | contig 10759 bp, 10 predicted proteins | sample IncBWH28OmetaG_FD_160127 | JGI IMG/M metagenome (GOLD analysis project Ga0210389, IMG submission 160127) | Forest soil microbial communities from Barre Woods Harvard Forest LTER site, Petersham, Massachusetts, United States - Inc-BW-H-28-O ... | reverse complement strand
TACGCGACGAACCCCTTTCTCCAGCACTCGCCCGAAAAAGAAGCCTAGGAAGTAAGCGATTTCGCCGGTGCGAAGGCGATGGGCGCGGGCCCGCGCTCGACGCCGATCTTCTCAGACGGCAGAGTGTGGGGACACGACGCGGTTCGGCGGCCACGGCAGGCGAGGTATGGCCCGACCGGACCGGTAACTTCTAGCCGGATGCTCGGCGATGCTACCACCTTCCGGCCTGGACCCCTGCGCGGCGAACTCACGGTTCCCGGCGATAAATCCATTTCCCACCGCGCGCTGATTGCGGGTGCCGCACTCGCGGCGCATGGTGAGATGCTGCGCGTTTCCCACCTCAACCCCGGACGCGACGTCCGTGCGACGCTCGAATCGCTGCTCGCGCTCGGCATTCGCATCGAACGCGAAAGCGACGACGCCGTCGTTAGCGGCGGACGATTGCGCGAGTCCACGGCCCCGATCGATTGCATGAACTCCGGCTCGACCGCTCGCATGCTGCTGGGCGTCTGCGCGGGCGCGAACGTGCCGGCGACGTTCGACGGCGACGAGTCGCTGCGGCGCCGTCCGATGGAGCCGGTTGCCGCGCAGCTGCGTGCGTTCGGCGCGAAGATCGAGACGAACGGTGGGCGCATGCCCGTTCGCCTCTCGGGAACGCCGGCCATCGAAACCCTCAACTTCATTTTGCTCACGCCGTCGGCGCAAGTGAAAAGCGCGCTGTTGTTTGCCGGCGTCTTTTCGGGCACCGCAATCAAGATCGCCGGCGACTCGCACTCGCGCGATCATACCGAGCGCATGCTGCACGCCCTCGGATGGGACGTGCAGTGGGACGGCCGCACGATCGCACTCGGCGCGCGTGCGCCGGAAGCGCGCGATCGCGCGATCGCCGTCGCAGGCGATTTTTCGTCGGCCGCCTTCTTCATCACCGCCGCCGCACTCACGCCCGGCAGTTCGCTCGTGGTGCGCGATACCGGCGTGAATCCGACGCGCACCGGCCTGCTCGACGCCCTGCGGCGTATGGGCGCGCGCATCGAGCTGCGCAACGAACGGGTCGTTTGCGGCGAGCCGGTCGCCGACGTTGCGGTGGAATATGCGCCGCTGCACGGCATCGACGTCGCCTCCGACCTCGTGCCCCGCGCGATCGACGAGATTCCGCTGCTCGCCGTCGCCGCCGCCTTCGCCGCCGGGACGACGCGCATCTCCGGGATCGGCGAGTTGCGGGCGAAAGAATCGGACCGAATCGCCGCAATCGAACGGCTTCTCGCTGCCGTGGGCATCGCCACCGAACCCCAGCCGAAAGGCCTTTCCATTACCGGCGGAACGCCGATCTCGACGGGGGGCGTCGTCGAGACCCACGACGATCACCGTACCGCCATGGCCGCGGCCGTGCTCGCCTGCGCAGCCGGGCCAATCGCCATCGATAGCGAACGCAGCATCGACGTGAGTTTTCCGAGCTTCCTCTCCACCCTGGAAAGCGTGCGAACGTGACGGTGCACCAACCGAATTATACGATCGACGAGTTCGAACGCGAATCGCGGCACATCGAAACCATGATCGGCGAGGCGATGGCCTTGGGATCGGGCGAGAAAGTGCTGTTCTGCGGCTATGGCCCCGACGGCTGGCAGGTGCGCCGCGCGATGGAGGCCGGTGCCATCGTCACGGTGATCGAGCATCGCGACTCTCAAATCGTGAAGTTCGCGGAACTCGGCGCAAAGCTGCTGCGCGGCAGCACCTCCGTTATTCCCGCGCGCGACAACACGTACGATGCGGCGGTATCGTTTCACTATCTGCACGAGATCGATCCGTTTTTTCACGCGCAGGTCATCGCCGAACTCGGTCGCGTCGCGCGCCGCGTCGCCGTCGTCGAACCCGCGCCGCCGGGCGATCCGCTCGGTAAGCGCATCGCGCTGCTCTATTCGCAGGCGAAGCGCGAACTCGGTCAGTTCGAATACTATCAGCCGATGGAATATTGGAAAAAGCTACTGCAATCGGTGAAAGCCGACGTCGCACAGCACGTGTTCGCATTCGGGAAAGTGCCGCCCAACGAGTATCTAAAAGATACCGTCGAACTGCTGCTGCGAACGATCGAAGTGGAGGCCGCACCGAAGGCGTACGTCGACGAATTGCGTCAAATCGCCAGGCGTTCGGGTGCGCACCTGCTGCCGCCGCCGCGCTTCGTTCTGGTCGGCGCGGCGCTCGGCGAACTCCCGGTGCTGCATTTTTCGCCGCGCGAGGAAGCCAAGAAACCCGCGCCGCGCAGTATCGCCGCCGCTCCGGCCGCCCCGACGCCGGCTATGCAGCCCGCTCCGGCCGCCGAACGCGCCATTACCGCCGAAGAGGGCTACGAGTTTCCGCCGCTGCAGCCGCCCGCTCCGGCGGCAGCCGCACCTCCGGCGGCTCCGGCGCCTCCGGCGGCGCCGCCGATCCAAACGCAGACGTCGGCCGCTCCGATTGGCGCACCGGTGCCCCCGGTCGCGCCGGCAGCGCCCTCGGAGGAGGGCTTGCCGGCTGCGTTTCGCAAGGGGCGCGAGCCTCGGCAGAAGGTCGGCTGGGCGCCCCCGGCCGACGAAGCGCCGGAGGAGACGCCGTTCGGAGCGCCGTTTGCCGTGCCGCCGACCGAAGCGTTTGGGGCGCCGCCGGCCGGGATATCCCCGTCATCGACGTGGCAGTGGGAGCCGCCCGAAGGCGGCGACGACGGTACGGATGCACCGTTCGGGCCGAAGCCCTAGGAACGCTTAGGCCGCGGGCTCGGAGCTCTTCGCGGCAGGCGCCGCCGGCGCGCTCGGGGCGGCCGGAGCCGAGGACGCGTCGGAGGATGCCGCCGGCGCAGCCTTCGCCGGCTCGGAGGCCGGGTTTGAGGCTTCCGAGGGGCTGGACTTGCGCGAATCCGTTATGTAGTACCCGGAGCCCTTGAACACGATCGGAGCGGCGCTGAAGACGCGCTGCATCTTCCCACCGCAGGCCGGGCACGGGTCGGCGTGGCTTTCGTTAAAGCCGTGCCGAACCTCGGTGACCTTCCCGCATTGCGTGCATTTATAGTCGTAAAGCGGCATGGCGAAGAGTATACCCGCTCCTAGCACTCTCGGTCAATGATTGCTAAAGGTCTCCCAGGATCGCGTCGTCGCGCCGGAACTCCACGAGCCCCTTGAAGTGGATGAGCGCGTCGTCCAAGGCCGCGGCCAGCCGCCGGCCATGCCGCCAGCGGTCCATCAGCTCACCCAGCCGCCCATGATAGGCGGGATAGGTAAGCCGCACGTGCAGCCGCGAGCGGCTGCTGCGGTTTTCCACGCGGAAATCCAGACGCCGGCGCACCGAGTAGGCGCCCACCAGCGACAGGTGATAGTTCGTGATGAACGCGTCCACTTCGTAGTGCTGCTCGGGTTCGCCGGGCAGCGTGGAGCGAACGATCACGTCGCTGCCCAGGCCCAGCGGGAAACCGCCGGCTAAGCGAGCGCTACGCAGAAACGAGAGCCAGACGGGCCATTTTTCGACGGCGCAGAGGAGCGCAAACGCGTCCTCGGCGGGCGATTCGACGTCGAGGCTCGCGCTGAACGCCCGCAGGCCCGGATGGGCGAGGGCTTCGGTCACGACAGCCATAGCCTATCCAGTTCGGCCCTACCTATAGTGGCTCCTACTTTTGTCATCCACCATACGTTGTGGATGACTATGCACCGATCGCACCGGCTCCAAAGGCGGTCGCGAATGCCACGAGCGTCTGAACCCCGCCCGGCAACGCGTCCTCGTCGATTCGGAAGAGCGGCGAATGCCCGGGATGCGTCGCGCCGGCCTTTTCGCTGCGCACGCCGAGACGCACGTGAACGCCCGGCACGCGCTGTGCAAAATACGCAAAGTCTTCGCCGCCCATCGTCGGCGGTGTGCGATGCACGTCGAGCGGACCGTTCGCACGCATGTACGCCGCGAAACTTTCGGCGAGCGCGACGTCGTTGACGACCGGCGGATAACCGCGCACGATTCGCGTTTCGATCTGCACGTTGTATGCCGCACCGACGCCATCGGCGATGCGGCGCACGCGCGCGTCGAGTCCGTCACGAATCGCCGGATCGAACGCGCGCAGCGTCCCGGACATTTCGACGACGTCGGCAATGACGTTGTTGCGGTAGCCGCCTTGAATCGTTCCGATCGTCACGACGACGCTCGCGAGCGGATCCGTTTCGCGTGCCGCGATGTTCTGCAGCGCGAGGATCAGTGCGGCCGTCGCCGGCACCGCGTCGACCGCCGTATGCGGATACGCGCCGTGGCCGCCCTTTCCGCGCACCGTCAAATACAGTTCGTCGCACGCCGCGTTCACCGGGCCGGGGCTGATGCCGATCTCGCCCGGGCCGAGCCGCGGATCGACGTGCAGCATCGCGATGCCCTCGACTTTTGGATCGTCGAGCGCGCCTTCCGCGATCATCGGCTCCGCACCGCCCGGGCCTTCTTCGGCCGGTTGAAACACGAGTACCGCCGTTCCGTGCAGTTCGTCGCGCATCGATGCCAGCACGCGCGCCGCGCCCAGCAGCATCGCGGTGTGGGCGTCGTGCCCGCAGGCGTGCATCTTTCCATCGATCTCCGACGCGAACGGCAAGCCGGTTCGCTCCGTGATCGGCAACGCATCCATGTCCGCACGAAGCGCCGCCACGCGCCCCGGCTTGCCGCCGCGCACGATGCCGACGACGCCGGTCTGCGCGAGAACGCGATATTCGATACCGAGCGCATCCAATTCGGCGCGGACGAGCGCCGAGGTTTCGTGCTCCTCGAAGCCGAGCTCGGGGCGGCGATGTATCGCGCGGCGCAGTTCGACCACACGATCGACCACGGATTTGCTCGGTAAAACGATCATGGGGGCGAACTTCAGACGGCGGTATCGGCGTTTCCTGTACCGAAGGAGCCGGAAGCTATGATACTGCCCGACGTCGCCCTCGCACTGCTGATCAACCGGACGGCTGAAAACTTTCGGCAGAACCCGCCGGCCTACATGACCTATACCGAGCACACGCACGTGAATGCCCCGTCGCTCGGGCGTACGCAGGACATCAATCGGTCGATCGCCGTTCGCGTCGCCGACGACTACGCCGTGATGCGCGACTTGCCGAACGGCACCGAGCGCACCGGACAAGCGTTCCCGATCATCGCGTACTTCGATCCGTTCTCCGGATTCGGCTTCAGCTATTTTGCGAATATGAAACGCGTCGACATCGACCTGCAGATCGGCAAACTGTACACGCTGCCCGTTCCCGAGCCGGATCCGGACGTCAACGTCCTGATCCCGTATAACAGCTTTTTTGCATCGCGCTACGCGCCGGATTCGACCGAGACCGCGCTGCACGTGATCAACGATCCCACGTCCCGTAACGCAAACGCGTTCTACCCGTCGGAAGTGATCGAAGACCCGGCGACGCACTTACCGTCACACATCGAACTGCGGGTCGCCTCCGGCGAAGATATGCTGATCGCGCTCGATTATAAGGTTATCGAGGGGCATTGGGTCATCACGCACGGCCAGTTCAGCGGCTCGCAGCACGTCGCGTTCCTGAACTTTAAAGTCATCGCGGACATCACGTTCGACGACATCGCGTTTCCGGCAACGCCGCCCGATCCGCGCCTCGCGAAATCGGCTCCGGCCGCCTCGCCGTCCGCATCGCCCAGTGCCGAGCCGACGCCGGTCGGCGCAGCGACGCCCTAGCTTCGCTTCCGAAGGTTTGCGAGCGAGTCCACGCCGGTGCGCAGCATCTCGGCGTCACCCGACGTATAGCCGTAGTGCGCGACGAGCACCGAATGGTAGATGGCGCGGTACGTTGCGCGTTCCCACGTTGCTGCGGCGACGTCGCCGTATGCGGCTAGAAATACCGGCAGCGCGCGTTCGGGAAGCATCGTCAACGCGATCGCGAGGTCGAGCGCCGGATCGCCGACGTGCGCGTCGCCCCAGTCGATGACGCCGCACACGTTCTTTCCGTCGTCGAGCAGCAGGTGGCGCGCGTACATATCGCCGTGAACCACGCACGGATCGCTGCAGACGGCCGGCGGGTGCTGCGCCATGTATCCGAGTAGCGCCTCGACGTCGTGCAGAATGCCCGCCGATTCAAGTTCGGCGATGCGCTCGGTGGCGAGCGGCAGGCGGCGTGCGTGATCCAGACGGCCGAACAAGTCGCCGGGCAGCGCATCACCGACGGCCTGGCGGACGTGGCCGGAATGCAGGCGGCGCAAAAACGCGCCGAGCGGTGCGGCTATCCGCTCGCAGTCTGCATCCGACAAATTGAGCGACGACGCGGTCGAACCGTCGAGCAGCTCGTATCCGGCAAATGGCCACGGGTACGTGCCGTCCGGACGGCCGGCGAGGATCGGGACGGGAATGGCGATGGGAACCAGTGGTGCGACGATCGGAAGGACCGCCATTTCGCGTTCCATCAGTGCGACGGCCACCGCTCGCCGCGGAAAACGAAAGACGTACGCACCGCCGACGAGAAATGCCGTGTTGTCGAAGCCGAAACCGATCGCTTCGACGCGCGAGGCATCGAGCTGCGGGAACTGCGCGGAGATCAACGCCCGCGCACCCGCTTGGTCGACGGCGATTTCCGGATGCCAGACCGGGAGACTCTTCACGAGAGCGCCCCTACGACGGCGTCGTGCGCGGTACCCGCATCTCCACGACCGTTCCTTCGCCCGGCACGCTGTGCAGCGCGACGCTTCCGCCGGCGCGCTCCACGATCCGGCGTACGATCGCGAGGCCAAGCCCGCTGCCGGGAATCTCCCCGCGGCCGTTCCCGCGAAAGAATCGATCGAACGCGTGCTCGACGGTGAAGGCGTCCATCCCCGGGCCTTCGTCGGTAACGCGAATCGAGACGTCGCCGTCGAGGGCGACGCGAATCGCGACCGGCGCATCCGGTGCGTAGCGGATGGCGTTTTCCAACAGATTGCGTATCGCATCGCGGAGATCGTCGTTGCCGATCGCCGCAACCGCGTTCGCGGGAGCGTCGACGAGAAAACGGCGCTGCGGGGCGAGCGGACGCACCAGCTCGACCGCTTCGTCCACAACGGCGACGGCGTCGCAGACCGCGGTACTGTCGCCGGGGATTGCGTCGAGACGTGCGAGCTGCAGAATTCGCTCGACCAGGCGGTGCAGCCGGTCGTGTTCCGCTGCGATGTCGCCGACGATCCGTTCGGCGAGCTCGGGATTGTCGATGGCGCCGCGCTTGAGAATACCGACGTAGCCGACGGCAATCGCCAGCGGCGTTCGAAGTTCGTGGCCGGCTTCGGCCAAGAACGAGCGCAGCCGATCCTCGTCGGCAGCTCGCGAATCCAATTCCCGAACGAGGCGATCGAGCGCGGCGCGAACGGCGTTGGAGAGATCGCCGAACAGCGGGTCGTCGTCGACGGCCAGCGCGCTCGGCCGCTCGCCGCGCATCATCGCGCGCAGCTGCGCGTCGAGCAGCGCCGCGCTGCGCGAGCGCTGACGAGCCCACGCCGCGCCGACGACGTACGCGATCCCGCCGACGACGAGCGCGATGACGACGAACCAGAACGCCATGGCCAAACGCAGGGCGACGATGGAGCGCGAGCTCGTCATCAGCAGCACGTACCCGTCGCGCATCGGTACGATTGCGACCTGCCGGGCCGCCGGCGGAGGCGGCTCGCGTCCAACCGGCAATCCGTCACCGCGCATGGCCTCGTCGCCGGCAACGAACGTGCCGACACGATCGAATGCGGCGACGTCGACATCCCACGCGGCGAAGGTTTCCCTCATCGAGTCGAGCCAGCGGCCCACGTTCGCCGCATCTTCGGTCGCGACCGAGGCGCGCACGGCCGCGCTCGCAGCATCCAACGTCGCGTGACGCGTATTCTCGAGACCGACCACAAAGAGGACGGTGACGATGGCAAACGTCACGAGCGCGCCGCCGAGCGCCGCAACGACGACCGAGCGCGCAAGCGCCCGGGTGAACTGCTTCACCGCTCGGGTTCCCGGCGCAAAACGTACCCGACGCCGCGTAACGTTTGGACCAAGCGCGGCTCGCCATCGGCTTCGAGTTTCGTCCGCAGATACGAGACGTAGCGGTCGACGATCCCGCTATCGCCTTCGTGTTCGAGCCCCCACACGCGCTCCAGGAGCTCGTCCTTACTGAACGCGCGCCCCGGCGTACGCATCAGCGCTTCGAGCAGCGCGTACTCGCGCGGCGTCAACTCGATGGGCCGCTCACCGTGACGGACGTCTCGCGAGCGCACGTCGATCGTGATCCCGGCGAACGATAGGAGCTCGCGTCCGGCGATGGCCGGCCGCCGAAGTGCGGCCGAAATACGCGAGAGCAATTCGTCGAGGTCGATCGGCTTGGTGACGTAGTGATCCGCACCGGCATCCAGCGCGCGAACCTTGTCGCGCGTCTCGGTTCGCGCGGAGAGCATCATGATGGGCGCTTCGGTGACGGCCCGCACCAGTGGTACGAGCGAGATCCCGTCGATGCCCGGCAGGCCGATATCCAGCAGCACGAGCGCAACGTCGTCGTCTTTCGCAAGACCCGTCAGGCCCGTACCGGTAGCAAGCGCTTGGACGCGGTAGCCCTCGCGCTCGAGCGCGAGGACCAGCATCTCGCGCATCGCACGCTCGTCTTCCACTACGAGAATACGCGGCCGTTCGTAGGCGGCAGACGAGCCAAACGTTCCCATACGCTCCTTACGCTACGAGTCGATCCGGAAAGATCCCGGAGATTACGCGAACGATTTTTCGCACAACGCTGCGAATCTCCGGCTCTTTTCTCACTCGTATGCCAGACTATTCACAGACGAAGCGGTTCGTTATCCGGTCGTTCCGCATCGTCCAACCAATGTCACCCCGAGCGTAGACGTGCAGCGCCGGAAATCGAAGGTCCGCGACCGTCTCGACCGCGACGCGACCCTTCAACGACGACGTTGCGCGCGCTACGCTCGGGGTGGCCAAACGAAGGCCCGCACTACTCAGCTGCTGTTCAAGCGAGCTTTCGAAAACAGGCACGGCTTATCCGCCGAGCCTGTTTTGTTACGATATTGTCTAGGAGTGAGCGAACGCGAGGAGCAGGAAGGCTCGCCTTGAAGCGCTTTGTCACCCCATCACATCGAGGGAACAGACCACTACCAAGGAGGCTCATTTGACGCAGCCCCGGACTTTTTATTCTCATTCTTTTGCAAAGATCGCCGTTTGCGCGGCTTTCGCCCTGACGGCTTGCTCGGCCGGCGGAGGCAGCAGCGTACCAAACCCGCTCGGTGCCGACCACGTCTCACGCACGCAGACGAGCGCGATCGCACCCGGTTCCGGCGGATCGGCGCGTAGCGTTGCCGGCGACGGCTCGGCCTCGGCGATTGCCTATTGGCTGATCGGCGCGAGCGACTATTGCCCGTCCGCAAAGGAGACGATTACGATTGAGATCGCTGCGGCAAACTCACAGGGCGAGCTGATCACCGGCAACTACACGCCGGCGGTCGTCTTAAGCGACACCGACAAGAGTGGCGCGACGAAGTTGTCGACGACCAGCGTTACCAAAGCCAGTCAGAGCGTCACGCTCACCTACTCGGGGAAGAAAATTCCCAGCTTCCAAGTAGAAATGACGGTCGGCAAGAACAGCGGATACGCAACGTTCGCGCCCGGGAGGTCGTGTATCAACTCGGCGCCGGCGGTCATCGTCGCTCACAACGGCGCCGCGGGAACGAGTTTCACGATCAAGGGTGTCGGCGTCGCCGGTCCGTTCAGCGTCAAGAGTCCTTCGAGCGGTTCGGGCTGCGGCAACGCCGTCACGACAAAGAAGCAAGGCGCTCAGTTCGTTCTAACCTCCGCCACCACGGGCTACGGTTACTGCTTCATCGACGCCGTGAGCAAGTCTGCCGGCGCCTCCCACGGAATCGGAGTAATCCTCGTCAAGAAATAAGCAAGCCCGCGATAGAAATGGCGGAGAGATTCGAACTCTCGGAATTGCCCCATGCGGCTGCGCCGCACGGGGACCCCACGCGTCTAAAAAACGCTCCGGCGCTGCGCGCCTCCGCTGATGAGCGTTCCGAGAGTTCGAGCAACGCTCCCAGGAAATGAAATAGGCCCGGCTATTGCCGGGCCTCTTTCTATTTCAATGGCGGAGAGGGAGAGATTCGAACTCTCGGAATTGCCCCATGCGGCTGCGCCGCACGGGGACCCCACGCGTCTAAAAAACGCTCCGGCGCTGCGCGCCTCCGCTGATGAGCGTTCCGAGAGTTCGGCAACGCTCCCAGGAAATGAAAGAGGTCCGGCTTTTGCCGGACCTCTTTCTATTTCAATGGCGGAGAGGGAGAGATTCGAACTCTCGGAATTACCCCATGCGGCTGCGCCGCACGGGGACCCCACGCGTTTAAGAAACGCTCCGGCGCTGCGCGCCTCCGCTGATGAGCGTTCCGAGAGTTCGAGCAACGCTCCCAGGAAATGAAATAGGCCCGGCTTTGCCGGACCCATTTCTATTTCAATGGCGGAGAGGGAGAGATTCGAACTCTCGGAACGCTCATCACGTTCGTCCGCTTTCGAGGCGGGTGCCTTAAACCACTCGACCACCTCTCCGTGACGGGGACCGGCCTCTCTACGGCGCGGCGGGCTCTATCCCTTCTTCGCGCGGGAGCCTCCTCTCGCGGAAGAAACGCTGCAGCTGCGCGGCCGCTTCCTCCTCGAGGACGCCGGGCACCACCTCCAGACGATGGTTCGTACGGCCTGAACGCAGGACGTCGAACGCGCCGCCGTCGGCGCCGCCCTTGGGGTCGCGCGCGCCGTATACCAGGCGTT
>Ga0210389_10004550_pt1 | contig 10760 bp, 8 predicted proteins | sample IncBWH28OmetaG_FD_160127 | JGI IMG/M metagenome (GOLD analysis project Ga0210389, IMG submission 160127) | Forest soil microbial communities from Barre Woods Harvard Forest LTER site, Petersham, Massachusetts, United States - Inc-BW-H-28-O ... | reverse complement strand
GACCAGCACGACCTTGCCATTCGCTACCATACGTCGTCGTCCTATCGACTATAACCCGCGCACGGAAGTGTGCCCTGACACATCTCTCCGAACTGGTAGGTTACAGGCGCGGTGTCTCCCTCCGATTTGAAGACGATGCTGGAAGGCTTCATCATGCACGCAGGCGAGCCAGCCGTGCTCGATGAAGGCGAAGAACCGCTGGCTCTGGTCCGGGATCAGTGGAGCCTTTCCGAGTGGAACAATCGCATCGTTCTGCAGGCGTGGGAGCGGGAGCGCAACCTGGTGCGACGAATTGTGCGGCTCAAAGAAAAGCGCGCCGATCGAATCTGCTTTGTCGTTGAACGATTCCCCAAATCGGAAGGCGAACTGCAGGTTGCCGATCTCGCCTCGCCCATCGGCCGCGATCTGGAGCGCAGAACTTCGAGGCAGGCTTTCCGCGAACGCCTCTATCTGATGCTCGCCCGCCAGTTTCCCGATTGGCAGATCGAGGAGATCAGCTCCGAAGCGAACCTCGAGCAAAGCCTTTCTCCCGCTTATACTCGGGCGTTCCTACGCCTTGGTTCCACGGGCGTGGCGGTGATGGGTGTCGCGCCTGGAACTGAATGCAGCGGGATTTGCGCCTTCGGTTTGATCTGGCTCGATTACCTGCGCCGGCGGGAAAAGGCACTTTCAATCGGACGGCTGCTGCTGTTTGTGTCGCAGGCCTCCGAACGGGAGGTTGTGTTTCGCGCGTCGTGCCTCAATCCAGCCGTGGTTGAATGCCAGGTCTTCGCTTTCGATGAGAAGGATCGTGCCGCCTGCATTGACTTCAGCGACGCTGGTAACGTCGAATCGATCCTGCCGCCATGCCGGCACCCCGTATCCCCGAACACCGAGCATCAGTTGATACCAGATCTTGCCGGCGTCGATCGCATTGAGCGGGCCGATGGCTCGATCAGTTTTCAGATTCGCGGCCTTGAGTTCGCGCGCTCGACCGGTGGCAAGCTCAGTTGCGGGATCGCCAGGCGGAAGCGTGGGGGCATCGAAACAGTCGTGGCGATGGCCGCCGAAATCGCCCGCGTCCGCAATCCGGAGGCGACGGATCGACAGCATCCTCTCTATTCCTTGAGCCCGGAAGGCTGGCTGGAATCGCAGGTGCGCGCGCATCCGGAGGCAATCGATGCATCCTTGAGACCAGTGCCTATTTATGGCCAGGTCCCGATCTTCAGCGCGGCCGAGCGAGGTGTCATCGACCTCCTCGGCATCGATCACACGGGCCGCCTGGTTGTGATTGAGCTGAAGGCGACCGCAGATTTGCAGCTCCCGTTCCAGGCGCTCGACTACTGGCTGCGCGTTCAAAAGCATCTTCTCCTGGGAGATTTCGAGCGACTTGGCTATTTCATCGGTAGCGTCATCAGCCGGGAAGCTCCGCGTATGTTGCTCATCGCTCCCGCGCTCGAATTTCATTCGACGACCGAAATTGTGCTCGGAGCATTTTCGCCCGAAATCGAAATTACGCGCGTCGGTCTGGCCGCCGATTGGCGCAGCGGATTACGCGTGATGTTCCGCTTGCGAGGCGGCGAGAAGCCGCGGTAGCTGCGCGACGTCAAACCTGCCTCGACCGAGGTCGTGTCCGAGCCCGTCGAGGGGCAGAAACTCGGTCTTTGCGGGGATCATCCCAAGTGCAGCCCGCATCTCGTCGATCGTGCCAAACGGATCTTTTGTCCCATGAACGAACAGGGCCGGGGTGCGCAGGGAAGGGAAGTGCGCGGTGCGCAGTTGCGTCGGCTTGTTGGGCGGGTGCAGCGGATAAGACAGCAGCAACAGGGATGCGGCCAACCCGGGCTCTTCGGCAGCGAGCATTGTTGCCTGGCGCCCGCCATACGAATGTCCGCCGAGCACCACCGGACCGTCCACCAGTTTGCGCATTTCCGCGACAGCCTGCCGAATGCTCTCACGATCCTGCGCGGCCGTTGCCGGCGATGGTGGACCGAACGGCCGCTTTTGGCGAAATGCCAGATCGAAACGAAGTACCCGGTATCCCGCAGCCTCGAACGCATTCGCCACAGCAACAAGAAGCGGAGCCTTTGAGTTGCTGCCTGCGCCGTGAGTAAGGACGAGCCCGGATGTCAATACAGCCCCTTATGGACGATCGCCAGGTATATGGAAAACGCAAAGGAGGCAGTGCCGATCGCACAGAGCCAGTAGCTTGGGATCTTCCTGCCCATACTCTCGAGCATGACCGCCGAGATAAAGAACCAGGCGCTCTCAATCCAGAGAGGATGCGCTCGTACCATGTCGCCGAGGGCCTGCAGAGCGAAAGCAGCGCTTGCTGCCAGGCAAACCAGGCAGGTTACGCGCTGCTTTCGGGCCAGATCCACGCAAGCGTCCCTTTCAGCGAATCAGCCTAGCACGATTTGGCTCAGGCCGTTATAATTGAAGGGCAAATGGACGTATTCGACGAACTGATCCATCTTCGTACCCAGGGACAGAAGTGCGCGCTTGCCACCATCGTGCAGGTGCGCGGGTCTATCCCCAGCTTTGAAAGCGCGAAGTTGCTGGTGCGCGAGGACGGATCGATGGTGGGCACGATTGGCGGGGGATGCGTCGAGGCGGAGGTCTGGAACGCCGCTCGCGAAGTGATTGCAACCGGCAAGCCGCGCCATATGTCGTTCAGTCTCGGCCAGGACGCTGCCTATGACAACGGTCTCATTTGCGGAGGCCAGTTGGACGTCTTCGTCGAATGCGTTACGCCGCAGCCTGCTGCGATGATCTTCGGTGGCGGACATATTTCGAAGAGCCTGGCGAAGGTGCTCGATCTCGCCGGATTTCGGGTATCCGTGATCGACAACCGTGAAGCTTTTGCCAATCGCGAACGCTTTCCGGAAGCCGCTGAAGTCCACGCGGAAGAGTATGAAGATGTCTACTCGAAGCTCGCAGTCAATGAATCTACTTACATCGTGATCGTGACCCGGGGCCATCGCGACGATATGCGGGTATTGCGCTGGGCCGTGACAACGCCCGCGCGGTATATCTCGATGATCGGCAGCAAGCGCAAAGTGATCGCAGTGGTCAAAGAGCTTGAGAAAGAAGGCATCTCACATGAGGCGTTTGAGCGGGTGTATGCGCCAATGGGCCTCGAAATCGGCGCCGTCTCTCCGGAAGAAATCGCGATCTCGGTAGGAGCTGAGATGATCGCGATGCGCCGCGATCCGGACGGCAACTGGCGCTCGCTTTCGAAATCGATCTTTTCTGACGAACATCTGCGCGAGCACATGCGCGCAACGCCGAAGTGAACGCGGCGGCGATCATTCTTGCCGCGGGCGAATCACGCCGGATGGGCCGGCCGAAAGCCTCACTCCCGTTCCGAGGCGGTACCTTCCTGAGCGCCATCGCCGAAAATCTTGGCCGGCGCTGCTCTCCGGTGATCGCGGTCTTCGGATTTGATGCCGCGCGCGTGAGCCAGTCGGCTCCGGAAGGTGTGATTCCGGTCGAGAACCCCGATTACGCCCAGGGAATGCTCACGTCATTGAAGGCTGGATTGCGTGCTGTCCCGGACACTTGCGATAGGGTGATCTTCACCCTGGTGGATCACCCGGCAGTGCTGCCTTCGACAGTGGATACCGTGATGCAGTCATCTGCGGCCATCGCCATCCCGCGCTTTGAAAATCGCCGGGGGCACCCGGTTCTGATTCGGCGCCGGATCGCGGATGAGTTTCTGAGCGAACCGTTGACCTCGAAAGTCAGGGACGTTATTGACCGGCACGCGTCGGAAATTCAATACGTCGAGGTCGATGACCCCGGTATTTCGGACGATATCGACGACCCCGCACTATACGAGAAACTTCTGGCGCGCGAGGCGGCGCGAATATGAAGCGCTGGATCTTCGTCGCGGTGGTTGTGCTTTTCGCGGCGGCTCTTTACGTGCCGAGAATCAGCGCAGGCTCATATCGCGAGCGGGCCCATGCGGCACTGGAAATGACGCTCCATCGCAAAGTGAAGATCGGCAAGGTTCAATTCCGGCTGTTGCCGACCCCCGGACTGACCATCAGTGACGTCGAGATCGGAGAGGATCCCGCCGTCGGATCCGAGCCGGTCGCTTATGTCACAACGCTCGTCGCGGTTCCCCGGCTCAAGGCTTTGTTTGGAGGGCCGTTGGAGTTTGCCTCCGTCGACCTCGAAGAGACAAGCTTGAACCTGACCAGGGTCGACTCGCCCTCAACCGGGGTTCGCTGGAATTTCGCCTCGCTCCTGGAGCCGCGGCTGCTGGCGGCTTTCCCCAGTATTCACATGCGCGGCGGCCGGATCAACTTCAAGTTCGAGGATACGAAATCGCTGTTCTACCTGTTGAACACCGACGTCGACCTCTGGCCGCCGGACTCCGCGAAAGGCCCGTGGACTCTGCGAATTCACGCCGAACCGGCCCGTACGGATCGCCCGGCGCGCGGTTTTGGCAGTTTCGTGGCGCGCGGCCAATGGCTGCCCACGGACGGTTCGACGACGCTCGACGTGAAGCTCGAACAGAGCGAACTCGGCGACATGCTGACGCTGTTCAATGGCCACGAGACCGGTATCAACGGCCACATCCTGGGTGACGCTCATCTCGCCGGGCCGCTCAACCGCATCGGCGTTGCGGGGCGCATGACGATTTCGAATCTCCATGGCTGGAGCCAGTCTCCCCCTGGCGGGGGCGAATGGCGCTTTTCCGTTGGAGGCGCGATCAATATGCCGGGGCAGGTGATCGACCTCAATGCCAGCACGAAGCTGGCGGGTACACAGGCGCCGTTGCAGATCCACTATCGGGTCGCCGATTATCTGGGACGTCCGCGCTGGGGCGTTTCCGCGAACCTTAACCGTTTTCCGCTGGCGCCGATTCCCGAGATCGCGCGCAATCTGGGTTTCCCGATTCCTGCCGACTTCAAGTTCGACGGAACCGCGGATGGGGCTGTGGGATATTCCGTCCCCGAAGGCTCGCCGCGCATGGACGGAGCCCTGAACGTTTCGAATTCGACGCTGAGTGTCGCCGGCGCGCCGCCATTGCGTCTGCCGAACGCGGAGCTGCGGTTTGCCGGCACATCGATCCGGCTGGAGGCCACTGAAATCCGCAATGACCGCAATGAAAGCGCGGCCATTCAAGGTGACTGGGACATTGCTTCGCAGACGTTCAACGCTGAGCTTTCGAGCTACGGCATGGAGATCGCTTCTTTGCGTCGTCAGATTTCAGTCGCCGGGATACCGCTTCTGAGCCAGGTGACGTCGGGCACGTGGAAGGGCGATTTGCATTACTCCCCGGCAGCGGACGAACCCGGCGGGTGGTCAGGAACCATTAGTCTTGCTGACGCCGACTTGCCATTTGAGGCATTCGCCGCGCCTGTGCATGTTGTTTCGGCTGACGCGATGATCGACGGCGCCGGGCTGGTGATGAAACACGTGAATCTCACCGTTGGGGATGTTGAGGCGCAGGGCGAATATCGCTACGATTCCACGGCGACGCATCCGCATCGCTTCCGGATTTCGGTGGCGCCGGCGAGCGGCGCAGCGCTTGAAAAGATTTTGATGCCGACGCTGCGACGGGGAAACTTCCTGACGTATGCATTCAACTTCGGGCGTGTGCCGGAGCCAGACTGGCTGCGGAACATCCGAGCCGACGGAACGATCCAGACCAGCGCGCTCGAACTTGGCGGGGCCCAGTTTTCAAAAGTGCGCGCGCGGGTGATCTGGGAAGGCACGAAGGTGGAGTTCGCCGGTCTGCAGGGAGTGTTCGATGACGCCGCATTTACCGGGGGCGCCACGGTTCGCCTGGCTGGCCGGCAGCCGGCGTATCAGGTGCAGGGTAAGCTGAGCGGACTGTCCTGGCGCGACGGAACAATCGACGCGGAAGGCCTTCTCGCGACCTCAGGAACGGGAAGGAATCTGTTTGCGAACATGACGGCGCAGGGAACGTTCGAGGGCAGGGAAATCGATCTGGCCGCGCTGGATTCGTATGATTCGGTCGCGGGCTCATTCGACTGGGCCTGGGACGCGCGCAATCCGAAACTGAAGCTGACGCAGTTGGTCATGAAGACCGGCGCCGATACCTTCCTGGGAACCGGTGAGATGGGAGATAACGGACAGCTGGTGATCCGAATCAGCGATGGCACGCGTCACATCCAGGCAGCGGGGGCGATTCTGCGCGGCGATGCCCTGAAGCCCGTCTCGCCCTGAGCGGGTCATTTTAGCTGGCCCGCACGCGAAAGCGCAGTGTGAATTGGGCACCGTGGCCCGGTTCGGAATGCAGGCATACAGAGCCGCCCTGCTGGCGCATCAGTTCGCGGACAATCGATAAACCCAGGCCGGTCCCCTTGTTTCCTTTCGTGGTGAAGAACGGGGCGAAGATTCCTTTTCGATGCTCGGCCGGGACGCCGGGACCGGTATCGCTCACCTCGATTTCCCCAGGCTTCGCCGTGATACGCAAGGTTCCTCTGTCCTCCATTGCGGCGCAGGCGTTCGAGACCAGGTTCGTCAATGCGCGCTTCACGGCGAAGGAATTGGCTTCAATCGCGGGCAACCCGGTGGGTACGTTCAACTCGAGTGCGATTCCCAGAGGCAGGCGAACCTGCTGTGCGAATTGTCGCAGCAGGCCTGCCGGATCGACTGCACTGAGCTGGAGAGGCTCACCGCGGCAGTAAGAGAGCAGACTCGACGTCAATGCCGAGCAACGGGCGACCGCCGCGTTTGCGCTCTCCACATTGGCGGTGGAAAGGTGATTGACGATCATCGTCAATTGATTGTTAATGTCGTGCGCAATACCTGCCGCGGCCGACCCGATGATTTCCAACCTGGATGTCTTCACGCCCCCATGGTAGAGACGGCAAGTCCGGTTCAGGCGGAATTTTCTACGTAAGTAGTTGATTCGCGAGGAAAGAAATCGGTCCGAAGGCTGTCACTGCCATGCCATACCTTCTGAATTGTAATAAATATAACAACAAATTAAATCCAATCTGATCATTATTGTTCTGATAAGCACGATCTCGGAAATCGCTTGCTTGTTCCGGAAAAATATTGAAGCGGCATATCGAAAGATTGAAACTATTCGGGCACATCTGGAGTTTATAAAGGATTATGGGTGGGTTACTTCCGGAACTACCCGAGTCTTCCGTTTCGGGTCTGCCAGGCAGGGCGCTCCTTGGATTTATGGGCTGCGATGAGGCCAGCGATTTTCTGCTGGATGACTGCGTTTTTCGGGTGCCACTCAATCGTTCCGGTGCAGAGGAGGTTTGGCAAGCTCACAAGGCCATTGTTGACGCGCTGCCGCCGATTGAGTCACCTTTTCCGCGTAAAATCCCTCTCAGTGATGCGGACCTCAAGGCTGCGCGGAAGTTTCGCGCCAGACATCCCGGAGAAACCTCGATTACAGACATCGTCAGCCTGAATCCGATGGATTTGGTTGTGCATCAATTCTGGATTTCCACCGGGATTGCGGAGCGCTACAAAGACACGGTGGCTCCAGACAAGTGGCATCGAACCGCGCTTCTCGATCCGCCATTGGCTTCAGGGTTGAAATGGCGACGCGAAGAAACCTCAATCGTGTTCGACCTGCCGAAGTTCGAGTACCTTTTGATGGGCCCGTTCGCGCCAGATGGCTCGATGCGGCCCGGCACTGCGCTCGATTTCGTGTGCGTCGCTTTCCACGCAGAACGTGCACTGCTCGTAAGCGGATACCATCGAGCATTCGCAGCGGCTGAATACGCGCGGACCAGTGCCAGTCCGCCCCGTGGATTCCTTTTCGGAGTGTCCAACGTCCTGGATCTTTTGGGCCCCGGAGGGGACGAAACGCGCCGAATTATCGAGGGCGTAAGACCGCCCCGGCTGGCCGACTTTTTCGACGACCGGCTGGCAGTGCCCGTGATGCTGCGAAAACGCCGGTATCAGATGCGCGTTCACATTGAGGTGGTTGCTATCGACGAGGAAAAAGCGGAAGACAATGAACGCAACTTCTCCGGCCCAGTGGAATCCGCTGTCTCGACGAAGAGTCTTCCGAACGTGAACGTTGTTGTCGAAGAGGGCTTCCGACACTATCGGGCGGGGCGGATGGATGCGGCGATTGCGCAGTTCAGGAGCGCTGTTTTCCTGAAGCCGGACAGTGCTGAAGCCAACCATGCGTTGGGAGCCGCTCTTGCGGAACAGGACAAGTTTTCCGAAGCGGCGGAATTCTTCTCCCGTGCTATTGCCCTCAAGCCGGATTATGCTGACGCCCATTTCAATCTGGGTCGTCTGCGAGCGCTTCAGGGGAATCCCGACGAGGCGCTCATACACCAGCAGCGAGTGCTTGCGATCAGCCCCAATCATGCTGATGCGCATCAGCAACTCGGTTACGCCTTAACCGCCAAGGGCAGGTTCGCTGAGGCGATGGCGCACTGCGACCGCGCGCTCGCGATCAACCCCGATCACGCCGAGGCTCACTTGACGCGCGCGGAGATCAAGACTTTTCGCGGGGGCGATTCGGATCTGGCCGCATTGGAGCGCCTGGCGACTGAGGGCGATTTGTCCGCCGAAAAACGCTTGCTTATTCATTTTGCATTGGCCAAGGCTCTCGAAGACGGCCGCTACTTCCTTGGGGCATTCGAGCATCTCAAAAAAGGCAATGCGCTCAAGCGTGGGTTGGTTAACTACGATGAACGAGCTGTTTTTCGCTTATTCGACCGTATCGTCCGCGCTTTCGACGCAAGATTAATCGATCGATACCGCGGGATGGGCAGCGTTTCGTCTGTCCCGATCTTCATCCTTGGTATGCCGCGGTCCGGAAGCACCTTGCTGGAGCAAATACTTGCGAGTCATCCGCAAGTACACGCGGGTGGGGAACTGGATTGCATGCAGATCACCGCGAATCGAGTTCTGGAGCAATCGCGCCGCGCAGAGGGACCCGTGGACACGGAGGTCGAGTTCAATCCGGAGACATTGCGGAACGGCGCCGAATCCTACCTCGGCCAGTTGTGCGGCCTGGCTGAAGGGAAAGCGCGCGTTGTCGACAAGATGCCGGGCAACTTCTTCAATGTCGGCCTCATTCGTCTCATGCTGCCGAATGCAAGAATTATTCACACCGTCCGCAATCCCATGGATACCTGCGTGTCGTGTTATGCGAAGCTCTTTCGAACCAGTCACGCTTACAGCTACGATTTAGGGGAACTCGGGCGCTACTACCGGCGCTATGCGGAATTGATGGAGCACTGGAGGTCTGTCCTTCCGCGCGGCTCTATGCTTGATGTCGAGTATGAAAAGGTGGTCGACGACCTCGAGGGTCAGGCCCGGCGAGTGATCGATTACTGCGGATTGCCATGGGACGATCGATGCATAGACTTTCACCGGACCGACCGAACTGTCAACACGCTCAGCAATTTCCAGGTGCGTCAGCCTTTGTTCCGAAGTTCCGTGCAGCGCTGGCGGCGGTTTGAGTTCGGGCTTGGGCCGTTGTTCGAAGCGTTGGGAAACACAATTCATTGGCACGCGGCGAATGGGCAGGGACCCGAAGATCGTCACGTTGCCGCCCATCTTGAACACACATCGCCATTGCGCGAACCGGGTCTTGAGGCGGCAAGCGAATGACGACAGCGCTCGAACATGTCGCTCGACTGCACGTCACGGCGTCTGCAGGCGGCGTGTGGTGTCGCTGGACAACGCTGAGGGTTATCGCGGAGGGGCGAATTGACTCGCTCAGTCGCTCGAATATGTGAAAGCGATCCCGCAGAAAGTTGTACTCATCGACGCCAGACAATTGGCCTTGTTTATGATCGACCACAACGTGGGCGTCAAAGACAAAAAATTGCATTGCTGAAGAGTTTGGATCAGGGCCACTTCGACAACCGGTGCGCCAGCGATGAGGCTGCTTGGGTCCTGTAACCTCATGCTATAATTACATTTAATCCCGAAAAAATATGGCTGATCAGGGCAATCCTCCGCAGGGGCCACCTGCGCCGCCTCAACTGCCCCTCCCGGGCGGGGGCAATGAACGCAACATAAACATCAACATCGAAGACGAGATGAAGAGCTCGTACATGGATTACGCCATGAGCGTAATCGTGGGGCGCGCCCTTCCTGACATCCGCGACGGCCTCAAACCTGTCCATCGCCGCATTCTCTACGGCATGAGCGAAATGGGCCTCGCACCCAATCGCCCCACGCGCAAGTGCGCCAAGATCGTCGGCGAGGTCCTCGGGAAATACCATCCGCACGGCGACGCGTCCGTCTACGATTCGCTCGTCCGCATGGCGCAGGATTTCTCCATGCGCTATCCGCTGGTCGATGGGCAGGGCAATTTCGGCTCGGTCGATGGCGACCCGCCCGCGGCATATCGGTATACCGAAGCGCGGCTTTCGCGTATCGCCACTGCGCTGCTCGAAGACATCGACAAGGAAACGGTCGACTTCCGTCCCAATTTCGACGATGCCGAGGTTGAGCCCGAGGTTCTTCCGACCCGCGTCCCGAACCTGCTCGTCAACGGCTCCTCCGGCATCGCGGTCGGCATGGCCACCAACATCCCGCCGCACAATCTGCGCGAGATCATCGATGCGACGGTCCTGCTGATCCGGAACCCCGAGACATCGCTCGAAAAGATCATGGAAATCGTCCAGGGTCCCGACTTTCCGACTGGTGGCTACATTCTCGGCAAGCAGGGGATCATCGACGCATTCCGCACCGGCCGAGGCAGCTTGAAAATCCGCGCCAAAGCTGAAATCCTGCCGATGGGCAAGGACCGGCAGCACATTATCGTTACCGAGATTCCGTATCAGGTGAACAAGTCGCGC
>Ga0210389_10004549_pt1 | contig 10764 bp, 9 predicted proteins | sample IncBWH28OmetaG_FD_160127 | JGI IMG/M metagenome (GOLD analysis project Ga0210389, IMG submission 160127) | Forest soil microbial communities from Barre Woods Harvard Forest LTER site, Petersham, Massachusetts, United States - Inc-BW-H-28-O ... | reverse complement strand
CGCTTTGAGGCGTTGGTAGGAGCCTAAGGCGTCAATACCGAACAGCTTGCGCAAAGAGGGAAGGCTGGGTGCTGGCAGGAGGAACTTAAACGGAAAAGGGAGCACCAGCCACAGCTTCAATTTTGCCAGTGCCAGAAAAGAGTAAAGCCGGAATTCGGTAGCGGCTTGCACTAATTCCTGCGCCAGCAATTGCTTAGATGTTGCTGATTCAGGCCCACCTTTGCTTGTCTCAATGTTACCCCATTCAATCAGGACCAAAGCATTATGGGACATCCGCAACAGGTATTCACGCATTAGATGGATTCGTTTGCGCTGCCAATCTCCAAATTCATTGGCTGACATGCGCAGCCGGAAATTCGCTTCCTGCGCCGGATCCAAAAGCGATTCCAACTCCTGCGGTTCGGAGGGACGCAAAAAAGGGGTCACGTCATCAATGGTTCGCTTGGGGTATTTCCCCAGAAACTGAATGGCTGTATATACGGCAAATAACAGCAATATACCAACGAAGGATATCACTAAGAGGTCGAACGTCATCTGCCTAGAATGCCTTTCACTGTCTGTGTATGCCGCCTGAGTTCAGAGATCATTTGTGCCGGCGTCAGTGCGGAATCCCAGCTTGCCGCAAGCTGCGCCGATTCTCCCCTGAGAAATGTAACCAGCCAAATTACTACACCAGTAATGTACGACAAGGGAGTAGCAATTCTAACCATAGGGTTCAGATTTTTTCCGAATTCGGAACGCAGCAGGAAAGCGATCAGGGACCCTGAGGCGGCAATACCAAATCCAAGCACAATGCCAAAGGCCCGCTGCTGCCAACGCATATGAAAGAAACGAACCAGCAGGATAAACAAACAGAATAGGCCAAATTGCAGGAAACCAACCGCAATCTCCAGCGAAATTAAGGCTCCAATGATTGGATGAAGTTCTACTTTATGGACCAGAATTTGCCTGACAGCGGCCACAAGAATCATGAGAAATCCAATTATTGGAAATGACAGCCTGAACCATCGGAGATCGTAGAAATTCCTGAAGACCGAACGAACGGCTTCTTGAAGAACTAAAAAAGCCAGGACAATGTAGAAGAATTCATACGTCCAATAGACGCGAAAGTAAATCGAATGATTGTTGCGGATGATCATGGTCAGGATTGCATTAAGAACCGCAACCCCCATGTACGAAAAGAAAAAAGGGAATTCCTTATAGCTCTGACGCAAGAGCAATAGAACAAAAAGGCAGACTTGCAAGACCGTGCCCAAGCCAGCCAAAATTAGTTCGGCCTTATTCATAGAAATGAGTGGCCAGCTTAAACCAGCCACTCATTACGAGCAAATTTATTTCACTGCCACAGGGGGCTCCATTGGCGGAGGGAACGGGCTGGATGCCCACAGTTGAACGGAACTCATACCAACGACCAATATAGCTGCAGCAATCACACGAATCGCATTTTTACGCATACTTCCTCCTTGAGAGTTAAGGTTCGACCGTTTTTTTAACGGCCGTGGATTAAATTTTGGGGTCCCGTGGAACCTACAAGGTGATCGGGCAAAAAAAACCAGGGGAAGGAATACAGGACTGCGGGGATTTTATAGCTGATTGAAGCGTTGCGCGCCACCTTCAGCACAATTTAAATAAAGAAAATTTGTAGCAAATCATGTGAATTCGATGCCTTCCTCATCGTCTGGAATATTGGGTTCGGCTGCATTTGGCGTGAAATCAGAGGAAAGGTGTGCTCCCGCCAGTAGCATCAACCCGGAAATAAACGCCCAGAACATCAGGGCCACTGATACCGAAAAAGTCTTACCATAAACTTCCTGAAAATCCAGCCAGGGCAATGCTTTTATATATATCACTTTTCCTGCTTCCCAAAGCACTCCCATGGCAACTGCGGCAGGCAGTACGCTTTTGGCGTTGATCTTGCCATTGGGCAGCAGCCAGTAAATCAGGAAAAAGATGGCTATGCTGGCCAAGGTCGCGCAGATCTTAAGGGCCACAAAAGTCATGGCCCGGAAAACAATATTTTCGTTCCCCCGCATCATGAAAGTTAATGCCAGTTCGTTTCCTGCAGCCAATCCTATTGATGCCAGCGCCAGTATTCCGCAAGAGAAAGCCAGCAGCAATGAAATGATCTGATTGCCAAGATAGGAACGGTTCTTAGCAAAGCCCCAAATGCGATTGAACGCCACTTCTAAAGGGACAAAGACTCCGGTAGAGGTGATCAGCAAAATAACCAGTGATGCCATCTTCACGCGCTGCCGGGTTTTTACCAGATACGTGAGGTTCGAAATCACAAAATCCTGTCCTGCCGGCAGATGATCTTTTAGCAGGTCTACCACTACATTGAACATTGTCTGTGAATGGAAGACATTGCGGATCAACCACATGAGCAGGACCATGAAGGGAAAGAATGAAAGTATGGCGTTTGCGGCCACTGAGAAAGCGTAAGTATGGGCCTCAGTCTTCGCCAGATATTGCAATGTTGGCCATCCGCGATGCCGCAGCATATGTGCCCAGGGACGCAGCAAGAGCTTATTGGCCTGTGATTCTGCGAGAGAAACAGGGGCTGCTTCCGCGGCTGATGAAACTGAACTTGATGGCATGAGATCCTGTGAAAATCGTAACAGAAAAGGCCTTGCCGCAAGCTTTTATAAAAGCTGGTCAGGTAAAAACTAAAGTTTCCCCCAGGCATTCCCTTTAGCGGTCTGGCGCAATTTGAAACAAAGTGCTTTACAAAAACCAGAGTTCCTGAATATTATGCCTAGCTTCCGGCGCTCATTCCCGCCGGAAGCATTTGGGTTGATGTTTTTGTGCAGCAGTTGAACTTTCGCCGAACGATCCGGTTGCTGGAGTCGCCTGCCACGGCAGGCCTTCCGGCACGGCAGCCATCTTGCGGAAAAGAGCTATCTGGCCGGCAAAGCAACAACCTTTCTCCAATCCGTATTTGCGGAAGGGAGATTTCAATCTTTTTGAGCTGAGGCGAAAGGAGTTGCATTGTGAAAGAGAAGGGAACAGTCAAATGGTTCAACGGGGCCAAAGGCTATGGCTTCATTCAACGCTCGACAGGGGAGGACGTTTTTGTCCACTTTTCGTCGATTCAGGAAAATGGCTACAGGACTTTAAATGAGGGCGAAACCGTGGAGTTTGAGCTCTTAAAAGGTCCCAAAGGCTTTCTTGCAGCCAATGTGCTGCGCGCTAGTGCAAATTAGCAAGCATTGAATTGAATGGTACTCGTTTCCTTGCTTGGCAAGGGGATTCTTAGGGGCTTATGCCCGCATGTGAGTACCAATAAAAAACGAGGCTGGGCGGTTTGACCGCTCAGCCTCAAATACAAGCAAGGCCTTGCTTGGAGTCCCGGCCGCGCGCGGCCAGGAAATTTAAACTTCGGAGTGATCTTCTTCAGTTTTGCGGAACTGAAGTTGATTACGGGAGAAACAAATCTCACTGAATGCGACAAATACATTCTGGGACCTGATGATTAGATACCTATCAAGACGAGATTAAAATTCTTCATTTCTCACTGCCCGAATACGCCCGCAATGCAAGGGCGTCCTCCTTATCTGGAGAAGCCTCACTACTATTCCTGCCATGTGAGCACAAAAGAAAAGCCCCCTGGAATCGTGTTTTCCAAGGGGCCAGTCGTTCAACGAGCTTATTGCTGCGGGGCAGTATCCTGGGGTTGCGGATTTTGGGGTTGTGGCGACTCAGCCTCAAGCTTTTCTCTTTCGCGGTCCTGTTTTTGCTGTAGTATCTCCGCTTCTAATTTCTCTGCACGGACTTTTTTCCATTGTTCACGCAGCTCATCTTGCGTCATCTTGGCTTCTGCCGGTGTTAGGCCGTTGGGCATCTTTCCATTCTCATCAAGCTGGGTCTCTTCATCCTGAACGGGTTGCGGAGGGCGAACTTCCGCCATCGTTCCGTGCCCCAATGACCGGCGGCTTTGTACCACGATCCGCTGTACGCTATCAGAATCCTGCCCCGTACCCAGCAGGATGTAATCGATCCGCGGACTATCGAGCAGCTTTGTGATGATCTCGCGCACACTGCCGGGGCCAAGTTGTGCGGCTACCGGCTCATTTTGCAGTTCAGGCGCCACCCCTACTGTTGCTCTTGTCTTAGCCGCGATCAGCTTGAGCACCTGGCCCAGCGGAGCACCGTGGGAAACTACGCTCAGTTGACCTCTTACGTACTCTACCGTGGCAGTGGGCTCTTGCACTGAACTGTCAGGTGCAGTTGGATTTGCAGCTGGTATCGATTGCCCGTTCATTCCCGCGGATATAGGCGCTACAGCCACTGTTTTTTGCTCAATAGTTGCCGGGGTTGCCAGTGGCGACTGGGCCATGGCGAAGACGGGTATGATTGCCACCAGGATCAATCTTGCTGCTTTGCCAAAATTCAACATACAAAACATTCCTATTCGTGAGGGGTAGGCAGTAAAAATGGCCTTTCTGCCCTCGTCGTGTCTAGTTTTATTTTCAACAAAAATGCATTCAGGCGATTCTCGTTGATAGTGCTACTGATTATCAAATCGCTTGAGGGCTGTTTGTATTGAAAAATCATTAAAATCTGTAATCCTTATCCTCCCACCAAATGAATCTGCTTTCGCATGGAAACTAACATGGATGGACGCTAGTTAATGGGGGAATCCCGGTGGATTGCCGATGTTAATGCTTCTCCAACTGGGGCGGGAAGCAATGGTAGCGAGACCCGGAAGCACGAACCTTCCCCTGGCATACTTGTGACTTCGATTCTTCCGCCGTGGGCTTCCGCAATGCTCTGTGCAAAATGCAGTCCCAGACCGGTCCCGGGGACATTTGACTTGCGTGCTGAAGGCGCACGATAACCCCGTTCAAAAATATGTGCTTGATCTTCCGTGATGATCCCGCTGCCCGTATCAGTGACTGAAATAATGGCCATGTCATTATGCACCGCCAGGATCACGTCAATATGTCCGGCGGCGTGATTGAATTTGATGGCGTTATCCAGCAAATTAAGCAGAAGTCGCCAGATTTGTCCGGCATCAAAAGCACCGATTACATGCTGTTGCACGGTCCCGGAGATTTGTATGCCGCGATCAAGGGCCTGCGGCCTCATCCCGTCGATGGCCGTCTGCACTAATTCTGAGAGGTCTTCTTTCTCGCACTGAAGTTTGACCTGTTCACCCTCGGATTGTGCTAAATCCATCAGATCAGAGACAGTTCTGGCCAGTAATTCCACATGTTCAAGCTGCTTGGCGAGCATGTCTCGGTAGTTGGTTTCACTGTTGCCCAGGCGCAGCGCTTGTTCCGTCTCTGCCCGCAACACGGTGAGAGGCTGACGGATCTCATGCGAAAGGCTGCGCAGAAACTCAGTCATCCGTTGAAATGAACTTTGCAAACGGGAAATCATTGCATTGAGTGAAATGCTGAGCTCATCCAATTCGTCTCCTCTCCCGGAAAGAGGAAGACGCTTGGCCATATCAAAGGGCGTAATTTGCTTGGCTGCGGTGCAAGTCCGTTCCAGCGGACGCAGTGAGTGGCTGGCAATGGCCCACGCATTGGCTCCGTGTGCCAGAATGATGAAAGGAACCAGAGCCAGCAGAGCTATCTGGAGACGCAGGCAGTCGTCGTCCGCTTCATCCAGCGATCCTCCAATGCGCAGCAGATAGTGATTTCCTGAAAGACCAAGAACTGGCACATCAAAAATGCGGATGCGGGAGGTGCCAGTGCTTACGCTTTGGTAGCTGGTATGGTCGGCTTGAGCCAGCGCGGGAAGAGTACTGGCAGGCAGGTGGAGCGCTGCCATGGCGCGGGAAACGTCGAGCGTATGCCCTTCGTCGTCAAGCAGTTCGTAATACCGCATGGACCGTTCAAACTGCGCGCGGACCTCCGGATCAGCTTCCGCATTGAGCCATTTAACATTGCCGGCGCGAATCTGCAGCATGCTGCGGACAGCGATAGCACGGTCCTGCAACTCTTCATCAACTTGCCCGTAGATGCGGCGCGCCAGCAGAGCATACGCGCTCCAGGCGATGAGGACAACCAGGAGCGCGAACGTTACTGTCTGCTTGAACGCGAGCCTGGTACTCAGGCGGCGTAAAAGCAATAGCTTCATTGGGAGGCTGCTGACAGCATATACCCGACGCCGCGTGCCGTATGAATCAGCGGCTTTTCATACCCGTGATCAATCTTGGCGCGAAGGTAGTTGATATAAACGTCCACGATATTCGTGAGCCCTTCAAAACCAAGATTCCATACATGCTCGACCACCATGGTGCGGGTAACGGTGCGGCCGGCATTACGCATCAGGTATTCCAAAACGGCATATTCGCGTTGCGTCAGGTTGATCGGCTTACCGGCGCGCGTCACCATGTGACGCATGCGATCCAGTTCCAGATCCTCAACGCTCAGCTTATCCAGCAATTCCTGCGGACGACGAAGAAGGGCGTGCACCCGGGCGAGCAACTCTTCAAATGAAAATGGCTTTACCAGATAGTCGTCGGCGCCGGCTTGCAATCCGCAAACGCGATCGGAAACGTCTTTCCGGGCGCTCAACAACAGGATCCGTATATTGGACCCAGACTTACGAAGCTTGCGAAGGACGGTTAGACCGTCAAGTTTTGGAAGGTTCCAATCGAGAATGATGGCGTCATAATCAATCTCGGTTGCCAGCTGGAGACCTTCTTCCCCGTCCCCGGCCAGGTCAACGGCGAAGTGATCTGCTTCCAGGCCCTTCACCAGTGTACGTGCTACTTTAGGCTCGTCTTCTATTACCAATATCCGCAAAGTCCACCTCCCGCTTCGGTGGAAGAATTGCCGCTACTCTATATTGAGCAACGTACAAAACCCATCCGCTGTTTACCCCTCAAAAAGGAACCGTTCGCGTGTGATCCGGAATTCAGTTCCCCTCGTATACTTGTGCATTCAGTTCGAAAAACGTTTCACTATTGCCGTTTCTTTTGTTGTACGTCAGTGAAGTTATTCACCTTGTCCGTACGGCCAGTTACAACAAATAGTTGACGCTAGTTACTGAGGCCTTTTTGTGATCGATTACCGTGTCTCTATAATTTGTTTTGAGCTTAATCGCGTAATCAATCGGCACATCAGTTATTGTCTTTCTGCACCCTGCCAAACTTTACTTCTGTATCAAACAGCCGATCTCTTGCTTTTCCAAAAACCTGAAAATTAGAAACTCCAATCCGGATGGAAGGAGTTTGTATGTGTCATTGGTACAATGGAAAGGCTGTACCATAGTACACATAATTTTCAGAAATGGAACAGAAATTCATCGGTTTCATCAGTTTTCTCTCAGGCGGTTTGTATCGCCATTTGATTAACGGATTCTAACTCGACCATATATCTCTGTGCCACGGTACGAATATAACATGTCCTAATGGACATATTCAATAGTGTACTTAAGGACAGTGTACTAAAAATAAATCGAGAGTCGCAATTCTATGTAACCTTAAATAAATCAATTACTTGCAGTTTTACCGTTTCGATCTGTTCCTTCGGTTTGGCACCAATCTTAATGGTTACCCTGTGGAAAACTTTTTGCAAAGTCATTCCGCCATAGATGATTTGCGCCCTACTGGGCGAACAGCTTTAGCTGGGGAGAGAGATTGGGGCGGTTCGTGGCTCGGCGGGACTCCCTATCCCTGGCGGCGATACCGCTTTCTCGGCAAAATCTCTGGACCAGCGCCGAAATCCGCTTCGTGTACTCAACAGGGAGAAAAGCGCGATCAGCATATCGCTTTTTATACAACTCGACAAGATGAGGAAAATTCTCCTCCAGAAACGGAAAAAACACTTTTAGCGAACAAGGTTTTAAGAACAACGGAATCGCTGCCACCGATTGTGCATTCGCGGCTGCCGCCGCACGCACAACGCTGGCCAGGGCCTTTGGAGAATCAGTAATTTCTGGAAGCACTGGTGCGCAATTTACGCTCGTGTAAATTCCCGCCGCAACAAGTTTTTCTACCGCTTTAAAGCGCAGATCAGGCCGCGGCGCTCGCGGCTCCAGAATACGCGCAAGATTTGTGTCAGTTGTCGTAATCGTCATGTGAACGCTGAAGCGGTTTTTACGAGAGATTTCGCGCAGAAGCTCAATATCGCGCACAATGAGATCGGATTTAGTGACCAATCCCAGTGACAAACCTTCATGTCGCGCAAATTCTTCCATGATTGCGCGCGTAATTCCAAATTTTCTCTCCGCCGGCTGGTAGGGATCTGTTGCTGTTCCAATGGCAATGCTTTGCCCCGTACGGACCTGCTTCAGTTCCTGCCGTAACAGCCATGCGCTGTGCGTTTTCACATAAATCTTGCGTTCAAAATCAAGGCCATCCCTCATTTCCATGAATTCATGCGTATAGCGCGCATAGCAGTATTTACAGGCGAATTCGCATCCGCGATAAGGATTGATCTGCCAGGAGAAGGGCACCCGCTCTGAAGTGCAGCGAGCCAGCAAACTGCGATTCTCCAGCGTCAGATAATCAACCTGATGGCCCTGGGATATCGATTCACCCTCTGCCGCAAGCCGGGCAATGCCCACAAGCTTAGATTCGGGTTCAGATTGAGAGAAGAGAGTCGCCATTGCTTGCATTCGTATTATGTTCGCCAATAATAGTACGGCTATCTGAATGCGAATGCAAGGCGAAAGTTTTCGCAGGAAAGAAAAGAGCTTTACTGGACTGTAATGGGAGGCTTCTCAGGCCGCAGCAGCTTCGCTGCATCCTGGTCGAGCAACCAGAGCAGATGGCCATCTTCCGGCTGCACGGACTGGCACGGATATTTTATAGCTCCGGGCTTGAGCACATCGCTTAAAACCTGGGCTTTGCTTTCGCCAGAAACCAGAAACGTCACTTCGGCAGCGTGATTGAGCACCGGAAACGTAAGAGTGATACGGAAAGCCTGAAACTTCTGCACCCAGTTGGCCACAACCCTGCGCGAAGTCTCATTGATCGCGTCGCTGCCGGGAAAGAGGGAAGCCGTGTGACCGTCTTCTCCCAGGCCAAGAAAGACCAGATCAAAACGCGGCCAATCACCGCTGGCCAGCCGAAAGTAAGCCTGTAACTGGGTTTCGTAATCCTCGGCTGCGGCACTGGGCTCCAACTCCGCGCGAATTCGATGCACATTGCTTTCCGGAATCGGCACTTTGGAAAGCAGTGACTCATTCGCCATGCGAAAGTTGCTGTCTGAATCCGTTGGCGGAACATGGCGTTCATCGCCAAAGAAAATATGAATTCTTTCCCACGGCAGGTCTTTGTGTTCGTTCGCCAGCAGGGAATAGACGTTGCGCGGCGTGTTGCCACCAGACAACGCCACGGAAAAACGGCCATGTTCAGCCACGGCGGTCTCGGCAAGTTGGTGAAATTCCTGCGCTGCCGCACGGCATAAAGCCGCATTATCTGGAAGTATTTTGATTTCTGAGCCAATGGCCTGATTTTAATTTGCGTGCTTACTGTTTGATCTTTCTCCACGAGCGCCCATCTCTCGCGATAATGTCCGTGGCTTCCGCGGGCCCCCAGGAGCCGGCAGCGTAGTTCGGAAAGTTGCGGGTTGGCAGGGCCCTCCACACATCAAGAACCGGGTCCACTACGCTCCAGCCGGCTTCAACCATGTCAGCTCGCTGGTAAAGTGTCTGGTCGCCCTTCATGCCGTCATAAAGCAGAACTTCATATCCCGTATTGGCTTCGGTACCGAAATAATCGGCGTAGTTGAAGGCCATTTCCACCTGTCCGACCTTCATTTGTGCGCCAGGAATTTTGGCTCCAAAACGCAGCGAGACGCCTTCGTCGGGCGTGATGTGAATAATCAGTTGATTGGCATCCAGGCTGTTCACTGGCGTATCGCGGAATAGAACGAGTGGTGCGCGTTTGAATTGCACCGCGACTTCCGTGTGCCGCGCCGCCAGGCGCTTGCCTGTCCTTATATAGATGGGAACACTGGCCCAGCGCCAGTTATCGATCATTAGCCGCAATGCGACGAACGTCTCCGTTTTTGAATCCTTCGGGACATCTTCTTCCGTGCGATATGCCGGTACTTTTTCCCCCTTGATGGTGCCGGCGCCGTACTGTCCGCGGACAGCGCAGTGCAGTACATCTTCTTCACTGAACGGCTGAATTGCATGCAGGATTTTTGCCTGTTCATCATGCAAAGAGCCGGAGTTAAAAGAAATCGGCGGCTCCATGGTGGTGAGTGATACCAGTTGGAGAAGGTGATTGGGTACCATGTCACGCAGGGTGCCGGCCGTGTCAAAATAGCCGCCGCGTTTTTCCACGCCCACTGTCTCCGCCACGGTGATTTGTATATGGTCGATATAACGCCGGTTCCAGATGGGCTCAAAGATGCCGTTGCTGAAACGGAATACCAGAATGTTCTGGACCGTTTCTTTGCCGAGATAGTGATCGATGCGGAAAATCTGGTTTTCCGTGAGCACCTTGCTGACTTGTCGATTCAGCGCTTTGGCTGATTGCAGATCATGTCCAAAAGGTTTTTCAAAGACTACGCGCCGCCAGAATCCGTCTTTCTCGCAGGCCAGCTCTGCTGCGCCCAGCTGATCAACGATGTCTCCAAAAAAATCCGGGCTGGTGGCGAGATAGAAAAAGTAATTGGCTTTGGTGTTGTACTTCTTGTCCACCTCAGCGAGTTTTTCCTTGATACTGCTATAAAGCGCCGGATCTTTGAAGTCACCGCAAACGTAAAAGACTCGCTGCAATACCCATTCACGCAGTTTGGGATCGAGTTTCCCGGTGGCAAAACTGTCGAGCTTTTCGCCCATTATCTGATTGTA
>Ga0210389_10004548_pt1 | contig 10764 bp, 6 predicted proteins | sample IncBWH28OmetaG_FD_160127 | JGI IMG/M metagenome (GOLD analysis project Ga0210389, IMG submission 160127) | Forest soil microbial communities from Barre Woods Harvard Forest LTER site, Petersham, Massachusetts, United States - Inc-BW-H-28-O ... | reverse complement strand
GGAAACCGGCGAACCGCTAACGTCCTCGCCCACTCCTCTCGACTGCGGACAACGCTTTCTTGATCGTTCGCTCGACGTACTCCGCCTGGCGCTTCTCCGAACCTTTGTGGGACAGATCCCGCGAGCGAATCGCGGCGTCAATCTGTTCGGTGCTCAGACCATGCGCGGTGGCGTAAATGGCATAGGCGAGATCAACTCGCGTGCCATCACCGTCATACCGGAAGTCGGAGCGGAACTCGTCGATTGTCTTCACTGTGGCAGAGTGTCCGGCAGTCGCGCCGACGTAGTGCTTCAACCTCGCCTCACGTTTTTCACAAGCCCGGGCAAGTTCGCGTTCGATGGACCTGACGAAATCAGCCGCTCGTCCATACGAACCACCGCGATCTTCAACGAGGCGAACGAAAGGGTGGAGCCCGTTGGCAGGATTCCGATATTTCTCCTTCCGGTTGGTGAAACCTGCCAGGCGGCCAAAGTGGCGCCAGTCCGCGGCTCCCGAGTCTCCTCCGAATTCCTTCGCCAGCGCCTTTGCGACGGCGGTACTCAATGCCGGTGGCAGCGTCCGCCCATGATTAAGCCAAGCCTGAAAATTGTTCGGCGATGTTTCGACCACCAACGCTGGCTCGAACCCAGAACGTTTCATCTCAGTTACAGCGGCTGGGTTCACATCGTCAACCAAAGAGAGATGGTGTTCGCCTTTCGGGCGACAGAAGATGTTCCGGCCATCCCGGTTCTGCATCCGCAGCCAGGGGACGGACCGCAAGAGAGTATCGCTGTCCCATACTCGCGGCATCATGACGGGACCATTGCCTTCAGCCTCAGGCTTGAAGAGCCCAATCTCAAACATCCCGCACCCAGTCGCGCGTATCTGTCGTTCGACTACGCGCAACGTCTTGTTCTCTGAATCCGCCACCACTCGCATCGGCCTGACTCCTCAAAGCACGGGGAGCGGCGCGGACTATTCCGAACAGATGAGTTGTTATGTCATCGAATTTAAACGGAACCTGAGAAGACGAATGCCGATCAAACGTGTTTTAGTACTCTCAGGACCCTCGGAGCCAGGCATGAAAGTCGGGGCCAGCGCTTTCCTCTGCGTCTGCAGTATTCACTTCACAGGATTGCTATGGGCTGCGGACGACGCAGCAGCACTGTTGCGAGATGCCGACCGTTACGCCGATGCGGGAAATTGGATCGCCGCCCGCGATCTGTACGCGAAAGCCCAGCAAGCTTTTCATGAGTCGGGCGATGAACGCAATGAACTATACGCGAAATTCGGACGTTTGCACCGAGATGTCGAGGCGGGGTCCTATTCCGTCGCTCTGCAGGAAGTGGAAACGGATCTCGCAAAACCGGTCGTTCAGGGTGATCCACTCCTGAAGATCAGGGCGCTTTCCCTCAAGGGAACGATCGATCTGAATCTCAACACTGCAGCGGCAAGAGACGATTTCACTCAGATTGCTGAAGTGGCAAAATCCATCGGTGACCAGAAGTGGCAGAATCGAGCTGCTGGCGAACTCGGAGTGGTTGCCGGCGCTAATGGCGACATCGGAAGAGCGGGTTTGGCTTTACTCGCCGCGATCAACAAGGCCGCGGAAATTCATGATCTCGCCGGTCAGATGACTTTTTCGGTGTGGCTCGCGAATGGCATGACGGTCAACGGCATGGCCGACCGTGCGTTGCGCGTTCTCGATAAAGCCACCGAGGCGGCGAGTCAAAATCCGGCCTCTGGAATCCCGATTCAGTTGCAGATAGCGCGGATTCGAGCGCTGATGAACCTCCCCGCTGGTCCGCAGCGCGACGCTGGCGTCGAGCAGGCCCAGCACCTCATTCAGGACTCCCTCGCGGCGGCGATGAAGAGCGACACTCTCGGTGCACAGGCAGAATTGTTAAATGAAGCAGGGTCGATCGCTCAGCACAAGCCCGATCTTGCTGCCGCCGCGCACTACTTCAACGACGCCGCTGCTGTGGCGGACCGTGCGGACCTTCCTCGGATGCGCGCGGCAGCGCTACATAGCCTGTGCGAGGTTTACAAAACCCAGGGCAAGTTGACGGAAGCCAATACCGCAATCGATTCGGCAATCGCGCAGTTGGTCAAAGCACAGGAGCCGATCGATTTTCCTCTCTACATCGCGGAAAAAGCTGAGGTCGAAGTCGGGCTGCGTCATTTTGCGGAGGCGAGCGACCTATATACGAGGGCGACCGCTCTCGCTGAGTCATTGCTGATCAATGCGCCCAGCTCTCACGTGAAGAGCGCGATGATCGACACGATGGCGGGAATCTATCTCGGCCATTTCCGATTGGCGCTGCTGACAATGCACGACCCAGCCAAAGCGTTCGAGATTGTGGAGAACGCGCGGGGCCGATCACTTGCCGACTCGATGCGTTCGCACAACAGCTCCAAATCCCCGCTGCTGCAGAGCGCTCTTGATTCTGACCTCGCGAAAATCCAGAGCGAACTTCGAAAGCCATCGAATACTCCCGCAGAGACGAGAAGGCTGTTGGCCAGACTGGACCGCACTTACGACGCCCTGGCGCCGGTTGAATATGCGCGTGATCGCGCTGAAGTCACTGCACTCCTGATGCCCGCCTCGCTTGCCGCTGTCCGGCGGGTACTTCATCCGAACGAGGCCCTCATCGAATACGTTCTCGGTGCCGGCGAACATTCGTATGCTTTCGAGATCACCGCCGCTCAGGTTCACGTTCACACCCTCCCCCCACGCGAGCAATTGGAGAAGCTGGCGCAAGCGTACGCAAAGGCAGTACGTTCCAAAGAGGATTCAACGAAACTGGCACGGATCCTGTTTGATACGGCCGTTGCGCCTGCAATATCCACCAAACCCAATTCTGTCGTCATCATCCCGGACGGCTCTCTCCACCTCGTTCCGTTTGCATCCCTGAGAGACGACACCGGCCAGTATTGGGTCAAGTCCGTTCAGATCGCCTCAGCGCCGTCTGCCACGGTCTTCCAACGTCTGCGAACTGCACACACCTCCGGCACTCGGCCGCGCCCATTTCTAGGGCTAGCGTACAGCCCCGGAGATTCCGGCGCTGTCATCGGCAAAACAGCTGTGACACGTGCGGCTTCTTTCGGCGACCATGCACTGGACCTGAAGCCGCTTCCATACGCCGAAGACGAGGTCGCCGCCGCGGCACAAGTGCTGGGCAAAGGTAGCGTTGTGCTGACGGGCGCAGGGGCTTCTGAGACGGCATTGAAATCTCAACCGCTCAGTGAATTCGAAATCATTCACGTGGCCGCCCATGGCGTCAGTGATCTGGTGGAACCGGACCGCGCCGGCCTCGTACTTGCGCCGGAGACAGGCCCAGAAGACGGATTTTGGCAGGCGAGAGAGATCAGGCGATCGAATCTTGCAGCCGACTTGGTGACGCTTTCCGCCTGTGAGACGGGTAGCGGACGCCTTCAGGGTGAGGAAGGCATCATGAACCTGGCTCGGAGCTTCCTCGTCGCTGGCGCCGGGAGCATCGTCGCGAGTCTTTGGGACGCCGATGACCGCACGACGGCGACATTGATGTCGCACTTCTACAAACACATCGCTTCGGGCAGTACTGTCGCGGAATCGTTGCAGGCAGCTCAGCAAGAGATGCTTGCCGAATTTGGAGAGGACACCAAACCGTACTTCTGGTCGGGATTCACGGTGATTGGAGATGGCACGAGAAAAATCGTTCAGCAGACCCACGCAGCTCAGTCGGGAACAGCGCATCAAAATCTTCGATAAAACGGAGCAGACTGTTCTCCGGGGGTATTTCGATCCGGCGTTTAACGGCTCTGGCTGGCCGGACCGCGCGAAGTGTGAGCGCGAACGCATCGTTTCCATCGACGATCCTGAGGGGTTCGAATTGGCAATGCATGATTTGGTGCGGAGTCTTGGCACCAGCCACACGGGCTTCTTTCATCAATCCGTTCGGCGAGTGCCGGCAAGACTCGCGATAGGCGCGAATTTCAGAAAGGTTGAAACGGCGGACGGATTCCGATGGGTGGTGCAGGACGTTCACGAGGGCGGTCCAGCCGAAAAAGCGGGGCTGAAGCCGCTGGATGTGCTTCGTCAAATCGACGACGCGCCAATTAGTCCACCGGACCAGCCGATGTTCCCGATGGGAACGAATCCCCGTATCACTGTCGAACGACAATCTGCCGCGACGCAACTGGATGTGAAGATTCCGCCTCCACGCTCACGCAAGCAGCCATATTCCGAACCGAAAGCGGTGGTTTCGTCGGTCCTCTCGGATTCGATCGGGTACCTGAAGGTATCCATTTTGCCCGGACTGCTGGGGTTGGATGTCGCACGCGAAATGGACGCCGCGGTCAAGGGCCTTGCTCAATGCGATCGCCTGATCCTCGATCTGCGCGGCCACCTCGGCGGCGGGCTCGGGGTGCTTCGGCTGATGAGCCACCTGACTCCAAAGAAGCTGCCGATCGGCTATACAGTGTCCCGCAAAATGGCAGAACATGGTTTCCAGAAAGAGAACCTGAAAGCGGTGGATCGCCTTCCAACGGACCGACCGAATTTTCTTGCCATCGCGACGATGATGTTGAAATATGCTCGCCGGGACCCGTCATATCTGCTCATTTCGGAGGGACTCGCTGACCAGAAGTGGCATGGCCACGTAGTCATTCTGGTGAACGAGCACACCGTGAGCGCCGGCGAGATGGTCAGCGCGTTCGCCCAAGAGAATCAACTCGCGACCATCGTGGGCACCGAGACTGCTGGTCGCCTCATTCCGGGCTCGGGATTCAAGATGGGACTCGGATACATGCTAATCATGCCGAAGGCATCGTATGTTACTTGGCATGGAAATAGATTCGAGGGCCATGGAGTCGAACCAGATGTTGCGGAGCCATGGTCTCCCAGAGAGTACTTAGCTGGAAGAGATAATCAGCTCGACGCCGCCATGCGGGTCAGCCGTTTTGCCTGATTTGGCAAACCACATGACTCCCGTCCCATCGATTTCGGGCCCTGCAGCCACCGACAACCGGGATGCAACCCGATCTATTCGATGGGGAGCCCGGCGACGGCCAGCCTGGAACTGAAGGGAACGACGGGCCGTCCCCAGATCGCAACCTTCCAACGACAGCAATGCCCTCCGCCGAGCGGCACCAAATCAGGGACACTTCGTCCGACTTTCCGTATTTTCGGCGTAATTAAGGTATTGGTTTCGTGATACACTCGCTCAACCGATCTCGGTGGCTCAAATGCGACACTCCTTATGTCAGCTTTATTCCCGCGCCGGAATCCATAAGCACCTCGGCTCGTCAAGATTAATCAATTGTTTTTCGACACTTGTCGGCGCCAATCGGGTCGCGATTCTGATCATTTTAGTTCTCTACTCAAGCGTCGGCCGTATTCAGGCGCAGAGTCCTGCTGCCAAGACCACTCAACAGGCGCTACAAGACAGGTTCGACTTTTTTCGCACCACCGCATGCGGAATCTCGCAGTGGTTTACAGTGCCCCAGAAAAAGGCTCTAACAGATCCGGCAAAAATCGATAAAAATGACAAAGACAAACAGTCGCTGACGAGCATCCCGCAGCTTGTCTCAACCATCTTCGCCTCGGACTTAAACACGAATATCGCTCTGGCCAAAGACCTAACGATTAACAGCGTTCTTGAGAAGGTATACACAGTGCAGGAAACCAAGAACCAGAGTGGTGGCGCATTTGATAACTCCACCCTTGTTCTCGGCGATTCAACTGCCGTAATTCCCACGGTTGATCAGATTGTTGGGAATAAACCCCTCCTCGTTTACTCGCACTCGTGCAATTATTTGCTCTCGTATGCGATGAATGCCTCGGTAGGATTTAGCCTGCCTCTCGCAACTCTCAAGGCAGCTTTTGATACTTCGTCCAAGACAGCCAAATCCGCCAGTATAGTTATGGTCGGGGGATCATTTCCGTCTCGGTTCGCCGCCCTCTATGAGGACACGGGGGCAAACAACCTTTACGCGAATTCATCGTTGTGGGATTGGTATTCAAAGCATTCGGACGTAAAGGATCAGCAACTCTATTATCGTCGCTTCGCGCGTGGCATCGCTGAATTCACACAACTGAGTGACAATGGGCAATACAACACGACGATCTCAGCATCTGGGAGCGTGTCGCCATTCTTCGCAAGTATCAAGGGCAACGTTCAGGCGGCGATTCAGTCACAGGAGCAACAGGCAGGCTCTCTGCCCCACGTCACCATCATCCAGACACCCGATAGCGAACACGAATTCGGCCAGCTACCAACTCCGGCGCAAATACTAAAGACAATCAAGTCCGCTACAACTCGTCTTTCGCCCGATTCTTCTGGTCAGGCCAAATTCGATAACAAGAACACGTTTCAGATTAACCAACAAATAACGGGGCTGTGGCCCGCCGTCTGTACGCGAAGCTGGGAGTTTAAAGCAGCCGATGGGTCCATGATGAAAGTTGGCAAGGTTACAGCCACGTCCACAACACCCGCTTCCTCCGTTTTGCCGCTATGTTTTTTTAGCTTCCCGGTCACTTCGCAAGCGCCCGCTGATTCCTCTGCGGTATCGCTTAGCCTCACGGGAGAGTTCACGACTTCTGACGACACGCTGGGCCTACTGGAATTGCCGGCCACTAAAATGGATATTTACTTGAGCCACAAGGCGACTCCCTCGTTGATCCAAGCGGCTCCTCTACCCCAAGTCAACCCGACCACCTGGAAGACCACTTCGCCAGATCACTATGATCTTATTTATCAGATGACGGTCTCCTTCGACGATCCTGACAGCAGCGTTAGTTGGCTCTCGAACGACAAGTTTTCCGCTATCAACGGGAAGATGACATGCGACGACAAAAGCGAAGCCGCACTTGCACCCTCTGACCTTTCGGTTGATGCCACAGGAAAAAGTGTTTCACTCAAGATGGCGCGCCGCGTCTACACAACGGTTTCGTTGGATCTATATTCCGCTCAAGGAAAGCAGGGGCACGCTTGCAGCATTTCTTTCACGCTTCGCGCACCTGATGCGGCAGGTGCTCTCAATCCCTTCCCGGTTGATTCCAGTAAGATCGGCGGCGGTGTATCGTTGTTCTTTCCCAAAGAGTTGGTTAAGCCCACGATCACCGTTGTTCTGCCTCAGCCCTCGCTCGCAGGCGACGGAATTCTGCCTAATGGTGTCGTGGGCGCCGAGTATGCCGGCGCAAAATTTCTCGCTTCCGGAGGCGTAGCACCGTATATATGGAAACTGGCGGGGGACCCACCGCCGGGATTGACCGTCAGTTTGAAGGACGGGCTTGGGGTGTTGTCCGGATCTCCTTCGGCCGCTAAGAACTACACCTTTGTGGTCGAAGCGACTGATAGCGCGGGCGTCCAACCCGACGGCACTGGAGGTGATCCCCAGACCGGACAAAAGACTCTTTCGATCACTGTCGAAACCCCGCTTGGTATTACAACTGATTCTTTACCGCAAGGAACGGTGGCATCGGTTTATCCACCTACGGCTCTCATGGCCTCGGGTGGGATCGCCCCTTATAAATTCGATCTCGCGCCGACAGCCGGACTTCCAGAAGGGCTGGTACTCTCTGCTGACGGAAAAATATCGGGAACACCGACAAAAGATGGGACCGTGTATTTCGGTATTCGGATTACGGACGCCTCGAATCCCCCGAAGACCGCAACTAAACCGTTCTCAATAACTGTAAACAAATGAGCTAGTCCGAACTACCGAGTAAGCGCCGTGCCAGAACAGCCCGACTCTAGTCCACCGACGAACACAGGGAAGAAGAGCATATGGATCGCGGTAGTTATGGGAGGCATGTTGATCCTTGCACTTGTCTCGGTTGTCTTGTACTGGTACCGGTCATCGAGGAATACAGGTGCGCCCAAACAGGCAGATCGAACCGACCTATCCCCGGGCGTGCCTGACAGAACGTCAAAGGGCGGCATGCAAGTATTGCGGCCAATTGGTCGGATCGCCATCCCTTCGCAAGTTCTTGCGCACCCCGCACCCGACGAGCCTACGCTCTTGGTTCTGGAGGCCGACAATTCGACGAAAGCAGACCCACCTCGTCCTCTGGGACCAAATTCGTTTGACATTATGCCTTCGGGCTTCGTGATTAGTGACCCAGCAAATGACCGCGTGGTCTTCACTGATCGTAATGGCAAATTTCTGAAGAGCATTCTCGTTGGGTTTCCTCCCGCACGAGTTGCATTCGATAGAGGCTCCGTTCGAGTGCAAAGCGCGGAAGCAGCGTCCGGAGACGATCTCACGTGCTCGTTCGAGATGGCGCGTTGCCAAGCTGGAGCGCGACTCGAAGAAACTCCGAGCGGCGGAGGCTTGTCTCAATATGATCTGAGCGCTCTCATGTCTAACAAGAGCAATATCACCGTCGAGCCTTTAGGCGTGGACGCGGACAGAGGGCTTTTCGCTCTTATCGAAACTTTGTCGTCGACAGGTGTGACTCGAAGAGTAATTAAGTATGCATTTCAGGGCAAGTCTCCGGTCATGATTGGCGAGACTACCGAGATCCCTTCACAGGGAGAGATAGCTATCAATGATGAGTTTCGCATTAGTGAAGGTCACGTTCTTCAGCTCACTGCCTCGCCAAAGTCCGTCATTATTTCGGAATGGGGAGTAAAATGATAGCGAGGGGTTCATTTCGCCTTCTTATCTGCTTTACAGTGGTCCGCGCTTTAAGTCTATTCGGGGCGCCGGTGACCTTGGCCGAGTTATCAAAGAACGCTGAGGATATGACGGCCGTCTTGTGGCGCGCTGCCCCAAAGGATACAAGTGACCATTGCCTACTGAAAGCTGGAATTCAAGGCTGGCTACCGTCTTACATCGTAGGCAAACCTTATACTGGCATGGCCTACAAATACGGTGGAAGCGATGACGCGCGTTCGTTCAGATGTGCTGTTGGAGAGATACCCCGCAGGCGGTCCGCCGGAAGCCATTCGGACAAGTATGGACGGTATTCAACGGACGCTTGCGTCGTAGGCATCGACTGTTCCGCGTTTGTAGGTAAGGCGTGGAAGATTCCAATCCACTACAGTACCGAGAGTTATATCAATCCATCCGGGGAATTAGCAAAAAGTGTGCGGAAGGTCGGGGTCTTTTCAGGAGCCGTTAACGGTTCTCTTCCTGAGGCTGGCGATGCACTGGTGGTGCGTACCGATCATCTTAAACATATGGTTCTTTTCGTAGGCAGCTATACCCGTCCCGCTGATCCGATACATCGAGTCCCAGCAAAGAAAGGTTTCTGCGTCTATGAAGCAACCGGACAAAATGCGGTTCATCATGTGGTAAATGCGAGTGATCTAAAGAATTGGGTCATTGTTAGGCGTGTTGGCGTCACTCCCGTTGCCGATTGGCAGCCGGCGGAATGCGGAGAAAACGAGGAACGTATGAGGGACGAGGCAACCGGCATCGCTCTTACTTCGACGCAACTCAATCCAGATGAGTGTCGAGCCGCTCCTGTCAATAGCCGGCCCCCCGCTGATGGGAAACATTTGCCGACGCCATCCATTTCGTCGGCCGAAAAGCGTTCTGACAAGCTTCCGCCGACTCCAAGTGCAGGTGAACTCCCCGCGGTATCGCCACTGGGGCCGAAAACACCTGACGACACCGAACGTGCCGTTCAAGCCTCGGCGCCTGAAAAGCCGCGTTTAGCGCCTCCAAAGCTATGTATGAACGTTGCTGAAAGTGCACGGAGTTTACGAAATGAATGGAGCATTACTGCCACGAATTGTGGTGAGACAGATATCGACGTAGTCACTTTTGCGCTAGAGGGCGACCCCGATTTCGTTTTGTCGGCACCCGGTCTCGCAAAAGTGGCAAGGAACGACAGCTATCCTTTATCTGTCAAATTTGACCCCCGCCAAGAAGGCATTCGCTCTGTTCGACTAAAGGTTGAGCCTGCGAGTCTCGTCGAAGGAAATCGTCAAATTGAGCTGAAAGCATCCGGACCGACTTCCTGTTTGAAAACTACGCTCTCAAATGATTCGGCGAAAATGAAGCTTCACGAGTTCCGAACACTCAGTTTGGAAATTCACAATGGATGCGCAGCCGTCCAGAACGTCAACATCTCGATAGGACTTGACTCTACTTTTAGACTGAAGGCGCTGGATGAGTCGAAAGCGATCGCGGCCCATGAGGGGAGCAGCATCATCCTCAATGTCTCTCATTATCCTAAACGCCTCGATCGCACAAACCTCAAAATCGACCACCGCACCGAGACAAGCCAAGTTGTCTCGGAGGAGTTTGTGGTTCAAGGCAGCAGAAGCCGCGCCTGCGGCCTTCTCAGGTTGATTGGACGTTGCCGAGTCGATTGTTGTACGATCGGGGGCGTCAACTCTCAAACTCCAAACAGACCGCAGCAGTGAGCCGTTATGCGGACATCGCTCGCACCGAATAGCTATCGCAGCCTAACAGTCGAGTAATTCCAATTGAATGGCTGCTGACGCCATCCAAATTTGTAGTCCCCCGTTATTGCACCGCTGAGATCAACATGAGTTGTAAACTCAGTGTTCCCAGTGTGAATGGTCGCGGTCGCCTGTCCGCTCACGAACACGCGATCGCTCGCGTCCCTAAACTCGAACTGATAGCTGCCACGCTCGCTCCCGAATGGGAGGATTACTGTTAGTTCAAGTGGGCGGTGCGGAAGACTTGGGGTCTCGCGGTGAACTGCCTTGGCATCGCCCCGAACTTCGGAAATGTCGCGCAGATTCAACGTGGTCTGGAGGTATGACATGGTAATGGTTCCACCGCGTGGTCGCTGCTGACCGAAATATTGATATCCGGCGGCG
>Ga0210389_10004546_pt1 | contig 10768 bp, 6 predicted proteins | sample IncBWH28OmetaG_FD_160127 | JGI IMG/M metagenome (GOLD analysis project Ga0210389, IMG submission 160127) | Forest soil microbial communities from Barre Woods Harvard Forest LTER site, Petersham, Massachusetts, United States - Inc-BW-H-28-O ... | reverse complement strand
ACATCTCATCCTCGCAATCGCCAGGGGCGCCCGCGGTCACCGTGCGGGGTTGGACGCACCCAAAATTCATGTCAGGAATGTTGATAAAAATTTCAGAGCGCTTGACAATCAAGCTAGCAGACAGCGGCTTCCCGAGGGTTGAGGAGCCTGAAATGGAGATCAGAAGGCGAAACCGCCCGGTCTCCGATCACCTTGCCGCCCATCTGGCGAACATGCCGCGCCCGCGATCCCCTCCTGCCGCCACTGCTCTCCTGCGGGCGCATGTCTTCAAGGACACTGAGCCGCCTCAGCAATCGGCACAGCCCCAGCAATCAAACGGGAGGGACGATGCGCCAACATCGCCCCTCCCAAGCACCGGACTCGCGAAGCTAGCCCGAGTTACAGCTAGCTACGTTACCCGGAGATCGGCACGCTGCAAACCCCCTGCTCCCGCCCATCTGGCATGTTCGGACAACTGGGATGACCGGGTGGGCGGGGTTGATCTCCGCCGCGATCCCGGTGCGCCTCGCCAACGACGAAACACGTCAGGAGACGCACATGTCCGTCCCGCCCAGCCACGCCCAAGACACCTTGACCGTCATCGCCGTCATGATCGGCATCGCCGCATGCCTGTCCGTCGCCTACTGGCGAACGGCCTTGCGGGTGGTCCTCGTCGTCGCGGTAGCCCTCGCCGTCTACGGCGCGATCGCCGTCATCTACGGCGTGGCGTCGCTCATGTCCGCCCGCCACTGACGGCCCGCCCCAAAGGGACCGCACCACGGACGGTCGTCACATTACGGCGATGTTAAGGCTTGTGACGTTCTGATTGCCTGCGGTGTGGGCAAACGCCTATACGGGAATGAAACTCACCTTTGGTACTGAAGGGAGAGGGACGTCATGAGCTGGCTCAGGTCCGCGCGCACGGTCACCGACGCAGTGGTGGACGTTGAGCTGGCCGACGGGCGGATCTCTCAAGTCGTTCCGGCTGCGGCCCGTGCTGCCCTGAACGACAGTGCTGGCCCGGACGGCACTCTCGGCCCGGAAGACGTCGACCTGACCGGTCACGTGCTGCTGCCCTCCTTCGTCGAGCCGCACGCGCACCTGGACAAGGCGCTCCTCGCGTCCCGCGCCGTGAACAAGACGGGCGACCTGCAGGGCGCGATCTCGGCGATGCACTCGGTCGCGGACACCCTCACCCGCGACGACATCATGAGCCGGGCCGACCGCGCCATCAGGATCTACCTGGCCAACGGCACCACGGCGATCCGCACCCACGTCAACGTCGGCGGGCCGGTGGGCATGCGCGGCCTGGAGGCGCTGGTCGAGCTGCGCCATAAATGGCGCGGGCTCGTTGACCTGCAACTGGTGGCGCTGGCCGCACCCCCGTTCGACGGCCAGGGCGGCAAGGACCTGCGGCTGGCGCTCAAGGAAGGGGCGGACGTCGCGGGTGGCGCGCCGCAGGCCGACCCGCAGCCGGACCGGGCCGTGCGGATCTGCCTGGAGGCCGCCGAGGAAGCCGGGGTGCCGATTGACCTGCATGCCGATGAGACCCTGAATCCCAACATGCTCACCGTGGCCACCATGGCCGACCTCGTTTACGAGACCAGGTTCCCGCACCCGGTGACGGCCAGCCATTGCGTCAGCCTGAGCGTCCAGCCGAGCGCAGTCCAGCGGAGCGTCAGCGAGCAACTCGCGCAGGCCGGCATCGCAGTCGTCGCGTTGCCGCAGACAAACCTCTTCCTGCAGGGACGCGACCACCCCGTCGCCACGCCGCGCGGGCTGACCGCCATCGGCCCGCTGCGCGCCGCCGGGGTGACGGTGGCGGCGGGCGGCGACAACCTCCGGGACCCCTTCAACCCGGTCGGCCGGGGTGACGCCCTTGAGATCGCCGCCCTCATGGTGACGGCGGGCCACCTGCAGCCAGCGGAGGCCATCACGTCAGTCACCGCGGCACCGAGAAGCGTCCTAGGCCTGCGGCCAGTGCGGATCGGCCCCGGTTCCCCCGCGGACCTGGTCGCGATAAGGGCCGCCGACGTGCAGGAAGCCCTGAGTGCCGCCCCCGTGCACCGCATCGTCTGGAAGGCGGGCACGATCGTCGCCCGGACCGTGGTCCATTCAGAGGTCGCGAGCCCGAGAGGTCTTGTGGCAACGTTAGGTCGTGAGCGGGAGTGTGGTCAGCCCTGTCTTCATCGGGCGGCAGGGAGAGCTGGAATCGCTGGGCAGGCTGCTGGACCGGGCCAGCGCGGGGGACACGGGCTTCGCGCTGATCGGTGGTGAGGCCGGAGTCGGCAAGACACGGCTGGTGCGGGAGCTGGCGGAACGGGCGTCCGCCGCCGGGTTCCTGGTCCTCACGGGCCAGTGCGTCGAACTCGGCGCGGAGGGCCTGCCGCTGGCACCCCTAGTGGACGCGCTACGGATGCTGGCCCGTGCGATCCGCGGAGACGTGCTAGCCGGCGTGCTCGGCCCCGCCGCCGCGAGCCTGGCACGGCTGCTGCCCGAGCTCGCACCGGACGTCGCAGTGAAGCCGCCCGGCGAAGAGGTGCAGAAGGCCCAGCTCCTCGAGCACGTTCTCGGGACGCTCAGCCGGCTTAGCGCACTGCGCCCGGTCGTGTTCGTGATCGAGGACCTGCACTGGGCCGACCAGTCGACGCTTGACCTGACCGCGTTCCTCATCCGGTCGCTGCGCGATACAAGCGTGCTCTTGGTCATCACCTACCGGTCAGACGAGCTGCACCGCCGTCACCCGCTGCGGCCCCTGATCACCAGTTGGGAACGGATGCGGACGATCGACCGCGTCGCCCTCGACAGGTTCGATCGCACGGAAGTCGCCGCCCAGCTCACCGCAATCGTCGGGGAGGCCCTGGCGCCGCAGCTGACCGACGCGGTCTTTGACCGGTCGGGCGGGAACGCGTACCTGGTTGAGGAACTGGCAGGGCTGGTCCACGGCGATGGAGACCTGGATGACCTGCCGCCCTCGCTCCTTGACGTCCTGCTCAGCCGGGTTGACGCCCTGTCGCCTGAAGCGCAGAAGCTGCTGCGGACCGCCTCCGTCGCGGGCCGGGCGGTCTCGGACCGGCTGCTCGCCGATGTGGCCGGCATCGGGGAAGCCGAGTTTTACGCGACGCTCCGGGAGGCAGTGGAGAACCACCTGCTCGTGGTTGACCCGGGTGGCCACGGCTACACCTTCCGGCATGCCCTGACCAGGGACGCGGTGTATGAGGACATGCTGCCCGGCGAGCGGGTCCGGCTGCACGCGGCCTACGGCGCGGCCCTTGCCGGTGACCCCCGGCTGGCGAGCGATTCCGCGGCGCTGCCCGCCACGCTGGCCTACCACTGGTACGCCGCGCTGGACCTGCCCCGGGCGCTGCCCGCCACCATTGACGCCGCCCGCGCCGCGCTCACGTCGTACGGCCACGCCGAGGCGCTGCGTCACCTGGAGCGGGCGCTGGAGATCTGGCCGCGTGTCGAGGACGCGGAGCAGCGCACCGGGCTGGACCAGGCAGAGGTGAGCAGGCTCGCGGCGGACGCCGCGTACCGCTCGGGGGCGCTGGGCCGCGCTCGCTCGCTGATCGCCGCGGCCCTCGCCGAGTTCCCGGAGGGTGCCAAGCCGGAGCGCCGGGCCTTGCTGCTGGAGAGGGCCGCGAGCATCCTGCGGGACCAGGGCAAGCCCGCGGACGCGGCGGACACGCTTCGGCAGGCGCTCGGCCTGTTGCCCGGCGATGGGGTCACCAGGACGCGGGCGGTCCTGCTCGCCGCCCTGGCGGGAGCCTTGATGCGTGCCGACGACATGCCGGGCGCGATCGACGTGGCCCGGCGCGCGATCGACGACGCCCGCTCGGTCGGGGCGACGGAACTGGAGGCCGACGCGTCCATCACGCTGGGCGCGCTCGCCTACACAAGCGGGGCCGAGGCCGGCATCGCGCACCTGCGCGAGGGGCTGCGGCTGGCACTGGAGGCCGGCAGCCCGTGGACCGCGCTGCGCGGGTACGTGAACTATTCCGACACGCTGGAGATGTTCGGCCGGCATGCCGAGGCCGCCCAGGTCGCCGGGGAGGGCCTGCAACTCGCGGTCAGCTCCGGGGCCGTCCGCACGCTCGGCTCCTACCTGATCGGGAACAGGGCCGAGCCGCTGCTGCGCCTCGGGGAGTGGGCCGAGGTCGACCAGATGACCGCCGAGGGACTGCGGGCCCTCCCGGAGGGGGTGTTCGCCGGCACCTTGCACCAGGTCCGGGGTGAGCTCGCCGCCCTGCGCGGCGACTACGACGACGCCAGCCGCGAGCTGCGGCACCTTCGCCGGGTGGTCAGTGACATGGTGGACGCGCAGTTCACGCTGCCGATCCGCTACCTGACCGCGATGATCGCGCTGGGCACCGGGGACCTGGCGGCGGCACGCCAGTCCGTGGCGGAGGCCATGTCCGAGGTCCTCCCGTGGATGCCGCGCTACTGGTGGCCGGTGCTGTGGCTTGGCATGCGGATCGAGGCCGATGAGGCCACCCGGTTCCGGGACACCCGGCAGGAGGTTCCGGCGCGGGTCGCGCAGCGGTGTGAGCACCTCGCCGGGGTGGCGGCGGCGATGCAGACCCTGGGTCCACCATCCGAGGGGTATAAGGCGCTCCTGGCCGCCGAGCACCAGCGGGCGGCCGGGACCGACAGCCCGCGCGACTGGGCGGCCGCCGTTGCGGCCTGGCAGCGTGCCAGCGAGCCTTACCCGCTGTCGTACGCCCTGCTGCGGCTGGCGGAGGCCCATGTGACAGCGGCTCATGTGACACAGGCCCACCTGACACAGGCCGAGCGCGACGAGGCGGCGGAGGCCATCCGGCAGGCGCACGCCATCGCGGAACGGCTCGGGGCCGCCCCGATCGTGCAGGAGGCCGTTGCCCTCGCCCGCCGCAGCCGCCTCCCGCTGGCTGTGGACCCCGTCGAGGACACGGCCACCGCAGGCCACGGTCCAGGGCCGGCGGACGAGCTCGCCCGGTTCGGGCTTACCGGGCGGGAGCGAGAGGTGCTGCTCCTCGTCGCTGCCGGGCACTCCAACCCGGAGATCGCCCGGGCGTTGTTCATCAGCGCCAAGACCGCCAGCGTCCACGTCTCCAACATCCTGGCCAAGCTCGGGGTCAGCGGCCGGGTGGAGGCCGCCGCCGTGGTGCACCGGCTTGGTGCTGGGGGATAAGGCATCGGGAGCATCGGGAGATAAGGCATCGGGAGATAAGGCATCGGGAGATAAGGCGAGCTCGTCCGGGAATGAGGGGTTTCGCCACGGTAATAAGGCGCCCATTACGGCGGGTGCCCGATGCCGGGACGTGGTCCTTAGCCGGACTGTGGGGTTATCGCTCCACCGTCGGGCTTGAGGAGGCCACGATGAACACGACGAACCCGCCGCAAGGCACTATCCGGGCCGCCCTCGGCTACCCGGCCTTCCGGTCGCTGCTGGCTGGCCTGGCGGTCTCGCAGGTCGGCGACTGGCTGTACAACCTGGCGCTGGTCACGCTGGTGTACCAGCGGACCGGCTCCGTGATGTGGGCCGGGGTCGCCACGGGCGCCCGGGTGCTGCCCATGGTGATTCTCGGGCCGGTCGGCGGCGTGCTCGCCGACCGGTTGGACCGGCGGCGCGTGATGATCGCGTCCGACCTGATCCGGCTCCTGTTCATGCTGGCCTTGGCGGCGGTCGCGGCGGCACGGCTGCCGGTCGCCCTCGTCCCGGTGCTGGCGGCGCTCGCCACCGCGGCGGGTACCCCGTACCTGGCGTGCGTCTCCGGCACTACGCCGAGGCTGGTCCGGGACGCTGACCTGCCGGGGGCGAACGCCGCCCGGTCGGCCGTCACCAGCCTGGGCGTGATGGCCGGGCCGGCCCTCGGTGGCCTGCTGCTGCTGGTCGGCAGCCCGGCGCTGGCCTTCGCGGTGAACGCGGCGACGTTCGGCGTGGCCGTGGCGTGCACGCTGGCCATCCGGGACCGCGGCGTCTTCGCCGTGGCATCCGCGGCGGGTTCCCAGCCAGGCATCGAGTCAGCCGCGTCCCCCGCGCCCCGCCGGGGCAGCCGCCCGTGGCCGCTGCTTAGCGGTGCGGCGGGTGTGGTCTTCGACGGCATCGCCGATGGCGCGGCCGCCCTGCGGGCGAACCCTGCGGCAGTTCGCCTGGTGGGCGCGGACCTCATGTGCAGCGTGGTGTACGGGATGCAGACGATCGTCTTCGTTCTCGTCGCCCGCCAGGACGGCCTGGGCTTGCACGGCTACGGCTACCTGCTCGCCGCGCTCGGAGTCGGCGCGCTGGCCGGCACGACGCTGGCTGGCCGGGTGGTGCGGCTGCCGCACCGCCTTGGGGTGGCCCTCACCATGGGGCTGGTGGGACTCACCATGATCGCGATGCCGGCCGCCCACTGGGGCGTGGTTGTCATCCTGCTGGCCGTCATCAACGGCGCGGGCGCGATCATGGTGGAGGTCATGACCGAAACCGGCCTGCAGCGCATGCTGCCGGACGACGTCTTCGGCCGGGCCTACGGCCTGGCGGTGCCCGCGTCCCTGGCCGGCATCGTGGCCGGGTCGCTAATCGCCCCGGTCCTGGTCGGCGCCCTCGGCCTCAACGGCGCACTGATCGCCTGCGGCGGCGCGGCCACCGGCTACGGCCTGCTCCTCCTGACCCGCCGCCGGCCTGCCCTGGCACCTGTCGCGCTTGCCGAAGTTAGCTGACCGCACTGACGTAAAGCCGCTGTGGAATGGCCTCATAGGCCCCACAGCGGCTTCCGGATTCCACGCGTCACCCGCAAAAGCGCGCGAGCCCTTGCAGCGCGCCAGGTTATCGTGAAGGCTTTTCCTGTTATGTAAGATTTTCATTCAATAACGATGAAAATCTTACGCAACCGGAAAACTTTACAGTAAATAGAGTGCCAGTCGTGGCATAGGGTATCTACGTGGCTGGCGTGACGCAAAGCGCTGGCACCGCAAAGCGCTGGCACCGCAAAGCGCTGGCACCGCAAAGCGCTGGCACCGCAAACCGCTGGCACCGGTGAGCAGCCACCGCTGCAACGTCGCCCTCCCGGTCCTCAAGCGCCCCTACGCGGTCTGCCCACTCGCCCCGTAAGCCGCTTACTTGGCGGACGTTCAGCTTCCGCAGATGCTTCCCGGAACGCTGAAGTATCCCAGAGCGCAACCATAGGCGGCCCGCCAGCTGCGCTCATGCTGGCCACGCACACTCACCAGCATGAGTCAGCTACCCCAGGTAGAGATCGTCGTCCCCGTACGGAACGAGGAGCGCGACCTTGCCCCCAGCATCCGCCGCCTGGCGGCGTACCTGCGCGCGAGCTTTCCCTTCCGCGCGCAGGTCACGATCGCGGACAACGGCAGCACGGACAGCACGTGGGCCATAGCGCAAGGCCTCACCCGCGAGCTCGGCGAGGACATCGTCTGCGCGGTCCACCTGGACCAGCCGGGACGCGGCCGGGCGCTGCACACGATCTGGTCCTCCAGCGACGCCGATGTCCTTGTCTACATGGACGTCGATCTCTCTACCGACCTGAATGCCCTCCTTCCCCTGGTCGCGCCGCTCATCAGCGGGCACAGCGACGTGGCGATCGGCACCCGCCTCGCGCGCGGCTCGCGGGTCACCCGAGGGCCGAAGCGGGAGGTCATCTCCCGCTGCTACAACCTGCTGCTGCACGGGGCCCTCGGCGTCGGGTTCTCCGACGCGCAGTGCGGCTTCAAGGCGATCCGCTCCGAGCAGGCCCGCCAGTTGCTGCCTCTTGTCGAGGACAAAGGCTGGTTCTTCGACACCGAGCTGCTCGTCCTGGCCGAACGGGCCGGCCTGCGGATCCACGAGGTCCCAGTCGACTGGGTCGACGACCCCGATTCGCGCGTGGACATCGTGGCCACCGCCCTCGCCGACCTGCGCGGCATCGCCCGGGTTGGCTATGGCCTGGCCCGCGGCCAGGTCAAGGTCCCCATGCTCCAAGCCGGCAGCAAGCCGGACGGCCCGCCCAGCGGCAACACGCAAAAAAGCAGCCTGGCCTGGCAGCTCCCCAGGTTCCTCGCCATCGGCGTCGCGAGCACGCTGGCCTACTCGGTGCTCTACCTCGTGCTGCGCACCTTCCTTCCCGCGCTGGACGCCAACCTCCTCAGCCTGCTGGCGACCGCGATCGGCAACACCGCCGCCAACCGCCGCCTGACCTTCGGCATCCGCGGCCGGGCCAACGCCGCCGCCCACCAGCTACGCGGCCTGATCGCGTTCGCCACCGGCCTGGCCCTCACCACCGGCGCGCTCATGGCGCTGCACGCCGCGGCCCCGCACGCGGGCAAGACGGCCGAGCTGATCGTCCTTGTCGCGGCCAACCTCTTCGCGACCATGTCCCGGTTCGTGCTCTACCGGGGGTGGGTCTTTTCCGCCCGGCAAGACGACCATCAAGCAGAACGACTCCGATCCAATCCCGCACGCATGACGACCCCCGGAGGCACCGCCTGATGACCACCGCCACTCTTGCCTCCAAGTTCAGCCATCCCAAGGCCAAGGCTCAGAATGCCTCCAGGGATCCGGCGTGGGCACGGTCCGCGCTGTTCGCCTTGCTGGCTCTCACCGCGGTCGCGTACCTATGGGACCTCGGCCGCAACGGCTACGCGAACGACTTCTACGCGGCCGCCGTCCAGGCCGGGACGAAGAGCTGGAAGGCATTCTTCTTCGGCTCGTTCGACTCCTCCAACTTCATCACGGTGGACAAGACCCCCGGGTCGCTGTGGGTGATGGAGCTATCGGGCCGGATCTTCGGCTTCAGCTCCTGGTCGATGCTCGTGCCGCAGGCCCTGGAGGGCGTCGGCAGCGTGTGGCTGCTCTACGCGGCCGTCAAGCGGTGGTTCGGCCCGGCCGCCGGGCTGATCGCGGGGGCCGTGCTGGCACTGACGCCGGTCGCGGCGCTGATGTTCCGCTTCAACAACCCCGACGCGCTGCTCGTCTTGCTGATGACCGCCGCCGGCTACGCCGTCACCCGCGCGATCGAGCGAGACCGGACCCGCTGGCTCGTGCTCGCCGGGGTGCTGCTCGGCTTCGCGTTCCTCGCCAAGATGATGCAGGCGTTCCTGGTGGTCCCCGGCTTCGGCCTGGCCTACCTGTGGGCGGGCCCCGCGCGGCTGCGCCGCCGCCTCTGGCAGCTCGCGGCCGCGCTCGGCGGCCTCATCGCCGGGGCCGGCTGGTGGGTGCTCGTCGCGGAGCTGACCCCAGCCGCCGACCGCCCGTACTTCGGCGGCTCGACGAACAACAGCATCCTGCAGCTCGCCCTCGGCTACAACGGGCTCGGCCGGCTCGACGGCACCGAGACCGGGTCGGTCGGCTGGAACTCCAGCAGCGTCGGTGGTGCCGCAGGCTTGGGAGGCACTGCCGGCGGCCCGGGAGGTGGCACTGGTGCGGGCGGAGGCGGCGGCTTCGGCGGCGCGACCGGGATCTTCCGGCTCTTCAGCTCCGAGTTCGGCGGCCAGGTCTCGTGGCTGCTGCCCGCCGCGCTGCTGGCCCTCGCCGCGCTGCTGTGGGTCTCCCGGCGGGCACCGCGCACCGACCGGACCCGCGCGTTCGCCCTGCTGTGGGGTGGCTGGCTGCTGGTGACCGGCGTGACTTTTAGCTACATGCAAGGAATCATCCATCCGTACTACATGGTGGCGCTGATCCCGGCGATCGGCGCCCTGGTCGGCGTCGCAGCGACCTCGCTCCTGCAGCCCGGCCTTGGCTGGATCGGCCGGGCCACCGTCGCGGCCGGCGTCGGCGTGACCACGTGGTGGTCGTTCGAGCTGCTGAACCGGACGCCGGCGTGGCTGCCGTGGCTGCGCTGGGTCATCGTGATCGCCGGCGTCCTCGCCGTGCCCGCCATCCTGGCCGGGGCACTGGCGAACAGGGCGCTGGCGGGCGGCACACGGCGTCCCGTTCGCCAGCTCGGCCTCGCCGCGCTGGGCCTCTCGCTCGTCGCGGGCCTGGCGGGCCCGCTGGCGTACACCCTCGATACCGTCAACACCACGTACACCGGCTCGATCCCGTCCGCGGGACCCCAGGTGACGGGCGCGTCCGGCGGTCCCGGCGGCGGCGCTCCCGGCGGCTTCAGCACTGGAGGGACCCGCCCCTCGGGCACGGGAGCCGGCGGCTTCCCCGGCGGCGGCTTCCCCGGCGGCTCTGGTAGCTCAGCCGGCTCGGGCGGCTCTACTGGCTCGGGCGGCTCTACTGGCTCGGGCGGCTCCACTGGCTCGGGCAGCTCAGCCGGCACAGGTGGGCTCCAGGGCGGCTTCCCCGGCGGCACCAGTACTCCCGGTGGCACCTCTGGCACCTCTGGCACCTCGGGTGGCACGGGCACCGGTGCGGCGGGCGGGACAGGCTTCCCGGGCGGCAGCGCGGGCGGCGCTGGCGGGATGGGCGGCCTGTCGGGCAACACCCAGGTCAGCAGCGCGCTGATCAAGCTGCTCACCCAGGACGCGTCCAAGTACACCTGGATCGCGGCGACCGAGGGCTCGCAGTCCGCGGCCCCGATCGAGCTCGCGACCGGCGGCGACGCGGTGATGGCGATCGGCGGGTTCAACGGCAGCGACCCCGCGCCGACCCTGGCCCAGTTCGAGTCAATGGTCGCCAAGCACGAGATTCACTACTACGTTGGGCGCGGGAGCAACAGCTTCGGCGGCGGTAACGGGTCTTCGGCCATCGAGTCCTGGGTAGCGGCGCACTACAAGTCGCAGGCCGTTGGAGGTACAACGGTCTACGACCTGACGCAACCGAAGTGATCTCCGCCCCGTAACTGCCAAGGAGCGACCATGGAGACCTGGGACGCCATCCGCG
>Ga0210389_10004545_pt1 | contig 10768 bp, 8 predicted proteins | sample IncBWH28OmetaG_FD_160127 | JGI IMG/M metagenome (GOLD analysis project Ga0210389, IMG submission 160127) | Forest soil microbial communities from Barre Woods Harvard Forest LTER site, Petersham, Massachusetts, United States - Inc-BW-H-28-O ... | reverse complement strand
CGGTGGCGCTGGCGGGATACGCGATTTATCAGGGGATGCAGTTCGCGATCCCGATGGCTTTCCTGCAATTCACGCGCACGGACGAGGCGGAAGCGGATTATTTGGGGCTGGAGTACATGTATAAGGCCGGATACGACCCGAACGCGTTTGTGGCGTTCTTTGAAAAGGTAGCCACAGACGAAAAGAAGCAGCCCGGCACGATTCCGAAGATTTTTTCGACGCACCCGCCGACACCCGAACGCATCAAAGCTTCGCAGAAAGAGATTGCAACGGTTCTGCCGCAGCGCACGGAATATATCGTAACTACATCGGAATTTGACGTGGTGAAGCACCGCTTGCAGCTGATCGAAGCGAACGTAAAGGTGAACGACAAGAATCCGAACAAGCCGAGTTTGCGCAAGAAGACCGCGCAGACGCAGGCGCCGCAGCCGGGGGATACTTCTACCAGTTCAGATCCGAATTCTGATCCGGACCGGCCGACGTTGCAGCATCGGACGGACCCGAATCAGCAGCCTTGAACGGAAGTTGACAGTTCAAAGTTGAGAGTTAAAACCTTTATGCGCCCGGTTCTTTTGCCGGGCGCTTTTTTTTTTGCCGTGGGATCGGCTGCGATTACGGGGCTAGCGGGTTTGGACTTCGGCTACGCCCATGCGTTTCAGGCCCTCAGCGTAGTATTTACGATAGAGGATGTCCCACTCTTCGCTGCCTTCGAGGATTTCTTTTTTCTGGGAGGCGATTTTGGCGCGGACTTCGGTGTCCACCTGGGCTTCGACTTTCAGAAGAGCGGTGATGATGGTGACGATTTCCTGGCGGATAGTGTCGCGGTCTTCGACGAAATCCACGTCAGGACTGGAGACCAGGAAATCAATGATGCGATGGGAGAGGCGTACGGTTTTTTCGCGTGTCAGTCGCATGTCGTCAGTCGCATATCCCTGGGCCGCTGGTTAGCGGAGAATTAATTTCCTTTCGCGGGCCAGCTGGCCCTTCACTTTCTTGTACATTTCCTGGTAGGACGCGCCGGAAGTGCGCATTTCTTCGGCGTATTTCGCGAGGATTTCGCGGACTTCTTCGTTCAGGCGATCCTCAATGGTGACTTCCTCGGCCATCACCTGGCGGACTTGCTGGGTGAGATTCTCCGCGTTCTTGGCTTCGATCATTTTGGCGGCTACCAGGCGTTTGACGATTTCCTTGGCCATGTAACCAACATAATCGCGCGACAATAGCATTCGGTTCGACTCCGCGTGGTACGACGAGCAAATCAGTTTACTGGCAGGCTGCGCGGAGTGTCAAGGCGAGGGGTTACGGGGCAATATTATTGTGGTGTCAGGGCGTGGTTAGCGTTTGGTTAGTGTTTGGCGGTCCAGCGGCGTTGCGCGGAGCCGAATAGCGCGGCGGAGCCGATGAAAACGCCGCCGATCACCGAAAGAATGATGACGGTGAGGCCGTCGGTAGGCGTGACGTTTTCGGGCTTCACAATGACGTGTTCCCACATGGTGGAGAGCGGGTAATAAACCGCGACGCAGCCTACGACCAGGCCGACGATGCCCCACACCACTGGAATGCTGTAATTCGCGAACAGCTTAATTTTCTGCATGTGACCCCCCGCATGTGAACGGCAGCATGCGTTCCCCAAGCATCGCGGTGCGATGCGCAGATAATGTCACTGGAGCGAGCCGAGGGCGATGGGGATTGCTACCATAAGTGTTCATTCCGGTAACAGCAAATCCGCGTACGGGAGGAAGAAATTCTACCGACTTGGAGGCGCGTTAGCCACTGGCAGCCGGACTAGCCGCGGTGCCAGCCATCCTTGTAATACGGAATAGTGTCAAAGAGATGGGGGTGCCCGTTGAAAGTTCGCCATTCTCCGTTGCTGGTCGTCGTTATGTCTCTGATTCCAATACTTTCATCATTCCAACCTTTGGCGTGCGGAAGTCTCCAAGCACCGGACACCACGGGTAAACAAATCGAAGTCCGGCTAATTCCGAAAAAGAAATCGGTTAAGGCCGGTAGGATCCTTGAGGCTCGCGTTGAAATTTGGAACGTCGGTTCCAAACCGCTTTTCATCGAGCACAACGTTTATAACGTGTGTATACCATCGCCGTTATCGTTGCGGCTCGACCTAGGTCCGCCGCTCAAACCTCAGACAGGACCTGGAGCCGGCTGCGCGGGGGATTGCGTCTATACAGCCAAGGACAGTTTCGTGACGAGATTGCTTTCTCGTTGGACCATCCTCCCGCCGGGAGATTTTTACGGCACCGTTATTTCAATCTATCCCGAATCCTTTCCGCAACTCTATACACCGGGCAGGTGGCGACTCGGTGGTACATACAAATCCATAGGTGACCTTTCGTCGTCACATTGCTGGGACACAGCGCCAATCCGCGACAACGAAGAGCAGATCAAAGCACTGCCCTATGAGGCATAGCAAGGCGTAGTTTTTACAAACGACGTTTGGATTGAGGTTGTGGGTGCCGAGAAGTCAGGCACGCTGAAAAAATCGCCTTAAATTCATTCGCGGCTCTGGCGACGCACCGGCCAGATTGGCTGGGTTCGCTGGGGGAGCGATCTGCTATTCTTGTGCGGCAGCGTGATAGGGTTACACAATTGTGGGCTACGAAATTATCGGGAGAGGATGGCATCGTGACACTTTCTATTGAATCGCCGCGAGGTTTCGAGCGGGCGGCTAATTTTAATGCGGGGCCGGGGGCTCTGCCTTTGCCTGTTTTGCAGCGAATTCGCGAGGAGCTGCTGGATTACCGCGGGACTGGGATGTCTGTGATGGAGATGAGCCACCGGTCGGCGGAGTTTGAGGGGATTATTGAGCGGGCGGAGAAGAATTTGCGGAAGTTGATGGGGATACCTGAGGAATACGGGGTGATTTTTGTGCAGGGGGGCGGCAGCTCGCAATTTACGATGGCGCCGCTTAATTTGTGTTTGCCGGGGAAGCCGGTGGACATGTTGCACACGGGAATGTGGACTGGGAAGGCGCTGACGGAATTGAAGCGCGGGACTCCTTATCGGATGGCGGCTTCGACGGAGGCGGCGAAATTTGCGCGGCTGCCGCGCAAGGACGAAATTCAGTTGGGCGCCGACGCTTCGTACGTTTACATGTGCACAAACAATACGATCGAGGGGTCGCAGTGGAATTCGCTGCCGGAGACGGGCGAGGTGCCGCTGGTTGCGGATATGTCGTCGGATATTATGTCGCGTCCAGTGGATGTGCGGAAGTTCGGGCTGATTTTTGCTGGAGCGCAGAAGAATTTGGGGCCGTCTGGAGCTACCGTTGTGATCGTGCGGAAGGATCTGGCAGAGCGTGCGGATAAAAATCTGCCAACCGTGCTGCAGTATCGGACGCATATCAAGGAGCGGTCCCTGTATCACACCCCGCCGACGTTTGCGGTTTACATTGTGGGGTTAGTGCTGGAGTGGATTGAGGCGGAGGGTGGAGTCGCGGCGATTGAGAAGCGCAATGAGGCTAAGGCGCGGCTGCTTTATGACGCGATTGATTCCAGCGGCGGATATTATGTGGGGCCGATTGAGAAGGATTCGCGGTCGAAGATGAATGTGACGTTTCGCGTGGCTGGGGGAAACGAGGAGTTGGAGAAGAAATTCGCGGTCGAGGCTGCGGCGGCTCGATTGGTGGGCCTAGGCGGACATCGATCTGTCGGGGGGATGCGGGCTTCGATTTACAATGCGGTGACGATCGAGACTGTTGGGGTTTTGGTGAATTTTATGCGGGAATTCCAGAAGGCGAATGGGTAGCGCAGGCGGTACACGACCTCAATAGATTTGACCGAGCACATTTCCGTTTCAACACCGTGAATTAGCTCCCGGACTTGGGCATAACATATCAGCCACAGTAGTGTGGCAACTGCGCAACAGTTGGCTTGACTTGACTAATTGGGCCCGGTATTGTGTGATTTCGATGTCAAAACCACTCAAAATCGCTCCTTTTGATGCCGAACGACGCGTAATTCTGCCCGATCGCCTTGCCGACGCGGGCGGATTAATAGCGGTTCGGCTGCCGCTAGGCACTTTCCGCAGTGAGTGTTGTCGTGTCGGGCGGCAATCGGAGGTTGGGCGTTGAAGGCGGACCTAGCCAAGCGGAAAAACCGGTTATGGCCGTGGATCGGTGGGATCGTCGTTACGCTGTTGACGGCGGCCGTGTTCATGGTCGGTTCGCTGGATGTGCCGCTGCGCCCGGAGCAAGGGAGCGAGTTCGCGGTATTTTTTGCGCTGACTACCCTGCTGACGGCTGCGCTGCTGGTGTTCGCGGTGATTCTGGCACGCAGCCTGGTGCGGCTGTGGATCGAGCGGCGCAGTGGGCAGATGGGCTCCCGGTTCAAGGTCAAGATGGTGCTGGGCGCGATTGGCGTATCGCTGCTGCCGACCGCCTTCTTTTTCATTTTCAGCTACGCGATTGTGAATCGCACCCTGATTGCGTGGTTCCCGCGTCCGCTGGAAATCGCCAACGAACAGAGCCAGCGGCTGCTGGAGGACATGGGTCAAGCCAACCTGGGGCATTTGAACTCGATTGCTGAGAAGGCTGCGGCGACGAGCAAGGAAAATCAGTCGCTGCTGGGCCTGGCGTGGTCGGTGGACGCTTCGTGGATCGCACATTCGGCAGGACACGCGGACGACGGCGTGGCGTACGTGAAGCCGCAGGACCCGGCGAGCGACCAAACCGTGCCGGAGATGGAGACGATCACTCCGACGCTGGTGCAGACGCTGCCGAACGGCGCGGAAATCTGGCACACGGAAGATCATTTGTACATCGCGGGGAGCGCGCCGCTGGATGGCGGCAGATTGTATGTGGCGCGGATTCTGCCGAACGATTTTTTGTCGCGCTATTCGGAAATTCGCACGCAGACGGAAACTTACGCGCGGCAGAAGCAGAGGCTGCGTGCCTACAAGCGTGACGTGCTGCTGGGGCTATTTTTGTTTACCGTGATTTTGGGATTTTCGACGACCTGGGTGGCGCTGTTCTTGTCGAAGCAAGTGACTGTGCCGATTCAGGCGCTGGCGGAGGCCACACGGGAAATTTCGCGCGGGAATTTCGATCACCAGATTGACGTGAAGGGCCAGGATGAGTTGGGGATGCTGGTGCGGTCGTTCAATCGCATGACCGAGCAGCTGGGCGAGGGGCGGCGGCAGATCAATGAATTCACGCAGAGCCTGGAACAGGCGATCGAAGAGCGCGAGCGGCGGCGGAAATTGATGGAAGCAATTCTGGAAAATATTCCGACCGGCGTGATTTCGCTGAATTCCTCGGGCGAAGTGGCGCGAGTGAACTCGGCGGTGCCGGCGATTCTAGGAGATTCGGCGCGGGAGGCGCGGAGTTTGCCGGAGCTGGTGGGTGAGGAAGCGGCGCGAGCGGTGTTGCATTTGATGCGGCGGTCGCTGCGAATGGGCGTGGCGTCGCGGGAGATTGAGATCGCGACGGCGGGGCGGTTGGTGCGCGCGGCCGTGACGGTGAGTTCGCTGGGGCCGCGGCTTTCAAATCCCGGGTATGTGATCGTGATTGACGATTTGACGGATTTACTGCGCGCACAAAAGGCAGCAGCTTGGCAGGAAGTGGCGCAGCGGATTGCGCACGAGATCAAGAATCCTTTGACGCCGATACAGTTGTCAGCGCAGAGATTGTTGCGTTTTTTGGAACGCAGCGGTGGGACGCAGCAGGTCGCGCCCTTGCGTTCGGAGTTAGAGAAATTGGTGGCGGAGTGTGCTGGGTTGATCGAGCGCGAAGTGCACACTTTGAAATCGCTGGTTGATGCGTTCTCGCAGTTTGCGCGCTTCCCTTCCGCGCGGTTGGCACCAGAGGACGTGAATACGATTGTGGCTAGCGCTTTGGATCTTTTCCACGGACGTCTCGAGGGTGTGACGGTGCGAACGGAATTGGCGGCAGATCTGCCGTTGGTGAAGGCGGATCGCGAGCTATTGCGGCGCGTGCTGGCGAATTTGATTGATAACGCGGCGGAGGCGATGGAGGGATCGGGGATAAGGCGGATGCGAGTCGCTACGCGCGTGGATGGCGATGGAGACGCGGTGGAGATTGAGATTTCGGATAGTGGTCAGGGGATTTCGCCGGAGGATAAGGAGCGATTGTTCTTGCCGCATTTTTCCACTAAGGAGCGCGGCACGGGTTTGGGGTTAGCGATTGCTAGCCGGATTATTGCGGAGCATAACGGGACGATTCGGGTGGAGGATAATTTGCCGACTGGGACTCGGTTTGTGATTCGGTTTCCGGCGGCGGAGATTCCGGTTACACCGGCCTAGGCAAAAGCGCCCGAGAGGTACCGAGACACCAAGAAACGGATAGTTTCATAGTTTAAAGATCCGAGCGCAAGGCGAAGAGAGATCCTTCGTCCATACAACGGACTCAGGATGACGGTCGAATCGGCGGGTCCTACATAACATGCCAGCTTCCATATTTATTGTTGATGATGAAAACGGGATACGCGAATCCCTGGGCGCTTTGCTGCGTGACGAGGGGTATGAGGTGGAGGCGGTCGCGTCGGGTGAGGAGTGTTTGGCGCGGCTTGAAGCGCGGGCTTTTGATTTGATTTTGTTGGATGTGTGGTTGAAGAAGATGGATGGGCTGGAGACTTTGGAGCGGATGCAGGCGCACGATGGGCCGCCTATGGTGGTAATGATTTCGGGACACGCGAATATTGAGACGGCGGTGCGGGCTACGAAGCTGGGGGCGTTTGATTTTGTGGAGAAGCCTCTGTCGCTGGAAAAAGTAGTTTTGGTGGTGCGCAATGCGCTGGAATATTTGCGTTTGGAGACGGAAAACCGTCGGCTGCGCGCGGAGTTGGAGGAAAGGCACCAGATTCTCGGCAGCAGCATACCGATGAAGGCGCTGCGGCAGCAGATTGCTTTGACTGCGCCGACGAATGGGCGCGTCTTGATTTATGGCGAGAGCGGCACCGGCAAGGAATTGGTGGCGCGGGCTTTGCACGCAAGCAGTTTGCGCAGCTCGATGCAATTTGTGGAAGTGAATTGCGCCGCGATTCCGGAAGAATTGATTGAGTCGGAAATGTTTGGGCATCGCAAGGGCAGTTTTACGGGCGCAAGCGAAGACAAGGTGGGGAAATTTCAGAAGGCGGACGGCGGGACGCTGTTTCTGGATGAAGTCGGCGACATGAGTTTGAAGACGCAGTCGAAGGTGTTGCGCGTGTTGGAGGAGCGGCGCGTTGAGCCGCTGGGTTCGAATCAGCCCGCCACGGTGGACGTGCGCGTGATTGCCGCGACCAATAAGAAGCTGGAGGAAGAAATCTCGCGCAACGCTTTCCGCGAGGACCTTTTTTACCGGTTGAACGTGATCCCCTTCTACGTTCCGGCGCTGCGTGAGCGGGTTGCCGATATTCCAACACTGGCGGCGCATTTTTTGGCGGCTTTTTGCCGGGAATATGGGAAGAAAGCGAAGGAGTTCAGCCCGACGGCATTGGATGTGCTGCTCAATTATCCGTGGCCGGGCAACGTGCGCGAACTGAAGAATCTGGTGGAGCGGCTGGTGATTGTTTGTCCTTCGCCGCGGATTGAGCCGCACCATTTGCCGCCGGAATTATTTCGTGGGGCGTCGAAGAGCCCGCAGAAACCTTATGAGAGTTTGCAGGAGGCGCGTTCGGCGTACGAGCGGGAGTTTGTGCTGCGCAAGCTGGAGGAAAATCGCTGGAATATGACGAAGGCGGCGCAGGCGCTAGGCCTAGAGCGCAGTCATTTGTACCGCAAGATGCGTTCGCTGGGGATTGCGCCAACGAGGGTGTGAGGGCGCGCGGCTATGCGCTGCCGCCGTGCAGTGCAGCTGCCACGCGGATTGAGTGTGCGCCAAGTGCCGCACCTCAGTTCCCTTTCCGCGCGGCGGCGCTCTTTACGCTATGAGCCGACGCGGATGTGCGCGAAGGAATTAAAGATCCCGAAAATATTCAGAAGCCAGAGAATTACCGCGATCACTACTACCGCGTTCAGAATCGATTTGATAGTTCCCTGCATAGGGATGAGGTTGACCAGCCACAGCAGTACCCCAACGACGATCAGGACCATTATTATCGTCAACAATGGCATTGGTTATTGACCTCCTTTGTTGAGCAATCGTACCGACTTTTCTCGATGTGAGAATACGCAGCGCTGCGTCCGTGAGCCATACATGGAAGGGAGTAGAGCCGCTTAGGGATTTACGTTATGCCTCCAGGCGGTCCGGTGACGACTGCGAGTGGATTGCGATATCGGGTGTAGTTTCGCGCCCCTGCGTGCCATTCTAGATTCGGCAATTGGGCGGGGGTATTGATTGCGATTTCTTCGCACGAAGACCAATCTAATTTACGATGGTTCAGAACTTAGCACCGGGACCGGCGGCGAAGCCGAAACTGGCAGCGGCGAATCGCAGAATCGTCATCCGGTGAGAGACATATGCCGAGGGAATGCGAACTTGCGCAATGAAATTCCATCGCGTCGCGACCTGCTGAAACTGGCCGGTAGCGCGGCTTGCGCTGCGGCATGTCCGAACCCCTGGCCCGGTTTCGCGGCGCAGACTCTTCTCCGACATGCAGCAACGGATTCGCCGGATTACGTCCTGCGCATCGCCGCCAGCGCCGTGGAGATTGCTGACAAACGTATCGTCTCTACGATCACTTACAATGGCCAGTTCCCCGGACCATTGATGAGATTCAAAGAAGGACGGCCCGTTGCGGTGGAAGTGCACAACGATACGGACACACCGGAGCAGCTGCACTGGCATGGACAGTTGGTTTCCACCGACGTAGATGGCGCGGCGGAGGAAGGCACGCCATACATCCCTGCGCATGGGATGCGACGGATTGAGTTTACTCCGCGGCCCTCCGGGCTTCGTTTCTATCACACGCACAATCGCGCGGGAGCGGATCTGTACGCGGGACAATACACCGGCCAAGTTGGAGCGGTTTACATCGAGCCGCAGCATGAGCCGGGAGACTACGACCGGGAAGTGTTTCTGGTGCTGAAGGAGTTTGAGCCGAATTTCAGTCAAGGCGGCGACATGGCTCAGGACTTTTTGGCGCCCGCCACGAGAGTCAAAGAGCTGGAATCCGCGGGCGAGTCTGCGATGAAGGCTTCGCTGGCGAAGGGCATGCCGCACGGCTACGAAGTGGGCTACCGCTATTTCACGATCAACGGCCGCATGTTGGGTCACGGCGAGCCGGTGAAGGTGAAACAGGGCGAGCGCGTGATGTTTCATATTCTGAACGGCAGTGCGACGGAGATTCGCAGCCTGGCGTTGCCGGGCCACGTGTTTAAAATTGTGGCGTTGGATGGGAACCCGGTTCCAACACCCGCCGAAGTCCCGGCGCTGTGGCTGGGAACGGCTGAGCGCGTTTCGGCGATCGTCGAGATGAATCACCCCGGGGTGTGGATTATGGGCGACCTTGCGGATGACGATCGGGGGCACGGAATGGGTATCGTCGTGGAGTACGCAGACCACAGCGGTAAGCCGATGTGGGCGCCGCCGAAGCCGTTCCATTGGAATTATTTACGGTTTGCGAAAGCTGACGTAACCGCTTCGCCACCCGACGAGACGTTCGAGATGCTGATTGCGAAGGATAACGCGGCAGATGCCGGCTTTAATCGTTGGACGATTAACGGCGCCGCTTATCCGATGACCGAGGGAATCATTCCGGCCTCATTCCATTTAAAACAGGGCCAGCGCTATCGAATCCGCATGCGCAATGCCAGCGACGATATTCATCCGATCCATCTACACCGGCACAGTTTTGAACTCACGCGAATCGCTGGCATGCCCACGGCAGGAGTCATGAAAGACGTGGTGATGCTCGGCGGATATCAGGAAATGGAATTGGATTTTACCGCCGACAATCCGGGGCTTACTTTGTTTCACTGCCATCAGCAGGTGCACATGGACTTCGGCTTTATGACTCTGTTCGATTACGTCTGAGCGAGAGCCGTTTGAGTTCGCCGTCGTGCGTTCAGTGTATCTTAGCCTTCCTCGGCTTCCTGGAATTGGGCTAGCTGTTCGAGTTGGCGGTGCCAGTCTAGTTGGCGGACCAACGTGGAGTTTTGGCGCCAGTCGGCTTGGACTTTTACGAAGAGCTCCAGGAATATTTTTGAGCCTAGGATTAATTCCAATTCTTTGCGGGCTGCTGTACCGATCTTCTTGATGGCTTCCCCACTCTTGCCGATGAGGATGCCTTTCTGGCCTTCGCGCTCGACGTAGATGGTGGCGCGGATGCGCAGCAGCTTGGGGGTTTCCTCGAAATTATCAATCAGGACGGCGATGGCGTGCGGGACTTCGTCGCGCGTCTGGAGGATGGCTTTTTCGCGCACTACTTCCGCAGCAAGGAAGCGCTCCGGCTGGTCGGTGAATTGGTCGGGCGGAAAGTGCGGCAGGGCTTCGGGAAGGCGCGTGAGCCAGGAATTGACCAGGTCGAGGCAGCCGGCGCCAGTGAGCGCCGAGATGGGGAAAATTTCGGCGAACGCGAATTCTTTGTTGTAGCGCTCGATCAGCGGGAGGAGCAGATGCTTGGCGATGCGGTCCACTTTGTTCAGGAGCAGATAGACCGGGCCGTGAAAACGCTTGATCCATTCGATGGAGAAGCGGTCGCCGGGGCCGTAGTCAACGGAGGCGTCGGCGATCAGGCAGAGGATGTCAATACCTTCGAGGGCGTGCTGGAGTTCGTCCATCATCATGCGGCTGAGGACATTTTTGGGTTGGTGGATGCCGGGCGTGTCGATCAGAATGATCTGGGCGTCTTCGCGGTTCAGGATGCCTTGGATG
>Ga0210389_10004540_pt1 | contig 10774 bp, 6 predicted proteins | sample IncBWH28OmetaG_FD_160127 | JGI IMG/M metagenome (GOLD analysis project Ga0210389, IMG submission 160127) | Forest soil microbial communities from Barre Woods Harvard Forest LTER site, Petersham, Massachusetts, United States - Inc-BW-H-28-O ... | reverse complement strand
CGCTGATTTCATAATCGGCCAGGCGGGAGACGTTAATCGTGTCCTTGATCTGCACGCTCCTAGGTGGATCAGTCACTATTCTGCATTCTTTGCGGAGGACGACTGGAAGATCCGCCACAATCTCACCCTCAATCTCGGGCTGCGCTGGAGCTATGAGACGCCCCGGCACGAGGCCGAGGGAGACACGACCAGCTTCGAACCTAACGTGCCGAACACGGGCGCGAGTGGGCAATTGGGTGCATTAGTTTTTGGTGGGGTCGGACCGGGCAGAGATGGAAACAAGGGCGAGACCTGGGCCAACACATACTACAAGGATTTTGAGCCTCGTATTGGTTTTGCCTGGAATCCGGAATTTAACCGGAACATAGTAATACGTGGGAACTACGGCATTTACTACGGACCATTAGTGGATGCCGACTACGGCCAGGGAACAACCGCGGGCTTCACGATCACCCCGAACGTCTTCACGGCCGATCCCATGAACGGCCCGCTGCTCGACAACGGGCTTCCTCCACTGCCGACAGCACCAAACCTTGATCCGACCCAGTTGAATGGCCAAGGCGTGGATTACGTAGCCAAGACCTACGGACGCCCGGCGATGGTGCAGACATGGACTCTTGAAAATCAGATGCAGATCGCCCCCAATCTCATCTTCACCTTGGGCTACTTAGGTCAGCATTCGACGCGTTTGCACGGACTCATTGACTTTCCCAACGACATGCCTATTAGCGGCCTGGCGTTGGGCAACACTCTTTTCTGCACGGCGCCATGTGGGGGAGTACCTCTACCTTATTCCAACTTTCAACAGACTTGGGGTGGCAGTGGCAATGTTTCCCAGGCCCTGCGGCCCTTCCCTCAGTATGGTTACATCAACACCGACAGCTACCTGCAGAACGTCGGCCAATCCAGTTACAACGCGCTGGAAGCAAAGCTCGAGCGCCGTTTCCACAACGGTCTGAATTTGCTGGCGTCCTACACCTTCTCGAAGACGATCACCGACGCGGACAGCATTCAGCCCTTCTACAGCACTCTGCAAAGCCAGGGCGGAACGCAGAATCCGTTCGATCACAAGGCCGAGAAGGCGGTCAGCAATCAGGACATTCCCCAAAACTTTGTCATCAGTTACCTCTATGAACTGCCGGTCGGACATGGCAAGCGTTTCCTGGCCAACACGCCAAAGGCCGTTGATGCCGTCATCGGCGGCTGGCGGATTGGGGGAATACAACGCTACATCAGCGGGCAGCCAATAAGCTTCTTTGGTGAACCCGGTATTCCCGGCTTCGACAACGGCATTCGTCCAAACCGGGTGCCGGGACAGTCGGTAAAGGGCTTCTCAGGTAGCTATAACCCATTCAGTTGGACGCCTGGGGAAACCTGTACCACCGGCTATTGGAACTGCGCGGCCTTCGCGGACCCGAATGCCAATCGCGGAGCAGGCACCTTCCAATTTGGAGATATGCCGCGTAATTCTGCCGACATCAGATCCTTCGCCTTTTACAACGAAGACTTCAGTATCAACAAGACCATCCCCATTAGCGAAACGGTCAAAGTCGAATTTCGAGGAGAGATGTTCAACGCTTTTAACCGTCACATATTTAACAAGCCGGATTCAGGTGTGCTGGACGGCAACTTTGGCCAGATCAGCAGCACGCTGGATAGCGGCAACCTGGCCCAGGGTGGAGCGCGCAACGTGCAGTTTGTCCTGAGAATTACTTATTGACGCGAAGGGTGAAGAGTCGCCAATTCGCCTTCCATGCCAGCGACCGGACTGCGGAGAACGATGCTACGCAGTCCTTATTCTCTTCAGCTTTCGGCTATGCTTATGGGCGTGCTGCGTCTTTCTACGCGTCTACTAAAGATTGCTCTGACTTTGGCTCTTTTCTGCCCACTTGGAACCGGCCAAAGTGCCGACGCGAAGTCGCTGTTTGAGCAGGGCAATGCCGCCATGCGAAGCGGGAACGCCACTGATGCGGTCCGCGACTTTCACGAGTTTCTCCGGCTCGATCCAGGATCGGCGGAAGGATATTTCAATCTCGGCCTCGCCCTGCAGTCAGCCGGCCAACTGCAAGACGCGTTCATCGCGCTCCACAAGGCTGCGGCCCTGCAGCCGGGTCTGCGGGGCATACGGCTTTTTACCGGCATCGTGAATTACAAGCTGAACCATCTTGCCGCCGCCCATGACGAACTGATCCGAGAGACGCGACTTGAACCGGAGAATGCTGCCGGGTGGATGTGGCTCGGAGTCGTGGAACTGGCCCAGAATCAGCCCGAATCGGCGGCAACGAGACTGGACAAAGCGGCCGCGCTCGATCCAAGCAACCTCGACATTCTCTACCATCGCGGCAGAGCTCACCTGCTGGTTTCGAAAGAGAGCTACTCGGCCATGTTCAAACTTGCGCCTGACTCATGGCGCGTTCATGAGGTGCTCGGGCAGGCGGATGCCGAAGCTTTTCGCACCGACGACGCAATTAACGAATTCCGCCTTGCGGTAGGCGCGGCACCGCACGAGCCTGGACTGAACGAGGAGCTGGGCGACGCCTCCTGGACGGCGGGCAAGTTACAAGAAGCCGATGACGCGTATGCGCAGGAGATCAAGATCGACAGCTCCAACGCAGTCGCCCGATACAAACTGGGCAGTCTTCGGGTGACTCGCGACGACGCAGCCGCCGGAGTGCCGCTGTTGGAGCGGGCACTAGCTCTCGATCCGACGATCAGCGACGCACACTACTATCTTGGGAAGGGCGACGCGGCGCTGGGCAAAGATGACATAGCGATCGACCACTTCCGGCTGGCGACTAATTCGCAAGGCAGCGAAGAGCTCAGGATCATGTCCTGGTATCAGCTCGCGACCCTGTATCGCAATCTTCATCGCACGCGGGAGGCGGGCGAGGCGCTCGCTGAGTTTCGTACCATGAAGTCGGCGCGGGATCAGCGACGGGAGAGCAAGTTTCAGGAGCAGGGCCGCCGACGGGATCAGCTGCCTCGGCGGGAAGAGATTCCCTCTGCGGCCGATGTTCCGTAACTCTCGGAATCTAGAATTTCACCTCATGCTGTCAGGAGAAGGATGCCAGAAGCAAGTAGCCTCCGAGATGCGACAGTCGGTGCGCTATTGAAAGCGCCTGTCAGATCGCGACGTTCGTTCTCTTCCTGGCACGGAGCAGTCCTGCTCGCGTGCCTTCTGCTCTCGACGATTTTGACGGCGCAGACGCCTGCGGATCGCGGATCGAAGCCGCCTGCACAACAGGAAGGAATATCGCAGAGCGGTATGGCCACCGGCGGCGTTCATCCGGCGGAATTCGACAGCGAGCATCGTCCGATTACGGCCGGCGGCTTTGTCAAAACTGGGCCAGTGATCTTCATCGACGACGCCGAACACGCGGGCCTCACGAAGTGGCATCACACGGCGGGCACTCCTGAAAAACATTTCATTCTGGAAGCCAACGGGGCAGGCGTTGCTCTACTTGACTATGACAACGATGGCTGGCTCGACATTTATCTGGTCAACGGTTCGATTTATGACGTTCTTCAGGGCAAGGCCGCCTCGCCCCACGCTGCGCTCTTCCACAACAACCACGACGGGACGTTTACCGATGTCGCCGCCAAGGCCGGCGTGACCAACGATCGTTGGGGTTACGGCGTGGCGGTTGCAGATTACGACAACGATGGCTGGCCCGATCTCTACGTCACGAACTATGGAAAGAACCGCCTCTACCACAACAATCACGATGGCACATTTACCGACGTAGCTGAGAAAGCCGGAGTTGCTCTGGGTACATGGTCAAGCGGCGCAACCTTTGGCGACTACGATGGCGATGGACGGCTGGATCTTTTCGTCGCCAGCTACTTGCGTTACGACATTAATCTGCCGCCGGTCTCGGGATCCAAAGTCGTGAACTACACTTCCTGCGTATTCCGAGGTACGCCGGTGATGTGCGGCCCGCATGGCTTACAGGGAGAGCGCGATCATCTCTTTCATAACAACGGCGATGGAACGTTCGCGGACGTCAGCGAAAAACTTGGAATTAGCAATCCGGAGCGCTACTACGGGCTGGGAGCCCTGTTTGCAGATGTAAACAATGATGGCAAGCCCGACCTCATCGTCGCCAACGATTCCACACCGAACTTCCTGTATATCAACAAAGGCAACGGAACGTTTGAGGATGAGAGCCTGGTGAGCGGCTTTGCTTTGAATGGAGACGGCCGCGAAATGGCGAACATGGGTATCGCCGCCGGAGATTACGAAAACAATGGCCATCTGGATCTGGTGACGACCACATTTTCCGACGACTACGATGTTGTTTTTGTGAACGATGGAACGGGGAATTTTACCGACGTCAGTTACAAGACGGGGGTTGCGATGCCAACGATTCCGTTTGTGGGCTTTGGCGACGGGTTCCTGGATTATGACAACGATGGCTGGAAGGATTTGCTCTTTGTTAATGGCCATGTTTACCCGGAGGTAGACAAGGAAGCATGGGGCACGTCTTATGCTCAGCGTCCGCTGCTCTTCCATAACCTGAAGAACGGGAAGTTTGAGCTGATGCCGGCTGTCGCAGGAACCGGGCTGTCAGTGGTCAGCGTCTCCCGCGGAGCAGCGTTTGGCGACTTGTTCAACGACGGCAAGGTAGATGTCGTGATCAACGCGGTCGATCGCGTGCCTGTGCTGCTCCGGAATGTTAGCGCCGATCATCACCATTGGGTTGAGTTGAAACTGATCGGAGGACCGAAAAGTCCGCGGGACGCTGTCGGCGCGACCGTGTACCTGACCAGTGGTGGAATACACCAGCGCGGAGACGTGCTCAGCGGCGGCAGCTATCTTTCGTCGAATGATTTTCGCGTTCACTTCGGACTCGGCGACTCGACTACCGTCGATGGTGTAGAGATCCGCTGGCCCAGCGGCTCGGTAGAACAGATCAAGCTTTCTTCGGTGGACCGTATTTTTACTGTGACTGAAGGTAAGGGCGTAACGACGGAGTTCTGTCGCGACTGTGGCGCGCCCAAGAATCCCTAAGCGGAGTACTTGTTTTCAAGATGTCGACTAGACACTTGTTCCGGAAGGTTTCAAAGGCGCGTAAACGTTTGCCGCGTATGTATCATTTTCAAACTGTATTTCGAGGATTGCCATGAAGAATCGTGCGATTCGAAGAATCTTGCTCACCAGTGTTGCTTCGGTTTCCCTATTTCCCGCGCCCGAAACACTCGCAGCACAGACCACTGCAAGTGCTGCCCCACAGGTCATCAAGGTGGAAGGCGACATTCAGGGAACGCATGATCCCTCTATCATCCAGGAGGGCGATACCTGGTATCTATTTGCAACCACCACCGAACCGAATCCAGTGGGCGAACTTCCTCTCCGGTGCTCTCCCGATCTGCACAAGTGGCAACGATGTGGCTATGTCTTGCCCGGAATTCCCGATTGGATCCGCAAGGCAAGTCCAAAGACTAGAAACTTATGGGCGCCAGACATTTCGTATTTTGATGGCCTCTTTCATCTTTATTACGCCTACTCTTCTTTCGGCGTAAACACTTCGGGCATTGCCCTCCTGACGAATAAGACTCTCGATCAGAAGAGTCCGCAGTATCACTGGGAGGATCGCGGTCTCGTGCTCGAATCGAAAGCTACCGACGACTACAACGCCATCGACCCGAACTTGATACTCGATGCGAAGGGAGAAGCGTGGCTGTCCTTTGGCAGTTTTTGGGGCGGCATCAAAATGAAGAAGCTGGATCGCAAGACGGGCAAACTGGCCGCGGACGACACGAAGCTTTATTCGCTCGCAAGCCGCGCGCGGCCTGAGAATCCGCCCCCCGCACCTCCCGGACTCCCGGCCAGCTGGCAAGCGATCGAAGCCCCGTTTATCGTCCGTCACTCCGGTACGCATGACGGAGATTTCTATTACCTGTTTGTTTCTTTCGACTTATGTTGCCGAGGCACTAAGAGCACTTACAAAACCATGGTGGGACGAGCTCGCGAAGTAATTGGCCCATATCTCGACAAGAGCGGCAAGTCTATGTTGGAGGGTGGCGGCAGCTCTTTGCTGGTCGCAAACCAGCGCTGGCTCGGGCCAGGCGGCGAGTCCGTTCACCTCGGGAAGGACCGCGACATTATCGTATTCCACGCCTATGATGCCACCACGGGCCGGCCTTCTCTTCAGATTTCCACCCTGAGTTGGGTGAGTGGCTGGCCGGAAGCGGCGCTGGAGGGGAGCGCAGAGCCGGGAGCATCCTCAACAAAGCCTTGAATTTGCGGGGTGGCCAGTCATGACGGGACGGCGGGAATTTCTTCGTAATACGTCGTTGGGTGTAGGCGCCATGCTCACCTGGAAGTGCCTGTTTTTTGCTGCACCGAGCACGAACACTGAATCGAGGATAGAAGTCTTAGTCGACGAACCATTGGGTGTGATTTCGCCCAATCTCTATGGGCACTTTGCGGAGAACCTGGGCGGAGTAATTTACGACGGCATTTGGGTTGGAAAAAACTCGTCCATTCCCAATATCGATGGAATTCGCAAAGACCTGATCGACCAGATGCGGAGGATCAAAGCTCCGGTAGTCCGATTCCCCGGGGGATGCTTTGCCGATAGTTATGACTGGCGCGATGGAGTTGGCCCATCCGAAAAACGTCCTCGGCGCACGAACTTCTGGGAAGGTGTCGAGCCTAAGGATGGTGCAGCCAGTCATCAGTACGATCCCAATCAATTCGGCACCAACGAGTTCGTTCATTTCTGCAAACTAATCGACAGCCAGCCCTATATTGCGGCGAATCTCCGCAGTCTGCCCGCACAGGAGTTCGATCACTGGGTCGAATACTGTAACTCTCCTGCGGGCAGCACGACGTTGGCGGATTTGCGCGCCAGTACGGGATACCCCGAGCCGTTTGGCGTTCGCTATTGGGGTGTGGGTAACGAGTCTTGGGGGTGCGGCGGAAATTTCACGGCACCGGAATATGCTGCTGAATTCTGCCGTTTTGCTGCGTGGGTTCCGCGCTATGGGATGGAACTTTCTCTGGTCGCGTCCGGCCCGAATGATGACAACTGGGATTGGACTCGCGGTTTCCTCGAGGAAATTCTTCGCAAAGGTCCGGGGCGACTTCGTTCGATTTACGGTCTGGCGCTTCATTATTACGCGTGGAACCTGAGTCGCGGACGTACCCGCGATTGGAACGAAGGCAAGGGCGACGCTTTGAAATTCGATGCTGTCGACTGGTACGAACTTCTCCGCCAGGGCGAAGTCATTGAGTCATTGATCGAAGGCCACTGGCAAGTAATGGGCGAGTTCGACCGCGAGCACCGCATCAAACTCGTAGTCGACGAGTGGGGACCGTGGTACCGGCCGGGGAGTGAAGCCACGGCGGGAAACATTCTGGAACAGGCTCCGACCTTGCGTGATGCCGTTTTCAGCGCCATGACGCTCGACATCTTCAACCGTCATCCCGAAAAAATTGGCATGGCGAACTGCGCGCAATTGATCAATTGCCTTAATAGCCTCTATCTGGCGCATGAAGACAACTTTTGTGTAACGCCGGTAGGTCACGTCTTCGAAATGTATGCGGTCCACCAGAGCGGACAAGCTCTACGCACCATCTTTTCTTCTCCACAGATTCGCTACGATCGTGACGGCAAGCAGGCAACTTTCTCGGGGCTCAGCGGCTCGGCCTCCGTGCATGACAAAGAGATGACGCTCACGGTCGTGAACCCGCACATCAGTGAAGCGAAAGAGTCGGAAATTGCGATAAGGGGTGCGACTGTTCGCACGGCCTCCGCCACCGTGCTGACGCACTCCGACATTCACGCGCATAACACGTTCGCGCAGCGTGAGGTGGTGGTTCCGAAAACACAGACTGTTGCGGCCCAACGAGCGACGGCTACGTTCATTTTTCCGGCCGCTTCCGTAACAAAGATGACTCTGACTTTGGGCTAGAGAAACCCGGTAGGGGTTTCAAATGGGTCGGCAAACGTTTGCTGTTCTCGCCCCGAATTGCAACTGGCCTATGTTAAGATGCAGGGTAATTCCTGGTCCGCGCGTATGGACATTCGCGAAATCGCCCGCCGAGCGAAAGTCTCCACCGCTACCGTATCTCGCGCCATCAATCATGTTCCAACGGTCGATCCCCAGCTCGCCAAGCGGGTCTGGAAGATCATCGACGAGCTCGGCTACTTTCCGAATACCCAGGCGCGAGCTCTGGTCTCCGGACGCAGTCGAATTTTCGGCCTGATCGTGTCTGAGATTACGAATCCGTTTTTCCCGGAGATTGTGCAAACCTTCGAGAACCTCGCGGTTGAGAACAACTACGAAATTCTGCTTACCTCAACCGTGCACGATCCAAAGCGAATGGAGTCATCGGTGCGGCGCATGATTGAGCGCCGGGTTGACGGCGTCGCGATTCTGACTTTTGGCATGGAAGATACGCTGCTGAACCATCTGCGTTTCCGAAAAGTTCCCATCGTCTTCGTCGATGTAGGGCCGAACGCTCCTGGAATCGTCAACATTCGGATTAACTATTTGAATGGAATCCGGCAGGCGGTGCAGCATTTGGCTGCGCTCCGGCATAAAAATATCGCGTTCATTACCGGCCCAGCCAATCTAAGATCGGCCATATCGAGGCGATCCGCCTTCCAAACCGCGATGTCCGAAATCGGGCTTCCTTCGGATTTGATGGTGGAAGGGAACCATCGCATGGACGGCGGAATGCGAGCTCTGATGGAATTCAACAAGTTGCGAGCCCGGCCCACAGCGGTCTTGTGCTCCAATGACATGACAGCGATTGGCGTATTGCGAGAAGCTTACGACCAGGACATCAAGATACCGGACGACCTTTCGGTCATTGGGTTCGACGATATACGGCTGGCCGAATTCACCATTCCTCCCTTGACCACGGTACAGATGTCACAGATGGAGCTGGCGAAAACGGCGTTTCACGCTCTGCTAAGCGAAGTACAACGGGAATCGCCGTCGACCGAGCGCACCGAATACGACCTCAATACCAGCCTGGTGCTCCGGCGCTCTACAGCGTTGGCGCGGGTCGGAAACCAGGCGGCGAAACCGCGTAAGGCGATGTAGGACAGCCAACCCTATGATTTTGGTCTTCGCCGGCGCGGAAGGGACAGCTACCACTTTGAAAGTAATTGACAATCGGCACCGGGATGATCTAGATTGCGCTAGCAAGTAAACGATTACTTGCCCCGCGCTTCCGAGGAGTGCGACAATACCGAGCTATGCTGCAGCGTTTGCGTGAACAGGTACTGGAAGCCAACCTCGAACTCGTGCGCCGAGGCCTTGTCCTGTGCACCTTTGGCAATGCCAGCGGCATCTCGCGGGAGGAAGGTTTGGTGGTAATCAAACCGAGCGGCGTTCCTTACAAGGATATGAGGCCCGAACATCTGGTCATTACCGACTTGGAGGGCAAGATAGTGGATGGCCATCTGAGGCCTTCGTCCGATTTGCCCACCCATCTTGTCCTCTATAACACGTTCCCATCTATAGGCGGGATCGCGCACACTCATTCCGAATATGCCACCGCCTGGGCGCAAGCCCGCAAGCCCATTCCCTGCTTCGGCACAACCCATGCTGATTATTTCCATGGCGAGGTCCCGGTCACTCCGGAAATGAGTGATACCGAAATCGCCGACGACTACGAAAAGCAGACGGGCGATGTCATCGTTCGCGCTTTGCAATCAACCGATCCATTAGCGACCCCCGGTATTCTGGTGGCCAATCACGGGCCCTTCGCCTGGGCTCCGGATGTTCGAACCGCTGCCCACAATGCAGCCGTTCTCGAATCGATTGCGCGGATGGCCTACTTCACGCTCGGCATCAATGCGGCCGCGCAACCCGTGGGCGCTGCGCTCCACGACAAGCACTATCTCCGGAAACATGGCAAGAACGCCTATTATGGGCAGGCTCAGGATAGAGACAAAAATAACAAACAGTAGGGACACGCAATGACGCCACAACTAGCGATCGGGGTGCCAACTCAACTGGTGCATCTTTCTCCCGTTGATGTGGTCATTGTGGTTTTTTATTTTGTCCTGGTGCTCTCGATCGGCTGGTATCTAAAAGGCCGCTCCAACACAGGCGAAGACTTCTTCATGGCGGGGCGCGAGATGACGGCATGGGTGGCCGGTCTCAGTTTTCTCTCCGCCAACCTGGGCGCGCTCGAACTGATGGGTTGGGCGGGATCGGCCTACCAGTACGGCATTCTGGCCACGCACTGGTATTGGATCGGAGCCATTCCGGCGATGCTGTTCCTGGCGCTGGTGATGATGCCGTTCTACTACATTTCCAAGACTCACTCCGTGCCGGGATATTTGAAACTGCGTTTCGGCGAATCGAGTCGCGCGCTGTCTGCCGTGTCGTTCGCTTTCATGACCGTGCTCATGAGCGGCGTCAACATGTTTGCCATGGCCAAGGTCATGCAGATCGTGCTCGGCTGGGACATTAATTTCAGCATCTGGGTGTCTTCGCTGACGGTGGCGATTTACGTGACGCTGGGCGGACTCCGGTCGGCCATCTTCAATGAAGTGCTGCAATTCTTCTTGATCTGGGCGGGTGCCCTGCTGATTCCAATCCTTGGGCTCTACGAAGCCGGCGGATGGACTAACCTCAAACTCGAGATTGCGCAGAGAGCATCGGCACAATACGTTCATCTCTGGTCGGGATTGGGATCGTTTACTACCAATCCGATGGGAATCCACTGGACTGGCATTGTGTTCGGCCTGGGTGCAGTGATTTCGATGGGCTATTGGACCACCGACTTTTTAGTGGTGCAGCGCAT
>Ga0210389_10004539_pt1 | contig 10775 bp, 11 predicted proteins | sample IncBWH28OmetaG_FD_160127 | JGI IMG/M metagenome (GOLD analysis project Ga0210389, IMG submission 160127) | Forest soil microbial communities from Barre Woods Harvard Forest LTER site, Petersham, Massachusetts, United States - Inc-BW-H-28-O ... | reverse complement strand
ACGGGTCAATCGCATCTCGGTCGCCGTGCTCGTCGATGGCAACTACGCCAAGAACGAGAAAGGCGAGATGGTCTATCAGGACCGCAGCAAGGAGCAGCTCGACCGGATTGCGGCGCTGGTGCGCTCGGCAATCGGGTTTGACCAGAAGCGCGGCGACCAGGTGGAAGTCGTCAACCTGCGGTTTGCCGAGGCACCGGCCGTCGCGCCGCTCGCCGAGCCCACGGGGCTGCTCGGCATGCTGCAATTCACCAAGGACGACGTCATGTACGTCATCGAGCTCGGCGTCATGATGCTGCTCGGCCTGGTGGTGCTGTTCATGGTGATCCGTCCGCTGGTCAAGCGCATTCTCGCCGACGAAGTGGTCGCGCCGCCCGACGCGTTGCCGGCAATCGCCGACGGCAGCGCACAGGCGGCCGGCGGCCAGAGCCTCATTCCTGGCGTCAACAACACCGCGCAACTCATCGACGTGGCCCAGGTCCAGGGTCAGGTTCATGCCCAATCCGTTCATCGCGTCGGCGAACTGGCCGAACGCAATCCCAACGAAACCGCAGCCATTATTCGTCAATGGCTTTCCGAACCTGCCGCGTGATCCCTGATGGCCTTGCCTCAAACCAATAACACCAACGACATCACCAGCGTGATTTCCTCGCTGGCGGCTCGTCAGGCCAATCGGACGCAGGCCGCGCCGCTTCCCGGTCCCAAGCGCGCAGCGATCCTGATGCTGGCGCTCGGCGAACAATATGGCGGCAAGGTCTGGTCGCTGCTCGACGACGATGAGGTGCGCGAACTGTCGATCCACATGTCGACGCTCGGCACCGTGGAGGCCGACGTCGTCGAGGACATGCTGCTCGAATTCGTGTCGCGAATGTCGGCGTCCGGCGCCCTGATGGGCAATTTCGACGCGACCGAGCGGCTGCTGCAACAATATCTGCCTACCGAGCGCGTTACCGGAATCATGGACGAAATCCGCGGCCCCGCCGGCCGCAACATGTGGGAGAAGCTCTCCAACGTCCAGGAAGAGGTGCTCGCCAACTATCTCAAGAATGAATATCCGCAGACCATCGCGGTGGTGCTCTCGAAACTCAAGCCTGAGCATTCGGCGCGGGTGCTCGCGATTCTGCCTGAAGACATGGCGCTCGACGTCGTCAACCGGATGCTCAGGATGGAAGCGGTGCAGAAGGAAGTAATCGAGCGCGTCGAGCAAACGCTCCGCGTCGAGTTCATGTCGAACCTGTCGCAGACCAGGCGACGCGACGCGCATGAGGTGATGGCCGAAATCTTCAACAATTTCGACCGTCAGACTGAAACCCGTTTCATCACCTCGCTCGAAGAAGAAAATCGCGAATCCGCCGAGCGCATCAAGGCGCTGATGTTCACCTTCGACGACCTCATCAAGCTCGACTCCGCCTCGGCACAGACGCTGATGCGCAATGTCGACAAGGACAAGCTCGGCATCGCGCTCAAGAGCGCCAACGAGGACGTCCGCGGCTTCTTCCTCGGCAACATGTCGTCGCGCGCCGGCAAGATGCTGCTCGACGACATGGCGGCGATGGGGCCGGTGCGGCTGCGCGACGTCGACGAGGCGCAGGCGCTGCTGGTCAACCTCGCCAAGGATCTCGCGGCCAAGGGCGAAATCACCCTCACCAAAAACCGCGCCGACGACGAGCTGGTGTACTGATGGCCGCGCCCGCAAAATTCCTGTTCGACACGGACTTCTCGGCGCCCGACCGGATGCGCGAGCGCGCCACCTCGCCGGCCGAAGTCGCCCAGAAGATTGCGGCCGCCGAAGCCCGCGCCTATCGCGACGGCTACGACGCCGCGCTGCGCGAAGCCAGGGTGGAAAGCGACCGGCGCGTCGCACTCGCGCTGGAGGAAATCGGCATCACCATCAAGGGCATTGCCGCGCGCTTTTCCGGGATCGAGACCCGCATGGAAACCGAAGCCGTCGACGTGGCTCTCGCGGTCGCGCGCAAGCTTGCCAGCGAACTGGTGGCCCGCGAGCCGCTCGGCGAGATCACCTCGCTCGTCAACGACTGCTTTGCCCAACTGGTGTCGACGCCGCATCTCGTGGTCCGGATCAACGATCAGCTTTACGAAGCGGCGCACGCCCGCATCGAGGCGCTGGCGAAGCAGAGCGGCTTTGCCGGCCGCCTGATCATTCTGGCCGAGCCCGAGATCGAGACCGGCGATTGCCGAATCGAGTGGGCGGATGGCGGCGTCGTTCTGGAACGCGCTTCCATCGAAGCAAAGATCAGCGAACTTGTCGGGCGCTATATCGCGTCACGTAACCAGGCCTGAACCCAGGCCCAGGAGGAATAGACCATGAGTGACACCGACACGCAGGTACCGCTACCGGATTTGAACGCCGCCGACACGCCGGCTGCAAGCGACATCGCCTATCACGAGGACGAGAACGCCGCCCGCATCGCCGCCGATCTTGAGGCCGTGTTCGACGTGCCGGTCCAGGTCTCGGCCGTGCTCGGCCGTTCCAAAATGGACGTCGGCGAACTGCTCAAGCTTGGACCCGGCACCGTCCTCGAACTCGATCGCCGCGTCGGCGAAGCCATCGACATTTACGTCAACAACCGACTGGTTGCGCGCGGCGAGGTGGTTCTGGTGGAAGACAAGCTCGGCGTCACCATGACGGAAATCGTCAAGGCGGAACGCACTTGAAATTTTTTCTAGCGATGCGTGCCTGACGGGCGCGAACAGACGAACAGGAGAATACCATGCGGCTTCTTATCGTTGGCACACTGAAGGGGCAGCTCACAACGGCCACCAAGATCGCGATGGACAACGGCGCCTCCGTTACCCACGCGGAAGATCACGAACAGGCGATGCGGGTGCTGCGCGGCGGCAAAGGCGCAGACCTCCTGCTGGTCGATGTGGGGCTCGACATCCGCGATCTGGTGATGCGGCTTGAAGCCGAACACATCCATGTGCCGATCGTCGCCTGCGGCATCTCCAACGACGCCCGCGCGGCGGTCGCCGCGATCCATGCCGGCGCCAAGGAATACATCCCGCTGCCGCCCGACCCCGAGCTGATCGCCGCGGTGCTTGCTGCCGTGGCCAACGATTCGCGCGACCTGATCTATCGCGACGAGGCGATGGCCAAGGTCATCAAGCTCGCGCAGCAGATTGCCGGCTCGGACGCCTCCGTGATGATCACGGGCGAATCCGGCACCGGCAAGGAGGTGCTGGCCCGCTATGTCCACACCCGCTCCAATCGCGCCAAACGGCCTTTCATCTCGATCAACTGCGCGGCTATCCCGGAGCATCTCCTGGAATCCGAACTGTTCGGCCACGAAAAGGGCGCCTTCACCGGCGCGGTGGCGCGGCGTATCGGAAAATTCGAGGAGGCAACCGGCGGCACGCTCCTGCTCGACGAGATTTCCGAAATGGACGTGCGGCTGCAATCCAAGCTGCTGCGGGCGATCCAGGAGCGCGTGATCGATCGCGTCGGCGGCACCAGGCCAGTCCCGGTCGATATCCGGATCATTGCGACATCGAACCGCAACCTGTCGGATGCGGTGCGCGAAGGCACCTTCCGCGAGGATCTTCTGTTCCGTCTCAACGTCGTCAACCTCAAGATCCCGCCGCTGCGCGACCGCCCGGCCGATATCCTGGAACTCGCCCAGCACTTCGCCAAGAAATATGCCGACGCCAACGGCGTGCCGCTGCGGCCGCTCTCGGCCGATGCCCGTCGCGTGCTGACCACCAATCGCTGGCAGGGCAACGTCCGGGAACTCGAAAACACCATTCATCGTTCGGTGCTGATGGCACACGGCGATGAGATCGGGGTGGATGCGATCCTGACGCCGGACGGCGACCGCCTCGACACGCCCAAGACGGTGCCGGCCGTGGCCCACGCTACTTTCGCCGCCGAACAAGTGACCCGCGCGCTGGTCGGACGCACGGTGGCCGATGTCGAGCGCGATCTCATCCTGGAAACGCTGAAGCATTGCCTCGGCAACCGCACCCACGCGGCCCATATTCTCGGCATCTCGATCCGAACGCTGCGCAACAAGCTGAACGAATATGCCGACGGCGGTCTGCCGATCACGCCGGCCGGCGCTAGTGACACTCACCGCGCCACCGCGCCGGTGTGAGATTTCGCGGCGACAACCGATCCATTCGGCGCGAGGACAACCTCGCGCCGGATTTTTTACCTAGTGGAGTGGATTTGACATTCGCCACCCACCCAGCCACAGATCCGGAAAGCGAATGTCAAATCCCAAACTCCACTAGAAACCTATATTTGCTGGCGGTCCTTTGATTCTAACATTCGCAAAAGTGCCCGCTGAGAAGGAAAGCGAATGTTAGAATCGGACCGTTAGCCCAAGTCCGAGCCCGGTTTGCGGAAGATGTGGATAGGGTCGCCGGGCTCCAGTGGCCGCCCAGTGAACGCCACATAGGCATAAAGCGCGAGATAGGCAACCGCGAGCGCTCCGACCGCATAGAACACCCAGACAGCGACGCGTTTCATCGCTTGGCGACGCTTCCGGCTAACAGTGGCAGCCTTACCACGACGGCAGCACCGCGCCCTTGAATTTCGTCAGAACGAACTCGCGGATTTCCGGAGTCTGATAGCTCTGCACCAGCGTCTTGACCCATGGCTTGTCCTTGTCGGCACTGCGCACCACAATGATGTTGGTGTAGGGCCCCTTGGGGTCTTCGCGCAGGATCGGATCCTTGACCGGATCGAGCCCGGCTAGCGTGGCGAAATTGGTGTTGATGCCGGCGGCATCGACATCATCCAGGCTCCGCGCCGTCTGCGCGGCATCAACCTCCACAATCCTGAACTCCTTCGGATTGTCGGCGATGTCGGCAACCCTCGGCTTGGATCCGACATCCGCTTTGAGCTTCAGCGCACCCTTGTCCTGCAGCAGCAGCAGGAAGCGGCCGCCATTGGTCGGATCGTTGGGGATCGACAGGCTCGCGCCTTGCGGCACCGCATCCCAGTTCTTGTATTTCTTCGAGTAGATTCCAACTGGAAAATTCACGGTTTGCGCAACCGTCTCGATTCTGTAGCCGCGCTCCGCCGTCTGATTGTCCAGATAAGGCTGGTTTTGAAAAGAATTCGCCTGCAACTCGCCGGCGTCGAGCGCCGCATTGGGCGCGACATAGTCCTTGAACTCGACGATCTCGATATCGAGGCCACTTTTGGCGGCGATCGGCTTGACGGCCTCGAGGATCAGCGCGTGGGGACCGGCGGTGACGCCGACCTTGATCGTTTCGGCGCTCGCCGGATTGGCGACAATCGTGGCGATGGCCAGGGTGGCCAGGACATAGCGAAGGGGCATGACAGCTCGCGCAGGTGGGAAGGCCGAACTTGACCTCATCAGCGATTAGCAAAACGCAAGCCGTGAGACCAGCCCCGCCAGCGGTCCCGCGAGGGCGAGGCCTTATGTCAAAGCTTGATCGGCACGAAGTGATTAACGGCGATCAAGACGATCAAAAGAAAGATGCCAAGGCCAAGGCTGAAGCCGATCAATTTCCTTTCGACCGGCAACAACGGCTCGACCTCCTGGGTCGCGATCTCGTCTTTCAAATTGGACGACGGCATGTGCTTCTACCTTTTATTAGCTGACCAACGGCGGCTTGAAGCCGCTGAAGAACAGCCAGGAGATCAACAGCCCGACCCAGATCACAAATCCGAAGAGGCTGACGAAATAGACCGCTGCGAGCTTGCCAAATCCCTGCTGCCAGAGTTTTCGGAAATCCGACAGCACGCCAATCGAAAAGAACGTCAGGACAAAGAAGATCACGCGGAACACGTTGGCTTCGCCGGCGGCGGCGGGAAGCGCCTTCGCGACTTCCGGCGTCGTGCCGATCGCAAGCCAGAGCGACACGGCGAACACCACGATGAAGCCGAGAATGAACTTCGGGAAACGCTGCCAGATTTCGGCAGGCTTGGCGCGATCCGGCCCCTTGTCGATATGATTGGTCCAGATGTAGCCGAGAATGAAGGCCCAGATGCCGATGAAGATATCGATGAAGATTTTCACCGTCGCGGTGGTCGCGAGAATCCAGCCGGGTTGATATTTGATGCCTTCCGCGGCCGCCTTCGCCATGATCAGCGACTCGGTGATGCCGCCGCCTGCGACTGCCGCGCCATCGGTCTTGATGGCAAGCCCGATCCAAGCACCCGCCACCAGCGGCTCCTGCCACAAGAAGGTCTGGGCCAGGAATGGCAGGATCAGCACTTCGACGACCGCAAACACAACGACCAGCGACGACACCAGGATCGGCACTGCGGGCCGCGCGCGGATCGCGCCGCCGGTGGCGATCGCAGCAGCCACGCCGCAAATCGAAATGCCGGAGGCGAGCGGTACTGACCATTCGCGACTGAAGCCGAACCATTTGCGCGCGACATAGTAAATCACGGCCCAATAAATCAGATAGGCCTCGACAATCGCGGCAGCACCTCGCAACAACAGCGAGGATGCCAGATTGAGGCGGCCGGCCGCGGTCACGGCCACGGTGGCGCCGAGAATGACGATGGCGATCTTGATATAGAGCTCGGGTCGGATCGCTTCCTTCAGCCAGTTCGCAAACCGCGGAAAGAAATTGGCAATCACGATCCCCGCCAGCAGCGCGACAATGAAACCGCCTTCATTGGTCAGCTTGAGCGACCATGCAATGCCGAATTTCTGCTGCTCGGCGGGCGTCACCGCGGCAACATAGGCATAGCTGCCGACGATCCAGCTCGCATAGGCGATCGCAAAAGTGGCGGTAAATGCCAGCGCAAATTTCCGCACATCCGCGCCCAACGTCGCGACACCCGCGCTCAGAATCGTCAGCAACGCCAGGTAAGTCGCAATCAGCGCACCACCGCCGCCAAGCCATGCGTAAGCCTTGGCAAAGGGGCTGAGTGCCTGCGAGACATTCGTATAAACCGAGGTGGTGACGGCCCAGCCGAGAAGGTCAACCCCGCCGATGCTGACAAGCGCCGATCCGAAAACCAGAAGCCCGATGACGACCGCTAGCCAATCCTCAGTCAATTGCGTCCGCAACGTCAGCGGCTCGGAGGCCTTGATCGCCATATCCGACATTCTACGTCCTCGAAAATCATATGTTGATGGAGGGTTTGCACGCTCCGTTTGTTCCATGTCGAGAATATGGCGCTAGTCGCCGGTGTCGAGGACCCATGAAAAAAGCGATATCCAGCCTGCCGGTCGGCGAGCGGCGCTGTGTTTTTTCCATCGAGGGGATCGGCGGCAGAGCAATTTTCTTTGCGTAGATAATGTGGCGGCCAGCCGTTTACAAAAGGCGCGAACTACTCCGCCGCGGTGGATGCGGGTTTTGGGGATGCGACGTTGAGCGCCAACTTGCCATAACGATCAGTAAAAGCCGCGGTATCGATCTCCTCGAGCTCGATGTCGCCGCTCATCACGCCAGCCTTCCAGGCATCGTGTTCGCTGTCCTCGCGAAATTCCGGCAGCACTTCCCTGGCGAACAGCTCCAGGGATTCGCAGATATGCTCGTGGCTGTTCTTGCCGGCCTGATTGAGCAGGATGACCTGATCGATGTGAGAGGTGCGGAAACGCCGCAATTTTCTCCGGATGGTTTCCGGCGATCCGATCAGGCCGCTTCGCAATGCCGCTTCCTGGGCCAGCGGATTCTCGCGCTTCCATTTGTTATATTCGTCCCACATGTTGGCGGCGCCGGGCGCGGGACGCTGGCGATTCTGCGAAGCACCGTAAAAGCGCAGCGCGAACTGGAAAAACGTGGCGCCGTCCGCCCGCGCGCGGGCCTCCTCGTCGGTTTTGGCGCACATGAAGAACGAGACCAGCGCCATGTTCGGATTGATCTTGTAGTCGGCGAGCTTCTTCAGCCGCTTGGTGATGGCATTATAATAGGCATGCACCCAGGCGTGCGCCGCGTCCGCACTGACGAACTGAAAGCCGAGCGCGCCAAAACCGTTTTGGCCGGCGCGTTCGATGGTCGGCAATTGCGAGCACGCCATCCATAGCGGCGGATGCGGCTTCTGCACCGGCTTCGGCACCACATTGCGCAGTGGTATGTCGAAATACTTGCCGTGATGCTCGCAGCCGCCATCCTTGAACATCGGGAAGATGGCGCGGACGGCCTCCTCGAACACTTCCTTCTTGGTTTCCATGTCGCGGGAAAACGGCGTCAACTCGGTGATCGAGGCGCTCTCGCCCATCCCGAATTCGCAGCGACCGCGGCTTAAGAGATCGAGCACGGCGACACGCTCGGCCACGCGCGCAGGGTGGTTGGTCGTGAGCTGGAAAATGCCGTGGCCGAGCCTGATGTTTTTCGTGCGCTGGCTCGCGGCGGCGAGAAACGATTCCGGCGAGGGCGAGTGTGAATATTCCTCCAGGAAATGATGTTCCACCACCCAGGCATAGTCGTAGCCGAGCCGGTCGGCGGTCTCCAGTTGCGTGAGCGCGTCCTGATAAAGACTGAGTTCGTCGCCAGCCTGCCACGGGCGCGGCAATTGCAACTCATAGAAGATGCCGAATTTCATACGCCTCTCCCATGGGCCGGCTATAAACTAAACGTACGCCAAATCGCGTAGTACAACAGGTATGAAGCGATAGCGGCGGCGAGGACTCGCCAACCGTTTCGGCGGTAATTGTCCACACTCAAAATACCGTGCGCGCGACTTAATAGCCAAATGGCACCAGCCGAACCCCACGTCACCCAAATTCCGTAGGTGACGGCCAGATGCTCAAAATACGTGCCATAGGCAACGCCATGCTTGGTCTTGAGCAGGTGCGTATAGCCCAGCGCTGGCTCGGGGGAGAGAGGCCTCAAGGGAGGCGAGAGGTTCGTGTGTAACCCGCCGCAGAAGATAAAGCCGCCTATGCAGGCGCCGATGGCGAGTATGATAGCTCGCTCATATCGGCTTAAGCGCGCGGGTACCGGACGATACTGCGTCAGATTTACGACCTGGCCCGGCGGCATGAGCCTTAAACCGTGGCGCTCAGGCACAGCGGTTTGTCCCGACGCGGACAAGGGATCAAAAGACACATGAATGTCGCCGCGGTTTCCCGCGCCATCTTCAAACGTCACCAGATAGGAACGAGGTACGTCTTCCACGATGATCTCGCGAAGCCAATAGCGCAGGCTATTCGAGCGGACCACCGCGATGACACGAAACCCGCATTGACCGGCGAAGGTGTCGATTGCCGATCGATCCTCGGGACGCTCCTGTATTGGACGCAAAAGACGCAAAAGAAGCCAGCCGAGAATACCGCAAAGGCCCAAAAACACGATCCAGAAGGTCATTCGCTCCATTTTTCGCAAGACCTTTCACCACTGCATCGATCGTTCAACAGGTAATACCAAAGGAGGAAGCCGCCGCGCCCCGTCTTTTTTAGAAAGCCGGCTTGTGCTGCCGGGATCAACGGTTAGCTTTGCAGGCCAGCCCGAGTCGCGGACTTTGCTCCCGGCAACCTTGGCTCCTTGCGATAGAGACACATGACCACCTTCACCCCGCATCAGGATTCCGCGCTAAAGGCCGTTGCCGACTGGCTAAAAGCCAAGCCCGGCCGTAACGGCACGCCGCCGGTGTTCCGTCTGTTCGGCTATGCCGGCACCGGCAAGACGACACTTGCGCGCCACATCGCCGAGGACGTCGATGGCGAGGTGAAGTTCGCCGCCTTCACCGGCAAGGCAGCATTGGTGATGCGCAACAAGGGTTGCGACAACGCTTCCACCATTCATTCGCTGATCTATCGCGCCCGCGAATCCGGCGTCGAACAGCCGAGCTTTGAATTGTGGGACGATGCGCCGGCCTCGAAGGCCAAGCTGATCATCATCGACGAATGCTCGATGGTGGACGCGGAGATGGGCCGCGACCTGATGTCGTTCGATTGCCCGCTGCTGGTGCTCGGCGACCCCGCGCAATTGCCACCGATCCAGGGCGGCGGCTTCTTTACCGACAGCGAACCCGACGCGATGCTGACCGAGGTGCATCGCCAGGCCCAGGACGATCCGATCGTTCGCATGTCGATGGATATTCGCGAGGGCCGCGAGCTCGAGATCGGCCGCCATGGCGAAAGCGAAGTGGTGTCGCGCAGCGAGCTCGATCCCGAGCGGGTGATGCAGGCCGATCAGGTTCTGGTGGGGCGCAACAATACCCGCCGCGCCTACAATATGCGGATGCGGCAGAAGCAGCACATCGAGGATCCCCTCCCCGTTGCCGGCGACAAGCTGGTCTGCCTGCGCAACAACCGCAAGAAGGGGCTGTTCAACGGCGGCCTGTGGCGCGTGAAGTCACGCAACGCTTCGCGATCGAAATCGCGCATCGTCAGCATGCGGCTCGCGCCGGACGAGGAATTCAGCCACAAGGTCACCAAGGTCTCCGTGCGCTGCGACTGTTTCGAAGGCGGCATCGAAGCGATCCCGTGGGATCAGCGCAAGCCCTATGACGAGTTCGACTACGGCTACGTGCTGACCGTGCACAAGTCGCAGGGGTCGCAATGGGACGACGTGGTGCTGTTCGACGAAAGCTTCGCCTTCCAGGATAGCCGCGCCCGCTGGCTCTATACCGGCGTGACACGGGCGGCCAAACGGCTGAGTATCGTCGTCTAAGCCTGTACCGCTCGCCCCGGATCGCGCTCATTTTCGCCATTAACTCACGGAGTCGTGTGTATCGCCCTGTAACAGATCGGCTTTTGCCGCGTATCTTGGGCTCAAGCCTCATTCCGCCAAGCCGACTGGAAAGCAAAGGAAGCCCCCATGAACCGCCGTTCCTTCAGCCGTCTTTCGCTATTTGCCGCCGCGATCGGCGCGCTGGCCGT
>Ga0210389_10004538_pt1 | contig 10776 bp, 7 predicted proteins | sample IncBWH28OmetaG_FD_160127 | JGI IMG/M metagenome (GOLD analysis project Ga0210389, IMG submission 160127) | Forest soil microbial communities from Barre Woods Harvard Forest LTER site, Petersham, Massachusetts, United States - Inc-BW-H-28-O ... | reverse complement strand
CGCCGCCAGATAAACCTCCGCCCCCGCCGAACCCGCCAAACCCGCCTCCGCCACCGGAGCCAAACCCGCCTCCGCCACCGCTCCATCCGCCTCCGCCGCGCCCGCTCGAAAGCGCGAGCCACAGACAGCCGCTCCCCCGTCCGCGCGAGAGAATGAGGATGAGAAAAACGAACAGATAAAAAATGAGCTTCGGCGGAATTCCGCCGAGTGGCCGCGACTGCCGGTAGACCGTGCGTTCCGGAACCGGGGCCGGCGCGACTGTCGAGTCAAGCGAGAAGTTGAAGCTTGATGCAAAGTGCTGTGCAACGCGCTGCGTCATCAACTCGATGGCGCCGCCGTAGTCGCGCTGCTTCATCAGCGGGATTGCTTCGCGGATGATGTCGCCGGTCTGGCCGTCGGTCAGGAAGCCTTCGCTCCCCTGGCCGTTCTCAATGCGGACATATCCCTTCCCGTCGGCGCTCGTCTCCTTCGGCACGACGAGAATCACGACTCCGGCGTTGCGCGTGGCATCGCCGATTTTCGTGTTCGCGCCAACCTTCCACTCGCGTCCGATGCGAAGCGCGATCTCGCTGACATCGCGGCCGCCGAGATCGCTCAGCGTCACGACGGCGATCTCGCCATGTGACTTGGCGCGCACGTCGGTCACCAGCGCGTCGATCCGTGCCGCGTTCGCCGCGGGGATGACATTGGCAAAATCGTTTACCATCCCGCGGGGCGCGGGTATTACCGGACCAGCCGCCCCCTGCTGCGCGATAAGCGCAATGGGAAAAGCGGCCAGAACTGCGAAGCCCAGCAGACCTCTACGGATTCTTTTTGTCCCCGTTCATCCGCGTGACGATGAGAATCGCGCCCCAGGGCGCCTTGTCGCCGAATTGCACCGACGATTGCGTCGCCTGGAGTATCGCGATGAAATATACATCGACGGGGTTCACCACCCACATCGTCCCGACCGGCTGGCCGTCGACGACGAAGGTCATGCACTTCCCGTTGCGGAGATTCACGTAGCAGTCGTTCCGGCTCGCCGGCATTCTCACGCCCGTGACCGAGAGCGAGCGCATCAGGCTCTCGAACTCGGAAAACTCACCCTGATCGCGGCGGGCCGCGATCTCGGAGGGCTCATATACCTTCCAGCCGTTCCGCTTGGCCTCATCGTAACTGAGCTGGTTTCGCGTGGCCGCCTTGGCCGCGTCGATTTCGACGCCCGGCAACACGACGCCATTCATCGGAACCATCAAATCCATGTCGAGGGTGTCGGACACGGACGCGTGAATGAGGTCGGTGGAGGACGGCTGCCAGCCGATTTTCTTCACGGTCACCTTGAACGCGCGCCCGCCCGACAACGGGAGCGTGAAGTGCCCCATGGCGTCGCTGATGACGGCGACCACCTGCCTGTCCAGCGAATCGAGCACCGTGATGCTCGCGCCCTGGAGCACGTGTTCGGTCCCCTCGGCGCGCACGGTGCCGCGAATCATCTGTGCGGAGAGTTTCCCCACGGGAACCACCACAGCGAGCAGCAGGCCAAGCGCGACGAACGACATCTCTGTTTGCCGGCGAACGCACATGAGGCCGCCAAGCGGACTTACCGCCGGCGGCCTCATATGTGACTTCATACCATTCACCCCAAACGCTCTTGAGCCTTACGGGCTGGTCGTGCGCGCGGGCTGGAGGTCCGGGAAGAACAGCACGCCCGGTGTCGAGAACTGTGCAGCGGAGCTGGGCGTCGCTGACGCGTCGAAAATAAACGCGGTCAGGACTGACCCGCCGATTCCGGAACCGAAGATCGGATCCGCAGCCGTCGTGCCCGCCGTACCGGCCTGCAGTGTGTAACCCGCTGGCGCACCAACTGCGTTCAGCGTGCCGGGCGCCGTGAGGCGAACGACGAGCGGGCCCGGCGCCTGCGACAAGTACGATGTGGCGCTCTGGAAAGCCAGCGACGAAGCTGCCGGCGTGCCCGTCAACGGCGTCGTGCCGTTGATGTACACGTCAACCGCGCCCTGAACCGGAGCGACGTTGATGACGCGCATCTGGACTGTGCCGGCGTTCTGCGTCGGCAGCGCGTCCTGAATGATCCACAGCTTCTCCTTCACCGCGGCACCTGAGCGGGCGGCGCCGACCTGAACCAGCGTGTAGTACGTGCCGGCCGTGAAGGTGTATGTCGTGTCGACCATGATCGTCGACGCAACTGCGACCGAAACGGCCTGACTCGTGTTCGTCGGGCTCGGATCGAGGAAGATGCGGATATGCCGCGAGCCGGCCTGATATCCCTGATAGTTGCCTTCGCCAAGACCGCGGAATGCGGTATTGAGGAACGGCTGGGAGTACTGCACCTGATCGACGGCACGGAAATCCATGGCGAAGGTGTCAGGTACTGCATTGATATACCGCACATATGCGAGCGGCGGGGGCGCATGCGTAACGCCCGTGACGTCCTTGGCGCATGCCGTCACGCCGCACGCGAGGATCACTGCGAAGAAAAGACGCTGAAATCGCATCTGGGTGGCTCCAGACTCCGAAGAGAAATGATGGTGGGGTATCATTACGATGGATTGCGGACTAGTGCGAAGGACCTGTTGTACCGCCTCCTGGTCCATTTCCCGGACCAGTCGAGCTCGACGTTCCTGATGACTTAATCCCTGCAGTTAGAACGAACACTACGAGTGCAGCCGTAAGTGCAGTGGCGAGAACAACCGTCCTCGCCTGATTGAAACGATGGATCCTGTATCCTTCCACCCCGTCCTTGGAAATCGTTACCACCTCGTTTTCCCACTTGCTGACGTTTCCGTTGAGCTGGTAAACGTCGGTAATCGAGATCGTATACGAATCCGTGTTCTGGGCAGTGACCACCCCTTCAACCCTGTCAACCGAACCGCCGAGCTTGTCAGATATGGCCAACCGTCCCTTGTCATTCATCACCAGTTGGACCGTCACCGCTGCCGGTGGCGGGCCCTGTTGCAGGGGCAACGTCTCGTAGCACCCCTGCAACAGCATAGCCAGCGTCGACAGGAGCGCGCCAACTACGCGCGTCCGTCGGCGATTAGAAACCGTACGTCCCCTTTGCGGCGACGCCTACTGTGCCGTGCGGCATGTTGTAGAACGGCTCCTGGCGAGAATCCATCTCTTCGTTCGGAACCGGCCACATGTTCGGCATGCCTGCAACCAGGTCGCCCCAGCCGCGCGAGTCCTGGAACCACGGAATGTACGACGTATAGGCCGTCTCCATTCGCTTTTCCCACTTCATCGCCTCGAGAATCGTACCGCACGCAACCGTCGTGAATGCCGGCGGCTGCGGAACGTGCGGAACGCACGAGTTGATGCCGCCCTGAATCGGCGTTGACGTGCTGGCGATCGCCCCGATCGACGGCAGCCCGTGCTTTGCACGCGACGCATCGATCAGCGCCTGTGCCGCTACGAGGTTGCCAGCGTAGATGTCGCCCTCGGCCTGAAGCATATCGAGCTCGACCTTGGGGAACTGCACCATCGTGCCTACGCCGCTGGCGCGATAAATCGCGAGCCAACGACGATGGTCGTACATCGACGATCCGTAGCCAGGACCAACTGCGTCCTGCGCCGACGGCCGGTTGCTGAAGTAGCGGTTCGCTACAAACGTGGTTCCCGTGGTCGGCGTGTCTGCGTTCTGCAGCGCACGCGTTGCACCCTGCGGGAAACGCAGGTCGGGAGTCTGAACCAGAAGCTGAGATCCGTCACGCGTGCCGATCGGCAGCGACATGTACTGGGCGTACGTGCCTGATGTATCGGCCATGCCGAAAATCATCAGCGGCATTTCGTGATAGCCGGAGCCGAAAATCGTGTTGCAGATGAACGAGCAGCTCCATCCGCCGCCTACGTTGACCTGAAGGTCGGTGGTGAGGCCTGCCTGCGCATCGGCAATCACGCTGGACCAGCTCACGGCGGCACGCTCTGCCGGCGTGCGCGCAACACCCGCGCGAAGGCGGGCTTTCCACGAACGCAGCAGCTGAATGTACTGCGCCTGCGACAAGCCGTTGCCGTTGATCCACGCCGCCGGAAGCGGGAACCCGCCCGCCGCGACCGCAGAACTGCCGGTTGCAATGGCTGAGTCGATCTGCGCCAGCGCAGCGGTCATGAGCGCCTGATAACCAGCCAGCGGCGGAATCACGTTGCTGGGGATCTGGTTCGTTACGATCGCGCCCGAGTCATAAACGATCGCCGTGTAGCCGAGCGAAATTCCGACGACGAACTGTGCGAACGACCGGTCACGTGCATCTTCACCGGCCGATCCCGTCGTGCCGTTCGATGCAACGATGTTGTCCATCGCCTGCACCAGATTGGCGGCGTTACGGGCCAGCTTCTGGAAGTTGGAGAAGTCGTACAGGTTTTCCGCATCGCAAACATTGCCGCGATCGTTGATGATCGGGTTCGGCGGAACGGCGTCGCGCGCGTTCTCGCAGAAATTGGCGACGGTTCCGAAGCCCTGGAACGCAATCATCTCACCAGCCGGCTCGATGTTGCCGGCCGCGGGATTTGCATTCCAGCCGTTGTTGAACTGCTGGTAGAGCGAGCCAATGATGCTCTCAACTCCGGCCGGAGTCGAGAAGGCCCGCGCGACGTCGGGGTTATTCAGGTCTTTGACGTTGAGCACGTTGCCGGCGGTGCACGCGGTCACCAGCACCGCACACGCCACAGCAGAAGTCGCTCGAATAAGGTTCATCTTCATCGTGGTTGGATCCTCGTGGGGGTGGTCCCACCGCCCGCCAGTTCGGCGGGCGGCAGGACACTGGACCTAGAAGCTCGAGCTCAGCTGGAACGTGATGCTGCGCGTGTTCGGGAAGCCGTAGGCGTCGACAGCATTGAGCGCCGCCGAACCGCTGGACAGATTCGTGCCCGTCGCTCCAGTCTCTGGATCGTAGCCCGTGTACTTCGTCCACGTCTTCAGGTTGCGGCCGATCAGCGAAACCGTCCAGTCGCCGTAACCGCCGATGCGGCCGATGCGATAACCGAGGCTGACTTCGCGCAACTTGACGTACGAGGCGTTCTCAACGGACACCGTGTTCGTGCCGAGAGCATCGTACAGACCGCCGACGCCGTTCAAGCCGTCGCCCGGGCCGCCACGATAGTAGTAGCCCAGCGGTCTCGCGGTCGCGACGGTGACATTGATCTGGCTTTCCTCACCGTTCATGAAGTCGCCGAATGACCAAGCGCGGCCTTCATTCCACACGCTGTTGCCCTTGACTGCGTCGAGCAATGCGTAGGCCGAGAACTTCCGCCACGTAAAGTTCTGCGCGATCGAGTAACGGAAGTCCGGCAACGCGCTGCCGATCGACTGGTTCGTGACTGCGTGACCCAGCGAATCGTGCAAGACAATCGGGTCGCCCCAGCTTTCCGTGATGCCCCACGGAGCCGTTGCGGCGCCGTTGACCGCCATCCAGCCGTTCTTCGTGATGCCTTCGCCGAGGCCCAGTCCGCCCGTCCAGACAACCAGACCCATGCCGTTCTTCTGGAAGTTGCTGGTCGGCGTACCGCACTGGCTCTGGAAATTCGACGGCAGCTGCGAGCAGCTCGTGATGAACTGCTTGCCGTAAATCGCGCCGTACGGAACGTTCGGCGCGACGTAGTAGTTCGAACCCGACGCCGAGCCGGTCTGCATCGTGTAGTAATACGGTGCAACACCCGCTGCGATGCCGGTGATCTCGCTCTTCGTCTGGTCAAAGTTGAAACGCGCCGAATACTGCAGGTCGCGCTTCTCGATGAGCGGAACGTTGAGCGACACTTCCCACGTCTCATTCTGCAGCTGGCCGGCGTTCTTCCACTGGTTCGAGAAGCCCGACGAGGCCGACGGCGGAACGCTCAGGATCTCGCTCTGCACGATGCCCAATGCGTGCGTGACCGTGAGCCCGTACTTGTGCAGGATCTCGGCGTCGAAGCCCAGCTCGACTTCCGTCGAGAGTTCAGGCCGGAGATTGTTATTGCCGAGCGTGCTCGCGCTCACCGCACCGTTGGTGATCGTGAACGTCTGATACTGCTGCGCAAAGCTCGGACGGTTGCCGGCCTGGCCAACTGCCGCGCGAAGCTTGAAGTCGTTGATCGTGTTCTTGAGCGGCCAGAAGGGCTCTTCCGACGCGCGCCACGCCAATGAACCGCGGCCGTAGTTGGCCCACTGGTTCTGCGTTCCGAACAGCGACGAACCGTCGCGACGGATCTGCGTGTTCAAGATGTAGCGTTCCTTGTACTCGAGGTCGACGCCGGCGAACATGCCGAGCTGGCGAACCGAAGTAACCGAGGAGCTGAGCGAGTTGCTCGCCGACGGAACCAGCGCGCTCGTCGTGAACAGGCCCGGAACCAGGAGGTTCACGCCGTTCTGACCGTTCGCGTTGTTGTCCTGCTGCTCGTACAGGCCGCGAACCGTAAAGCGGATGTTCAGGTCGCGACGCAGATCCTTGCGCGCCGTCCAGTTCACGGCGGCGTTGTACGACTGGTTGAACGCGTTGTCCATTTCGATGAAGCCGAGGTACGACGTGCCAGTGCTCGTCAGACTCCGCTCACCGTTGTCCTGGAAATAATTGTTGACCCCGTTCGTGCGATCGTAGCCGATCGAGAAATCGCCGTCGAGCCACGAGAGCGGCTGCCAGCGCGCCTGCAGGTTCCCCTGGAAGCGATCGTTCTGGCCACGCTGCGGGTACGACTGGTCGACATAAGCCGCGTTTCCGTTCGACGCGCCGTCCGCCATGATGTTCGAGCGCACGAACAAGCGGCCGAGGTCGTCCGTACGGAGCAGGTCGGCGTACGCCGGCGAGCGCGTCAGGTTCATGAATGAACCCGAGCTGATGTCCTGCGAAATGCGGGCATAATACGCGCGCACCGACAACGTCCAGTTGCCGCCGAGCGTGTTGTCCACGTTCATGCGGATCGAGTTGCGGCGATATCCGTCGAGGTAGCGGATCGAGCCTTCCTGACGGAAGGTGCCGAGCGACGTGAAGAAGTTCGCCTTTCCGAACTTGCCCGTCATGTCGACGTTGATGTTGCTCCACGGACCGTTCGTCACGTTCTGCCCGATCGGATCGTACGTCACCGGGAACGGATTGTCCTGATACAGGCCGCGGAGCTTGATCGCGCCAGCATTGTTCAGGATGCCTTCGTCGTTCGTCAGCGTCACCGGGTTCAGCGCGAAAACGCCGCCGCCCTGGTTGATGCGCAGCGTCTCTGCATAGATGTCAACCGTGCGCGAGCACGACGGCTGCGTCACACCATTGCTGGTGGATGAAGCGCAGAACCGCGTCATGGTCGGGTCCATCATCATCATCGTCGTCGTCGCGAGCGGAATCTTGTTCTCGATGTCGCTGACGCCGAACTCTGCATGCGTCGTGAAGCGGACGCCTTCGCCGCTTGCACGGCCGCTCTTCGTCGTTACGGAGATAACGCCGTAACCAGCGCGCGATCCGTAAAGCGACGCGGCAGCCGCGCCCTTCACTACTTCGATGTTGTCGATGTCGTTCGGGTTGATGTCGGACAGTGATGCCGATGCGATCTGCTCGACGCCATCGACGATGAACATCGGCGACTGGTCGCGGCCGGTTGCGTTGATCGACTGCGGGCCACGGAGTACGATAGCCGGAACCGAGCCCGGGCGGCCCGAGGCCGACACGATGTTCGCACCCGTCACCTTGCCCTGAAGCTCGGCAAGCGGGTTGGAGTTCGGTACGGGCATGTCCGTAGCGCTCACCTGCGCAACCACGAACGGCAACATCTTCTGCTCAGTGCCCGACGTCACACCCGTGACGACGACCTGACTGAGCTTGTTGATGTCGGGAGCCAGCGCAAAGTTCTGCGTGGACGGGCCCGCCGTGATCGTAATCGTGCGCGTCTGCGGCGTATAGCCGATGGCACGGACTCGAAGAACAACCGACTGTCCGCTGACGCGTGCGCCGGGGATGGTGATCGTGTACTGACCTGCGGTGTTCGAGCCGATCGAGATGTTCAACGCATCGATCGTGACATTCGCGCCGACGAGCGGCGTCTGATTGTCATCCAGAATTCTACCGGTGATGGTAGCGCCCTGGGCAAACACCATCGCCGGAACTCCGACGCTGGCCAGTACGACGGTCAGCCACCTACGCAACCGAGTACTCTGTGGCATTCTTTCCCTCAACTGTGGTGAAGGGGTGGGGACTTCTGCTGCGAACACAAGTGAACTGAAAACACGGAACGGAACCGTGACGAGGATCCGCTCCCTGTCGATCAATACCTCAGGAAGGTGCCCCGTGTCACAATTTCTTGACGCCCTATTCTCCCACATGGGACGCAAACGCGCAACCCCTAGCCCCGCATCAACCTCCGAGGCCGCAAGCCCGACCAGATTGTCCATGCGTTGCGCCATCCCGGCCCGGAGCGGGGCGATGTTGGCGCAAAAGCGTCCGGACCGCAACGGCTACATTATATAGAGGACGCTCCCTCCCCCGGACTTGATACTTTCGCAATGCCACGACTCACTTTCATCGCACTCGCTCTCGCAACGGCGCTCGCGTTCGTACGCGACCCGGTCACTGACGCGGCTGATCGCGGCCGGATCGCCGGCAAGGACACCGCCCCGCTCTGGTTCGTCATGGTCAGCGACTTCCAGTGCCCCTACTGCAAGGCGTGGCACGACTCCTCGTACAAAATGATCCAGAAGAACTATGTCGAGACCGGAAAGCTTCGGATGGCATTTATCAATTTTCCTTTGCACGCGAACTCGATGCCCGCATCGGTCACCGCGATGTGCGCCGCCGTGCAGGGAAAGTTCTGGCCGACGCACGACAAAATTTTCGATTCGCAAAACGCGTGGAAGGCGCTCAAAGACGCGCGTCACTATCTCGACTCGCTGGCCGTCGCTTCCGGTGCAGACGCGGCGAAGCTGAAAGCGTGTGAGGACAGCAAACAAGTGCTGCCGCTCATTGCGGCCGATCAGGCGCGCTTCCAGAAAGCCGGCGTCAGCGGAACCCCCACGTTCTACATCGGAAACGCGACGCTCGTCGGCGCACAGCCGCCCGCCGAGTTCCGCCACGTGATCGACTCCGTGCTCGCCGCACTGCCGAAAGGCAAGTAACTCAACTCTCGTTCGAGCGCGCCGCGAATGCATTTTCTGCTGCGCATTCCGTACGCCACTGCCGCCGGCGCCGCACGCGCCGCGGCGGCGCTCGCGCCTTCAGGCGACGGAAAACTTGTCTCGTCGCTCCGCGCGCGCCGCGGGATTCGCGCACGCTACGCAGAGTTCGGCGCGCGCGGTCGCGACGCGACGCGGCCATTGGTGTGGTTGCACGCGCCGTCGGTCGGCGAAGGGCTGCAGGCACGGCCGGTGGTCGCACGGCTGCGCGCGGACCGGCCTGACGTGCAGATCGCCTACACGTTCTTCTCGCCCAGCGCGGAAAAGTTCGCGAAGCGCATCGGCGCCGACTTCTGCGACTATCTCCCCTTCGATTCAGCCGGCGACGCGCACGCAGCGATCGACGCGCTGCGCCCCACGGCTCTCATCTACAGCAAGCTCGACCTGTGGCCGCGGCTGACGGAAATCGCCGCCGCGCGCGGGGTCGCACTCGGGATGGTCTCCGCCACGCTCGCCGGCGAATCGGGCCGTCGCTCGGGCCTGGGCGCGATGATTCTCCGCGATGCGTACCGCGCGCTCGATGCGGTCGGTGCGATTTCCGTTGAAGATGGTGACCGCCTCCAGCAGCTCGGCGTGCGCGGCGATCGAATCTCGGTGACCGGCGATGCACGCTACGACGAGGCGTGGGCACGCGCAGCGGCGTCGGAAAAACAGGGCGCGCTGCTGGATCCGCTGCGAACCGATCGCGCGACGCTCGTAGCAGGTTCAACATGGCCGGCCGACGAAACACCGCTGCTCGCCGCGTGGAGTTCGGTACGCGAGAAAATGCCCGGCGCGCGGCTCATCATCGCGCCGCACGAGCCGTTGCCGGCACACACGGATCCAATCGCACGCTGGGCATCGTACGCGGGATTGCGTTGCGCGATGCTCGCGAGCTCGGCGGCCGCGACGGCGGATGTCGTGATCGTCGATCGCGTCGGCGTGCTCGGCGATCTTTACGCGCTCGCGGATGTCGCGTACATCGGCGGCGGATTTCACGCGGCCGGATTGCACTCGGTGATCGAGCCGGCGGCGTTCGGCGCACCGGTGCTGTTCGGTCCGCGTCATACCGCCAGCCGCGACGCCGTGCTGTTGCGCGAGTGCAAGGGCGGATTCAGCGCGAGCTCGGCAACTGAAATCGCAACACGACTACTCGAGTTATTTCAGGATCCCGCAGCGGCGCGCGCCGCGGGTGATCGGGCGCGCGCGCTCGTGCGCAACGGACTCGGCGCCGCCGATCGTTCGGCGGCGCTCGTGGAGAAGCTGCTTAGAACTTCTTGAGTCCCTTCGGCGTCCAGGCGATCGAAAAGCCGACGCCGTTCGTCGAGCCGAGATACGAAGTGCCACCGAGCAGCGCAGCCAGGCGCAACGCGACCTGCGGCGTGATTTCGTAGTTCACCCCGACATCCACATCGACGTCGACTTTTGCATTGCTGGGGCAGGCGCCGGGAATCGTAGTGGAACCGGTGCCGCTTGGGTTGCCAATCGTGCGTGCGTCAGGGCCGGAACAGAAATCCAGCGACAGCCGCGGATGCACGAACGGCGTCAGCTCATTTCCATTGTCGAGCTTGAACGTGTGCCCAACCGCCGCGCCGATCGGAAGCCGCACGACCGTCAAACTGCTGCCGCTCGAAAATCCCGCGCCGAACGTTGCGGCGATGTCGAACGGCATGTCCGCCGTC
>Ga0210389_10004535_pt1 | contig 10782 bp, 9 predicted proteins | sample IncBWH28OmetaG_FD_160127 | JGI IMG/M metagenome (GOLD analysis project Ga0210389, IMG submission 160127) | Forest soil microbial communities from Barre Woods Harvard Forest LTER site, Petersham, Massachusetts, United States - Inc-BW-H-28-O ... | reverse complement strand
CGGACCTTCTTGCATAACCATGCGCCGGGCATTGCCGCCATGGATTTGTTCGTGGTTTCCCGACCATTGGCTTCAAACTACTTTACGGCTTCGTGATTGTGCGGGTTCATCGCAGAGAACTCGTCTGGATCAACGTCACAACCAACCCGACAGCGGAGTGGGTTGCACGCCAGATCACCGAGGCTTTTCCTTGGAACGCTGCTCCGCGTCACATGATCCGTGATCGCGATCGGATCTATGGTGCCGTCGTCACTCGCCGATTGCGAGCCATGGGCATTCGAGACAAACCGATTGCACCGGCCTCACCTTGGCAGAATGGCTTTGCCGAACGACTGATCGGATCGATCCGGCGCGAGTGTTTGGATCACACTATTGTCTCGGGCGAGGCACATCTGCGCCGGAAGTTACTTTCCTATGCCGCTTACTACAACTCCGTCAGAACGCATCGGTCTTTGTACAAGGATGCGCCGATTTCTCGTCCGATTCATCAGACCGGAATCATTTGTTCACAAGCCATCCTTGGCGGACTTCATCATCACTACGTCCGGGTTTGAGTTTTCGGTACACACAGCTGCCACCGAGTTGGATTATATTGGGAGAAAACCGTAGCTGCATGAACCTCCAGGATCTTGCCGCCACAGCCGAGCCGTGTTCGCCCGCATCGATGCCATGCGGATTGGTTTCGCGGGTCTACTTGACGCTAAGTGCAGGTCATTTTTGATAAGATTTTGCTACCGAACGCACGTGCCACTCCGGTCGCAGCACTCTCGTGGTTCAGATCTCAGGCCAGCCTATGAAATGCTGGCGGCAACGCCTCTCGAACCAGTTCACTTAGATCTAAAGCCTCGCCGCTTTCCGTGATGTCCGAGACGAGAACCTCGACAAAGGGATGCTGGCGGTTGAACGTGGCGCCTCGCTGGTATTTCGCGCTCACAATCCGCTCAATCGCTGCAAGGTTCAACTTTCCAAGCGCATTGTATTGATCACGGAACAGACTTTGTCGCCCTCCACGGTGTTCGACAGACTCCACCCAGACGTCCATTACCTTGCGGCCTATGAACGCCTCGACCTGTTCAGTGCCATCCTGGGCGTAAAGTCGTAGCCCATCCATGTTATGGGATCCATCATCGATGCTCAATTGTGCAAGTGACATCGGGAGTCCTCATGTTGTCGGCGTTATTCACATCGGCAGTCCGTCGCGGATTGCGCCTCCCTCGTTGTCCCATCGCGACAGAGCCGCAGCGCCCAATCTCGCATCGCTAGGCGTGTCTTCCGTCAAAGGCAGTTTTCCGCCATCGGCTTCATTCTTGTGCTTGTGCAGAAATCGGGCGATCTGCCCGCGGAGCACCGCTGTCTCCAACAACTTGCCCACGGACCCGGCGGTATCGAAAATCTCCCGCTGCAGCCACGTCGGTAAGGTGTTCCATTGCATGATGACCGCCGCCCCAAGACACCGCAAAACGTGTTCTTCTTCGGCAGCAAGAGCCGCGCCGCGGGATCGGTCCTGCTCCGCGACGTGCGCCGCATTGTCAAAGGCATCCGCGAGGCCTCGCTCGTTATCCGCCAACGAGACGAAGCGGTCCTCTAGGTCTTGAAATTTACGGCTTTCCTCCGCGCTGGTCGAACCCTTGATGAGTTCACCGCACTCGGTTGCTTTCGCGCGATACTGCTGAGATTTGAACATGCAGAGCCCTTTCGTTGGAAGTCTCCGCGCATCCGACCAATCTCGATGGTTGATCAGGCTAGACCTGGATATGGGGATCAGAGGTTCGAATAACGAGCCCCAGGGCAAAAATAAATAAATAAGATGGCACGAAAGAACGGGCGAATGGGCATCGTGCAGCACGATAAGGGGAGACGGCGACATCAAACGGAACCATCGAGATGACCGCCAGATTCGTTTATGACCGGTCACCACGGTCAGCGAGCGGATATTCAAATTGCGGCAGGAGCCGCGCACGGAGTACGAATTAGGACACGCCAAAGCGCGACGCTGAAGGGACAATCATATGATCGACGCTCTCGCGCCGGATCGATCCGATCTGCCGTTCAGCAAAGCCATTCTGCCAAGGGGGCTGGTGTAATGGGGCCTGCTATCGCTCACGAATATAAAGACGATACGGCAGCAGCGCTGTCTTGAAGCCGCCTCGCGACCACGCCATCTTCTAGGGTAGTCGATGAGACGCGTAGGACTTATCGACATCACGGTAGGCAACGCGGCGCGCCTCGGCGCATCGCAACGTTCCACCACGCGACGCTGCGCGTCGCACCACATCGCTACGCAACGCGCGAACCGCTGGGGACACCCGGCGGCTCTCGTGCGTTTAGCGCGGACGGTCATCCTCAAACGCCTGGGGCTTCGAGGCGGTCATGTGCAGCGCGCACATTCTTTGTCGCCCAATCATGGGCGGAATGCATCACCAATATGCCCAGATTTAATTTACGACAAGCACAGGCTATTGGCAGCGGTTCTCGAAAGATGTTCATGCCTAAGCAAAAGCTTCACACTCACGAAGAAGTCTTTAAAGATCATGTTTCCGGTCAGTATGACGAAACCATGTTTCGTTTCAGAGTGCCGGGTGGCTGGATCTACACGCACACTATTATCCGGTTTGGTTCGGTCGATAAAAGCTATGTAGCAGATACTTTCGTTCCTGACTCTAAAGTGGACATGGATCTTCCAAATCATCCCACGGGAGATCCGCGACGCGATCTATGATTTGGTCGCGCCGAACCGCTATCGCTGGTTCGGCCGTCCTGACGCTTGCACCCTGCCGAATTCGGATCGTTCGTGGCCTCGTGACCCCCCGAAACTGCGGGACGATGGCGCTTGGCGCTGGTTGACTGCGGCCGGCATGACGAAGGAGGCAGCGCTACTGCAGTTCAACTCAGTCCCTGTCACCGTAAGCACAATCTGCCGGAGCAGCATCGTGTGCGCCCAAGCTCGGATCGAAGCGGAATAGCGTAGAGCAATAGGGGCAGACGATCTCACTGGCATCGCCCATCTTGAGGTAGATGTGTGGGTGATCTTGCGGCGGTTTGTCCCCAATGCACTTGAACTCGCGGCAGCCAATGCGCACGATCGGCACCCCGACTTGATTGTGAAACTTCGGATAACCGTGCGTCCTCAGGGTCACGCACTGGAGCGGCTTGGGGTGCTCGGCTGATGTAGTTCCCTGTTGCAACCAAAGCAAAAGGCGCGGCATCGCTGCCGGGCCGTTCTTATTATGCTCTAAACGGTTGGACTTAGAAGTCCATACCACCCATGCCGCCGCCGGGAGGCATGCCTCCGGCACCGGCGTTCCTCCTCGGAACTTCGGCCACCATGGCTTCGGTGGTGATCAGCAGCGCAGCGACGGAGGCCGCGTTCTGGATCGCCACGCGAACCACCTTGGTCGGGTCGATGATACCCTTGGAGACCAGGTTTCCGTATTCGCCGGTCTGCGAGTCGAAGCCGTAGGAATACTGCTCCTTCTCGAGGATCTTGCCGACGATCACCGAGCCGTCCTCGCCCGCGTTGATCGCGATCTGGCGAGCCGGCCAGGACAGCGCCTTGCGCACGATCTCGACGCCGGTCTTCTGGTCGTCGTTCTTGGTGCGCAGGCCCTTGAGCTGCTCGGAAGCACGCAGCAGCGCAACGCCGCCGCCCGGCACGATGCCTTCTTCCACCGCCGCACGGGTCGCATGCATCGCGTCATCCACGCGATCCTTGCGCTCCTTCACCTCGACTTCGGTCGCGCCGCCGACGCGGATCACCGCGACGCCGCCGGCGAGCTTGGCCAGACGCTCCTGGAGCTTCTCGCGGTCGTAGTCCGAGGTGGTTTCCTCGATCTGCGCCTTGATCTGGGAGACGCGGGCCTCGATGTCGGCCTTCTTGCCGGCACCGTTGACGATCGTGGTGTTTTCCTTGTCGATCATCACCTTCTTGGCGCGGCCGAGCATGTTGACCGTGACGTTCTCGAGCTTGATGCCGAGGTCTTCCGAGATCGCCTGGCCGCCGGTCAGGATCGCGATGTCCTGCAGCATGGCCTTGCGGCGATCGCCGAAGCCCGGCGCCTTGACGGCGGCAACCTTGAGGCCGCCACGCAGACGGTTCACGACCAGCGTGGCCAAAGCCTCGCCTTCGACGTCTTCCGCGACGATGACCAGCGGCTTACCGCTCTGCGCCACGGCTTCCAGTAATGGAAGCAATTCATTTAACTGAGACAGCTTCTTTTCACTGATGAGGACGTAGGCATCTTCCATTTCAACGCGCATCTTGTCGGCGTTGGTGACGAAGTAGGGCGAGATGTAGCCGCGGTCGAACTGCATGCCTTCGACGACTTCGAGTTCGGTCTCGAGCGACTTGGCTTCCTCGACCGTGATGACGCCCTCGTTGCCGACCTTCTTCATGGCGTCGGAGAGGAACTTGCCGATCTCGGCATCGCCGTTGGCCGAGATGGTGCCGACCTGGGCGATTTCCTCGTTCGAGGTGACCTTCTTGGAGTTCTTGACGAGGTCGGCGACCACGGCTTCCACCGCCAGATCGATACCGCGCTTCAGATCCATCGGGTTCATGCCGGCGGCAACCGCCTTGGCGCCTTCGCGCACGATCGCGGCGGCGAGAACCGTCGCAGTCGTAGTGCCGTCGCCGGCCGCGTCGGCCGACTTGGAGGCGACTTCGCGCACCATCTGGGCGCCCATGTTCTCGAATTTGTCGTCAAGTTCGATTTCCTTGGCGACGGTGACGCCGTCCTTGGTGACGCGGGGGGCGCCGAACGACTTGTCGAGCACGACGTTGCGGCCCTTGGGGCCGAGCGTCACCTTGACCGCGTTGTTGAGGATGTCGACGCCGCGCAGCATGCGGTCGCGGGCATCGACGCCGAATTTGACTTCTTTAGCTGACATTGTTTGTTTCCTTGAAATCTAGGGGAGGGAAAGGGACGCTTAAGCGGCCTTCTTCTTGCTGGCGGGGACGTCGGTGAGGACGCCCATGATGTCGCTCTCCTTCATGATCAGGAGATCTTCGCCATCGATCTTGACCTCGGTGCCCGACCACTTGCCGAACAGGACGCGGTCGCCGACCTTGATGTCGATCGGGATCAGCTTGCCGGACTCGTCACGGCCACCCGGGCCGACGGCGGTCACTTCGCCCTGCGAGGGCTTTTCCTTGGCCGTGTCGGGAATGATGATGCCGCCAGCGGTCTTCTCTTCGGCGTCGATACGCTTGACCACGACGCGGTCGTGAAGCGGACGGAATTTCATGCAGTCCTCCTAAGTTTTTGAAGATATTTGCGAATTTTGCAAAATTGGCAGTCGCCGCCGACGAGTGCCAGCGGGCGTCTTTGAGATAGTCCAGAGTTGTCGGGGAGGCAAGGTGCCTTAGCAGAAAAATTGGCACTCAAATATGGCGTCTGCCAGTTTTCGCGATCATCGTTAATCCGGCCGGCTCCGAGCCCGGCGACGCTACTAGCAGCCTCACTAAGTGGCTGCCAGTGCAGTCTTTTTCAACAGACCGTTAAACATTTAGGCTTGTGATGGGTTGTTCGCGTGCGTCACATTTCTCTCATGTGAGTGCATCTCGAGTCGGACGGCTCTCTCTTGGCCACTGCGGCAAATGCACTCCCTTAAACGGAGGGTTGGCATGGTCTCGCGGGTTGGGGTTTCCGAGGATTTCCGGAAACAAGTGCTGGGTTACGGGCTGACGACGGCGGAAATTCTCTACCGCATGCCGGATCATCCCTCATTGCTGCAGACCTACGTCTGGCAGGATTACGATCTGTTTCCGAAATTCCCGGCGCTGCAGGATTTCCTCGCCTTCTGGCAGGAGAAACTGGAAGGGCCTTTGTATGCGGTCCGGGTCGCGCATTCCAAACTGATCAAGCCTGCCGAGTTGCGCGCGGTGGATGGTGTGTTCCGCCTGCACTGAGTTGGCAATTTTTCCGTCGTCCTGCGAAAGCAGGGACCCATACGCCGTGTCCGTTGTATTGAGAGACGGTATTCGACGGCTTTCGCGCAACAACGGAGGCCTGTGGTTATGGGTCCCGGATCGCGCTCGCACTGGACAACGCCGCGTGTTGCCAGGAGCTCGCTTGTCCGGGACGACGAGAGCCATCCCACAAGACGCCTTTTGTGTTAGCGTTGCTGGTTCGAACGAACAGGGGAGAGCAGAGATGGCCAGAAAGAAGCCAAAGTCGCGCGCCGCCGCGGGGAAAGCCGCACAGAAGAAATCGCCGGCGCGTAAAGCGCCCGCGCGCAAAGCCGCCGCCAAGTCATCCGCGCGCAAGAAGCTCGCGAGCAAGGGCAGGGCGGTGACGGCGGTGAAGCGGGCGCGGCCCAAGCAGCGCATTGCGATCAGCCATTACCGCGACGAGGATTTCAAAGCCGACGGCTTGCGCACTTACGCGAAATACCGCGACCTCGGCGTGGCCGATGCGAGCTCCGGCTTGGCGCGGGCGCATGTCATCCGCCTGATCGGGCCGTGCGATCCGGAGGTCGTCTCAAAGCTGCATTTTCACGACGTCGATTTTCAGATGGTCTATGTGCTCAAGGGATGGGTGAAGACCTATCTGGAAGGCGTTGGCGAGACGACGTTCCAGACCGGCAGTTCCTGGACCCAGCCGCCGCGCGTCAAGCACCTGATCATGGATTATTCCGACGACGTCGAATTGCTCGAGATCATCCTGCCCGCCGACTTCAAGACGGTCGAACTCGCGGCGTGACTAAGAGGGATTGTGTCTTTCACCTCCCCCTGAAAGGGGGAGGTCGGCGAGTTCGGAAGCGCTTTTGCGCTGCAGAGCAAGCCGGGAGGGGGTCAGCATTTCCGTGTTTTGTGCCTCAACTGATGTCATTCGTTGACCCCGTCCCTAGCCCTTCCAGGGGGAGGCAAGCCGGCCCGCCCACGCGTTGCGCGAGGGAGGGATGAATCGAGCTGTTCGTCTAGCCGCATGACCTTCAAATATCGCGAAGACATCGATTGGCTGCGCGCCATTGCCGTGTTGTCGGTGGTCGGCTTCCACTTCGAGGCGCCGGCGGTCTATGGCGGCTTTGTCGGGGTCGACATCTTTTTTGTGATCTCGGGCTATCTGATCACCACCATCCTGCAATCGGAATTGCAAGGCGGCACGTTTTCCTTTGCGCGTTTCTATGAGCGGCGCGTCCGGCGGCTGCTGCCCGCGCTCTATGCCATGGTGGTGCTGACCGCGATTCCCTCGTTCCATTATCTGCTGGCGTCGGAACGCGCGGAGTTCTTCCGCTCGGTCGCTTCCGTCGTGACTTTCACCTCGAATTTCTTCTTCTGGTTCCAGACCGGTTATTTCGACCATGCGGCGGTGGAGAAGCCGCTATTGCATACCTGGTCGCTCGCGGTCGAGGAGCAGTTTTATCTCGCATTGCCCGTGATGCTGTGGGCGCTGGCTTTTGCGGCGCGCGGCCGCCGCTTCGCGCTGCCGGCGGCGCTCGGCGTGTTGTCAATTGCTTCGTTTGCGTTCTCGATCTGGCTGATGAAATCCGGCCGCTCCGCCAGCGCCTTCTTCATGAGCCCGCCGCGGGCGTGGGAATTTCTCATCGGCGGCCTCGTTGCGGTCGAGGGCTTTCCGGTGCTGCGTGCGAGGTGGGCGCGTCAGGTGGCGCGCGGCGTCGCACTCGTGGTGCTCGCCATTCCGATCTTTGGCTTGCGCCAGGGCCCGGGATTCCCGGGCTTCAACGCGCTCGCGCCTTGCATCGGCGCGGCCATGTTCATCTGGAGCGGCATCGGCGTGCCTTCGCTGCCGCGCCGCGCTTTCTCAGCCCTCGAGATCGTCAGGTTCTTCGGAACAATCTCCTATTCGCTCTATCTCTGGCACTGGCCGCTGTTCACCTTCGCGCGCTTTTCCAAGAACAGCCTCGTGCTCGATGCGACCGACAAGCTGGTCCTGTTCGCGGTCACGGTCGCGATTTCGTATCTGTCGTGGCGGCTTGTCGAACAGCCGTTCCGTGACAGAACGCTGGCGCCGACGCGCCGCGCCGCGTTTGGGGTCGCCGGTCTCTCCAGCGCCTTGCTGCTCGCCGCGGGCGCGCTCGGCGTAACGTTGAGCCGATCGCCTTCGGATGCCGATCGTGTCGCGATGCAACTTGATGCCTACAACACCTATGACATTCAGGCGATCTATCGCGCCGGAACCTGCTATTCACCCGGCAACGGTGTGTTTGGCGATTCCTGCCTCACGCTGGCGCCAACCAGGACCAATCTGCTGCTGTGGGGCGACAGCTTTGCCGCGCATTATTACTTTGGCCTGCGCAAGGCGATTGATCCGCAGAACGTGAACATCATGCAGGCCACACAGCCGGCCTGCATGCCGACGCTGAACGCATTGGCCCAGGGCGATGCCTCCTGTCGCATCTTTGCCGCGCAGATGGAGGCATTCTTCCGCGATCACAAGCCTGACGTCGTCGTGATATCAGCCGACTGGCTGGAATATGCGAGGCCGCCGCGTTTCGACGGCATGATCGCCGATCTCAGGCAAACGATTTCCAGGCTCAATGAACTCGGCATCGCGGTGATGTTGCTCGGCCCCTCCGTGCAGTTTCGGGCGAGACTGCCCTCGATGCTGGCGCGCGCGCATCTGCGGCAGATCGAGGCGCGCGCCGACGATTTTGTGCTGCCGGGGATTTTTTCGGTCGACCAGATGATGAAGGCGGCGCTGCCCGCCCACGAAAAGTTCTCCTACGTCTCGGTCGTCGATGCCGTTTGCCCCGCGCGGCAATGTCCGCTGACGATCGGTGAGGGGATTCCACTGTCATTCGATCATGCCCACCTGACAGCGGAAGGCTCTTCTTACGTGATGGAGAGGGTCGCGCCGATGCTGCAATGACGCTTACGCGTCACGTCAGCAGGCCAACGATCGCGCCCATCAGGCAGGTCGTCAGCGTGCCCGAGACGATCGACTTCAATCCGAGCGAATTGATTTCCGCGCGGCGCTCCGGCGCCATGGTGCCGAGGCCGCCGACCATGATGCCGAGACTTCCGAAATTGGCAAAGCCGCACATCGCATAGAGCATGATCAGCCGCGAACGGGAATCGAGCACGTCGGAGCCGAGCTTCGACAGGTCGACATAGGCGATGAGTTCGTTGAGCACGGTCTTGGTGCCCATCAGGCTGCCGGCCGGGACCGCTTGCGCCCATGGCAGACCCATCAGCCAGCATACCGGCGCCATGACGTAGCCGAGGATACGCTGCAAGGTGATCGCGCCGCCCGCCTCAGGCAGCAGCGAGAGGATCGCGTTGGCGAGATGAACCAGCGCCACCAGCACGATCAGCACGGCGATGATGTTGAGCAGCAGTTCGAGGCCGGCGGTGGTGCCCTTGACGATCGCGTCCATGGTGGAGGCCGCGTGCATGTCGGGATCCTCCGTAAGCCGCTGATCCCCCGAGGCGCCGCCGGTCTTCACGTCGCTGGTTTCCGGCACCATGATCAGGCTGATCAGGATGGCGGCGGGCGCCCCCAGCACCGAGGCAATCACGAAATGCCCGGCTGCATCGGAAATCAACGGCGCCAGCAGCGTGGCGTAGAGCACGAGCACGGTGCCGGCGATGCCGGCCATGCCACCGGTCATGACGAGGAACAGCTCGCTGCGGGTCAATCGGCCCAGATAGGGCCGGATGAACAGCGGCGCCTCCACCATGCCGAGAAAGATATTGGCGGCGGTGGAGAGCCCGACCGCGCCGCCGATCCCGAGCGTGCGTTCCAGGATAGAGGCCATGCCGCGCACCACCGGCGGCAGGATGCGCCAGTAGAACAACAGCGTGGTCAGCACGCTCATCACGAGCACGATGGGCAGCGCCTGAAAGGCCAGGATGAAATCGGCGCCAGGCGATTTCAGGTCGAATGGCAGTGCACCGCCGCCGAGATAGCCGAACACAAAGGATGTGCCCGCGCGCGAGGCCGCCGCAACTGCGCCTACGGCATCGTTGATCGCGCCGAACACATGGGCGACGCCGGGCAGCTTGATCAGGACGACGGCGGTGACGAGTGTGACGAAAAGCCCGATCGCAGTTTGCCGGAACGAGACCGCGCGGCGATTTTCGCCCAAAACCCAGGCGATCGCGAGCAACGCGAGTACGCCGAACGCCGATTGCAGTTGAAGCATCCGTCCCCCCAGAAACCCTGCCGAAGAGTATGGCAGCGATACAATTCGAAGCGCAATGCCATGCACGGCCTTGCCGATACGGCCGTTGACAAGCACGCCGCGGTCCGTCACCGATCTCTATTATGTCGACTGACGCCGGCGCCGGCACTCTTCTCAAGCAACCCTCATTCCTCTTCTTTCTGCTGTCGCGAAGCCTGTCGCGGTTTTCCAGTCAGATCGCCGCGGTGGCGATCGGTTGGCAGATTTACGATCTGACCGGCAGCGCCTTCGAGCTCGGCATGGTCGGGCTGGTGCAGTTTCTTCCCACCGCGCTCCTCGTATTCGTTGCAGGGCAGGCGGCCGACCGGTTCGAGCGCAAGCGCGTGGTGCAGCTCTGTCAGCTTGCGGAAGCCGCAACCGCACTGTTTCTCTGCTGGGGCTCCTATGGTGGCTGGATCAGCGAAGTCCATATTTTCATCGCGACCTTTGTGCTGGGCATGGCCGGCGCCTTCGAAAGCCCGACCACCGCGGCGCTGTTGCCATTGGTTGCCCCGCAAGGTTCGCTGCAACGCGCGACCGCTCTGTCCAGCGGGGCGGCCCAGATTGCGACGATCGCGGGACCGGCGCTGGGCGGACTGGCTTACGCGCTCGCACCTGGTCTGCCCTATGGCATCATGCTGGTGTTCTGCCTGTTCG
>Ga0210389_10004534_pt1 | contig 10783 bp, 6 predicted proteins | sample IncBWH28OmetaG_FD_160127 | JGI IMG/M metagenome (GOLD analysis project Ga0210389, IMG submission 160127) | Forest soil microbial communities from Barre Woods Harvard Forest LTER site, Petersham, Massachusetts, United States - Inc-BW-H-28-O ... | reverse complement strand
CGCCTGCGCCGGCACCGTTTCCACCGGTGCCGCCCGCGGCAACCGCACCAAAAACGTCGTCCCACTCTCTGAAGTCTTCTCAACCGTCACCGAACCCCCATGGTCCTGCAAGATCTTGTTCACGATCGCGAGGCCTAACCCGGTCCCATTCGGTTTTCCCAGACTGACAAACGGATCGAACAGACTCGCGGCGATAGACGAAGGTATCCCCGTCCCGTTGTCCTCCACACGCACCTGAAACGATTCATCTTTCGAGCAAATCTCAATCCTCACATATCCCTGCGACGGCACGGTGGCCTCGCACGCGTTCAACACCAAATTAAAAAATGCCCGCTCGATTTTCTTCGGGTCGAATACTCCATCCATCTCGCCCGAAGAAGTTATCGAAATCTCCAGATTCCGCAATTCCGGCCGCGCCCGCACCGCGTCCACCGCGCGTCGTATCGTCTGAGTCAAAGACGCCGGTATCGGCGCAATCGAATTTTCCTCCCGCGCCAATTCGCGCAGCGAATCCAGCAAATCCACCATCTGCTCCGAAGCAGTTTTGATTTCCTCGTAAATCTCATCGCGATTCAGCTTCAATTTCTCAGCTTCGTAAAGAAATTCCGCGTTAGCCACCACCGCCGCCAAATAGTGCCGCAGGTCGTGCGAAATAGAATTGGCCGCGCGGCCCACCGCCGCAATTCGCTCCGTCGCAAAGCGTCGCTGCTGGGAAGCCAGTAGCTCGCCGCGCATTTTTGAAAACGCCTCGCCCAATTCCGCCACTTCGCTGCTTCCGCGTGGCGTGATCGAATACGTATAGTCGCCCACCGCCAGCGCGCGCACACCTGAAACCAGATTATCCAGCGGGTGCGTAATCGTCTGTGCCACGAACCCCAGCAGCACCGCCGCCAGCGCCGCCGCGGAAATTCCCAGCAGCAGAATCGTGCGATTGAGCCGCAGCAAAAATGCGTTCGACGGTTGCAAGGACATCAGCACGAAACATTTCACCGAAACCGGCGGCCCTTTATGAATTACCACCGAAGCCACTTGATATCGATCCGAACCCAATGCCATCTCTCGAGTACTGGCTTCCGCGCCATCTCCCTGTTTTATCGAATTCGTAAGCTCCGCCTGATCCGCCGCCGAAAGCGTGGACGCTATGATCTTGTCGCCGGTCGTCAACGCGATCTGGCTGCCCGATACCATCGCCAGTTGTTCCGCGACGGTCGCATCAATCTGGTATCCAACAGCCAGAATTCCCAGCTGCCGCCTCTCGTTTTCCGTGCCGGAAGTAATCGGCCGCAAAAATACGCGATACAGTTGCCCTTCGCCGTACCACCATGCCGCGTCCTCACCCTGCTCGATGGACCGCGCCAGGTTTTCTTCCGCCATCTCAGTCTTCCAGCGCGGCGATGTGCCGTGAAAGCCAAGCACGTGCCCGTCCGTCCCCGCCAGCAGGAAGAGTTGGCTGCCGGCGAGCTTCCACAATGGTTCCGAAGCATCCTGAATCGTCAAGGCGTGCTCGGTGGTCATCAAGGCTTTTAGCGGGGGAAGTTCGGCCAACATTGCGGCAGTTCGCGATAGTTGCACTTCGCGGTCCTGCTGCACATTTTCAAACGCGCGCAGCGATTCCTTCGTGCTTTCCTGCACGCCCTCGTCAATTTCAGAGCGCACCGTATGCCGCACGATGAGCAGCAGGGAACCCAGAAGCGCGCAGATAATCACCAGGCTGGCAATCAGAAGTTGCGTGCGTAATCGCAGACGTGCCAAGAGGCTCCTCGAGCCGCGGCGCTACAGTTCCATCGCGGATGCGTTTTCACCGGGCGCGAATTTGTAGCCCGTGCCGTGCATCGTCAGAAAATATCGCGGGTGCGCCGGGTCGGGCTCCAGTTTTTGCCTGATCCGCAAAATGTGATTGTCCACGGTCCGCGTCGTCGGATAGTTTTCGTATCCCCAAACCTCATTTAGCAGTTCCTGCCGCGATATTACCCGGGCAGGGCAGCGCGCGAAATATTTCAGCAATTTGAATTCCTGGGCCGTAAACGCCAGCGGCCGTCCGGCGCGCGTCACCACCATGCTGGTAAAATCAATCTTGGTATCGCCAAAAATCAACAGCTCGTGCGCAGCCGGCGTGCTCGCACCATTCGCCGGGACCGCAGCTGCGTCCGCCGCCGGCACGCCGCGCCGCATCGCCCGCCGCACTCGCGCCAGCAGCTCGCGCGGGCTGAAAGGTTTGGTGACGTAATCATCCGCGCCCAACTCCAGCAGCAGCACCTTGTCCTCGACTTCGCAATTCGCACTCAACACCACGATCGGCACGCCTGCCGCGTGCGCTTTGAACGCACGGCAAACTTCCTTCCCTGGCAATCGCGGCAATTTCAAATCCAACACCACCACGCTGGGCGGCTGCTTGCGAAAACTTTCCAGCCCCGCGATTCCGTCCGAAGCAATCTGCACCCGCAGCCCGTCCGCCTCAAATAGCCTCTGCAAAGTCCTCTGCATCGCCCGGCTGTCTTCCACCACTAATACCGTATCCACAGAATTTTCCTTTGATTGCGCAGCGCTTTCCGGCATTTCAATTCGCCGGAGAGAATCCGCCGCCAACGCGCCAATCCGCACCGCTACACCAGCGGGTTCGGCTCTTGAGCAACTCGCCGCAATCCCATGCTTGTATTGTAATCCCAATGCCAGCTCGCAATCTTCCACCTATTAGATTGCAAAAGAAGCCCCTTAGCCTTGTCATCGCAGCGTTTAGCGGATGTCAAAAGCTTGTAAACTTTAGTATTGGGTAAGTTTTCGTTTGCTACGCTAATCAGAGGCTGCGCCCACAAGACTGTTGTCATCGAAGCGCTACCATCCGTCGATGCTCCACGTTATTGCCTAAAATCCTCCGAAGGGCTCTTGCATGACAACTCGGATTGTCGTACATCTTCCTATTGGATGCTTCGGACGCCCGGCCAGTGCTAAAGACAGCGGCGTTCGCCCTGATCGAGCACAAGGAGTACACGACCATGAAGCAAAAGAACACAATCTGCCTCTGGTTCGACAAAGACGCGCATGCGGCGGCGCGCTTCTACGCCGCCACCTTTCCGGATAGTAAAGTAATCGCGGTTCACGAGGCTCCCAGTGACTATCCGGGCGGCAAGAAGGCCGATGTGCTGACGGTGGAGTTCACTGTCCTGGGCATTCCCTGTCTCGGTCTCAACGGTGGCCCGATGTTCAAGCACAGCGAAGCCTTTTCCTTCCAGGTCGCGACAGACAATCAGGAAGAGACGGACCGTTACTGGAACGCGATCGTTGGCAATGGCGGAACGGAAAGCCAGTGCGGTTGGTGCAAGGACCGCTGGGGCCTCTCCTGGCAGATCACTCCGCGCGCGCTAACCGATGCGCTTGCGGCTGGTGGCGCAGAGGCAAAGCGTGCCTTCGGGGCGATGATGACGATGAAGAAGATAGACGTCGCCGCCATCGAGGCGGCGCGGCGAGGCTGACGAAAACACTCCGACTCGCCCTTATTCGTCCTTGATCACGCGCAAGCAGGAAGATATCGGTTCGTGTGTCGGATTAGCACCGACGCGACCACGTTCACGGATGCTGGTAGCTTTCAGTCGGCGGCGGGACGTAATCCTCTCCATACTTGTTCTTGTGCGCGAGCGTAAAATTGGGATTGTCCACCACGTGGATCGCGCCCAGCGACCGCGTTTTCTCGGAAATCGTCACCGCCCGCGTCAACCCTTTCAAATTCTCCGGCAGACTTCGTTCATACCACACGTGCATCTGGTAACGCCCGTCCGGAACATCGGGAATCGTCAAATGTCCCGCGCGATCCGACATCGCGAAGTACGGTGTATCCACCACGATCACCACCGCGCTCATCTCGGCATGAATATTGCAAAATAAAAAACTCACTCCGGGCCGGTCAAATCGCACGGACCGGCTTGTCCCCGCCTCATACAATCCCAAATCAAATCGTTTCCCGTCGTACATCGAAAAAATATTGTGGAAGAACGGATCCTTGTTGGGAAATTGAATCAGCGACCCCACTTGGACGACAAGCACGTGCGGCTCGAAACTCTTGTTACGCTGTACCAGTTCCGGCGTCTTCCCAGCCGGAGCCGGATCCTTCGGAACCGGCACATCCAGCGGCGTAAGCCACACCACCACCTGCGACTCATCCAAACGGTTGGAGGCCGCCCCTCGCTGATGCCCCGCTGGCGCAGATTTATCCACCGAAACCTCTGCCGTAACCGTTGCCGTCGTCGCTTGCCCCGCCACCGGCGCCGCACTCGCGCCGAAGCACAATGCCACAAGCCACGCTACGCATCCCGCGACCCGGTTTCTATGCAACTTCCACTTCAAAATATATACCCCACGCTCAACCCGATTTGATTGGCGGTATCCACATTGCTATCCAGTTGGTACGTCTGCAACCTCCGGTACTCAGCCGAAAGCAAAACATTCGACCGCGCGTGATAAATAAAATTCACGAACGGCGTCAGGTTGCGCGACATCAGCGGTCCGTAAAACGCCTCCGTCGCCGGAAAATTCCTCAGCTCGCCCGCGAAGGGATTATCCATCCCCAGCGCAAAATTCACCTCGAAATTCGCGCGCCGTTTGGACCTCACCTGCGCCCAGCCGCCCAGCGAATTTAGTCCATGAATCGTAGTGGCGGGATCCATCTCCGGTCCAGACAGCACCACGCTCTGCCCCACGCCTCCTCCGAACCCGCCCACGGCGCGCCCGCGGTAAAATTCTCCGGTGAAATCAAAATATTTTCCCAACGGAACTGTCACGTCCGTCGTGCCCGCCCATCCGTCCACGCTTCGTCCAAATCCCCAATTCTGCCGCCCGTAATATCCGCCGATTCCCACCGTCACGTCTCTTCCCAGCATGCGACGGGTCCATGCCACACGTGCAGCATACGCCGGCTGGCCCGATTGTTCACCCTCGCTCGGCACCCGGTCTTCCGGGTTGGGATAATCGCCCGTCAACGAATCCAAAATCCCAGCCTGCAGTAGTAAGCTCGAATCGTCAGACAGCACCACACGATGTTCGACACGGATCTGCGGTGTCCACTCCCATAAATTTCCGGAATACGAAAGTGCCGGAATCGCCACCGTCGCCAGCGAAGTCGGAACCAGCGGCGCGAAGAACAAGTTATCCTGTCCCGCTATAATTGAAGTGTCGGCCCAATCAAAACGGACGGTGCCCGTACGCAAGCGCACCACTCCCATCACGGCCCCGTTCTGCGTGTCCGCCTGCCCGCCCGCAAAATCGAATTTAACGTTGGCGCTGGTGTGCGCACCCGCCACATCGGGCCCGAACACCTCAATTCCGATCTGCGACTGCCGGAGCGATCCCGCGAACGCCCCCGAAGTTCCAGGCACATCCGGCGGAGCAGCAACTTCCGGAAAATCCAGATTGTCCACCGCGCCGCGCGTCTCAAAAGCGTTCAGCAGAATCATTCCCGAAAGCCGCACGCGATACTTCGACCCGCTTTCCACTTTCGTCTGACTCTGCTCCTGCACCTTCGCGTCCATCAACTCCTGATTATCTTCGAGCTTCGCCACGCGCTCCTCGATGGTTCCTCCCGCTTCGCCGCTCGTCGCAGTAGAAGGACCAGCAGCCGCGACCGCAGCCATAGCCGTAGGTGGCGTGTTCTCCGGCGTTCCAGCCGGAGCGTAAGCGTCGTGCGTCGCGCCAGGCGCCGCGCCAGGCGTCGGACCGGGTGTTGCCACCGATTTCGCCGTCGCGCGATTCAACTCGTTACGCAGCGCGCGCGCCTCCGCATGCTCTCGTTCCTCGGCCGCCCGTAGTTCACTCACCTGCGAGTTCAACGTCTGCACCTGCGCCTGCAGCGTGCGCACGGACTCCGCCAGCGTCCTGATATCGGGCATCCCATCGCCAGCAGGTGCGCCCGGCGCCGCGCCTGAAGGAGGTGGCGGCGTGTTTTGACTTTTGACCGACGGAGGATGCAGCAGCAATAGACTTGTAGAGACTAACACCTGCACAAACAATTTTCGGCGCGCTGTGCATTGCATGGCGGGCCTCCTGGATGGTTTTGCTTGGGCCTTTCTGCTCGCCCCGGACCGCGCCGCTCAGCACGCTTACGAATCTTTCAGCGTTCCCTGGACCACGCGGCGCTCCTTGGTGTCGCTCGTATTCTCGCCGGCCTTGCCCGCAAGCACGCTGCGGATCATGTCAGCCAAAGAACTCGAGGAAAATGGTTTCTGAAGTACCCAATCCCGCTGATTGGAGGACGTTTCACTTCCAGAGGTTGCATACTCGGCGTAACCCGTCATGAACGCCGCCTTCACATCCGGCCGCACCACCTGCAATCGTTTCACGAGCTCCGTGCCGCTCATCCGCGGCATGATAATGTCCGTCAAAATCACATGAATCGTTCCTTCATGGCGCGCTGCAATTTCCAGCGCCTCGATCCCATCCTTTGCTTCCAGCACGGTGTAACCATGCGCCTTCAGAAACTGCCCTGCCAGCTCGCGCACACCGGATTCGTCTTCCACCACGAGAATTGTCTCGCTTCCGCGCCGTAGCGCCGCCTGCCTGGCCTCCGCCTCTGCTTTGGATGCAGGCCCGGCCGCCGGCGGCAGATAAATTTCAAACGCCGTCCCATTTCCTAACGTGCTTTCCACCCATATAAATCCCCCACTCTGCTTCACAATCCCATAAACCGTCGCCAATCCCAGCCCCGTACCCTTACCCACTTCTTTCGTCGTGAAGAACGGCTCGAAAATATGCGTCTTGGTTTCTTCGTCCATGCCGATGCCCGTGTCGCTCACCGAGAGCAGCACGTACGATCCTGGCGTCATAGATCCATGCCTCGCGCCGTCGACTTGAGATATTTCGATGTTCGCCGTACGCACCGTAAGCGTGCCGCCCTCAGGCATCGCGTCGCGCGCGTTCACCGCCAGATTCATCAGCACCTGTTCGATTTGTCCGGGATCAGCCGTCACCAGTTTCAATTTCGGCTCCGGCACAAACACATTTTCGATGTGTTCTCCGATCAGCCGCGGCAGCATCTTGCCCATCTCGGCGACCACTGCATTCAGGTCCAGCACGCGCGGCTGCAGCACTTGCATCCGGCTGAAGGCCAGTAACTGACGCGTCATGGAAACGGCGCGGCCGGAAGCCTTCTGAATCTGCTCCACGCAGCGTTTGTGAAATGCGTCCGCGCCGTCGCGATCGATCAACAAATCGCTGTTGCCGCGAATAATCGTCAGCAAATTATTAAAATCGTGCGCCACGCCGCCTGCCAGCCTGCCCACCGCTTCCATCTTGTGCGCTTGCCGCAACCGCTCTTCCAGTTGCCGCTGCTCGGCCTGCGTTTTCTGCATGTTCGTGCGCATTCGCGAAAACGCGCCCGTCACCTCGGACACTTCGTCTCCGCCAGTGCTCTCCAATGGAAAGCCGTAGTCGCCGCCTTCCAGCGCGCGGACACCAGCCACCAGATTCGCCAGCGGCCGCGTGAATGTGTCCGAAATAAAAAATACCAGCACGCTGCCGGCAACCACGCTCAGCAATCCTATCCCGAACAGTATTCGATTCAGTTCGCGCAGAAACGACGTAGCCTTGTCGAATGATTTCAGCACGGTCAGAGTTACGCGCGGTTGCGTGTCCGGTGGCAGTACCACACTCGTCGCCAGATATCGTTCGTCGCCGATTTGCGTTTGCTGCGAACCCGCGGAATTGCTCTGCGCCTGCTGCAGTTGCTGCTTGAGCTCCGCTTGCTGCGCGCTCGTCAGCGTGCTTGCCACAAACGTATCGCCCCAACGAAATGCCACGTCACTCGAAGCGATCTTGCTGAAATCCTCCGCCGCGCGCTTATCAATTTCGTGGCCTACCGCCAGATAGCCAAGCGTCGAATCTTTCGATTCCGCACCAAAATAAATCGGCTGAATCCACACTTCGTATAAATGCCCGCCACCGAACCACCAGCTCCGCGGCTCTTCCTTTTGCAGAGAGTCGTGCATGACCTTCTGCGCCGTCGGCCGCTCAAAGCTCGCGCTCTTGGCGCGCATCGCCACTACGTCGCCGGACCGATCCGCGAAAACCATCAAATCGCTTCCGCTCAGGTTCCACACATCTGCGGAGGCGTCCTGAATCGTCGCGGAGTCCTGCGTCGTCATCATCGCGCGCACATTCGGCAAATTCGCCAGCAGTTGAGCGGAGCGTTTCAGCATCGCCTCCCGCTGTCGCTCAAAGCTCTGATAGATGTCCACGGAGTTGTGCAGGTCTTCGCGAATATTCTCGCGCACGCGCTTCTGCACGCTGTAGCTGACGATCAGCAGCGTGGCGCTGCTCAGGCCGGCCGTGATTGCCAGCAGCGATAACAGGAACTTCGTCCGTAAGCGAACTTTCGGCACGCAGGTTTCCCCTAAGGAAAGCCGCCGCCACACAGCGGATTTACCATCTGGCACCCCAGTTTTTCCCTGATAATTAATCTAACAGTGCCTCGCGCAACACTGCGTGAACTCCGCGGCATCCGTGTCGAAAAGGGCATAACACGCTCGCTAAAGTGTCCCTCAGCTAGGAGAACGAAGGCGGAATATCCCCGCCGCCACGCGCAATCATCCAAATTCTTCGCCCAATTTCTTTTCAAACCGCTCTTGCGCGCGGCGCTGTTGCACACCAGAGCATCAGTCCCATTGACGTCCCGCTCCGCGAAGCCTAGGATCGAAATGTAATCCCCCTTCCTGCTGCATCGTCCGCTCGGAAAAATCATTGCTGGCACGGCTTGTGGACGAACCGCACGCCGCGCATAAGGACCATTCCTTGATCACTCGTGAAATCCCGGAAGAATCGCCGCAGAAACTCAATATCCTTCTCGCGGAGGATAATCCCGTCAATCGCGTCCTGGCGCAAAAACTACTGCAGAAACAGGGGCACGTAGTCACTTCGGTGAACAATGGCATCGAAGCCCTGCAGCTCTGGGAACAACACCAATCCCGACAATTCGACATCGTCCTGATGGACGTGCAAATGCCGGAAATGGACGGCCTGCAAGCCACAACTCGCATCCGCGAAAGGGAACTGGGCACTGGCGCGCACACTCCGATCATTGCCGTCACCGCACACGCCATGAAGGGAGATCGCGAACGCTGTTTGGCCGCCGGGATGGATGGCTATATCACCAAGCCCATCAATCCCGCAGAACTCGCAAAAATAATCCAGATCACCGTTCCCGCAGCCATGAAACTTACCGCCGTTCACAGCGATCCCGTCGTGAAGCGGCCGAGCGGCGCCGAATTGCTGGCGCGTTTCGATGGTGATGGCGAATTATTGAAAGAGCTAGCGGGAATATTTCTTCAAGAATGCCCCAAAATGCTTGATGAGATTCGCGAAGCACTGCGCGCCTCCGATTACAAAGCCCTCGAGCGAGCCGCACACACTCTGAAGGGTTCGGTTGGGAATTTCGCAATGCCCGGCCCGTGGGAAACCGCTCAGCGGCTGGAGTTGCTGGCCAAATCGGGGCTTCTCTCCGGTGCTCAGGAAATTTTTCGCGACCTCGAGCGGCAAATCGCACAGTTCAATCAAGTTCTAGCCAGGCACACCGCTGAACCCGCGCACCAACACCTCTGATCAAACTTCAACGGAAAGGCATCGGAAGGGCGTAGCTTCAGCCCGCCGTAAACTTCCGCGCGAAGAGGGGCTTTAGCCTTGAAGCCATTTTTTGATAGTAGTACGAGAAATGCTTGCGAGCGAACTAACCGAGGATGTTCTTTGCCGCCATCAATTCCGCGTTCAAAATTGCCGCCCCTGCCGCGCCGCGAATCGTATTGTGACTCAACAATACAAATTTGTGCCCCAGCACCGGGCAATCCCGCAACCGTCCCACGTGTGTCACCATTCCGCCGCCGCGCTCCACATCCAGCCGCGGCTGCGGCCGATTCGGCGCGTCGTGATAAACAATTGCCGGCTGCGGCGCAGTCGGCAATTCCAATTTCTGCGGCTCACCGGAAAATTCGCGAAACGCCTCGAGTATCTCCTCGTGCGTCACCTTCTTTTCGAATTCCACTGACACGCTTTCGGTGTGCCCATTAATTACCGGAACGCGTGTGCTAGTCGCGCTCACCATCACTGGATGCAACTCCACGGAATCCGCAATGAATCGCCCCAAAATTTTCTGCGTCTCCGTCTCGATCTTCTGTTCCTCGCCGTCAATAAACGGAATTACGTTCGCCGTAGCATCGAGCGAAGCAACGCCGGGATATCCCGCACCCGACAATCCCTGCATCGTCGTAATCAGCACGCGCTTCGGCTGATGAGTGCGCAAAGCCGCCAGCACAATCGCCAATGGCATCGCCGCGCAATTCGGATTCGTCACGATCGCCCCGCTCCAGCCCTTCGCTTTCCTCTGCAGCGGCAACAATCCCAAATGCTCCGGATTCACTTCCGGGATCAGCAGCGGTACCAGCGCGTCCATGCGATGATTACGAGAATTGCTCACGACGATGTGCCCCGCCGCAGCAAATTGCGCTTCCGCATCGCCCGCGATCGAAGAATCCAGCGCCGAAAATACCAGCTGCGGACCAGCGCCGGCCTTCAACGCTTCCACGGAAAGCCGCGCGGTGCCCTCCGGCAATTCCGTCGGCAAACGCCAGGTCAAATCGCCGTAGCGTTTTCCGGCCGAACGCTCGCTCGCCGCCAGCCACGTAACGCGAAACCACGGATGATTCGCCAGCAGCGCGATGAATTGCTGACCGACGGCTCCTGTCGCACCCAGAATTCCCACATCAATTTTCGCGGAATCCGGCCGCCACGTGCGCGCATGCGCCGCTGACTC
>Ga0210389_10004533_pt1 | contig 10784 bp, 14 predicted proteins | sample IncBWH28OmetaG_FD_160127 | JGI IMG/M metagenome (GOLD analysis project Ga0210389, IMG submission 160127) | Forest soil microbial communities from Barre Woods Harvard Forest LTER site, Petersham, Massachusetts, United States - Inc-BW-H-28-O ... | reverse complement strand
ACCACCTACTACTAGCGAAACGGTCGGCCCCCGCAAAGCTAGCTCGCTACGCGGTTGAAGGTCCGCGACCAGAGCAGAGCCCGGGGGCTCTTTCGCCGTACGAGAGCCGACCCATAACTAATCGGTACAGCGCGTCGATTGTCGCACAGGCTTGGGATGGCTACGTGAGCGCAAGCGGGTGCTCTGACTGTACTTGGGGCCTACATTTCGAGGCTCGAAGGGCGCCGGAAGTCGCCAGATTGACTGTGGATGATCCCAACTGTGCGCACTCTCACACTTATACCCACGCCGTAGGTAGCCCTCCAGGAAGCACCCGTGCGCGGCTTGTCAATAACCGACATAACCAACCATTTAGAAATCTTTAGGTAGACCCAGAGCGGCTCCCTCTGGCCCATGGCCGGGAAATCGCGCTTTGAACTGGTCCATCGCCGGCTTCCACTCTCTGAGCGGCCTCTCTGTGGCTCGGAGACGATGCTCCCGGCTCGATATGGACGAGATATAGACACGTTGTTGCCATCTCTAGAGCCGTGAGCGCGCCGACCCTAGATATCTACAGGGACCTCCCGGCGACGCGCCGGGAGTCCCGGTTCCGTTTCAGCCGGCCCATACGCCTCGCAAGCAAGAGGGCTGCTCTCGTCGGAACCGGGACTCGGGGGTAGCGCCCTGTGGAACCCGGCCTATGTAACAAACCGCACAAGAGTCCGTCCGGTCCGTATGTTTGAATTCCACTTACACGAACTTTAGCTATCTGACCCACACGACTCAATGTCTGACCGCAATAACCCTGTCCGGGGCGCAGCCTCGACTTCCCAATACTCCTTCATGGAGTTCATGCGGGACTACCCCGACGACGCAGCGTGCCTAGACCACCTATGGCGAGAGCGCTACGCGCCGGACGGGCACCATGCCCATTGTCCGAAGTGTGACCGCGAGCGCAAGTTCCATCGCGTCAAGTCACGCCCGTCCTACTGCTGCAACTCCTGTGGCCACCACCTGCACCCAACCGCAGGGACGATCTTCCACAAGTCCTCGACCTCGCTGCGCCTGTGGTTCTACGCGATCCACTTGATGACAAGCACCCGTTGCGGCGTATCCGCGAAGCATCTGGAGCGCGAGCTTGGCGTGACCTACAAGACCGCTTGGCGCATGTTCAATCTGATCCGCAACAAGCTCATGGTGGAGGACGACGAGCCGCTGTCCGGGCAGGTCGAGATTGATGAGACCTCCGTGGATGGCAAGCCGCGCAAGTTCGCCTCTGCCAAAGCCCATCGCGAACGGCAGCGCCGATCAACGAGCGAGAACATTTCAGCGGCTGGCAAGCTGCGCGAGAAGCGCAGGGCAACGGTGTTCGCCGCCGTGGAGCGCGGCGGCCGAGTAAAGGCCACGGTGCTGCCCTCCCGGCGTGGGTCGAGACTCCAAGAACAGGCCGTCGAGTGGGTAGACCCCAATGCGATCGTCTTCACAGACTATTGGTCCTCCTACAACCAGCTCCATAGGCACTTCTCCGAGCACCATCGCATCTCCCACGGCACGCACGAATACGTGCGCGGGAACACCCACACGAACACGATCGAGGGATTCTTCGGGAACCTCAAGACCGGCATCCGGGGCAACTACAAGGTCGTCTCGCACAGATGGCTACAGGGGTACCTGAACGAGTTCACGTGGCGCTACAACCATCGCCACGACCGCCGGGCGATGTTCCACACGCTCATCGAGCGAGCAGCGGAGCCTGCTTGACGGCACGAATCCTCGCAAATAGCGGCTTCAGTTGGCACTCTCGGCAGGAGACTGCCAATATAATCCGTATGTCGGGATAGGATCGCCGTCGCGGGGAAGGAAATGCTCATGACTAATGTAAAGGAGGCAGCATGGCTGCTCAGCAGATTGTGTGTGTAGAGAAAGCTCACTCCCACGGCCATATCACGGCCGTCGGGACTGGCCTAGAACCTCAGCGAGCCGGCCAGCGCTGGACGGTTCAGGAGGTCCGCACTTCGATTCGTGCCGGAAACCGGTTCTATACGGTCAGCCCATCGACAGGGAAAGTCGCCGACGTGCGACCGTACGACGTGCACGTCAACGGACACCTGATCGAAACAATCCGCTCCAATGACGATGCAGTACATGACAACAACCTCGACTACATGCGCGCTTGCGCATGGAAGAGTTAGCTCTCGGCCAACAACGGGGTCACGCGTGGAAAGGGATGGCGCACGATTGGGCCATCCCCTTCTGCGTCGGGATGCGCTGTGTAGCCCATGGCAACAGCCATGGCATCTGCCAAGAACGGAATGAATCGCTCGGCCTCGGCAACCGTGAGGGTAAGCCCAAGCCGCCGGTCGAGGGTAAGGTCGATCTGGCCTCCATCTAGCGGCGTAGCGCGGAGGAATGGCACCGCGCGACCTGAAACGATCACATCGTGGTGCTCGAAGGGACCGACGTAATTGACTGGTGACTCTGGATACTCGGGCTCTTGCATGCTCGCTCCTTTCGCCATGACACCGACCCATCCCTGCCGGGCTCCAAAGGACTGTCTACCCGGAATCGGGTGGACCCATCAGCGATGTCCTGCTACATATTCAATCAAGCCGAATGGCTAGGCGCAATGCCCCGTATTCCTTTCATAGCCAAACATCTACGGACACGGAGTGCTTGCTCGCCTATCCACTGGCGGCTTCCGAGCCCTCGCAGTAGCCGTACTCGAAGTTGTAGATGAACGCAGGGGGCTTTCCCACACGGACTTCCGCTTCGTTCTGGCGGTAGCGACCTAACGGCACCTTGGCTTCGATGCGCTTGATTGCGCACTCGCACGCTGCATCTTCGTGGCCGCTCGTGCTCTCGCATCCGTGGAGGAAACCGACGCGCACCGATGGCGGGTAGTGGTGGCTGTCGGGCGCGTTCTCTTCGGCTTCCCGTTCGGCGCGTTCATGGGCTTCCTGCTGCTCCTGTTCGCGCCGCTCCTTGGCGGCTTCGTGGGCTTCGTGGCGCTCTTCTGCCTTACGTTCGCGTTCTTCCTTGGCGGCGGCTTCCCGAGCTTCGGTTGCGAGCTTGCCTTGCACGATCGGCGACTGCGGGGAGGCGACTGCGGCTCGTTGGACGCTGCTGGTGGCTTGAGGGCCGGAGCCGCATCCCGCGAGAATGGCCGCAGCGAGCGCGGGGACGGCGATCCCACCTAACTTCTTCATGGGCGCATCTTATGGCTAATTCGCCATAGACGTATGGCTAATCGGCCTCAAGGCTCCAGGGATGGAGCCTCTGGATGCCTTCGCTGCCAATGTCCGGCGCCTGCGCCATGAGCGCGGGCTAACCCAAGAACGCCTCGCGGAGCTTGCCGACCTGCATCTGACTGACATCGCACGCATCGAGACGCGCCGTCGTGACCCCGGCGTCAAGATCGTGGCGAAGATCGCGCGCGGGCTCGGCGTGCCCGCCAGCGAGCTACTACAGGGCGTTGAGTACAGCCCGAAGGGCTAGGGCTTCTCGTCCTCGTTGGGCTCGTCCGGCTCGCTCGCCTTGCGGAGGGCAGCCATCACGTCCTTGCGCTTCGGGATCGGCACACGTAGGCCGGTCCGGGGGAGCCGCTCGGTCGGCTCCTGCTCCTGATCGCGCTCGTCATCAGCCATACCCCGACTTTAGAGGCGAGGCCAGCGAGCGGAAAGTCCTCATGTGGGTTACATACGGCGTGGGTATAAGTGTGCGCACTCTCACACACAAGCCGGCTCAGATGGCGCACTATGTCTCTCGACCCGAAGTACAGCAGCATCCCTCCTCCCTCGAAACGGCCCGCTTCCCCGGCGGGCCGTTTCTTTTTAAACCGGGCGCGGCCTGTCACGGCCGGAGCGCGCTATGAGAAGCGGATACCGTTCCGACGGCGGACCGATGCGCAAGCAACGTCTTGACACCCTCTTGGCCGAGCGCGGCCTCTTTCCCTCGCGCACCCGCGCGGCGGCTTCGGTGATGGCCGGCGAGGTCTGTGTGGGGCCCGAGCGCCGACGCGCGCAGAAGCCGGGGGAGATGGTCGCGTGCGATGCGCCAGTGAGCGTCGCCGAGCGCGCGCGGTTCGTCTCGCGCGGGGGAATCAAGCTGGAGAACGCGCTCGCGGGAACCGGGGTCGCGGTGCAGGGCCGTCGTGCGCTTGACATTGGCGCCTCGACGGGGGGCTTCACGGACTGTCTGCTGCAGCGCGGCGCTACGGAGGTGCTCGCGGTCGATGTCGGTTATGGCGAGCTCGCCTATTCGCTGCGCATCGATCCCCGTGTGCGGACGCTCGAGCGGACCAATGCGCGCCACCTGACCGCGGAGCTCGTCGTGCAGGCGCTGGGGCCGACGCTGCCGGATCTAGCGGTGATCGACGTCTCGTTCATCTCGCTGCGCAAGGTGCTGCCCGCCGTGCTCGGGTGCTTGTCGGAGCCGTGCGAGGTGCTAGCGCTCGTCAAGCCGCAGTTCGAGGTCGGTCGCGCGCGTGTCGGCAGCGGCGGCGTGGTGCGCGATCCTGCCGATCGCCGCTCTGCGCTGGTCGCGGTGGGGCTGGCCGCGCGCGAGCTTGGGGCCGCGGTTCGGGGGTTCTGCTCTTCGGGTCTGCCGGGGCCGAAGGGCAATCGCGAGACGTTCCTCTGGCTGACCCGCGGGGTCGACCCCGACAGAGCAGGCGAGGATGCTGTGGGGGCGGTCCTCGATGAGGACGTGGAGCGGATGGCTCGCGAGGTCGAGCCGTGAGCGTCGGCGGCGAGCGCATCGCCGACCAGGCTCGCGACCCGCGCGGCATTGCGGCCGGTACGCGGGAGAGGGGCGTGCGGAGCATCTCGGTTCTGACCCACGGGCGTGCAGAGGAGACCGCTGCGGCGCTGGCGCGGCTGGTCGAGCAGGCGCGCGCTGCTGGTGTGACGCTGCGCTTTGACGCCGAGGAGGCGCGCAAGCACGAGCTCATAGCGGTGACGGGATTGGAGATCGTCGAGTCCGCGCCGCGCGATGGCGGGCCGGCGGCGATCGAGGAGCAGCTGTGCGTCGTGCTGGGTGGCGATGGGACGATCTTGCGCGCGCTGCGGCGCTACGCGGGCACCGACGTGCCCGTGTTCGCGATCAACTTCGGCGAGATCGGCTTCTTGGCGACGGTCGATCCGGAGGAACTGGAGGACGGCCTGCGGCGGGCGCTGATCGGCGACTTCGAGCTGCTGCGGTTGCCGGCGATCGTGCTCGAGACGCCTCATGGAGAGGAGACCGCGATCAACGACGTCGCGATCCACCGCCGCGCCGGCGAGCGCGTTGCGCGACTGGCCTACGAGCTGGAGGGCGAGGAGGTCGGTAGCGTGCGCTGCGATGGGCTCGTGATCGCGACGCCCGCTGGCTCGACGGGTTACAACCTCGCGAACGGCGGACCCGTGATGGCGTGGGGAGTCGAGGGGTTCGTCGTCTCGTTCATCGCTCCGCATTCGATTACCGCACGCGCGCTCGTCGCGGCCCCGAGCGATCGGATCACGATCCACAATCGCTCGCGCGAGGCACTCGATGTCGCGGTCGATGGCCGCCCAGCGTGCGAGCTGGAGGCCGGAGGGGCGATCACGGCGCGCTTCGCCGACGCCGTCGGCACGATCGCGCAGCTACCCGGCTCGACTTTCTACCGCCGCTTGCGCGAGAAGTTCGGACGTCTCGCGCGCTGAACCGAGGTCGGGCGCGGGAAGGCTTTAGGCGACGCGCGCGCTGACGTGCGCGCCGAGATCGCTTGTGCGCTGTAGCGAGTCGACGAAGCTATCGAGCTGCTCGCGCGAGAAGCGACGCTGACCGCCGGGCGTGCGGTAGCAGCCCAGGTGGCCGGCGTCGGCCCAGCGACGGATCGTGGCTAGTGAGACACCCAGATAGCGCGCCGCCTGGGAGCTCGTGAAGACCAGCTGACGGTCACTGTGGGCGAGGGCAGGGGGGAAGGCCATTGTGATGCGGTTCCTCTCGTGAGCGGCCGTTGAGGACGGCCTGGGGACGGCTGGTGGGATCAGGCTGAACCCGCGTCGGCGGAGCCTGTGTCCTTGAAGGACGCTTCCTATGCGTCGAGATTCGGCCGGATGTGGGCGGAAGTCGAGCGCGGTGCACCTTTGTGGACGTTTGATCGACAGATCCCGCGAAAAACATGAGCGCTGGGGGGCAAGTCGCCGACTAGGGCATTCCTCATCAAAAGCCTCTATCTGCACGCAGACTTGCAAATCGTTGTGCAAACTGGACAAAGCGCACTCGATCTGTACTATCCTGTGCAAACCTACTCATTGGTGCGACTTCCTGGGAGGATCGGAGCCAGGGGTCGTGCGCCTCCGACGGCCACTGGCCCGAGCGAAGGAGAGCAGAATGCACTGGCAGAAATAAGTCAAAGCTGCACGCCAAGCCGTTGGGCTTGGTCGCTGGTCGTCTGAGAGGATCAGCTGCGGAGCGTCGCTGGTTCAGCGGCGCTTTTCGCATTTAAGTGGCGAGCTGGCGCTGCTGTGCTTAGCCCGATGTGGGCTGTGCGATCGCCCGCGCGCGACGCTCGAAGGCGAGCTCAGCCTCGAAGTCGGCGTCGTCGCCGGCGGCCGCCGTCACCGGGCCGTCGCGTTCGAGCATTGCGATGAAGTGGTTGACGAGCTCGCCGTCGAACTGGCGCCCTGCCGTGCGCCGCAGCTCAGACATCGCGTCCTGCGGCGTCTTCGGCGAGCGGTAGGAATCGCGCGAGGTCATCGTGTCGTACGCGCTGCAGATCGCGAGGATGCGTGAGATCAGCGGGATCTCGTTGCCGATCAAGCCTGCCGGATAGCCGCTGCCGTCGACATGCTCGTGGTGGTAGAGGATCGCGTCCGCGATCGGGCCGTAGCCGTCGAGCCGCCCCACGAGCGTCGCCCCGTCCTGCGGGTGGCGGCGAATCAGCGCCCAATCCTCGTCGGAGAGGATCTCCGCGTTGAGGATCCGGTCGGGCAGCGCGAACTTGCCAATGTCGTGCAGCAGGCCCGCGGTATGCGCGATGTCCTGTTCGGCCTCATCGCAGCCCGCCTCGCGTGCCAACGCCCGCGCATAGCGCGCGACCGCTGCGGCGTGGCGCGCGGTCATGCGGTCGCGCAGGGCGAGTGTCTCGACGAGCGTCACGAGCACACCGAGTTGCAGCGAGGCGAGGTGCATCGAGCGCGCCTCGAGCTGGTCCGCGCGGTCCTCCGAGCGCAGCAACGCGACCGCGAGCGATTGAAAGACGAGCAGCACGATCACCGAGCCCAACAGGGCGGGGAAGCCGAGATTGGTGTAGGCCACCGCGAGGATCGCCGCGAGCACACCCGTCGCGATCTGTCCTGGCAGCAGCGGCACGAACAGGTCGCGCACCTGGCCCAGCAGCTTGCGACCGTAGATCACGCGGTTGTCGAGTGCGACCATCGCGAAGTTCAGCGCGTTGGTGACCATGAACACCGCGAAGACGATCAACCCGAACATGACGCTCTGAATTTCTTCGAGGTTCGCCGGATCGTGGACGTCACCGACGATCGCGCGCACCATCAGACCGCCGACTACCGGGAACACGGCGACGGTGGAGAGGTTGTTCAGCCACGACGTCAGCGGTAGGCGCCGCGGCGCCGAGGTAAGCGCGGTGATCGCGATCCCGAACAGCGCCGCTGGCGCCGGGCCGAGCAGGCTCATCGCGAGGACCCATGCCACGAACGCCGCGGTCAGCCGCTGGCCGCGAATTTCGACGGTCAGCCGCTGTCCCAGCAGCGCGAGCCCGAGCAGCAGCGCGACAAGCGTCAGCGGCTGCCAATCTTGCGCGCGCGAGGTCAACGCGGCGACGGCGACCGCGCCCGCGAATGCCAGCACCTCCGCGAGCATGAAGAGTCGTCTGGTCAGTGTGGACGCGGGCATCTTCGACGTACCTCTGTCGTCCTTAACGGCCGATCCGGCGTGGTACTTAAAGGCCGCCGCGCGAAGTGCCGGGCTGCTCGGCCGCAGTACCGGGGCCATCGAGCTCGACGCGCCAGCCCATCCACAGGCGCAGGAAGCCGAGGGTCGTCGCCGCGGCCGCCAAGCCGAAGACGAGGAACGCGATCCGCGGCGAGCCCAGCGTCAGCACGAGCGCGCTCACCGGCAGGCCGATCAGCGGACACAGCGCGCCGATCGATTCGACAGTGCCCATCAGACGCCCATGCAGCCGTTGCGGCGTGAGTTGCTGCACGGTGCCGATCAACGAGGCCCATTGCACGCCGTTGCCGATGCCGCCGAGCACCGCCGCCAGCGCCGCCAGCTGCAATGAGGGCGCCGCCGCGAAGCCGATGTAGGCGAGGCCGACCGCGAAGGTCCCGCCGGTCAGCATCGCCCCGAGCGAACGTTTGGCCGAGCGCGCGAAGAACAGGCTGCCGAGCACCATACCGACGCCCCACGCGCTGAGCAGCGTTCCGTATCCGAGGTCGCCCGCGTTCAGCGTGCCCTTCGCGTAGATCACCTCCGCCGGCGCACCCGTCTCGAAGAAGATCAGCGCGGCGGCCTCGGTGAGCAGCAGCGCCCGTAGTGAGGGCGTTTCGCGCAAATACTCCAGTGCAGCTCCCAGACGCGCGCGCACGGAGGTCCCGGTGCGCTCCTCCACATAGGGATAGAGATCGATCAACAGAGCGCCGCAGGCCAAGAACGAGGCGGCATCGATCAGCAGCGCCAGCGGCACACCGAATGCCTTCACCGCGATCGCCGCGAGCGCCGGACCGACGACGACGGAGACCGACAGCGCGAGGTTCAGCGCAGCGTTCGCGCCATGCGCGCTGGCAGGCTGTGACTCCAGCTCGGAGTCGCCGCCGAGCAGTGCATCGGGCGCCGGCGGGCGCTCTGCGCGTGTGTCCTGCGGCGCGTCCTCGGGCTCCGCGCGCGCCGCCTCCGCGCGCAGCAGCGAGCTCGCTGTGAGCGCCCCCGCGCCGTCGAGTGCGACCAGCGCGAGGATCGCCGGCAGCCAGAAGTGCCAGACCAAGGCGGCGAGCGCCGCCGCACTGACGGCCTCGATCGCGTAGATCGCGCTGAGGCGCCCGCGGCGCGGTGAGGCCTCGACACGCGCGACCAGCGCGGGCACTCCGAGCGCCGGTAGGAAGCGTGCGAGGAACAACGCCGTGACCGCCACCGCACTGTGGGTGTGGTCGTAGACCGCGACCGACAGGGCGACAGTCCCAAACCAGGTACCTAGCTGGTTGATGGTGTAGGCGCCCAGGATCCTTCGCAGCCGGGGCGAGGAGGGCAGCGCGGACACGCCGCCACGCTAACGCTTGGACGAGACGTTCGTCGGCAAACGCTCCGCCAGGCACGGAGGGGACGCCACCGAACAGGGTCTCACCCTGCGACTGAGGCTGCCCGCCGGAGCTGATTGCTACGCGTGCCGCTCTCGGCGAATAGACCGAGTGCGACGACCGGAAGGCTCGGGTGGCGATGCCCGAGCACGTGCATCAGCGACTCCGCGGTGACTTCGTCGAGGTCGCCGGCAAGCATTACGACGCCGCTGGAGGGAGCCTGGTCGAGTACCTCCCAGGCGGCTCCCGCTTCACCGAACTGGGTATCCGCGGGCAGCGCCTCGGTCAGATCGGCGAGCACCGCTGCGCGACGCTTGGGATCCGCGCCGGCGATCAGGATGCGCGAACGCTCGCGCGGTGCCGGGCGCTCGGCTGCCGTGGCTGCCGCGTCCACGGGCCGCGGCTGCAGGCCATTCGCCGCGCGCTCGGGTGAGAGCTCGGTGTGGGCGTCGCCGCGGAGCATCCGCAGATGCGAGCGCCGGGCGCCTGCGCGGCGGTGATCGGTTGTGCCGAGGAAGTTCATGTCGTGTACCCCGAGCCCATGCGGCTGGCGCCGGTATAGCCGTCACTGCTCATCAACGCCATGTGCGCGCTCGGCGCGCCAAACTGGGCGAGGCGCGCTTCGAAGGACGGGCGCAGCTCATCGCGGCCGCCGACGAGCATCCGCAGCTCGGCGTCGCCGACGATGCCGAGGTCGGCCTCGACGTCCCCACGGGAAGTGAGGCGCGCGAGCCCTGCATATGCGAAGAATGCGACGCCGGCGAGAGCTACCCAGCAGGCGAGTACGACGCCCGCGAAGCTCATCGGAGCTCACTCCCGCTGATTGCTGTCCTACCTGCCGTTGGGGTCCGCATGTCGGTCGGTCCTTGCCTTAGCGCTTTTGCTGGCCGGTCCGCACCGCCTACCTACATCTTTGTGCCCGGAGCGGGGGCCGCTTGATCTTGTACTGCAACCGACATGATGCGCCCTCGCGAGCCGTTTGTCTGTCGGGCGGAGGGTGCCGATCGTGTCGTCCTAAAGGTGCCGATCTGTGTCGTCCCTGAGGGTCTTCTCAAGCTGCGCGGGGAAGTTGCCGCTGCCGGGCTCGCTACGGTGTGCGCCATGGAATCCGGCACACCAGGGGTAGATCGGCCGATCGAGGTCATCATCGCAGACGACCACACGGTCGTGCGCGACGGCATTCGCACGGTGCTCGAGCGCGAAGCCGACGAGTTCCATATCGTCGCCGAGGCGGCCGATGTGCCGTCGACGATCCGTGAAGTCCGCACCCATAAGCCCGACCTGCTGACGCTCGATCTCTCGATGCCCGGTGGCTCGAGTCTCGCGGCGCTGCCGCAGTGCTTCGTCGCGCATCCGACGCTCGCGGTCGCGATTCTGACGATGCGTGAGGATCCCGAGTACGCGCGCCAGGCGTTGCGTGCCGGCGCACGCAGCTACGTGCTCAAGGAGGCCGAGCCGGCCGAGTTATTGCAGGCCTTTCGCCTCGCGGTCGCCGGCGGCAACTACCTGCACCCGCGACTCGGCGCA
>Ga0210389_10004531_pt1 | contig 10790 bp, 9 predicted proteins | sample IncBWH28OmetaG_FD_160127 | JGI IMG/M metagenome (GOLD analysis project Ga0210389, IMG submission 160127) | Forest soil microbial communities from Barre Woods Harvard Forest LTER site, Petersham, Massachusetts, United States - Inc-BW-H-28-O ... | reverse complement strand
GATCCCCCCATTTATAATTTTTGTCACGGCTGTGATCACGTCTGCCGTTGCGCCGCGGTCGCAGACGGCGAAGAGGTTGTTTGTGTGAAAGAAGAAGGCGGCGAGCTTAAGGGATAGACCGTTGCCACGAGGTCGGGATTTGTGATGAGGTCGATATTCGGGTCGTTGAGGAAATGGGTCAGGGCCTGATAGTTGACCTTCCCGGTCAGCTGGATATATCCCCGACCCCTGTAGTTCCAGCCGTCGCCGCTGGCTTCGTCGCCATTGCCCATACGGTTGGCGTAGGCGCGGTTGGCGATCTTTTCGGGCTGGCGGGCATAGGATTGGGCCGCGGCGGCATCGAAATGCGTGGGGAAGACTTTCAGTAATGCCTGTGCGCTGTAGTTGAGGTTTTCGCGGACGGCGGAGAATTGTTCGCTCTCGTAGTCGCATTGGCTGATGAAATGGGCGAGTTTTAAGATGTCGTCGATGCCGAATCTGGACATGACGTCGGGGAGTTGGGTGAGGACGATGGTGGGTACGATGCCTTTGAGCGAGGTTGTGTTCATTGGATGAGGTTAATTTCGAGCGCTAAAAAGTAAGATTTTCCTTCCAAACTACACGTAGTTTTTTGACTGATATCATTATGTTTAACTAAAATGGGTGTTTTAACGGTGGTTTTTCAGGGTAATCCAACTTATATTTAAATGCATATGTTTTCAGAAACCGATAAGGACTATGTAACGGAAGTGCTGGTCAAAAAGGTGGCCGTATTGGGCGATCCACGCGGAACGCTAACGGCCCCATTCATCGGCACCAGTTTCCCGGAACATTTGAGCCAAGGCATGCCTCGTGAATTAGTGATCGAGGCCATCCGGCTCTGTATCCTGGATGGATGGACCCATGACCCCACCTGGATGCAATTGTTGTTGGATCTTTTTCAATTACGGGCTATCGATGGGAAGATCAATGAGATCTGGGAACGCTCCCGCCATAGGCCACCACCGGCAACCAATCACGTTAACGCGATTGTACTGAACAATAGTACTCCCTTTGTCAACCGCAAATCCCTGCGCATGCAGCTTACCCGGCTGGCAACGCCGGCGGCCAATGTGCAACCCATCTTGGTGGTTAACGGACAAACCCGCAGTGGTAAGTCCTACTCCACTAATTATATCGATCATTTCTCCAACAAGATACATGGCCCGGCCATCACTCCTTACCGGTTGGTATTCCGGCCGGAATTTGGACTGGAAATGGGTGCAGAGCAAGTGGCCAGGGATCTTGTTTTCAAAATGGGTCGTTCTGTCATGTCCATACCGCCCAAGGAAACCAATCTGAAACTATATGTCCAGCAACTGGCCGTATGGGTCTTGAATGAAGCCGCGCAATCACTCTCGCAGCAATGGTTTGTCCTGGATAATTTTCGCGGAGACCAACTGCGGTCCGATACCCGGGATTTCTTGGTGGCTCTATCGGACCTGGTTACTACGGGTGTCTTTGCCCAACGCTGCCGCCTGATCCTGATCGGTTTTGACCGCGCTATTTTAACCGTGGAACCCGGCAAGATAGAAGAAGAAAGAATCAGACCCTGCAACCTGGCCGATTTGCAGGCTGCTATCCGGGAGATCCTGGACAGGGCGCCCCTTCCCTTGAAATTGGAAACTTTTAGTCCCTTTATTCTCAGCGCCATACCGGAAGGCCCCGAAAAAATGGAGGAGCTCAATCTGCGGCTGCGCGCACTTTTGTATGCTATCAATGAACTGAGCATGCTGCTAGCCGATATACCGGGGATCGATTTTGCGAAAGTACTAACGGAAATGTTGGACCAGCTCCCTCAAGGACAGGAGCGCCTGACAGAATTGGAGAGCCGCCTGCAACGGCTCGAAGAAAGTAAAAAAGAAATATAAACGACATGTCCGACGTCACCAATAAATTACTGGGCATATATGCTACTAAACAGGCCGCCACCACCACACAGCCCGTTAGTAAAGACGAGGACCGGCGATGGGCATACCTGCAGGCGGCGGCAGTCCTCCATTGCTTCTCCGTGGACAATCTTGTTCCGTTATATCCCTGGGCCGTGCATTCACAACCCAGGCTGCTGCTTTTCGAAGATATCGTTTACACGTCGGGGGAACTTTTTGAAGGACTTTTTACCCTCACACTGGCTGTACGAAAGGAAGCTCTGGCAAGATTTGCTTCCCGGCAGGCTATGTGGGAGGCCGTACAACTCAATCCGGATCGTCAGCGTACTGCCCTGCAAAAAATCTGGGAAGACTTTTTAAGGACGGGTTTCGTGCCAGAGATAAAGACCCTGGGCTACCATCAGCTCGCTCATGTCTGCCAGATCCTGTCCTGGCTGGAAGGCATGACCACCATTGCTACACAGCTTCCCGATCCTGTCGTAGTACTGGACCTGTACCGGCGTAAGAGTGTGCTGGCTAGCATTGAGCACCTGTCGACCAATAATTTTACGGGCCGCGAGGAAGAGCTTTCCTGGTTCCGGAAATATACCGACACGGTATACCCTCCTACGGCCTCCACTTCGTTTGAAAAGAGACAGCAGGAAAAATGGTCGAAATCCCGGATCAAACCTTTTCTGGCGATTTACGGTCCGGGCGGGATTGGCAAATCGGCCCTGGTCGGGCACATCCTGGAGGAATATTCCTTTGCGGAAACAACTGTGCGTATCCCCTTTGCCTACATGGCTTTTGATCAGCGCACCCTGCGGATAGAAACGCCTTTTACACTGCTGGTGGAAAGCATTGCGCAATTTGAATTACAATTTCCCGGTCATAAGGAGGACTTTGCCATGTTCAACGACCTGGTCCTGAATTTCAGGGACATAAAGGGAGGGGTGGTCGACCGATCGATTGCCCACAGCACACGTGAGGAGCGCATTAGCCGGATAATTGCCACAGATGAGGAGCTATATAATGGTTTTGCGCGACTGCTGGACAAGATCAGCACCCGGACCATCGGGGATAAGACCGTCAAAAGCACGGTATTGTTGATCCTGGATACCTTCGAAGAAGTACAGTACCGGGACCGGGAAAGCCTGGCTGGTTTCTGGCGTATGCTGACCACTATCCGGAAAGCCTTCCCTCATTTCCGCGTAATCATAGCGGGCCGTGGTTCCGTAGCGGACCTGGGTGTGGCTAAGGGCATACTTGAGGAACGGCCATTATTGGAGCTTTCCGGTAAGGACCGGATAATGCTCCTGAAACGGCTTGGCGTAAGCGATGAGTCCATGGCAGAGGCCGTTGCAAAACAGGTGGGCGGTAATCCCCTCTCGTTGCGGCTGGCGGCCAATGTCATTAAATCCGATGAACAGGCGGCGACGGCAAAAGGGATAAAGCAATTGATCACCCGGAAATGGTTGTTTTTCCAGGTGGATGAACAGCTGATCCAAGGACAGCTTTACCAACGGATCCTTTCTCATATCCATGACGATAAAGTAAAAAAGCTGGCGCATCCCGGTATGGTGCTCAGGATTGTCCATCCGGAAATCGTACTGAATGTATTGGCGCCATTATGCCAGATTGATATCAAGGACATGGAGGAAGCGGCGCGTCTTTGCGATGAGCTGAAAAAGGAGCATGCCCTGGTAAGGCTCAATGAGGAGGGTATGCTGCAATACCGTCCGGAAATCCGGCAGGCGATGATCCGGTTGTTGCAACAGGATAAATTCAATGAAGTGCGGGACCTCCGTCGTAGCGCTGTGTATTATTATATGAATGTGCCGGGACCGGTTGCCAGGGCGGAAGAAATGTATCATCGGCTGGTCCTGGACGAAGATGAATTCTGGGATCTGGATCAACGCTGGGAAAAAGGTATCGAAAAATCGATCACCGCCAACCTGGAAGAATACCCCGACCGGGTAAAGGTGTGGCTGGCGTCCCGTATGGACCTGGAAGTGCCGAGAGAAATTTTCCAAAACGCCGATATCGCCGACTGGGAGCGCAATATTACCAGGAAGGTGAAAAGCGCCCTGACAGAAATGGATACAGTACAGGCGTTGCGATTACTTGGAGAAAGAGTTGACCGCAGCCCTGCCAGCCCGCTTTATGCGCTGGAAGGCAAGGCCTGGCTACTGCAGAAGGAGCTAAGGCGGGCCTGGGCTACCCTAGAAAAAGGAGTGGAACAGGTAGCTTATTCCAATAACCGGGGAAGGCTGGCGGAATTATTCTGGCTGCAGTCGCAGGTTTCCTTGCTGGAAGGAGATGTGCCTCTGGCGGATGAGGTCCTTGGCCGGGCGGCCGATGCCATAAGGAACGCGGTAAACCCCCTACCTCTGATGCATATCCTCTGCCATCGTCTGCTGATCCGGGAAAACTATCCCTTATTTCCCCCGGAGAGTGTAGCGGCGCTTCGTCTGCAACTCAATAGCGCCTGCGAAAAGCTGCAACAGGTGGACCAGTATCTCATTTTTTCCGCGCCCCTGGTGTTGCAATTGGCGGGCAGTCTGTTGGAAAAGGAATTTCCCGCCACCTCTAAAGAGCTTAAGTCCTATTTCTCCTTAAAATCCAGCGTTTCGCCAGATATTCTTACCAGTGAAAATCTCCAGGGTCTGGAAGAGTACCGGGAAAAATGGGAGGTGGAAAGCGATAATTATAATTCATTTGAATCTTCTTCCTGATGGCATTATTAGATAACAATGAAATCAACGAGGTCATTACCGCTATGACAAAGAGCGGTGTCGATCTGTTTGCCAATCGTGGGGCCCTGTTCCAGTCTGTCGACTACAGTCAATTGGGCGTTCTGCCGCGAAATAATTTGCCGGTGGCCCAACTGATGACGGATATCGGGCAGATGAATATGACGGAACGGCTGACCAGTGGGGAGATCCCACTGCAGATCTATCTTCAGAACGCCCTCTTTCTACTGGCTGGCGCACCCCAGCAGCAACAAGTCATCCGCGTTATGCTGGACCGTGTCATTCAAAGAGCCAGCGGCGCACCAATACCGGACATTACCGGTATACCGGAGACAAAGGAAAAGATCATCTTTACCGACGATATGGTAAGCTTTGCCTTTATGGAAGGGGGACTTGCCGCGGCAGCGGCCGTTATGAAATTAAAAGTGCCCAGCTATGAACGGGGACAGCCGCGCCAACTTCCCAATGGTGCGGCAATGAATTTTCTGGGTACAGGATGGTTGCTGACGGAATCGTTGGTCATGACCAACCACCATGTCATCAATGCTCGCAAGGATGGGGAGTCCGTTGCCACAGAGGCGGATCTCCGGCTCCAGGTAGCCGGCACACAGGCACAGCTGGACTTCGACGGTGACCTGCTGGAAGGAAGCTGGATCAGGGCAACGATGTTGGAGGCCTGGGATGTCCGCCTGGATTATGCGGTCCTTCGTATTCCCGCCACCGGCCGTACCCCGCTCCGAGTTGCTGCGCAGCCCCTGCTGCCCGGAACCGAACACGTCCCCGTCAATATTATTCAGCATCCTGGCGGCCGCAGTAAGCGGTATGGGATCCGCAATAACCTGGTTAGCGGATCTACAGCTACGGATCTCCGGTATTTTACGGATACCGAGGGCGGCTCTTCCGGCTCCCCGGTTTTCAATGATCAGTGGCAGGTGGTAGCCCTGCACCGCGCTTCCGTCAATGTTTCCAATGTATCGTACCAGGGGAAAACAAGCGCCTATGTCAATATGGGCACACATCTTTCGGTCGTGATGGAAGATATCAGGAACCGATATCAGGCCCTGGCGGCGGAGATCGGACCGGATTAACCGATACGTCATCAGTCGGCCAGGGAGGACGTTATGAGGGTGGTGGTGTCCGCAATTTTTTTCTGAAGGGAATCATCCGCATTTTCGTCGAATCGTTTCAACAGTGCCAGTATATCCTGTTTGTGGCCGGCAGGAATGAATTGCTTATCACAAAGTATGCCCAGGGCAGTCAGTATCCGGTACCGGACATAGAGATGTGATACTTCCCCGATGGCATTGAATAAGAGGAGAAAATCGCCCGTTTCCGGTCGCATGGTGATGGCAGTGGCTAGGGCCATCAGCAGTCCTTCGTTATAATCGTTCTTTAGCAAGCTGGCAATAGCCTGTTTCCCGACAGTTTTATCCAGTACATATTTCCCCATGCTGGAGGCGATCGCATTCTTTGACTCCCTGGCCTCTGTCGTATCCGCATGAATCGCGTTATAATCATCTGCCAGCTTCTTCAATTGGTTTATCTTGGTTTCAATCGGCGGGGTTTCTCCTTCCACGGTGCCCTCATTTTCTACACGTGGTGTGGCGTCCGGCAGTGATCCGGCGGGGTAGACGGTCTGCGCGATTATTTCCTGTTTGTCCTTGATATTGTCAATCTTCGCCTGGCTGGCCGCCACGAGCTTGTTGGTTTCATCGGCCTTGTCGGCGACCTGTTTTACGCTGGCGGCAATTTTCTGCAAAGCCTGTTGATCCGCCTCTGAAAATGCTTTGGACAGGAAGAGACGGGTGATGAGGTAACCGAAGAGAAAGCCGGACACGGAATAACAGATAATGACGCCATAGGCAAAGGCAAGGGCCGGGGGATCTTTGGTCTCTAATCCCCCTGCCAGGGACTGAGCGACCGAACTGATATAGGGGCCCAGCTTTGCTAATTTTACCAATCCCAGGCCAACGATTATTTTTGTCAGCCAATCTGAAATGTCGGTTAAATTGGTATTGACCTGTAAATGGTAGTCATCGCCATTGCCGGGATCGTCATTTTTCTTGCCCGATTGCAATATTTTAGGTATCCCAAAAAGAAATCCAACCGCGGCGCCGGCGACATACATGCATATTATCCAGATAACCAGCGTAGAGAAATCCCTGGCTGTTTTACTGAAGCAAATGGCCATGGCGATACCCAAAATCAGGATAACCGAAAAAAAAGTAGCGATCCTGATGAGATAGGCGGCCGATTTGGATTTATTTGTTCCCGTTGATGTTGCCATGATAGCAATATAGAGCAAAGATGTGGCTGCAAAAACCGTTAAAACACCTCTTTTGGAGAAGCCGGTGCAGCGAATGGATCAAGGATGAAAAGCCAGGAAGGAATGGGTGTTTTTCCCGTATTTTATGAAATAGGGTGGTTGGGTCACTCGTAATCAAGGGGACTGGGGTAAATTGACCTGTCTAGCATTTTTAACCACTAAACTCTATTTTTTATGTCATGTTCAGATCAGATACCCGGGTGCATTATCGACCCGGGTCTTGCTCAGAAGCGAATCGGCCATTACACCGACCAGCAAAAAAAGGATGTTCTATCCGGACTTATTGGCTATAAGGACGAGATCGAAACCGTCGACTATCCTTTAGGCCCCTTCCTGGAACTGCTGGACTTTATTACCATGGAGCCGGGACGATTTTCCGGTCTTCGGGTCTATTTTGCCTCGTACCTGTGGAGCGATACCGATCCCGGTAGCAAATACATTCCTACCGGACTCGAAGAGAACCTTACCCTGGTCTTTGTCCCTACTATCAATACGCCTAATCCGGCAAATCCCGGTAGCAGCGTTCCCCAGGATGATGTCACGAATATCTTTACCATCTGCTTCAACAAGCTTCAGCGGCTGCCGAACCCCAGGACGGCGCCAAGAGGACAGGATACCGCTTCCAACTGGATCCGGCATTTCCAGAATAAATACCCGGTTCTGAACCCAGACGGGGTCCAGAAAGCCAAGAACCTTAATTTCAAGGAGACCAGGAGCATCTGGTATCAGATCGGGATGTTCGTTGATAATGATCAGCGGATCGGCCTGGTCAGCTTTATGAAGTGCCTGCAGAAGGACCCTGACAACCCGCTGATCGGTGTTCAGGCGAAGATGGCCTGCTATGATCATAGCGACAATCAACCCAATTTCCAGATTGAGTATCAACTGACCCCTGTATTTATGCTGCATCTTAAAAATCCGAGTGCTACGGGTGACTTTTTTTTCGGAACGACGGCTTTTGGCTTTGGAGAAGAGAATCTCAAGGGGAACCGTCCTTTTGTGGATCCACCTGCCGATACGGGTCTGCCTTGTCCTCCCGACGATGGTTGTCCGGGCGGCGACTCGCTGCCTTCCGGCGGCTAGCTGAATCGTGTATTTTTAATACCCCATATAATGTCGGCATTAAATTATATTTATTTATCGGTCATTCTGATCGCGTTTCTATCCAGCCTGATCTGTTTCAGGCTGGATTTCCCTATTCATTTTAAGGTTTTTTCCTGTTTGCTTGGGTTGACCTTCCTGGTGGAATTCTCTGCCACGATCATTGGACATGTCCTGCATCGTAAAAATAATTTCTGGATCTATAATGCTTTTACGCTAATAGAATTCTGGACCTACGGGTATTTTTATTACCAAGTGATCCGGACGAAAACATTGAAACAGATAATCTTCTTTTTTCTCCTGTTTTTTCCTATCTTTTGGTTTGTAACCGTATTTTTCCTTTTTCGCTTCAATACCTGGAATAGCTATGTAATCATTGTGGGCAGCTTTTTCAGCGTTCTTTTCGCGATCATGTATTATTACCAGGTCGTCACGGCCCAGGAGATCCAGGCCCTGCGAAACCTGCCGGAATTCTGGATCGCCACGGGCATGCTGATCTTTTACCTGGGAGCATTGCCTTATTTCGGCACTTTGAATTTCCTGATAGAACATAACAGGCCTGCGGCTACGAGTCTGTTGAGGGTTCTCAAAGTTTTGGATACCCTGATGTATGCGTTGTTCAGTTATGGTTTTTTATGGTGGATAGTAAATTCAACGAAGTCCTCATCGTCCTGATCGCCTGTATCACGCTTTTCCTGATCCTGGCAGCCATTATATTGTATTTTCTCTTCATGTACCAGCGGCGGCGGTTCCAGCAGCAACGGCAGATGGCCGAGATGCAGTTGCAGTTCAGGGAGCAGTCGCTGAAGGCACAACTGGAGATCCAGGAACAGACCTTTCATGCCATCAGCCAGGAAATCCATGACAATGTAGGGCAGGTGCTGAGCCTGGCAAAGGTGCAGATCAATATCATGAATGAGAGCGAGCGGATGGACAAGGCGATGCTGGAAGATGTCCGGGATAATATCGGGAAGGCGATGACCGATCTGCGGGACCTTGCCCGAAGCCTTAGCAGCGAGCGGATCCGGTCCTGCAGTATCCATGAGACTTTGATGCAGGAAGCAGACCGCATCAATAAGACCGGTGTCATCCGGGCGGAGGTGACCGTTGAAGGGGAGGTACGGGAGATCGGGGCCCAGAAGAAGTTGATCCTTTTCCGCATCATCCAGGAGAGCATTCAGAATTGTATCAAGCATGCGGAGGCGGAGGCCGTGTTTATCTTTATTCATTACCGGGCGGATGGTGTGTATGTTTCCATCAGGGATAATGGAAAGGGGTTTGACCCGGCAGTGGCCCTGCAGAACGGGAACGGTATGGGCCTGGGCAATATCCGGACCCGTGTTCTTCTCACGGGAGGTACTCATACCATCAACAGTGTCGTCCACGAAGGAACCCATATAACCTTAACGATCCCATATGAATGATATGCGAACTATCGCCATTGTCGATGATCACACGATGTTCAGGAAGGGGCTGATGGCCCTGATCAATCTTTTTCCCGGGTACGAGGTGTTGTTCGATGCGGGCAGCGGGGAGGAATGCATCCGGAAACTGCAGGCGGGGGCGGCGCCCGATATCCTGTTGCTGGATATTGCCATGCCGGTTATGGACGGTTATGCCGTGGCTGCCCGTGTGCGGGACCATTATCCGGAGATCCGGATACTCGCACTCAGCACCATGGATGCGGAGACGGCCATCATCCGAATGATCAAGAACGGGGCCAAGGGCTATGTGCTGAAGGATGCCGACCCTGCGGAGTTGAAGCAGGCGTTCGACGAAGTGCTGAGCCTGGGGTATTATTATAATGATCTTGTGTCGAGGAAGATCGTCCGGTCCGTGAACCTGCTGGCCGATGAAAAGAGCGATATCGGGACGATGGCCAGGCTGTCTGAGCGTGAGCTGACCTTTCTTCGGCTGGCCTGTAGTGAAAAGACCTACCTGGAAATCGCCGGGGAGATGTTCGTCAGCGAACGGACGGTGGACGGGTACCGGGATGCGTTGTTCAGGAAATTGGGTGTGAGTACAAGGGTGGGACTTGTGTTGTACGCGATACGGAATGGGATCGTGCAGGTATAGACAACCAATATGGGTGTTTTTCCCGTTGTCTGCTATATTGTCCGGTGCTACCTTTCCGTACAACTCAGATATGTGAATATGAAAAGACATATGCTATGCCCGATCTTTCTGATGGTAGTTTTAGTCGGTCCCTGCGAATTCGTTCACTCGCAGGGAGGAGCTGGCGGCGGTGGAGGACAGAACCTCTACGGTTTCAGGTACATATTGATCCCGGGTTACCGGATCAGTCCGCCCAAAAAAGACACGTTGGTTGGATATTTTTCGCACCCGGGAAACGTGTATTACAGGCATTATACTTTTGACGGTTTTCGCTATGGCCTTGTCGAAAAAATATTCCACGGCTTTATGCGGACCTTCCTGAACATCGACGGGCTGAATATTGTGATGACGGACAGCGTACATACTAATGGTCCAACCACCGTAATTCAGCATGATGCGCCCCGCCGGATCCTTTACTATACCATCAAGCGGCATGTTTTACAAGTCGCTATTGTGAGCCGGTCGCAGAATATCTGTGTATTAGAAATATGGCCACCGCACCGGAGGTATCAGCGGGATAGCGCTTACAACAATAATTCCACCGTCATTGAGGGTGCGCTGAATTCGACTCTTTATAGTCATGATGATGTTTCGCCCGATACTTTTTAT
>Ga0210389_10004530_pt1 | contig 10794 bp, 8 predicted proteins | sample IncBWH28OmetaG_FD_160127 | JGI IMG/M metagenome (GOLD analysis project Ga0210389, IMG submission 160127) | Forest soil microbial communities from Barre Woods Harvard Forest LTER site, Petersham, Massachusetts, United States - Inc-BW-H-28-O ... | reverse complement strand
ATCAGAAAAACGAGCCTTCTTTTTTAAAAAATAATCGAAAACAATGCTACTTTGATAAATTTGATTTTTACTGGGTTTGTAATTAACGGTCGATTTAATTTCTTTACGTAAACGCAAGGTGTTTTTTAAACTAGCATAAAAAGAAAAATGCGCTCTTATTATAGCCCAAGTGTGTGCAGGTTTTACTTCCAGTAAAAACTTAGTGCCAGCAACCCCGTCTAACACCAAGCGTGTAATTATTTTAAGAATTAAACTGCCGCTTGTGTTGTTTTTGGTAAGCGAAATTAAGCTATTTCTGAAATTTAAAAATGTTTTGCGTGGACTTAGTTTATTAAGTGTACCTCCACCTAAATGATAAACAACAGATGTTGGCACAGCCATAATTTTATGTTGTGTATTTTTAATGCGCCAACACAAATCAATTTCTTCCATGTGTGCAAAATAAAAGTCATCAAAGCCTTTTAAATTATTGAAAACATCAGCCCGTATAAACATGCAAGCACCTGTTGCCCAAAAAACTTCTATGGGTTCGTTATATTGGTGGTTATCTTTTTCTAGTGTGTTAAAAATTCGCCCACGACAAAAAGGATACCCATACTTATCAATAAAGCCTCCACAAGCGCCAGCGTACTCAAATTCATCTTTTGTATTATAGGCAAGTACTTTTGGTTGCGCAGCTGCAATGGTTTTATCGTCAACCATTAAAGTAATAATGGGCTCTATCCAATTTGGGGTTACTTCAACGTCGGAGTTTAGTAAAACAAAATAATCTGCATCAACGTGCTTTAGGGCTTCGTTATATCCTTTTGCAAAGCCGTAATTTTCTTTTAACTCAATAAGTTTAACGGCAGGAAATTCTGTTTTTAAAAACGAAATAGAATCGTCGGTAGATGCATTATCGGCTACATAAATAACAGCTTGCAAACTATGCTGAATTACGGGTGGAAGAAATTTTTGTAATAATTTTTTTCCGTTATAATTTAAAATAACAACCGCAACATTCAAATTTTGCATACATTATCGTGGGCTGTTAAACAAATCGCTGGCACCATCACCATAGCTGCCTTTTGGCGTAGTTTGGTCATAATCCATAATTTGGTTGTTACGTTGTTTTAATTTTATTTGCCAACGGTCGTCGCGCACTTCGCCACGCGCATCGCTATGCAATAAGGTAAAACATTTACCATCTAAAATTGGGTTATAAAAAACAAATTTCTTATTGCTTTGAAATTGCCCTGTGGCCGGGTTTTGTATTCTGTAATATTGCCATATTTCATAGGGATACGAATCGGGCTCGCTTGGTACCTGTTGTGCGGCACTTGGCGCTCCGTATTGCAAGTAAACTCTTCCTCTATCGCTCATGTAGCCGGGCTGACCACCACAGCCATAAATTTTATTTACTTTTTTTACTTCTTGTCTGTACACATTCCATGCAGCTTGTGGATTTGATGGGTTTCTGTTTTCCCAAAAAGCATAAATGTATTGTTGCATTAGCTTAACGTTGTTGCCCCTCATTTGGTTGTTTTGCCAATCGCGCTCGCTGGTGGTCGATATAGGCCATAAAGAAGCAATGTAATCTCGTAATGTATCGGGGTTGGTAACATGGCTAATAAATGTACCAGCCGTATCAACCGATTTTAAATTAGTTAAAGCAATGGCTACATGTGCTGAGGCACGCGTAATAGGTAGTTTTTTTTGCGCCTTAAGTTCGTTATTGCTGTTGCGAATTTCGATAACTAAATTATAGTTGCCGGTTACCAGTTTTGAAATTTCAAACTGCCCAATAAGCGGCACTACTTCTGCTGATTTTTGTTTAACAAATGTATGATAGCCCGTTACAATCTCTTTCATTTCAGCAGACTCTAAATAGTAGGTAAATAAAAATTTAGAATCGGCGCCCAACTGTTTTAATGTGTTATATACTTCTACATAAAAATTTAACCTCTCTACTTTTTCCGGAAAATGGGTTAGGGGGTAAGGCACAATATCATATCCGCTTTTTGTGATAGATGATTGTTGTCCCGATTTTTCTACCGACTCGGCCAACTCAATATCTGAAATAAGTAAACTGTCGCTTTGTTCAGCAATTACAATAGTTAATTTACCTGATGTAGGTTCTGCCTTTACATTATTTGCATCGCTAATTTTTATTTCTGCCTGATAGGTGCCGGGTTTTAGTACATAGCGCTGTAAATCAATAAAATTAGGCTTGTGAGCTGTATCTAATATTTCGGGACTAAGTAAATTATACACGTTTGATGTAACAGCGGTGCCATTTTGGGAGAAATTAATTTCTACACGAATTTTACCTTGATACTTGATTTTTTGCTTTTTAAAAACTACCGAAGAACCGGTTACTGATAGGTAGGTTTCGATATAACTGCCCTTACCGGGTGCATAAAATAAGGCATAATTAAAGTTTGCCCTAACGTTACTATATGCATTTAGACCTAAAAAGGCTGTAAATACAACCAAATAAAAAAACTTTTTCATGTTTTAAGATGATTTTTAACTGGCAGGGACGCAGTACGAAGGTACAAATAATTTACCCTAAATAGATAAATAAAATGGCTCAATTTAAAAAAAATACTAATTTTGCGCCCGGAGAGATGGCAGAGTGGTCGATTGCGGCAGTCTTGAAAACTGTTGAGGGTCAAACCTCCGGGGGTTCGAATCCCTCTCTCTCCGCTTAAAATGCAGAAGCCGTTAAGTTAATCTTAACGGCTTTTTTGTTTTTGGGTTGCACATGGTAAAACAAACATACATTTGCAATAGTATGGCAAGCACGTATCATTTAGAAGATAAAGTAAGTTATTTATTTGGCGATGCCCCTGCCTATAAAGTTGTGGCTACTAAAGAACAACCAAGAGTTAGAGATTCGGGTTTATATGGCGCAGTGCTTCCCGAAGGGTTTGATTATTTACTTATTCAACTCCCACTGGTAGAACGCGCAAAAAACCCTTTTATACCGGTACGCGAAGCTCATATTGAATTGATAAAATAGTAATTGTAAACATGCTCGACCACACAAAATCCAACCTCGAAAAAGTAGCTGTTCACTATGTGGGCAACAAAAATAATGAAGATGAGCTACGCTTATCAAAAACCTTGTTAGATACAGATGATACAAAAATAAAGGAGTTACTAAGCAAGTTTTTCCTAGGTCCGTTTTCTGCGCCTGAGTTTTACTCGTTTACTTTTTCTAATCAGGATTTTACAATGAATCCGCTATTTATGTACGCGTCTAAAGTTTTTGATAGTTCAAGAACACTTCAAACTAATTCAAAAGATATAGCTAAGCATTTATATGAGTTATCGGTTCATCCGCAAATTAAGGGTGGAGATTTATTTGTAGCCTACTTTACCAATTTTATTTTTGATGACGAACACACCGATGCCATAGGAATATTTAAATCGGAAAACAGACAAGAATTTTTAAAGCTTGATAATGCCCAAGATGAGTTTTTGATACAGTATGAGGATGGCATTAATATAGATAAGTTGGATAAGGGATGCCTAATTATAAATACGAGTAGGGATGAAGGGTATAAAGTTTGTGTGGTTGATAAATCGAACAAATCGGCAGAGGCACAATATTGGAAAGATAATTTTTTACAAATAAAACCTTGTAAAGACGAGTATCACCAAACCAAGGAATTTTTAAACATTACAAAGAACTATGTAACCAAACAATTTGCTGAAGAGTTTGAGGTTAGCAAAACAGATCAGATTGATTTACTGAATCGTTCGGTTGAGTATTTTAAAACGCACGATACGTTTGACAAAAAGGATTTTGAAACCGAAGTATTTCATAATAAGGAAATAATTAAATCGTTTCAGAGTTTTGATGAAACTTATAGAGAAAGCCATGATATAGAACTGGAGGATAGTTTTGAGATTTCTACCCAGGCGGTAAAAAAGCAAGCGCGGGTTTTTAAAAGCGTTTTAAAGCTGGATAAAAACTTTCATATTTATATACACGGCAATAGAGAGTTGATTGAACAAGGTGTTGAAAAAGACGGAAGAAAATATTATAAAATTTATTTTGAGCAAGAGGTTTAGTTATGCGAGCGAAACATTTAATTGCTGTTATATTTTGCTTCACACTATCTCTAACTAAAGCGCAAAACAATTCTAAAACCTATTTATTTATTGGAACGTATACTGGTGGAAAACCCGACAAAGGAATTTATGTTTATGAATTTGATTCAAATTTAGGGAAACTGAAGTTTGTTAGTAATGCGGAAAACATTACAAATCCATCTTTTATAACCATAGCACCTAATGGTAAGTTTTTGTATGCCTGCACAGACACTAAAATACCTAATGCTGGCAGTATTACTTCGTTTAAAATAGATAGCGTAAATGGTAAGTTATCTCTACTAAATAAACAACCCAGTGGTGGCGAAAACCCTGTATATGTAACAGTACATAAAAACAATAAATATGTTGTTAATGGTAATTATACTGAAGGCACAGCTTCAGTTTACACAACTAATGTAGATGGCAGCTTAAACCCTTATTCGCAAGTGCTTCAATTTGAAGGGAGTAGTATTAAACCAAATCAGGATAAAGCGCATATACACTCAACGGTTTTTTCGCCCGCTTACAATTACCTATTTATGCCCGACCTTGGTGCTGATAAAATACGTGTTTTTAAATTTGATACCACTAAGCCTCAGCCCCTTGTAATAAAAGATTCGTTAGTAATTAATACAGTTTTAGGTGCCGGACCAAGGCATTTTACGTTTCACCCTAATGGCAAGTTTGCCTATTGTATAGAAGAAATGAGCGGAACGGTTTCGGTATACACTTATAACAACGGTAAGCTAGATTCTATACAACGAATATTTTCGTATGCTAAAATTCAAAACGCATACGGAAGTGCAGATATCCATATATCGCCGGATGGACTTTTTTTATATGCCTCTAACCGGGGAGGTGAAGAAAATACCATTTCTATTTTTTCTATCAATAAAGAAAATGGCAGGTTAAAATTAGCGGGGCATCAGCCTACACTTGGTGAACATCCAAGAAATTTTACCATAGACCCAACAGGAAAATATCTGCTGGTGGCAAACGCTACGACAAGCAATATTGTAGTTTTTAAACGCGATTTAAAAACAGGTTTATTGACCTTTACAGGAATTGAAATTAAAGTGCCAAGTCCATCATGCCTGCAAATGAGAAAGTACATTTTACAAGCTAAGTAAGTAACTAATTTTTGTGGTAAAAAAACAGTCTTTATGCTTAGCTATTACCTTTCACTGTCTAAAAATAGCAACCTAATACTAATTTAACTTTTTACCTTTATTGCTTATTATAAAACTATAATGAAAAAAATATTGGTGTTATGTACAGGCAACAGTTGCCGAAGCCAGATGGCGCATGGCTACTTAAATTATTTTGCGGCTAACAAAGCTCAGGTTTATAGCGCGGGCATAGAAACACATGGAGTGAACCCAAGGGCTATTACTATAATGAAAGAAGATGGCATTGATATATCGCATCACACATCTAATAATGTAGATGAGTATAAAAACGTTGACTTTAATTTTGTGATAACGGTTTGCGATAATGCTAAGGAGAACTGCCCCTATTTTCCTACTAAAGCAAAAAAGTTTCATCAAAATTTTCCTGACCCTGCAAAAGCAAACGGAACAGAAGAACAAATTATGAATGAATTTAGGCGAGTTAGAGAAATGATTAAACTATATTGCCAAAAATTTGTAGCCGAAAACCTATGAGGAAATATTTTGCGGAATTAATTGGAACATTTGCTATGGTGTTTTGTGGTACAGGCGCTATTATTATCAACCAGCAAAGTGGTGGCGTAATTACGCACGTTGGTATATGTATTACATCGGGTTTAATTGTAGCCTGCATGATTTATGCCGTGGGTGATATTTCGGGTTCGCATTTAAACCCAGTGGTAACCTTTGGGTTTTGGTTGGCTAAAGAATTTCCTACTAAGGAGCTTTTACCTTATATGCTTAGTCAGGCAGCGGGTGCTTTTATGGCAAGCGGTGTTTTGTGTTTTTTATTTCCGCTAAGTTCTACATTAGGCGAAACCCTGCCATCGGGTACACCTATGCAATCTTTTATATTAGAAATTATCATCACCTTTTTTTTAATGTTTGTTATACTGCGTGTAGCTACGGGTAGTAAAGAGCAGGGCATGTTTGCCGGTTTGGCCATTGGTTTTACAGTTCTGTTAGCAGCCATGTTTGCTGGCCCGGTTAGTGGCGCATCTATGAACCCTTTTAGGTCATTAGCCCCTGCGGTTTTATCGGGGCATTTGCAACATATTTGGATTTATTTAACAGCACCTGTATTTGGTGCAACTATTGCCGTAATAGCTTGGGCAGGATTGAAGGAAAAAAACTAAATCTTAATGCTAAGTACTAATTTAACCGTTAAGTTATTTAGTGCTTTAATATCTTGATAAGCGCCGTAGCGATAAAACACTCCTACACCAAGGGTAGTGTAATTTATTTTAAGTACATGCAGCAAACGGAAACCACTTTCAAAATATCCTTTATCTAAACTTTTTACAGGTGTATTATAAATATTTTCGGCATGGCTAAGTGTGCCAATGCCCATGTTGTGCATTAGCTCAAACTCGGGGTTAAATTTTTTATGCGGCTTTAAAAACCTACCTAAGTTGTGATTAAAAAATAGGGCGGCAAATTGGTCGGTTACAAATTCGTTTAAGCCCATAGTTTCAAAACTGTTAATGGCTGAAACATTAAAACCCGGGTAGTTAGAGCCACGCATATTATACAACATAGTGTAAGGCAAATTACCGATTATTTTGCCTGCTACGGCTTGTATGCGCGTGGTGCCTATGCTTTTAAATGTTTTTTGCGCATCAATTTTTACATCAAATTTCCAGTAATCAAAACTACCCACTTGGTTAAAAAAAGTTTGGTTTAAACCTTTGGTAACGTTTACATAAATAACAGGATAATCACTTCCCAACGAGAGTTTATTATTCATGGTTTGTACAAATTTTTCTTTATACAAATATTTTAGCTGTATGCCTATTTCGGTAAATTTAAACGTGTCGCGTACAACACTACTGCCATCGCCAGCGGTATATTTATAAAGTGTTCTGCCATAACGCTGCTGATGGTTTACAAAAATGTTGGTGCGCAAATATTTTAAGGCACGAAAACTAAAACCTGCTTGATATTTTTCGAGATGATCGAATTTAGAAACGTAGATATCTCTATAAATTTCGGATGAAAGAATAGAACGGGTGTTTTCAAAAAAAGTTGTTCCCGCCGATTCAACTAAATCTTTTTGATACATAGCATTAAACGCCAATTCTTTTTTTCTCCACAAAAAAACCGACCCATCGCCACCATATTTCCATGCCTTGTCTTTAAAACCATAACCGGCATAACCGCCAATGGTAAAATATTTGCTTAGTTTGTTGTTGGTGTGTAAACCTAAGCCAAGGCGTGTGCCTTCGTAATTATTGAATTTTAAAATTTTATCCAGGTTTAAATCTATAAAGCCAATAGCAATTTTGTTGGTTATAATGCTTTCTAAAAACTTAAGTTTCTTCTCAAAATTATTTTCTTTCCCAATACTATCAATGGTGTGGTAGGTTTTGCGCTCTTTAGCATTTAGTGTATCGGTGCGATACTGGTTCCAAAAAGCTTCATCTTGTTTGTCGGCATGTTTATCCATCTCCACTTCAACTTCGCTAAAAATTTTCTTTTTTAGTTGTGGGTTCAACACAATGTCTTTTATGTAGGTGCGACTAACCGACTTTAAGTTTGCTTTTTTGGTAGAATCTGAATTGCTAGCAACGGCATTGTTCCAAATCCAATCGGTATTTAATTGCACAGGGAACCATTGTTTACCCTCAATAAACTCATATTTCTGCTGTATTTTAATACTTATGGTTTTATCTTTTCTACCCGGTTCGGCAATAACGTTTTGTATGGCGTAAGTGTTTGTGTTTATGTACAAAACACCTTTCATGCCATTAAAATTTTTGTTTTGTTTGGGGCGGAAAGAAATTACAAAAACAGTATCGGCACCATTGTACAAAGTATCTTCTAACAGAAAAAAATACTTGCGTGTGCTGCCTTGGCTTATTGGATTCAAAAATTTTTCATCCAACACAGTAACAAAATCATCGTAAAAACTAAAGGATTGTAATTGTGTGGCAAGTAATGCAAAAGGCGAATTTTTTAAGCCCGATACCCGCGATGCCAAAACAGTTTCGTGGCTTTTATCGGGATGCAAAAAATCACGTTTGGTAACCGATTCTATTAAAAGCAAATGCTGGTTTTTAAAAAATTTATCTACGCCCTGCAGTGTGGTATCAGTGGTAGATACACTATCAATGCTGGCTTTTATATCGGCTGTAACAAAAAACTTAGTGTAACTATCGTAGGTAAACGAGTGCATTTTTTCGGGGTTATTTATATCCCTGTTTTTGGTGGCTCGTTTAATAATGCGGTGTGCGGGGTTTTCTTTAGCTAGTACACTAATTTCTTGCAAAGCAATGGCTTGTGGTTTTAGTTTAATGGTAATTTTATTAGGGTCGCTAAAACTATTTGCCACAATAGTTACGGGCTGATAACCCAAGTAAGTAATTTGTAATTGAGCATCGGGTTTGCCCGAAACATCTATCTGAAATTTACCATCAATGTCGGTAAGTGTGCCTGTTTGCGTGTTTTTTATCAATAAGCTTACAAATGGTAGAGTTTGGTTGCTGTTGGCATCAATAATGCGGCCTTTAATGGTTTGCGCTTTTGCTGCAAAGACAAAAAAAATCAGTAAAAAACAGGCAATTATTTTACGCAAAACTCCAATATAAAGGCACTAATATACAGATAGACATACAAAATTTGTCACAAAATTATTCGTATTATTGTAGTTATTATTTACTATGGGTAAAATAGCTTTAATTACAGGAATTACAGGGCAAGATGGGGCTTACTTGGCTGAACTTTTATTGCAAAAAGGATATATAGTGCATGGGGTAAAACGCCGCAGCTCTATGTTTAATACGGCTCGTATCGATCATTTATATCAAGATTATCATGAAAAAGGGGTAAAATTCTTTTTGCATCATGGTGATTTAACCGATTCTACCAATCTTATTCGCTTGATAAGTGAAATACAACCCGATGAAATTTACAACCTTGCGGCGCAATCGCATGTAAAGGTTAGTTTTGAAACGCCTGAATATACTGCCAATGCTGATGCTGTGGGCACTTTGCGTTTACTAGAAGCTATACGCATTGCTAAATTAGAAAAAAAAACTCGTTTTTATCAGGCATCTACTAGTGAAATGTATGGTTTGGTGCAGGAAATTCCTCAAACCGAAAAAACGCCATTTTATCCACGTAGTCCTTATGGAGTAGCAAAGCTTTACGCCTTTTGGATAACTAAAAACTACCGCGAATCGTATGGCATGTTTGCTTGCAACGGCATTTTATTTAATCACGAAAGCCCTATACGCGGAGAAACGTTTGTTACCCGTAAAATTACTCGCGCAGTAGCAAAAATCAGCTTGGGCTTACAGAAAAATTTATTTATTGGGAATTTAGATTCGGAACGCGATTGGGGTCATGCAAAAGATTATGTTGAAGGCATGTGGCGCATTTTGCAACACAGCGAAGCTGATGATTTTGTATTGGCAACCAACAAAAAAATATCGGTTCGTACATTTATTGAAATGGCATTTACTGAAACAGGTGTTAGTTTAGAGTGGAAGGGTAGTGGAGTTGATGAAAAAGGAATTGATAAAAAAACAGGTAATGTTTTAGTGGAGGTTGATGCACGTTATTTCCGTCCGGCGGAGGTTGATTTACTAATTGGCGATTACAGCAAAGCAAAAGCGAAATTAGGCTGGGAACCAAAATATACCGTGCAAGAACTTTGCAAAGAAATGGTTGCTTATGATATAGAATTATTTAAACGCGATAAACTTTTATCGGAACACGGACATTCCATCTTAAATCAAAACGAATAAGCATGGAGTTCTCGTCAAAAATATATGTTGCCGGACACCGTGGAATGGTGGGTAGTGCTCTGGTACGAAATTTAAAAGCACATGGCTTTACCAATTTAATTTATAGAACAAGGCAAGAACTTAACCTTTGCAATCAGCAAGATGTTGATGCTTTTTTTGAAGAGGAAAAACCGGAGTATGTTTTTTTAGCCGCTGCAAAAGTTGGCGGCATACAAGCCAACAACACTTACCGAGCCGATTTTATTTATGAGAATTTAATGGTGCAAAGCAACATTATACATGCGGCTTATAAAAACAAGGTAAAAAAGTTAATGTTTTTGGGTTCATCTTGCATCTATCCAAAACTGGCACCGCAACCACTTAAAGAAGATTATTTACTTACCGGTGCACTTGAATATACAAATGAACCTTATGCCATTGCAAAAATTGCGGGCATAAAAATGTGCGAGTCGTATCACAAGCAATATGGCTGCAATTTTATTTCGGTGATGCCAACTAACTTATATGGCCCTAATGATAATTACGATTTAAATAACTCGCACGTGTTGCCTGCCTTGCTACGTAAATTTCATGATGCAAAAGAAAGTCATGCACCTTCGGTAACAGTTTGGGGTACGGGCTCGCCACGCAGAGAGTTTATGCATGCCGATGACATGGCTGATGCCTGCGTGCATTTAATGAAAACCTACGATGGCGACAAATTTGTAAACCTAGGCGTTGGTGTTGATATAAGCATTAAAGAATTGGCGCTACTTATTAAAGAAATTGTTGGCTACCAAGGTGAATTGGTTTTT
>Ga0210389_10004529_pt1 | contig 10795 bp, 11 predicted proteins | sample IncBWH28OmetaG_FD_160127 | JGI IMG/M metagenome (GOLD analysis project Ga0210389, IMG submission 160127) | Forest soil microbial communities from Barre Woods Harvard Forest LTER site, Petersham, Massachusetts, United States - Inc-BW-H-28-O ... | reverse complement strand
CAGTAATGAATTTGCTAATTTTTATGGTGGAACTTCACTACTAATTTTAGTAGGGGTTGTTTTAGATACATTACAACAAATTGAAAGTTATTTATTAAATCGCCATTATGATGGTTTAATGAAGAGCGGACGCATAAAAGGTAGAACTAATGCAATGCAAGTTCAAAGCTAATTAAAAGAAGAGAAAGAGAAGAAAGATGTCAAAACAATCAGCGATAGAACAAGATGGAACAATATTGGAAGCATTAAGTAATGCTATGTTTAAAGTTCAGCTTGAAAACGGGCACACATTAGTAGCTCACATTTCTGGTAAAATGCGCATGCACTATATTAAAATTTTAGTTGGAGATAAAGTAAAATTAGAGATGTCTCCCTACGATTTAACAAAAGGAAGAATAACATTAAGATATAAATAAACAGGAGGGGGTGGACCCCGGATCATATATAATTTAGAAAAACAAAAACGATGAAAGTAAAAGCATCCCTAAAAAAAAGAAGTGTTGACTGTAAAATGGTTCGCCGCAACGGTAAACTTTACATAATCAACAAAAAAAACCCTAAGTTTAAACAACGTCAAGGATAGTCTCTGACCTAAAATAAATTAGGCACAGATAGAAATAATTTTGTAACTTCGCAAACTTTTTAAAATTTTATTAACACATGGCAAGGATTGCTGGTATAGATTTACCGAAAAACAAAAGAGGAGAAATAGGTTTAACCTACATCTACGGAATAGGTCGCAGTAAAGCGAAAAAAATACTAAATGAAGCTGGCGTTGACGTTGGCAAAAAAGTTAGTGATTGGGATGATGCGGAACAAAACGCTATTCGTAAAATCATTAACGATGGTATCAAGGTTGAAGGTGCTCTTCGTTCTGAAGTTCAGTTAAACATTAAACGTTTAACGGATATCGGTACTTTTAGAGGTATCCGTCACCGTGGTGGTTTACCGGTTCGTGGGCAACGTACAAAAACAAATGCTCGTACTCGTAAAGGTCGTCGTAAGACAATCGCTAACAAAAAAATGGCGACTAAATAATAATTAAGTAAGAATTCAAAGAATTTAGATATAAAATGGCAAAGCAACAATCAGCAACGGCAGCAACAGCAGCTAAAACTTCTTCAAAGAAGCGTGTAGTAAAGGTAGAATCTACCGGAGATGCACATATCAACGCTACGTTCAACAATATCATTATTTCATTAACTAACACTGCTGGCCAAGTAATTAGCTGGTCAAGTGCTGGTAAAATGGGTTTCCGTGGTTCTAAAAAGAACACGCCTTACGCAGCTCAAATGGCATCGCAAGATTGCGGTAAAGTTGCCTTTGATGCAGGTTTACGTAAAGTAAAAGTATACGTTAAAGGACCAGGTGGTGGAAGAGAATCAGCTATCCGTTCTTTAGGAACAGTTGGTATCGAAGTATTAGAAATTGTTGATATCACTCCAATTCCACACAACGGTTGTCGTCCTCCTAAACGTCGTCGTGTATAGTATTTGATTAGGATAATAAGATTTAGAATTAATAGTACCAATAAAATTAAAATAGAGAAATGGCAAGATATATAGGACCAAAATCTAAGATTGCAAGAAAATTTAAAGAGCCAATATTTGGCCCGGATAAAGCATTAGAAAAGAAAAACTACCCTCCTGGGCAACACGGTTTATCTAAAAAACGTGCAAAACAAAGCGAGTACTCTGTACAGCTTACCGAAAAACAAAAAGCTAAATATACCTACGGTATTTTAGAGCGTCAGTTTGAGCGCATGTTCCACACTGCTAAAAAAGCGCATGGTGTAACTGGTGAAGTTCTTTTACAACTTTGTGAGTCTCGTTTAGATAACGTAGTTTATCGTTTAGGAATTGCTCCTACACGTGCCGGTGCTCGTCAATTGGTGGGGCACAGACACATTACTGTAAACGGAGAAGTAGTAAACATTGCTTCTTACATTTTAAAAGCAGGCGATGTTATTTCTGTTCGCGAAAAATCTCAAGCACACGAAGCAATTGTAACTGCTTTATCAGGTGCAAGCAACAAATACTCTTGGTTAGATTTTGATGCAAAACACATGACTGGTAAATTTATTAGCCGTCCTGAAAGAACACAAATACCTGAAAACATTAAAGAACAACTAATTGTCGAGTTATACTCTAAATAGTAGTTTCTCTTGTGCTTAGGTTGAGTTAAGAAAATAATATTAATTAAAACAAAAATATAATAACATGGCAATTTTAAGTTTCCAACGCCCAGATAAAGTAATTATGTTAGGTTCAACTGATGTTGAAGGTCAGTTTGAATTTCGTCCTTTAGAGCCGGGTTTTGGTATCACTATAGGTAATGCTTTACGTCGTATTCTTTTATCATCTTTAGAAGGATATGCTGTAACTTCGGTTAAAATTGAAGGCGTTGATCATGAATTTTCTACTATTAAAGGTGTTGCAGAAGATGTAACTGAAATTATATTAAACCTTAAACAAGTTCGTTTTAAAAGACAACTTGATAACCATGATTTTGAAAAAGTTACTTGTAACTTTGCAGGTAAAGAAACTATAACTGCCGGAGATTTATCTAAATTTTTAAGTGGTTTCCAAGTTTTAAATCCAGATTTAGTTATCGCTCATTGTGAGTCTAACGTTAAATTTAAAATGGAATTAACTATCAACAAAGGTCGTGGTTATGTTCCTGCAGAAGAGAACAAAGCAGCTAACTCAGCACATGGTGTTATTGCAATTGACTCTATCTACACGCCAATTAAAAACGTGAAATTTGTTGTAGAAAACTACCGTGTTGAACAAAAAACTGATTACGAAAAACTAATCATTGATATTGTTACTGACGGTTCTGTACATCCAAAAGAAGCTTTAAAAGAATCAGCTAAAATATTAATTCATCACTTTATGTTATTCTCTGACGAGCGTATTACGCTTGACACAGAAGATAAAAAGAAAGAAAGTGAATTTGATGAGCACACTTTACACATGCGTCAATTATTGAAAACTAAATTAGTTGATTTAGATCTTTCAGTACGTGCATTAAATTGCTTAAAAGCAGCTGATGTTGAAACATTAGGAGAGCTTGTTGCATTTAACAAAAACGACTTGTTGAAATTCCGTAATTTCGGTAAAAAATCACTTACTGAATTAGAAGACCTTATTGCAGCAAAAGGTTTACAATTTGGAATGAACGTTGGTAAATATTTATTAGATAAAGAATAACATAGTATTGGTACCCTAGTACTTCTACAAAATAATTAAATAACATGAGACACGGAGATAAAGTAAATAATTTAGGCAGAAAAAGTTCGCACCGCAAGGCTACCCTTGCTAATATGGCCTGTGCGCTTATTGAACACAAACGTATTTTTACTACAGTTGCTAAAGCAAGAGCTTTACGCGTTTATGTAGAACCACTTCTTACTAAAAGTAAAGAAGATACTACACATAGCCGTCGTACTGTGTTTTCTTACTTAAAAAGCAAGGATGCAGTATCTACTTTATTTAAAGACGTGTCTCCTAAAATAGCAGAAAGACAAGGTGGTTACACTCGTATCATTAAAACAGGTTTCCGTCCGGGAGATGCTGCTGATACAGCTTTAATTGAATTAGTAGATTTTAATGAAATTTACACTTCAGATAAAAAAGGTGGTGCTACCGAAGCTAAAAAGAAAACTACGCGTCGTGGTCGTGCTCCTAAAAAAGCTACTACTAAAGCAGAAGGAACTGCTGATACAGCTGAAACAAAAACAGAAGAGTAATCTAAGTTTATATAGTATAAAAAAAGCCGCAGGGATTTATTTTCTGCGGCTTTTCTGTTTTTAGTAATTCTTAAGGAGTATCGTCAATAAATTTAATATGATGCTTCTTGTTTATTTTGTAGCGTTTAATGCTCAAAATTTTAATTGCTTCGCCAATTATCACTAAACCAACTCCGATTTCTACATCTAGTAAGCGTAATATGGGTTTATCGGCATTTATAGCGTTGTTTAAAGCGTCTAAAGCTACGTATCCCACTCCGCAGCCAATTAAAAAAGCCGAAGCCGCACGCGTGAGATAATTAGAGTTATTAACTAGGACTTTATTGATGTTTTTATACAAGATAGTTGTTGTAGAATCAAGTGTAAGAGCTGTATCGTTTACGTCGGTAATAATGCCACCGTGCTTTTTGTTATTCTCCTTTAGTTTAAAGGTTATTTTGTCTTGAAGGTAAAATTTAATACGGTGTGTGTTTGATCCATGCTCTATATCTAAAGACATAAATTTATTTGACTGAGCAGTTAGCTCAACCGAAAAAATGAAAAGTATAAAGCATAAAATTTTCACCTTGATTTATTAAACAAATATTTTGCCAGGGTTTAAAATCAAATTAGGATCGAAAACCTTTTTAATTTGTTTTTGCAAGTCAATTTCTTTTTGTCCAAACATAATGCTCATATATTCTTTTTGAACTAGTCCTATGCCATGCTCTCCGCTAATAGTGCCACCTAATTTTTTACACAAAGCAAATATTTCAGCAATGGCTTTTTTAATGTGTTCACCATTCCATAATTCATCAGGCATATTATCTTTTATAATGCGTGTATGTAAATTTCCGTCACCGGCATGTCCATAACAAACACTTCTAAAATTATAACGAGCACCAATTTCTTTAATTCCTTTTACCAAAGCCGGTAACTCGGCACGTTGCACTACGGTATCTTGCTCTTTGCTAATAGCGGTGGCTTTTACAGCTTCGTTAATTTTACGACGTAATTTCCAAAGCTCATCTTTTTGCGCTTGACTTTCAGCAAACAAAATTTCCGCAATATTAAACTCGCTAACCACGTTGCTTATAGCCTCCATATCCTGCATTAGCATATCTACATTATTTCCATCAACTTCTATTAGCAAATGAGCCTGTATATCGTCTTCTAATTTCACAACCGAACTTTGTACATGCTTACTAACCCAATCCAACGCATCACGTTCCATAAACTCTAAAGCACTTGGTGTATAACCAGCTCTAAATATTTCTGATACAGCTTGGCAAGCCTCTTCTGTTTTACGAAACGGAACAAGCATTAATAAATTATGCTTGGGTAACGGAATTAATTTTACAATAATTTTTGTTACAATGCCCAGTGTACCCTCGCTACCAACCATTAATTGGGTAAGGTGATAACCCGTTGAATTTTTTAATGTATTAGCACCCGTATAAATAATTTCGCCAGTAGGCAAAACTACTTCTAAGTTTAAAATATAATCTTTAGTAACACCATATTTTACACATTTTGGTCCACCACTGTTTTCAGCTACGTTACCACCTAAAAAACAACTGCCTTTACTGGCGGGGTCTGGTGGGTAGAATAAACCTTTTTCAGCTACTGCATTTTGAAATACTTCGTTTATAACACCGGGTTCAACAGTAGCTTGTAAATTACGTTCATCAATTTCAAGTATTTTATTAAAACGCTCTACCGATAAAATAATGCCACCCATAATTGGAAGTGCCCCACCACTAAGTCCTGTACCTGCTGCACGAGGTGTTACTGGGATTAAATATGTATTAGCAATTTTTAAAATTTCAGCAATTTGTTGCGGGGTGCTTGGTTTTATAACTACTTCAGGTATGAAAAGTAAATCTTCGGTTTCGTCTTTTCCGTATTGTTCTAATTTTTCTTTATCGGTAAATACAAATTCGTTTCCTACAATTTGTTTTAGTTGATTAAGTATTTCGGGTGTAATTTTATTATATGCCATACAGTTTCAATTGCCTCAAATTTAAGGAATCAATAGGAAGGTTGTAATTAAAATTATCAGCAATTAGTGTTGCTCAAAGAAAAACGGATTTCCGTCTGGGTCTACAATTAAGAAATGTGCAGCACCCCGTGTGCCTTCTTTTGCTTCTAACACAAAAGGAACACCTTTTTGTTTTAATTCTTTTTGTAGCTCAAAAATGTTTTCGGGTGTAAATGTTAATGTGTTTCTTGGAATAATGCCTTCGTACAAACCTATAATGATTGCGCCATTACGCAAAATAAGATACTTGTTTTGCAGATTGCTAAAGCGTTCGTCAACTAAAAATCCCATTTTAAGATAAAAATCTCGAGAGATTTGAAGGTTTTTTACATTTAAAGCAATATGGTGCCGACCCAAATTCATGGGGTAAATATATGTTAATTTTTAAAGTAAAAAATTAATTTTCAGCCCCCTGTAAAACCCCTGATTTAGCTTTTTCTTTAAGTAAAGCTATATCAAGCACCTGCTGCATGTGGGTTACGTAGTGTATGTGCAAGCCTTTTAAATATTCTGCATTTATATCATCTACATCTTTACGGTTTTCTTCGCATAAAATAATTTCTTTTATGCCGGCGCGTTTTGCAGCCAATAGTTTTTCTTTTAAACCACCTATAGCAAGTACTCTACCACGTAGGGTTATTTCACCAGTCATAGCTAAGTTTTTACGCACTTTGCGTTTTGTAAACGCTGATGCCAAGCTAGTAAGCATTGCAATACCGGCAGATGGGCCGTCTTTTGGTGTGCCGCCTTCAGGTACGTGTATATGAATGTTTTTATCTTTAAAAGTATCGGCAGTAGCATCAATTATTTGAGGGTGTGCTTTTAAAAACTCTAAAGCAATAACAGCACTTTCTTTCATTACATCGCCTAGGTTACCCGTTAAGGTAAGTTTTTGTTCCTTGCCTTCTGATAAACTGGTTTCAATAAATAAAATATCGCCACCAACTTGAGTCCATGCTAAGCCTGTAACAACACCCGGTACATCATTACCCTGGTACTTGTCTTTACTATGAGCAGGACCAAGTATTTTAATTAGATTTTCTTCAGATACTTTGGTAAGATTTTTTTTGTTGCTTGCAATTTCTTTAGCCGTAAAGCGTGCAATTTTAGAAATGCGTTTTTCAAGTGAACGTACACCGCTTTCGCGTGTGTAATCTTCAATTATTCTATCTAAAACTTTATCAGATATTTTTAATTGCGATTTTTTTAAGCCGGTATCTTCAGTAACTTTTGGTACAATATGTTTTTGTGCAATTTGTATTTTTTCTTCAGTGGTATAACCGTTCATTTCAATAATCTCCATCCTATCACGCAAAGCAGGTTGTATGGTGTTTAATGAGTTTGCTGTGGCAATAAATAGTACTTTGCTTAAATCAAAATCAAGCTCTAAATAATTATCGTAAAAGGTTGAATTTTGTTCGGGGTCAAGTACTTCAAGCAAAGCTGATGAAGGGTCGCCATGATAATCTGAACCTAATTTATCTATCTCGTCTAATACAAACACAGGATTTGAGGATTGAACTTTTTTTACGTTTTGTAAAATACGCCCGGGCATAGCACCAATGTATGTTTTACGATGCCCACGAATTTCGCTTTCATCTTTTAAGCCACCTAAACTCATGCGCACGTATTTTCTTCCTAAAGCTTTTGCAATGCTTTTACCTAAAGATGTTTTACCAACTCCCGGAGGGCCATATAAACAAAGGATAGGCGATTTTAAATTACCTTTTAATTTAATTACAGCAAGGTGTTCTAAAATGCGTTCTTTAACTTTATCTAAACCATGATGGTCTTCATTTAAAATACGCTCTGCATTTTTTAAATTAAAGTTATCGGCTGTGTACTCGTTCCAAGGTAAATCAAGTAATAAATCTAAATAGTTTGTTTGTATGGCGTACTCTGCTGCATTAGGATTCATGCGTTGAAGTTTAGAAATTTGTTTTTCAAAAACTTCTTGAACCTCTTTCGACCATTTTTTCGCTTTCGCTTTTTCTTTAAACTCTACAATCTCTTGCTCATGTTGGTTTCCACCCAACTCTTCCTGAATTGTTTTTATTTGCTGGTTTAAAAAATACTCACGCTGTTGTTTATCTAAATCTGTTTTTACTTTATTCTGAATTTCATTTTTCAATTGCAGCATCTGCAATTCTTGCGTTAAATTCTTTAATACAAGTGTTGCACGCTCTGTTAAATCAGGTAATTCAAGCATCTTTTGTTTCTCAATAGAAGAAACATTTGCATGCGACGAAATGAAGTTTATTAAAAAAGAAGCACTCTCAATATTATTAATAGCAAAAGCGGCTTCGCTTGGCATTTGCGGCGATTGTTTAATTATTTGTGTAGATAAATCTTTCAAAGAAGAGACTAATGCTGAAAATTCTTTGTCGTTTTTCTTTGCTTTTGTTTCTTCAAATGGAATGACCTTAGCTTTAAAGTAAGGTTCAGTTTGCACAAACTCTCCTGTTTTAAAACGTTTTTTACCTTGTAAAATAACAGTTGTGCTGCCATCGGGCATGCGCAGTTGTTTAATGATGTGGGCAATAGTGCCAACCTCATTTAAATCCTCGGGCTTTGGCTCTTCGATAGCATCGTTCTTTTGAGAAACTACGCCAATGATTTTAGAACCTTTATAAGCATCGCGAATTAGTTGTATAGATTTATCTCTGCCTACAGTAATTGGTATAACAACTCCCGGAAACAAAACTGTGTTGCGTAATGGAAGTATAAAAACAGACTCAGGAAGCTTTTCGTTATTCATTTGGTCTTCATCTTCCTGAGATAATAAAGGTATAAACTCGGCATCTTCCTCATTTATACCGTTAAATCGCATATCGTTAAAAAAATCGTTCATGGTAAAAAATTATAGTTAGCTAGTGCGAAAAATTATGCCATAAGCCAATAGTTGTCAAAATGGCGCTATTATGGAGTTATTGCTGAATAAATGGTAGTATTTGCAGCGTCTACCGTGCCAAGTATTTGCATTACCTGGGTTTTTTCTTCGTTGGTAGCACCTTTAAAAATATTTACTATTTCCTGGTTTTTCGATTCGAAAAATACTTGTACGTTAAAAGAGCCCGGGCGATTTTTATGAACCTCGTTTATATTATTAATGGCTTGTAAAACTGCTGCACGTCCGGTTTCCATATTATCATACATAATATCTAAACCTTTACGGTGGTAATTAAACATGGTTTCGCGTAGGGGCTGAAACATGGGGTTTAAAATATTATCAATGTAAATGTATCTGTTTTTAAACCCATTGTCTGATGATAGCCAACCCGGATAATTAGCAGCCTCCCCTTGTGCATTATTTACAATAGTTTGCGCCTTTTTCCACATATCAGTTCCACCAAGCAACGAAAAGCTATCATAATCGATAGCTAAGATTACGTAGGCATAGTAAGCTAAAACCGAAGTAAGGTTTGTTGTAAAGCCTTGCAAGTTAAAATCCATTGGTTGCCCTTCAGCATAAAAAAACGTAAATGATTTATCCTGATAATCAAACACGGTGCTGTTGTAGCCCGCTTTAAATACAGGGCGACGAGACGATATAGAAATAGAACCTTGATAAGATCCGCTACCTAAATCAGTAGACACGTTAATGATAACTTGACAATCTATACGCTCGTTTTGTTCAAACTTATCACTTGTAAAACGATAATTATTCATAAAATCGCGCACTTGAGTTTGCATGGTTGTACCAAAAATACGTAGGTTATCAGCTCCTTGTAATTGTGTAGTTATACTTACTTGGCAATTTAATTCTTGTGCTTGTATTGTATTTATATACAACAGCCCACACAAAACTAACAGATATGAAAAAAACTTTTTCAACTTATTTCTTTAAATAATTCAAGGTAAAATTAAGAATATCCCTGGCAACATCTTCTTTGTTTTTTAAACCATAATCAAACACTTTTCCACCTTGGTCAATAATGGTAATTTTATTGGTATCTGTGGCAAAACCTGCACCCGCATCTTGTAATGAATTGGCTACAATAAAATCTAAGTTTTTTGCTTTTATTTTTTTGGTAGCGTACTCAATTACGTTTTCTGTTTCTAAAGCAAAACCAACTAAGCATTGCTGTTTTTTTTGTTTGCCAAGCTCAGCTAAAATATCAACGGTTTTGGTAAGGTTTATCTGAAAAGTATCTTCTTTCTTTTTTATTTTCTGAGAGCTGTAATCTGCTGCTTTATAATCAGCAACAGCCGCTGACATTATGGCAATGTCTATTTTTTTAAATAACTCAACACAATGCCCGTACATTTCGTTAGATGATTCTACGCGAATACATTTTACTGAACTATTTGGCGATAAATGTGTGGGCCCTAATACTAAAGTAACTTCAGCTCCTTCGTGTGCAAAAGCATTTGCTATAGCAATGCCCATTTTCCCGCTGGAACGATTGCCAATAAAACGTACAGGGTCTATTTCTTCGTAGGTTGGTCCGGCACTTACTAAAACTTTTTTTCCTTTTAACGCACCATGCGTTTCAAATTCTTTTTCTAAAAAAGCAATAATGTTTTCGGGCTCGGCCATTCTACCTTCTCCATGTAAACCACTGGCTAATTCACCCGTTTCAGGTGGAATAACAATATTGCCGTAAGAAATTATTTTCTCGATATTATTTTTTGTTGTTGGGTGATTATACATATCCACATCCATAGCGGGTGCAACATAAACTTTACATCTGGCTGAAAGATAAGTTGCTAGTAGTAAGTTGTCACATAAGCCTGTTGCCATTTTTGCTAATGTATTAGCTGTGCATGGTGCAATAACAAAAGCATCAGCCCAAAGGGCTAAATGCACATGGTTATTCCAAACTTTTTCAGGGGTGAAAAAATCTACTTCAACTTTATTTTTTGATAGTACAGAAAGCGTATGGGGGCTAACAAATGTTTGTGCATCGGGAGTCATTATAACTTTAACCTCGGCACCTTTTTTAATAAATAAACGTACTAGGTTAGCTGTTTTATAAGCAGCTATACCGGCACTTACGCCTAAAAGTATTTTTTTTCCGTTT
>Ga0210389_10004528_pt1 | contig 10795 bp, 8 predicted proteins | sample IncBWH28OmetaG_FD_160127 | JGI IMG/M metagenome (GOLD analysis project Ga0210389, IMG submission 160127) | Forest soil microbial communities from Barre Woods Harvard Forest LTER site, Petersham, Massachusetts, United States - Inc-BW-H-28-O ... | reverse complement strand
CGCGTGCTCATACACGGGGCGCAGGGCTTCATCGGTTCGTGGGTCAGCGAGCGTCTGCTCGAGCACGGCGCCGAGGTGCTGGTGCTCGACCGGCCAGCCGCCGAGCCCTCGCGTTTTCGCCTGCTTGGACTGCACGAGCGCTGCACGCCGGTTACGGCCGAGCTGTCGGACCTCGAGTCGCTACGCACCGCACTCGAGCGCCACGGCGTGCACGCCGTGTTCCACCTCGCCGCCAGCGCGATCGTCGGCGCGGCCACCGTCTCGCCGCTGCGCGCCTACGAGGTCAACGTGCGCGGCACCTGGAACCTGCTCGAGGCGTGTCGTCTGGCGGTCGCGCCGCCACAGCGCATCGTCGTGGCCTCAACCGACAAGGCCTACGGCGCGCACGAGCGGCTGCCCTATCGCGAGGACCACGCGCTGCAGCCGCGCTACCCCTACGACGCCTCAAAGGCGTGCGCCGACATAATCGCGCGCTCCTACGCCAGCACCTTCGGGCTGCCCGTCGCGGTCACCCGCTTCGGCAACGTGTTCGGCGGCGGCGACTTCAACTTCACGCGCCTGATCCCGGGGGCTATCAGGTCGCTGCTCGCGGGCGAGCGCCCGGCGATCCGCTCCAACGGCACGCTCGAGCGCGACTTCCTGTATGCCGAGGACGCCGCCGACGCCTACCTGACGGTCGCCGCCTCGCTCGATCGTCCCGAGTTGTGGGGGCGCGCCTGGAACGCCAGCATCGGGCAGCCGTTGGCGATCCTCGAGCTGGTCAGGCGCCTGATCGAGATCTCGGGCGTCGCCGTCGAGCCCGACGTCCAGGGTAGCGGCGTCCCGCACGGCGAGCTGATGCGTCAGTGGCTGGACTCGAGCGCCATGCGCGAGGAGCTCGGGTGGGAGCCCGCGTGGGGGCTCGAGCAGGGCTTGGAGACGACCTACAGCTGGTATCAGCGCGAGCTCGCGCTCGCCCCGGCGCTCGCCCGCTCGGGTGCTTGATCGCGCTCGCGCCAGCGCAGCTCCTCGTCCAGTCGCCCCGCAGCCACGAGCTCCTTGATGCGCGCGATGCGCATAAAACGCGAGCCCTCGAAGTCGGCGATCGTGAGACCGTTGTCGCGGTAGGCCGCGAACATCTCCTCCGCGCTCGAGCGGACCGTCCACTTCGGGCGCAGCTCCGGGAAGGCCGCGTGCAGCTTGGCGAAGCTGACGCGATAGCTGCGCTTATCCGGTCCGGCCGCTGCTGCGAGTGCCACACGTGAGCCCGGCACCACTTCCTCGACGATCTTCGCGATCTCGCGAATCTGGTAGTTCTCCTCGTCGCAGCCGATGTTGAACGCCTCAGCGTGCACCCGCGCGCGCGGTGCCTCCAGCAGCCCGAGGAACGCGCGCGCGATGTCCTCGATGTGCACCAGCGGGCGCCACGGCGTGCCATCGCTCTGCATCAGGACCTCGCCGGTGGCGAACGCGAACGCCGTCAGGTTGTTGACCACCAGGTCGCCGCGGTGGCGTGGTGACAGACCGTGTGCGGTCGCGTTGCGCAGGAACGTCGGGCTGAACGAGTCGTCTGCCAGCTTGACAATCTCCTGCTCGGCCAGCACCTTGGACTCGCCGTACGGGGTCACCGGGTTGAAGTCGGCCGTCTCGTCGATCCAGTCACTGGCGGCCGCGCCGTACAGGCTGCACGATGACGAGAACAGGTAACGCTCGACCCCTGCCTGCTTGGCCGCCTCGGCCAGCGACACCGACGCGCGGTAGTTGATGGCGTATGTGCACTCGGGATTCAGATCCCCCACCGGGTCGTTGGACAGCGCCGCCAGATGCATGACCGCGTCGAAGCCCTCGAGGTCGCCGGCCGTCACATCGCGGACGTCCTTGCGGATCACCTCCTGGGCCGTGGCGCGCTCCGCTGTGAAGTCGCAGCCGTCGTACAGGAAGGTGTCCAGTCCGGACACGGTGTGGCCGGCGTCGATCAGCAGCGGGACGAGAACTGCCCCGATGTAGCCGTGGTGACCAGTGACGAGAACGCGCATGAGTGTGGTGGAGGTGGCCCGGGGCCCGGAGGATCGGCGCCGCGACCGCCGTCAGCGTATCCCAAGCTGCTCGCCCGGTGAGCACCAGCGCCACCGGGCGATCCGCTTCCTGTAGGTGTCTCGGGCGAGGAAACGCCGTCCGGCACTGGGCAGGCGTCCAGTGTCCGGCCTCGCGCGTCGATGTCTCCAGCTTTCGACGGACAGGGAAAGAAACAACTCACATCTCTGGTTTGCCTTGTATCGGTGTGTCGTGGGCGCGTATTCGACGCTGCGCAAGGGCCCTGTTAGCTTCGCTCGCCTGATGCCTTCAGGCAAGGTCCCAGGACGACCGCGGACGCAGGCGAGCGCCCCAGTCCCGCGACGCCAAACGTCATGAAGGCGGTGATCCTGGCCGGCGGACTTGGCTCGCGGCTAAGCGAGGAGACCACGGTGCGACCCAAGCCGATGGTCGAAATCGGCGGCAAGCCGATCCTCTGGCACATCATGAAGATCTACGCTGCTCACGGCGTCGAAGAGTTCATCATCTGCCTTGGCTACAAGGGCTATGTGATCAAGGAGTTCTTCGCCAACTACCACCTGCATACCTCCGATTTGTCGTTCGACCTCGGGCACGGCGAGGTGAAGGTTCACCGCTCGAGCACCGAGCCGTGGAAGGTGACATTGGTGGACACCGGTGAGGACACGATGACCGGCGGGCGTCTGCGCCGGGTACTGCCATACATCGGTGATGAGGAGTTCTGCTTCACATACGGTGACGGGCTAGCCGATATCGATATCACCGCGCTGCTGGCCTATCACCGCGAGCAGGGCACCGTTGCGACCGTGACCGCGGTGCAACCGCCCGGGCGCTTCGGCGCCGTCGAGCTGAACGGTACGCGCGTGCGCAGCTTCGAGGAGAAGCCACGCGGCGATGGCGCCTGGCTGAACGGCGGCTTCTTCGTGCTCTCGCCCAATGTCGGACGCTATCTGGATGGTGACCGCACGACCTGGGAGGACGGGCCGCTGCGCGCGCTCACCCACGAGGGCCAGCTCGCCTCCTACCGCCACCGTGGCTTCTGGCAGGCGATGGACACGCTGCGCGATCGCAATCAGCTCGAGCAACTGTGGAGCTCCGGGCAGGCTCCGTGGCGGGTATGGAGATGAGCGCATCGTGCAGATTCTGTGGCGCGCCGCTCGAGCACGTGTTCGCCGATCTGGGCTCGTCACCGCTCGCAAACGCATATCTGTCACCGGAGCGAGCAGCCGTGATGGAGCCGTACTACCCACTGCGCGCGTTCGTCTGCGAGCGCTGCTTGCTGGTACAGCTGGAGGAGTTTGAGGCACCCGCGAACATCTTCGGTGACTACGCATACTTATCGTCGTACTCGGCCAGCTGGCTTGAGCACTGCCGCGAGTATGTCGAGCAGACCACCGAGCGCCTGTGTCTGGATGCCTCTAGTCGTGTGATCGAGATCGCCTCCAACGACGGCTACCTGCTTCAGTACTTCAGTGAGCGGGGGATCCCGGTGCTCGGGATCGAGCCGGCAAGGAACGTCGCCGAGGTGGCGCTTGCCAAGGGCATACCCACGCGCGTGGAGTTCTTCGGTACGCGCGTGGCGCGCTCGCTGGCGGCCGAATTGCGCGCCGATCTGCTGCTGGGCAACAACGTGCTCGCTCACGTCCCAGACCTGAACGACTTCATCGCCGGCATGAAGATCCTGCTGGCCCCAGGTGGCACGATCACGATGGAGTTCCCGCACCTGATGCAGCTCATCGACGGTGGGCACTGGGACACGATCTACCACGAGCACTTCTGCTACTTCTCGTTTCTGGTCGCACGCCAGGTATTCGCGGCCAACGGGCTCAAGCTCTACGACGTCGAGGAGCTGCCCACCCACGGGGGCTCGCTGCGGGTCTACGGTGGGCACGCCGAGGATCGCGACAAGCCCGACACGGCGCGTGCCTTGGAGTTGTGCGAGCGCGAGCGCGAGCGCGGCTACGAGCGCCTCGAGACCTACACGAGCTTCGGTGCGCGCGTGCAGGCAGACAAGCGGCGCATCCTCGAATTCCTGATCGCGCTCAAGGATGGAGGGCAGCGGCTGGTCGGCTACGGCGCCCCAGCGAAGGGCAACACGCTGCTCAACTACTGTGGCGTCGGGCGCGACTTCATCGACTACACGGTCGACCTCAACCCACGCAAGCAGGGGCGGCTGCTGCCCGGCAGCCACATTCCCATCCGTGCGCCGCACGCGATTGCCGAGGATCGTCCCGACGTGGTCGTGATCCTGCCCTGGAACCTCACAGAGGAGATCGTCGAGCAACTCGGCTTCATCTCCGAGTGGGGCGGGCGTTTCGCCGTGCGCTCACCTAGCCTGCAGCTGCTTCCGAGCCCGCATGAGCATGTGCCGGTGGCGGCGGTATCGCTCGGGGGTGCCCACCTGTGAACTTCCAGGAGACGGAGCTTGCGGGAGTGGTCGTGATCGAGCTCGAGTCATACGTGGACGAGCGCGGGGTGTTCACTCGTACATTCGATGCCGAGCTGTTTGATGCACAAGGGCTGAACCCGCGGGTTACCCAGTGCAGTAACTCGTTCAACCCTCGTGCGGGCACGCTGCGCGGCATGCACTACCAGCTCGAGCCATACGCCGAGTGCAAGCTCGTGCGTTGCACCAGGGGCAGCGTCTATGACGTTGTGATCGATCTGCGCCGCGACTCGCCCACGCATGGGCGATGGCTGGGCCTCGAGCTGAGTGCACACAACATGTTGTGCGCGCTTGTACCCGAGGGCTGCGCTCATGGCTTTCAGACGCTCGAGGACGACAGCGAGGTTCTCTACCAGATCACCCCTGCCTATGTGCCCGACGCCCAGGGCGGGGTGCGCTGGGACGACCCAGCATTTGCGATCCAGTGGCCGCCCGCGCCAAACGGCGACGGGCGGCTGATCTCCGCGCGCGATCGCGCCTTCCCCGACTACGAGCCATGAAACGCGTGCTCGTGACCGGGGCGGCGGGCTTCATCGGCCGGCACACGCTGCGTCCGCTGCTGGCCTCGGGGTATGAGGTACACGCGGTCAGCTCCCGCGCCGTTGGTGGGGCAACGACCGAGCCCGACCTGCACTGGCACCACACCGATCTGCTCGCCCCGGAAGGCCCCGAGCGGCTGGTGCGTGCGGTCGAGCCCACGCATCTGCTGCACCTAGCGTGGTACACGCTTACCGGCGCGTTTTGGACCGCGCCGGTGAACCTTGAGTGGGTGGACGCGAGCCTGCGCCTACTTCGTGCGTTCGGCGAGTGCGCAGGACGCCGGGCGGTGCTCGCCGGCACGTGCACCGAGTACGCGTGGGAGCGTCTCACTCACTGCATCGAGGAGCGGCCGGTACCAGCGCGTGATCGTGCGCGAGAGGAGGTCACGGCGTTCGCCGCATGGGGCCGCTATCCGACGCGCGTCTGTCCCGCCACGCTCTACGGCGCAGCCAAGCACGCGCTGCACGTCGTCGCCGAGCGGTGGACCGAGCAGAGCGAGGTGGAGCTGGCGTGGGGACGGGTCTTCCACGCCTACGGGCCGCACGAGCATCCAGCGCGGCTGGTGAGCGGGGTAGCGAGTGCGTTGCTCTCCGGAAAAGAGGCGTTGTGCACGAGTGGTCGACAGATACGCGACTACAGCTACACGCCCGAGCTGGGCGGCGCCTTTGCGTCACTGCTCGCCTCCGGCGTCACCGGCCCGGTAAACATGGCCTCGGGCGAACCCGTGCGTGTGGCGGACCTTGTCATGGCAGTCGCACTCGCCGCCGGGCGGCCGGAGCTGGTGCGTCTAGGGGCGCTTGCGCAGCGTCCCGGAGAGCCTGAGCGCTTGACGGCCGATGTGCGCCGGCTGCGTGAGGAGGTTGGTTGGAGCCCGTCGATCACCCTCGAGGATGGGATCGTGCGCACGGTCGAATGGTGGAAGCACTCACTCCGGCAAGGTGACGATGAGCGCCTGGATTCCAGCTCATCAGAAACACTAAAATTACCAATCCTCACGGGCTGAGTTGGAGCAATGACGACCAGAGATGAGATTCTCGAGAAGGTTCGCGAGTACCACGCGATCACGTGGGCAGATCGCGAGTTCGAGCCGGGCCGAGACCCGGTACCGGTGACAGGGAAGGTGTTCGACGCGGATGAGCTCGTATCGCTCGTCGACGCCGCCTTGGACTTCTGGCTCACGACCGGACGTTACGCGGACCAGTTGCAACGCAACTTGAAGCGCTTCGTCGGGGTGCGCCATGCCGTTCTCGCCAACTCCGGGTCGTCTGCCAACCTGCTGGCCCTATCGGCGCTCACCTCGCCACGGCTCGGCGAGCGGCGACTACGGCCAGGGGATGAGGTGCTGACGCTCGCGGCAGCGTTTCCAACTACTGTCAACCCGATTCTGCAAAGCCGTCTGGTGCCGGTATTCCTGGACGTCGAGCTCGCAACCGGAAATGTTGACGCATCGCAGCTCGAGGACGCGGTCGGAAGTCGCACTCGTGCCGTCATGATCGCACACACTTTGGGTAACCCGTTCGATCTCGACGCCGTCACGGAGCTGTGCGAGCGGCACGGCCTGTGGCTGATTGAGGACAACTGCGACGCACTCGGCTCGACCTATCGAGGACGTCTGACCGGTACATTCGGGGACCTGTCCACATTGAGCTTCTATCCGGCGCACCACATCACCACCGGAGAGGGCGGGTGCGTGCTCACGAACACCGGCCTGATCAAGGTGCTGGTCGAGTCCTTCCGGGATTGGGGTCGCGACTGCTGGTGCGATCCGGGGAAGGAGAACACATGCGGCAAACGCTTTGGCTGGAAGCTCGGCAGCCTGCCGTATGGCTATGACCACAAGTACACCTATTCACACATCGGGTACAACCTCAAGATGACCGACATGCAGGCAGCAGTCGGCTTGGCGCAGCTCGAGAAGCTGCCGTCGTTCATCGCCACCCGACGCGAGAACTGGCGGCGGCTGCGTGAGGCATTCGCCGCCTTCGAAGACGACCTGCTGCTGCCCACTCCCACGTTGCACAGCGATCCCAGCTGGTTCGGCTTCATGCTGGTTGTGCGCGACGATGCGCCCTTCTCCCGTGATCAGCTCGTCGAACACCTCGAGGGGTGCGGAATCCACACGCGCAACGTGCTGGCCGGCAACCTGCTGCACCAGCCCGCATACGCCGACATTCCGCATCGAGTTATCGGCGACCTTCGCAATAGCGACATCCTCATGAACGACGCATTCTGGATCGGCGTCTATCCAGGCATCTCGGAGCAGATGATCGAGTATGTCGTCGACGTCTTTGGGCGCTTCATGCGGCGAAGCACGGCCGCCGCGCAAGCCTGAACGATCGTCACCTGGCGCCTGTTTTCACCGGTCTGCGTGGCCGTCGTTCCGGCATGCGGGACTCGTGAGAAACATCTGAATGTTTCCGGACCGTATAGCTAGTTTTCGGTCAGCCAAAGGGATATAGACACCTCATGCACACAGTGCAAACACGTCGAAACAACACCGATCGGCGACTCGCGGAGGAGATCCGCCGCACACGCGAGGGGCGCGGCGAAACCCAGGAAGACGTCGCGCGGCGAGCCGGCTTGACAGTCGCGGCCTACGCTCGCATCGAGCGCGGCACTTCCAACCCGAGGTGGACGACCGTGCTCAGCATCGCCGAGGCGCTCGACGTCAACCTGTCATTGGCCACCTAGCGGTACGCCGGCCCGCAGGCCTTGCGTCGGCTGGGGGTCACGCCGCCGGCTGGGCGTCATGCCGTCGGCTGGGGGTCATGCCGTCGGCTGGGGGTCATGCCGTCGGCTGGGGGTCATGCCGTCGGCTGGGGGTCATGACGTCGGCAAGGGGTCATGACGTCGGCAAGGGGTCATTCCGCCGGCAGGGCCGCATACAGCGACGCGACGGTCGAGACGACCCCCGGCTTGGGCCGCCCGGAGTAGGCGAACAGGCCCTTCTGGTTGAGCCCTTCGATCAGCTTCAGCCGCGGCAGCACCTGTTTGATCGAGCCGCCCTCGAACGTTGGGGTAAGCGGGTAGTCGCGCAGCACCCACGCCATCATCGCCGTCAGGTGCGGGTCGGCCGCGTACACGTCGATGTGCTCCGCCAGCAGCTTGGCCTGGTAGGCGTAGCTGCCGGGCGCACCCGGCGGGTTCAGGCCGTTCGATTCGGCGCCGAACTCGCTGACCACCAACACCTTGCCGGCGAACGTCCTTTCCATGGCCGTCAGGCGCTGGCGCATCTTCGAGGCCAGCCGCGCGGGGGAGTCCTGCGGGTAGTCATACCAACCGGAGTAGTCCGTCTCGGCGACCGCGTCCGCTTCGGAGTACAGCGCGCCGGCGTGCGTCGGCGGGTGATCGCCCCACACGTCCACCGCCACCATTCGTGTCGGGTCGTGCTGGTGGATCCAGCGCGAAAGCGTGCGCACGTAGGAGACCTCCTGGCTGTCGCGCCCGTTGTCCGCGACCTCGTCGAGGAGGTTCCACGCGAAGACCGACGGGTGCAGCTGCTCGGCCACCACCGCGGTCTTGGCCTGCTGCTCGGCTTCCGAGAGCAGGCGCGGGGTGGTCGAGTACCAGTTGCCCGCGCCTTCCACCGGGCCGACCCCCTGCCACACCAGGATGCCCGCTTCGTCCAGGCGTTCGAGCAGCCCCGCGTCGAGCGGGTGCTGGGAGCGCACCACGTTCGCGTGGATCTGCTCGAGCTCGCTCACCAGCGTGTCCTGGTCGCCGGCCGTGAGCGCGTCGCCGTGGCCCTGCGCGTCCTCCTGGATCGACGCGCCGTGCAGCTTCAACTGCATGCCGTTCAGGTACAGCGAGCCGCCGTGCCAGGTGAGCTGGCGCAGCCCGACGTTCGCCGAGTAGCTGCTCTCGTCGCCGATTTTCAGCGACAGCTGGTAGAGGCTCGGGTGCGTCGGCGCCCACAGCGCCGGTTCGGACACCGTCGCGAGCGCCGTGTCGACCGCCGACTGGCCGTGCGCGAGCGCCAGCGCCGGGAAGCTCAGCGCGATCGTCTGGCCCTTGCGCGTGAGCGTGCCTTCCGGGGTGAGCGTGCGCTCGGGGCCGTAGTTGTGGACGTCGACCGTCACCCGCACGTTCGCCTCGGTCGCGCTCTGGCCGCTCTGGGCGGGTGCGCCGGTGGTGGCGGGCGCGCCGGCGGCTGGCGCGAGCGTCGTCTGCACCGCCGGCTCGGACAGTTCGCTTTCGCCGATCCGGCGCACGTCCACCTCGCCGTCGAGACCACCCCAGTTGAACCACGTGCGGTGGAAGCCTTCCCGTGACTGCTGTCCGGGGTTGCGCCAGTCGACGCGGACGACCACCGTGTGTGTGCCCGCCGCCAGGCTGGTGCGCAACTCGAACGGCAGGTAGGAGCCGTGGTGAGAGCCGAGCGCGTGGCCGTCCACCCACACGCTCGCCAGGTAGTTGGCCGACTGGAAGCTCAGCGCGTACGTGCCCGCCTGGGCGGCGTCGAAGCTCGTGCGATACCACGCCACCGAGCCTTCGTAGTTGCGTCCCCCCGCCTTGCCCGTGTACGGGGTCGGGTTGACCACGTTCGGCAGGCTCACGGTCGCGCCCGTGAAGCCCCCACGCTTCCAGCCGAGCGCCAGGCCGCGATTGGACGGGTCGCGGCGCAGCGTCCACTGCGTCAGCGGCGTGCGCCCGCCGGGCCCTTCGAAGATCACCGACTGAAGCGGCGGCGCAAACGCGGCCGAGGCCGCCAGGGCGAGCGTGGCCGCGAGCGCGACGATGGTCAGCGAGAACGTCCTCATGGGTGCGGGCATTGATCCTTCAACAGCTGGCGGACGTGGTCAGAGCGGCGCCGGCGAGCAACCGCTCGAGCAGCGCCAGCGCACCGGCCTTGTGCAGCGGCTCGTTGAGGTTGCCGCACTTGGGCGACTGCACGCACGACGGGCAGCCGCTGGCGCAGCGGCAACCGGCGATCAGCCGCCGAGCATCCTCGCACAGCTCCTCGAAGCGCTGGTAGGCGATGCGTGTGATGCCGACGCCGCCCGGATGCCCGTCGTAGATAAAGATCGTCGGGCAGCCGGTCTGCGGGTGGAAGTTCGTGGACAGCCCGCCGATGTCCCAGCGGTCGCACATGGCAAGCAGCGGCAGCACCGCGATCTGGGCGTGCTCGGTGGCGTGCAGGGAGCCGAGCAGCACCTCGACCGGGAGGGTGTCGGCGAGCGCCGACGGCTCGAGCGGCGGCACGGCGCCTTCCGGGCCGGGCAGGGCCCCGGCGAGCGGGCTGGCGGCGTCGGGCAACTCGAACCACAGTGCCTGGGTGGGGAAGCTGACGGGGGGCAGGTCGAGCGTGTAGATGCCGGTGTGGGCGTGGTCTGACAGGCGCCGGCGCTGGTAGGCGAGGACGGTGTCGGTGACCGACACCTCGCCGAAGGACAGGGTGACGCCGAGGGCGGTGCGGCGCTCGAGCAGGCGCACGATCTCGGTGTCGGTGTGGGACTTGGGCTGGGTGTACCAGTCGCCGTCGAACGGCGCGACGAGCGCCCGGTGGCGCTCGAGGTCCAGTTCGCGCACCTCATACGAGCGTCCCTGGTGCATGTAGATGGCGCCGTCGTGGACGGTGGTGTGGGCGCGGGCGGCCTCGGTGGTGCCGAGCAGCTCGCCGGAGGACACGTCGACGATGTCGAAGCGCTCGGGCGAGGCGGAGCGCAGCGACACCTGGGCGGCGGGGAAGCGGTCGGGGTGGCGGGGGACGTAGGTGGAGCCGGCGACCGTGCCTTCGCGCCGGCGCAGCAGCCCCTCGCTCTGGAGCAGCTCGGCGTG